>Ga0326597_10007169_pt1 | contig 15180 bp, 8 predicted proteins | sample RVTome_12_FD_203789 | JGI IMG/M metagenome (GOLD analysis project Ga0326597, IMG submission 203789) | Soil microbial communities from uranium-contaminated site in the Upper Colorado River Basin, Wyoming, United States - RVT100D185 | ecosystem: Environmental > Terrestrial > Soil > Contaminated >... | reverse complement strand
TTAATGTGGAACCTGTGCATCTCCGGGTCGATCCGGCGCCACTCCATGGGATGATGATGCAGCAGGGAGATCAGGATCGGGTTGGTGGTTCCACCCGGGAGGGGAGTCAGGAGTTCCTCGATGGCCCGGTACTGTTCCCCCGTGATTTTCCCGCGTGCCATCCTTCCTCCATCGGCGGAATTCCAGCAGAGAATCCCGACGGGATGGTCCGGGACCCATTCGATTCTCGTATTGAGTGCGGGGAGCAGGGACGAGGAAGCGGGGCGACCCCGCAATAACCCATTCCTCCGGACATCGTGATTCCCGAGGACGAAGATCGGATCATGACCGGAAGGGTGCAGATATTTCAAGAAATCGTAGAGGTCGTTCGCGCAGATCACGTTGCTCTCTTCCGGTGATTGCATGATGTCTCCGCTCACCAGAAACTGTACGGACGAATCGCCACGGATTTTATCCATGTAGCCCTTCAGGAGATCCTTTACCCGGATGATCCTCTCGATCGATTTCTTGCTTCCGATATGGGTGTCGCTCAGGTGCAGCAACGTCAGGCGGGAACCCGGATGGATCCCGCAGGAGGGAAATGCGTCCAGGTAATGACGCGTCAGGAGATGCCCCGGCGTATTCGCGAGATCATCCGCTCCCGAGAATATCCGGTGGACGGCATCTTCGGCTCTTTCCGCAGGAAGCGGGAAAAACAGCGGTTCGTCGCTTCTGCGCCAGAGCAGGATTCCCGGCCAGCGGGTGGATTTCGACAGGGCGGCGTGGAAGGGCGGGTACACATCCGTAATGGCGAAGTCTTTCCGGGGAGCCTCGTTCAGGTGAAGGATGAGATGCGGTTCGGTCTTGATGGTACGGGCCAATTTCGACACGAACTGTTTTGACGTCAGCAGCTGGTCGACCGAACGGGACCCCTCGAACCCGGACGGGATGAGAACCGCGGTCCACTCCCTTTTCGAAAAGAGATCGCGTAGGTCCATGACGATATCGTCATAGCGGTGGAGCTGTCTTTCCCGGACCGTGTTTCTCATGTGATCCGCTTTTTCGACGATCTTCTCGTTCGATTTGCCGTGAAAATACAGCCCGTCGATGAGATTTCCGAGGAACACGGCCAGCGTATCCCTTACGAGATTCGGATCCGCGATGTCGGGGATCTGGTTGCGCCGGTCCAGGACGTAGGAAATCCAGTTGGCCGACTGCAGGTTGAATCGTTCCTCCAACGCGGGCCTCCGGCTTGCGATCAGTGATTTGCTTGTGGATCCTGCGTACATGAGGGGTTGACGATTTCGTAGAAGGCGCACTTGTGGCAGTCTCCGATTTTCCCGGCCAGGGGGCAATGGACTTTCGTCTCGGAGAATGTCCCTGCGACGGACCAGCAGATTCTCCCGTAATTCGGGTAGGCCGGGCACGATTCCGCGGCATTCCCGGGCAGTTCGACGCCGCAGTGCATGATTTCCCAGCACTGTGCCTTGAAGATCTCCTCGACGGGAATGTACGGGATGTAAAGGCTGAACATCGCGCCTCCTCCCGGTGCCGCCGACACCCGGATCGACCCGCGGTGCTCCTCCATGATCTTCTTGCAGATGGAGAGGCCGAGACCCGTGCCGTGGCCGATCTCTTTGGTGGAGTAGAAGGGCTCGAAGACCCTGCTTGCCAGGTCAGGCGGGATTCCCGGCCCCGTGTCGGCGACGTCGATGACTACGAAGCGGGTCCCGTTCTCGCATGCCGTCCTTGTCGCCAGGGTCAGCGTTCCGCCCCCCGTCATCGCGTCGATCGCATTGGTCACCAGGTTGTCGATGGACTGCCGGATCTGGTCTTCGTCGACGATGCAGGATGGCAGGCCAGGCGCCGGACGAAGCGTGATGAGCACATTATACTCCCGGCAGAGTTCGGCGAACTTCGCCTCCGTCGAGGCGAGAAGATTGTTCATGTCCGCGTACCGGAGATGGAATTTCGCCTCCCTGGAAAAGGTCAGCGTGTCCCGAAGGATCCGTTCGAGACGCGCCACCTCGTGGACGATGATCCTTGCGTTCTCTTTTTCCGCCGATTTCTCGGGCAACCGCTTCTCCAGGCGCTTTGCGAATCCCCCGATCGCCGTCAGGGGGTTGCGGATCTCGTGTGCCACGTTGGCGGAAAGCCTCCCGAGTGCGGACAACTTCTCCGCTTCGAGAAGCTTCCCTTGCATGTACTTCAAGGATTGGAGCGATTCGGTCAGGTCCCGGTTGAGCGACTCGATCTTCTCATTGTCCTTGCGGAGGATCGCCGAGAGCAGGCCGATCGGGAGCGCGATGAGGAAAAGGAAGGAAACCCGGAGCAGGAAGTCGATCGGCTCGATTTCGGAGACGCGAAGACCGGCGAGGAGGTAGACCACGGTGCTCACCGCGGCCACGACAATGCCGGTGGGATAGCCGTAGTAGAAAGCGTGCAGGGCGGTCAGCAGGTAGAAGCCTATGAAAAAGGTGCTGGCGAAGCCGCCGGAGTGTACGATCAGCAGGTAGACGAAGGCAAGGTCGAACAGGAGAAAGAGCCGATAGATGTCCCTCTTCCGGTCGAATCGGAGGAACAGGAGCGCGTACACCAATACGCAGTAAACGAGGAAAAATCCGGCGATCCGGAGGAAAATCGAAACGGTTTCCCGGGGGACCGGCGCTACGAGGAGCCAGCCGACGGTCCCCGACAAGGCGATGATCCGGAGAACGAAGAACCCGGTGTCCGCCATCTCGAGTTCCCTTCGAATCGACTCGCAACGGGCCTTGAGGGTGGGCATCGCATCTCCTCCGACGGGTCGCCAATGTCCGGTTCGCTGCCTTGCCGGATATAGTAATCCATTCGCCCGTCGACCGCAGCGTCAGGGTTCCGTCGCGGCGACCATGGCTCCACCGTCCCGGTCCTTCCCGTGGTCACGGGCGATGAGCATGTAGATGGACGGTATGACGAAGAGGGTGAAAAGGGTGCCGATGAACATGCCGCCGACCAGCACCAACCCGATGGAGTTTCGCGCCGCGGCGCCGGCGCCGGTGACCAGGGTCAGCGGGAAGTGGCCGCCGATGGTGGCGGCGCTGACCATGAGGATCGGCCGAAGGCGGATCATGGCCGCCTGCCGAACGGCCGCGAGCTTCGACTCTCCCTGGACCTGCAGCTTGTTCGCGAATTCCACGATCAGGATGCCGTTCTTCGACACCAGCCCGACCAATGTGACCAGTCCGACCTGCGAGTAGATGTTCATCGTGGTCGTCCAGCCGCGGGTCCAGAACGGGACGTTCGGGTCGGGCATCTTCAGGAACGTGAAGATGAGCGCGCCGAACATGGCCAGCGGCACCGAACCCGCCAGGATGACGAACGGGTCGCGGAAGCTGTTGAACTGCGCCGCCAGCACCAGGAAAATCAGCACGATGGCCAGGCCGAATGCTGGCAGGAATTTGCCCCCCTCGGTACGCAGCTGGCGGGACTCGCCCGTGTAGTCGATGACGTACCCCTTGGGCAGGATCTTCGCCGCTTCGTCCTCCATATAGCGCAACGCCTCGTCCAGCGGCCGGACCGCCACGCCGCTGATCTTGACCGCGTTCAGCTGCTGGAACCGGTTGAGCGAGCGGGGCACGACCGATTCGCGAATGGTAGCTACGGTGCTTACGGCGACCAGCCTGCCGCCCGGACCGGTAACGTAGACGTCCTTCAGCTGGTCGGGGTTGAGACGGTTGACCCGCTGGATCTGCGGAATGACCTTGTAGCTGCGGCCCGAGATGTCGAAGCGGTTCACGAAGTCGCCGCCGATCAGCCCGCCCAGGTCGCCGCCGATCTGCTCCAGGTTGAGCCCCATGGAGGCCACCTTGTCCCGGTCGATCACGAATTCGGATTGTGGCTGGTCGACCTTGACGTCGATCACCGGCGGGAAGGCGAACATCCCGCTCTGCATGGCCTTCATCTGCAGCTGGTTGGCGAATTCCAGGATCTGCCCGGTGTCCGCCGTCGAAGCCAGTACGAATTCCACCGGGAAATCGCCGCCGCCGGGGAGGGCCGGCGGAGTCACCGGAAAGATCCGGATGCCGGGAACCTTTTGCAGGTTTTGCTGCACATCGGGCAGGATCTGGAAGATGCTCCGCTCCCGATCGTCCCACGGCTTGGCGACCATCCCGCCGAACCCGGAGTTGGGAAAAGTGATCTGGAAGGTGAAGTCGGTTTCCGGCACGCTCTGGAAGACCCGGTTGACCTCCGCGGCGAAGTGGGTGTTCTGTTCGAGCGTCGAGTTGGCGGACGCGTCGAGGATGCCGAAGATGACCCCCTGGTCCTCCGTCGGCGCCAGCTCCTTTGCGGACATGATGAACATCGGCACGGTGACGATGGACACCGCGATCCAGACCGCGTAGACCGCCGGACGCGCCGCCAGGGTGGCGTCGAGGCGGCGGCCGTAGGCGTTTTTCAGCCGTTCGAAATCGCGGGTGATCTTGCCGGCCAGTCCGCGCTCCTCGCCGCCGGGCTTGAGTAGGGTGGCCGACATGACCGGCGACAATGTCAAGGCCACGATCCCCGAGATCGTGACCGCTCCCGCCAGGGTGAAGGCGAACTCGCGGAAGAGAGCGCCGGTAAGCCCCCCCTGCAGACCGATGGGAAGGTAGACCGCCGCAAGCGTTACGGTCATGGCGATGATCGGCCCGACCAGCTCGCGTGCGCCGACCAGGGCCGCCTCCAGGGGCGGCTTCCCTTCGCGCAGGTGGCGTTCCACGTTTTCCACAACCACGATGGCGTCGTCGACCACCAGACCGACCGAGAGGACGATGGCTAAAAGGGTGAGCAGGTTCACGGTGAACCCGAAGGCCTGCATCAGGAAGACCCCGCCGACCAGCGACACCGGGATCGCCACCACCGGCACCAGGACCGTACGGAAGGATCCGAGGAACAGGAAAATGACGAGCACGACGATCAGAAGCGTATCGCCGAGGGTTTTCAGCACCTCGCGAATGGCATGGGTGATGTAGTCGGTGGCGTCATAGGCGACGCGGGCATTGAGCCCGACCGGCAGGTCCCGCTGGATGGAATTCATTTCCGTCTGTACCCGCTTGATGACGTCGACGGAATTGGCGTTGGGGAGCGGCCAGATCCCGATCCACACCGCGGTCTGGCCGGAATAGCGGACGTCGGAGTCGTAGTCTTCGGCCCCCAGCACCACGTCCGCGATGTCGCCGATCCGTACGATGGTCCCGTTCCGCTGGCGCACCACCAGACGCTTGAACTCCTCTACCGTGCTCAAGTTCGTGTCGGCGGTCAGGTTGACCTGGATGAACGCCCCCTTGCTCCGGCCGAGGGCGGCCAGGAAGTTGTTGGAGGCGAGGGCCTGGCGCACCTGGGCGGGGCTGATGCCCCGGGCCGCCATCCGATCGGGCTTGAGCCAGATACGCATGGCGAAGGTGCGGGCGCCGAGAATATCGGCGCGCTGCACCCCAGGGAGGGCGGAAAGGCGGGGCTGGACGATGCGCACCAGGTAGTCGGTGATCTCGTTCTGCTGCAGGAGGTCAGAGCTGAAGCTCAAGTAGGCGGCGGCGAACCGGCTGTCGGCCGACTCGATGTTGATGACGGGGACTTCCGCCTCCGGGGGGAGGTCGCGGCGCACCTGGTCCACCTTGGAGCCGATCTCGGCCAGGGCCTTGGTGGAATCGTAGTTGAGCCGGAGGCGCACATTGATCGTCGAGAGGCCGAGGGCGCTCTGCGATTCCATGTACTCGATCCCGTCGGCGGCGGCGATGGCGCGCTCGAGCGGCGAGGTGATGAACCCGCGCACCAGGTTCGCGCTGGCGCCGATGTACACGGTGGTGACGGTGACCGTCGCGTTCTCGCTGCGCGGGTATTGCCGGACGTTGAGGGAACGGATCGCCTGGAGCCCTGCGATGATGATCAGCAGGTTGACCACCAGGGCCAGGACGGGGCGGCGGATGAACAGGTCGGTGAACTTCATCGCTCAGTTGTTCTCAGGTCTGGGCGCTTCCTTGAACGGGGGAGCGAGCCGGTTGTCGACCACGACGGCCTGGCCGTTGCGCAGCTTGAAGACGCCGGTGCTGACGATGACCTCCCCCTCCTTCAGGCCACTGGTAACGGCGACGAAGTCGCCGCGCTTCTCGCCGAGCCGCACGAACTGCTGGCGCAACGCCTTGCCCCCCTTAACCACATTGTCGTCGGCGACGACGAAAACCGAGTCGCCGAAGGGGGCGTAGAGCACGGAGGTGGCCGGGATGGTCACCACCTTTTTTCGTGCCGGGAGCCCGACCGCCGTGTTGACGAACATCCCGGGGCGGAGGGTTTCCGCACGGTTCGCCACCGTCGCCTGCAATTGGACGTTGCGGGTTTCGGCGTCCACCAGCGGGTTCACGGTCGTGATGCGGCCATGGATCGCCGAGCCGGGCAATCCGTCGCTCGTGACCCGTACCGGAAGGCCGACGCGCAACCGGGACAGCTCCTGCTGGGGGAGGGCGAAGTTGACGAAGACCGGATCGAGGGACTGGAGCGTCACGATCGGATCGCCCTCCCGGAGGAACTGGCCGAGATTCACCTGCCGGACGCCCAGGCGGCCGCCGAAGGGTGCGCGGATCGTCTTCTTGGCGATGGTGGCGCGCAGGGTCTCCACCTGGGCCATCGCCTGCCGGTGGCCGGCGACGGCGGCGTCGAAGTCCGCCTGGGAAATGATCTTGTCCTTCAACATCTCGACATTGCGGGCGAGGACGGATTCCATCAACGTCACCTGGGCTTCGGCGCCGGGGAGCTGGGCTTCTTCCACGCTCGTGTCCTGGTGGATCAGCAGGTCCCCCCGCTTTACTTTCGCTCCTGGCGCAAAGGCGATCTTCACGACCTTTGCCGGCAGCTCGGCGGCCACCGTGACCCCCTGGACCGCGGTCAGCGAGCCGACCGCTGAAAGGGATGTCTCCCAGGAATCCGAGCGGGCCGAGGCGGTGGTGACCGTTTCCGGAGGGAGAACGGCCTTCTTCCCGTGCTCGACCATCGCCCGGATCTGAAAGGTCTTGACGGCCGCAAGGGCGGCGATGACGATCGCCACACCGAGGATGGCGAAGAGGATGCGCTTCTTCATCGAAGGGCCGCTCCGCCGGAGGGAATTTCAGGCTTCCAGGAGCTTCTCGTCCTGCCGATTTCCGGTTCACGGTTCCACCAGCCCCCCCCGAGCGCCTGGAAAAGCGCGGCGGTATCGGCATACCGCGACGCCTGCGCCTGGACCAGGAGGATCCGGGACAGATGGTACTGGCGCTGCGCGTTGAGCAGCGAGAGGTAGCTCGTCGCGCCGTATCGCACCTGCTTTTTCGCAATCTCCAGGGTGTCGCGGGCGGCGGCTTCCGCTTCCGCCTGCGACTTGACGGTCATCGCGTCGTATTCCAGGGCCCGGAGAACGTCGGCCACGTCGCGGAACGCCAGCAGGACCGTTTCGCGATATTGCGCGGCGGCCTGGTCGAAGCCGGCGATCTCCGCCCGACGGTTCGCTTCCAGCGCCCCGCCGTGGAAGAGGGGCTGCAGGAGCCCCGCTCCGATCCCCCAGACGGCCGTACCGGGGCGGAACAGGTCGCCGATCCGCACCGCCTCCGTGCCGTACTGGCCGGACAACGTGATTTGCGGGTAGAGGATCGCCGTGGCCACGCCGACCGCGGCGCTCGCGGCGTGCAGCAACTCCTCGGCGGACCGGATATCGGGGCGCTGGCGCACCAGCGAAGATGGCAGGCTCACCGGGAGCTCTTCCGGCAATCGGAAATCTTCAAGGTGGAATTCGGGAAGATCCGCCGCGTCGCCGGGGAACCTGCCGGCAAGGACCGCCAGAAGGTGCCGCGTCCGGGTGAGCTGTTTCTCCAGCGGGGGCAGGCTCGCCCGGGACTGGGCCAGGGCCGCCCGCTGGGCGAGCACGTCGGTCCGCGCGATCCCGCCCAGCTCGAACTGTCTCTCGATCAAGGCGAGCTGTTCTACCTGCGTGGCGAGGATCTCCCGCGTCGCCCGCAGCTGCGCGCGCAGGGAGGCCTCCTGGAGGGCCGCGGTGACGATGTTGGATGCGAGGGTGAGGGTGGCCCCCTCCAGCTGGAAGCCCCGGTAGTCGACCTGCGCCTGCAGCGCCTCCAGATCGCGACGCGTCTTCCCGAACAGGTCGAGGGTGTACGAGACGGTCACCGAGGCGTTGTACAGGGTAAACGGGTTGATCTGCACGTTCGGCTCCCCGAAGGAAGCTCCCGTCGCCTTCCGCCGCGACGCGGTAACGGAGCCGTCCACGGCTGGAAGGAGGTCCCCGGCGCGGGCGCGGCGGATCTCATGGGCGCGTCGCAGGGCGGCCTCGGCGGCGACCAGCGTCGGGCTGTTCGCAAGCCCCTCGCGGATCCAGCGATCCAGCGCCTCGGAGCGGAACAGCTCCCACCATCGGGCGGGAATTTCCGCTCCGGATGCGTATCGTTGCGCCGCGCCGCCGATCACCGGCGCGGCGGCCGTCCCCGCGGGGAGCGCCTCCGTTGTGTAGGAAGCGACCGCGGGGGGGGTGGGCCGATGGTACTCCGGACCGGCCGCGCAGCCGGCGAGCGCCGCGGCGACCAGCGCGGCATATAGTCGCATGGGACGTTCTTCTCCCTGTTTTGTCCTCTCTGATCGTTTTTCGATGCGGGTTACCGGAAAAGCGTTTCCGGAATGCCGCCGCGGCGTGGGGAGAACGTCGAAAGGATCGGTTCGATCCGGACGTCGGCCGGCGAGGACCCGCCGGGAGGGACGGCGGGTTCGCGGATTGGCGGAATGGTTCAGCCTGTCCAGGTCTGCCGGCGGGATCTTCTCACCGGTGCCGGATGAAGGTCCCTTTCCGGTACTCTTCGAATGCGATCCGGATCTCCTCGGGGGTGTTCATCACGATGGGTCCGTACCAGGCCACCGGCTCCCCGATCGGTTTGCCGGACACGAGGAGGAAGCGAACCGGCTCCGTTTCGGCGGTGATGGAAACGGCGTCGCCGTCGCCGAAGTGGACGAGGCTCTCCGCCCCGCAAAGGCACTCCCGCTCCATGTCGAAGTAGTTCCGTCCCGCTTCCTCGCGGGCGTACGGATCCCGGCCCGCGTCGAAGTAGGCGCTCCCCGCGACGACGTAGGCGAAGACCGTGTGCCCCTTCCGGACCGGATGGGCGAAACGGCCCCCCTTCGGGATGGCGACGTCGAGGTACTCGGGGTTCGTGACGATGTCCCGGACCGGCCCCTGCGCGCCGTTCACCCGGCCGCAGACGATCTTCACCTTCGCGCCGCCCTCCACGGAGACTTCGGGGATCTCGCTGCGCTTCACGTCCCTGTACCTCGGGTCCATCATCTTGTGGGAGGCCGGGAGGTTGGCCCAGAGCTGGAACCCCCCCATGCGTCCCTTTGCGTCGCCCTTCGGCATCTCCTGGTGGATGATTCCGCTGCCCGCGGTCATCCACTGGACGTCGCCGGGGGTGATATCGCCCCGGTTTCCCATGCTGTCTCCGTGCTCCACGTCCCCCTCGAGAACGTAGGTGATCGTCTCGATCCCCCGGTGCGGGTGCCAGGGGAACCCCGGAAGGTATTTCGAGGGATCGTCCGAGCGGAAATCGTCGAGGAGGAGGAAGGGGTCGAAAAGGGGAGCTTCCTGGTTTCCGAACGCCCGCTTGAGGTGGACGCCCGCTCCTTCGATCGTCGGCCGGGACCGCCACACTTTCCGGATGGATCTGAGGACCGTCATCGTCAGACCTCCCTGGCGCCGCCGGACGCGCCGTACGCGGACTTCTACGCCACCGCGGCGCTGCTGGGAGGACTCTCCTTCGTCCTGCTTTCCGCGGCGGGGTTCCAGCCTTCCGTCGTTTCGGCCGTCACGATCCTCACGACGCTTCTGTTGCGGACAGCCGCGATCATCCTGGGCTGGAGCCTCCCCAAACTGCGGTAAGGTGCCCGGCCGCGCCGAAGAATCCCGCTACTTGCGCCCCCACTGGCCATCGTCCGATTGGATCGCCCAGCCGGCCTGGGCTTTGTCCCTCCACTGCTTCGCAAAGATCTTCCGTACCTGGGGAACCTGCTCCGGTTTCAGGTTGAGGGCTCTCGCCACCTCCTCGTAGAGTTGGCGACGGGCGCCGTTGTCGGCGTCGACGAGTCTCTTCATGGCCGCCACCTGGGGCAACCCGAGGCCGCTCGTTCCCCGGACCTCCAGGAATCCGTCCCGGGTGATCCCAACCTGGCCTTGCTGATAGAAGGGGAGCAGTTCCCGGTGCCGTTGGCCGATCTGCGCCTTCAGCCCGCGAATCGCCGCGTTGCTGACGGACGTGGCTTCCTCGGCGAATGCCGGGGCGGGCCCGAAGCGGGCAAGGCGCACGATGCCGCGGATCGTGTCCCCATCGTTCGACGACCGCGGCTTTTCCGCCGGCTCCTGGCTCGGAGGATCCTTCTTGTCCTGGTAGACCTCGTCCACGATTTTCTCGGCCGTCTTCTCCACCTGCGCGGCGGGGAAGTAGACGTTTACCGTGACGCACCCCGCGACGAGCGCGAGAACCGCCAGTACGGAATAAGTGAAGCGATGCGCGGGTCGTTCCATGTTGTCCCCCTTTTCACGGCGGATGGGCGCATCCGCCTCAATCGGAGCGTTCTCCGGTCACGCGTTTCGCCCGCTCCAGCATATCCGAAAAGCCGATCCGATTGTCCGGGTTGCCATTGACCACGTCGATCCCGGCGAAAAAGCGTCTTTTCACCAGATACTCTACACCGTCTTCGTGGATGAGGCCCCGTACGGTGAAAATGTCGTTTTCCAGGCTGCATCCGAAACCGATCTTCTCGTACGGAAATTCCCGGAAAAACGTCGTCATCACGGAGAGCCCCAGGCCGCTCAACCCGGATCCCGTGCCGATTAACGATATGGAGTTCACCGCCTTGAGGCTCACCGACTGGTCCACCCCTTTCGCGGGCACCGACTCCATCTTGAGATCGAACGCTACCGGTTGGCCGTAGGCCACCCGCAATCCGATGATCGACCCGGAGAGGCGTCCGGTGATGCGTCCGACGCCCAGGGCCGCGGACAACCGTTCGAGGTCGATCCGGTCGACGGTCACGTCGGCGCCGACCTCCCGTCCCTCGCTGAAGGGTCGCTCCACCGTCACGCGGCGGACGTTCAGCCGCCCGCCCATCAGGTCGCCGGTCAGTTCCCCGCCGGCCGTCATCCGTTCCCGGCCGAGGCTCACGGGATCCAAAATGCCTCCGAGGCGCCCCCCGATCGCCGGTTTGTTTCCGGGAATCCTCGAGAGGTCCAGATCGTCCAGTTCGGCCGCCATCCCGAGGAGGAAGTCCGGGGAAAGCGGTTCGTCCAACCGGATCCGCCGCAGGACAAGGTTGGCTCCGAACAGGGACGCACGGACGGTTCCCCCGAGATAGAGACGATTGGGCACCAGGATGGCCGGCATCTCCAACGGCCCCAGCTCCTGCCCGGAGAGGCGGATCTTCTCCAGGCGCAACCGGCCCCATCCCGCCGCGTCGGACGGTGGAGGGCGCCCTGGATTCCCGACTCCGAGGGAATACGAGACCGGGAGGTCGATGTCGAGTCCGGAGAGGATGGCAGGATCGGCCCCCCGGTGCAGATCGGCCAACCGCAGCCGGAGCGTTCCGTCGAGGTCGACGGCATTCCCTGAACCGGAGAACGAAAGGGCGGCCTCGGCGGTCCCCTCCGTTTCGAGTCCGGCCAGGCCGGGGTGCGACGCCGCCAGCGGATCCCTCAGGAAGGTGCGGAAGATCGGTCCGAGCCGGGCGTCGAGCAATGCGAGTCGCCCCTGTAGGCTCCATCGTGCGCCATCACGGTGCGCTCTCCCCTCGATCCGCAGACGGCCGAACCGTGCCAACCTGCCTTCGAGGAGGAGTTCCTCGTACTCCGCGGGGCCCGCTCGCGTTCCGCCGGCACGCAGATCCAGCGGATCCTTCGAGAGGTCGAGGTAGACCGTGCCCCAGAGGGCTTCCCCCCGGCGGAGGGCCAGGTCGACGTTCACCCGGGGTCGGGCGGTCAGGCGCGCCTCGAGGTCGACCTTGCCCGCCAGGTTCTGGCCGATCACATCGCCTGCGGGCGAGGTGAAGCCGATGCGTCCGAGCACCGCCGTTGCCGCCAACCGGAGACCGCCTTCCGCGGGTTCGAGCCGGGCGTCGACGGTGACGGCGCCCGTGGGCGACCAGCCGGTCCAATCCCTTCCGCTCACCGCCTGCACGAGGGATACCAGGTTGTCCACGGGCAGACTCGCCTCGTCCAGGGCGCCGCTGACGTCCCCTCCGTGGACGGCAACCTGACCGGTCAGGCGACCGAGGGATCCGGATCGGATCTCCACGCCTTCCAGGCGGTATGAAGTCCCGACCGGCCTTGCGGATCCCCGGATGGCAACCGTTCCCAAGGGGAGGGGACGGCCTTCGTAAAGCACGTCGCCCGGCCCCGACGAGAGGCTCCACCCCGGCAGAGTGAGAGCGGTCATCGCACCGGAAAAGGGAGCGTCGAAGCGAAACCGGCGCACCGCGAGCGGCGGGCGGTCGAATTGCCCCGTTCCGCGGAACCGGCCGCTCAGGGCGGCCCTGCCGTGAATCCATCCATCGAGGGACCCCACCGCCTTGACGGATCCCCCGAACCGGCAACCCAGCCCGCCGCCTGCCCAGGAAAGCGCCAGGTCCGGGGGGAGAAGATCGAGGGTAAGGAGACGTTCGGAGACTCCAACGGACACGGACAGGCGCCAGGGAAGCCTGCCCGTCAACTCCATGTCCGCAAGCGTGCCGGGGAGGAGGGGAGCCCAAAAGGTTCTCGCCCGTTCCATCCGCGGGATCTCTCCTTCCAGGGTCCCTGAGATCCTGTCGAGGGTCGGCCCGCTCCATCGTCCCTGCGCCACGAGCAGGCCGCCGATGTCCAAGCCGCGAATCTCCAGGCGAGGGTCCCGTCCATCGAGCGTCGAACCCGCCGCCGCGTTCAGGCGGATCGGCTCCGGGAGGATCGTCCCGCGCGGACCCAGGTTCACCCGCCCTCGTGGGAGCGTCAGGACCAGATCCTCGACCCGGAAAATTTCCCGCGTCAGCCGCAGGCGAGACCGGCCGGAAAGATCGCCGGAAATCCACGGCAGCTCCAGGTGACCGGAGGCCGATTCGAGGTCGAGCGTAAGCGCGGGCCCGGGTGTGACGGTACCCCGGGCCGAAAGCTTCGCCGCGACGAGGGGGCTTCCCCTTCCGCGAAAAGACAGATCCCCGGATCCCTCGAAGGCGCGCATTCCTCCTTCCTTCGGCTCCATGCGCAACCGCAACGCGTCGATCGCAAGAACTCCCTGGGGCATGGCCACGCGCAGACGGGCGTCCGTCAGCGAGAGGACCTCGATGTCGAACAGGCGGGTAAGCGGCGTCAAGTCCGGCGGGCCTTCCGTCTCCCGGGGGCGTCGGCGCTCGAACACGACCCCCCTCGCTTCCGCGTGCCGCAGCCAGGGACCGCCGCGGAAGAGGCGGCCGGGGATCCATTCGAACCGCAGACGATCCACCCGCAGGAGGTCGCCCTCGCGCGGAGGCCCCTCGATCACGAGTCCGGAAAGCACGACGGTCGGTGGGGTGAGCGATATTTCCAGGCCGGCCAGGGAAGACGTTCCGCCCCGCGGAGTCAGGGCCCGCTGCGCCCAGGGCCGGATCAGCGCGGGCCGGTAGACCGCCAGGGCGACGGACAGTGCGGCCACCCCAAGAAGGGCCGCCAATCCCGCGACACACCATAGGGCCGTGCGCCTCAGGGTCATCGAACTCCCACGCCCCCGGAAGGAATATTTGGTTCTGCAGCTCCCATCTCCAATCTTTTACCAGATCACGGTATGCCGGAGGCGATCTTTCGCCCACCCGGGGATGTCCTGGTGAAGGGAGCTCCAGGAGGCGACGAGGTTCAGGACCTCGATCGGGATGAGGATCTCGTAAGTGCAGCAGACGTGTGTCCGCATCACGCCCCATTCCACCCGCTCCACCCGGACTCAAAGAAAACCCATGACGCCGAATCCGAATGCCGCTTGGGGATTGATTTGCGGAGAATCTTGTGAAATGTTGTTCGATAATCCATGGACCCGAAACGCGGAAATCGTTCGAGGAAAAAGAAGGACTCCGTCCGTTTTGTCGTCATCGGCCCGAAGCCGTCCAGCCGCCTCAAGCTGTCGGATCGACTGTTCCATCCGAGGCCGTCCGGCTCCGCCCGGAGCCTCCGGTCGAAGGTTCTGCCGCTGGAGAACGATCAGCCGAATCTCTCGTTTTCTCAACGCTTTATAGCCATCCTGGTCGCTGCGATCTGGCTTTACGCTGGACTCGCGATCACCGTTCTCGGCCTGCGAAACGGGAAATGGCTCGTAGCGTTCCTTGGCCTGTTCCCGACCTGGTACGGTCTCGGGTGGTTTCGGGTCACATACTATGGGCGGATTCCGGGAGGCCGGTTGCGGCTGAACCCGTGGCTTCGGGAGTAGCGATCCTCAGGCGAACCCTCGGCGTACACCACCGTTCCCGGCATAGTGATCCCTCCTTTTTTGACCCCATCCCGCCGGCCGGGAAACGCTTCGACCTGAATGACGGGAACAAGTTCGAATGCGGTCCGCATCGGAGAGGTGTCTCATGGGGGCGCTTCGTCCGAGGTGGAACCCCGCGGCGCTCCGCCCACAGGAAGAGGGCCAGCGCAACGGCGGACCCGGGGAGGAAGCCAAGGCCCTCCTCCCGGGAGCGGGCCGCGAGCAGGGCGAACACCACGGTGATCGAAAGAAGCGCCGCCCCGGCGAAGTCGAGCCGGTGGTCGCGCCGTTCCACCTTCTCGTGGTAGGCGAGGATCAGCGCCGCCGCGCACGCCAAGCTCAACGGGATGTTCACGTAGAACACCCAGCGCCAGGAGAGCCAATGGACGATCGCTCCGCCGAGGATCGGACCGACCAGGCCGGCAAGTCCCCAGACCGCGCCGAGAATCCCCTGGATCCGGGCTCGCTGGTGCACGTCGAAGAGGTCGCCCACGATGGTCATGGCGATGGGCTGGATGGCGCCGGCGCCCAGCCCCTGGATCACCCGGAAGAGGATGAGCGTGTCCATGCTGCCGGCGTGACCGCAGAGGAAGGAGCCGCCCAGGAATAGGGCGATGCCGGCGAGCATGACCGGCTTGCGTCCGTAGAGGTCCGCGAGCTTGCCGTAGACGGGCAAGGTCACGGTCGCCGTGAGCATGTAGGCGGC
>Ga0326597_10007168_pt1 | contig 15184 bp, 14 predicted proteins | sample RVTome_12_FD_203789 | JGI IMG/M metagenome (GOLD analysis project Ga0326597, IMG submission 203789) | Soil microbial communities from uranium-contaminated site in the Upper Colorado River Basin, Wyoming, United States - RVT100D185 | ecosystem: Environmental > Terrestrial > Soil > Contaminated >... | reverse complement strand
TATTCACCGGTGAGGTCGGCCTCCTCGCCGACCAGATACGCGCCGAGGACCCGATCGGTTTCCCTGTCGCGCTCGAATGCGATCGCCGTGTCCTCGGGCAACCCGCCGTCCGGGTATTTGGCGCGCAACAATTCCTCGGTCTGCGCAAAGTCCCGCACGATCTTGAACTCGAGGAAGCCCGTCACGCGCAACATCTCGCGCGCGCGGACGCGATCGACTGCACCACCCGGGATCTGCACGAGCACACGATCGTCACCCTGCCGGGTCACCACCGAGTCCGGAATTCCCTTGAGCGGATCGTCGATCCGGCGACGCAGTACCTCGAGTACTTGCGACATGCCCTGCTCGCGAACTTGCTGCCGCCGCGCCTCGGAGAGTTCGAAGATCAGCATTTCCGGATCGCTGTCCACTTCGGCCAGCTGATCCGTATCACCGACCCACGCGCGAACGGCATCCCGCGCCTCGTTGGTGAAGGTTTCGACCCGAAGCTGGTGTTCGGCGACGTCGATCTTTCCGACCACGACCTTGTCGCGCTCGAGGCTGTCTTCCAGCAGGCCCTTCAGGAAACCGAGTTCGTGATCCTCGGTCGCGCCGAGCTTGACACCGATCACCCAATGGATGCCGCCGCGCAGGTCCAATCCGAGGCGCAGCGCATTGTCTGGAACCAGTGGGCTCTCGATTCGGGTCTCTTCGGAGGCGAAATTCGCGACCGCGTAATAACCGAAGAGCAGAATCGTCGCGATGACCCAGATCGCGCGCCAGCGCAGGCTCATGATTCCTCGCCTCGCTTGCTCGCCGCGTCCACGTGCTCGATCCGCGCGCGCGCGACCTTGACCTTCACGCGTTCGCCCTTCACGCCGCCGATGTCGAGGGTCAACACGTCGTCGGTCACACCGATGACCTTTCCGTGCAAGCCACCGGTCGTCACCACGTTGTCGCCCTTGTCGATCGCCTTGATCATTTTTTCCAATTGCTTCTGCTTCTTCTGCTGCGGGCGGATCAGCAGCAGATAGAAAATCCCCGTGATCAGGATGATCGGTACGAACGCGCCAAACGGCGATCCATTGGGTTGCGCCTGGAGGGGGATGAGACCGAATTCGAAGTTCATCGCAGCGCTCCTTCCACCAACGAGGTTCCCGGATAAAAGGCCTGGACGATTTCGCGGTACGTCGAACCGCGCTGCGCCATGGCTTGTGCACCCCACTGGCTCATTCCCACTCCGTGTCCGTGCCCCGAACCGACAAATACGAAGGCGTCCTGTGTCGGGCGAATTTCGAATAGCGTGCTGCGAATGACCGATTCTCCGAGAGCCACGCGCAGAGCGCGCGCCTCCAGTGTGTGATTTCCCTCGTTGCCCCGGATCCGCACCCGCAGCGCTCGCCCACTCCCAGAGCGATCCACGACCTGCAACTCCCGAGGCGACCCGATCCGAATCCCGAGCGAGTCGAGAGCGCGCCCCAGTTTGGTCTTTGAGATGCTCGCGCGCCAGTAGGTATCGGGGGAATCCTCTTCGTCGCCCACTTCGAGACTCACCAGGTACGGCAGCGCGCGCCCCCAGACCTCCTCGGAACTGGCGGTACGGCCGCCGGACGCCGAGTGGTAGACGGCGAGGATCGGCTCTCGCGCGTAGGCGAGATATTCTCCGCGGGTCGCCGCAGCCGCTGCGCGAATTTCAGGGGTCTCGGCGATCACCCCACCGTAGACCTGGCTGCCGGTTCCGGCCTCCACGTCGAATGCCTGGCCGCCGCTCTCGGCGCGCGCGTGGAGCGCATAGCTGCGCGCGACCACCGCCTGGGCCTTCAGCGTTTCCGGGTGCCAATCGGTGTAGATTTCGCGCCCCAGAATCCCCGCCACATAATCCTCTAGTTTCACTTCATTAATAACCTGCATTCCGCCAGAAATACTTCGAAATTCGACTGTTCCGTGAAATCGCATCCGATTGACGGCCACGATTCCGCCGCCTCCGATCCGCCATACGTTGCCCACGGGTCGACGATCCGCGAACAGACCACGCGCTCCGGGCTCCACGACCGTCTCGGCGCTGCCCGGGCGGCCATCCCGCACGCGCACGCGGCCGTCCGACTCCATCAGGAGCACGCGGATGACCCCGGATTCTGGCGCCGGCGCGATTTCATCGGCTCGCGTCAGTCCGGATCCGCCGACCGCCAGAAGCCAGCCGATCAGCGCGAAGGAAGCGCGGCGGCAACTTCCACCGCGGCGACGCGTCTTCCGGGAGGCCCCTCTTCGCTGCGCGGGAGTTCGCCTCACAGCCTCCAGCTCCATCGGGCGTGGAAACAGCGCCCCGGGTCCAGCCACACGCTCGGCGTCGGTGGCGGCTCGATTCAGCTCGCGTCGCGCTCGATGGCTTGCGCGCGATCGGTCTTCTCCCAGGGAAACCCCTCTTCCTCCCGACCGAAGTGACCGTGGTAGGAGGTCGCGCGGTAGATCGGCCGACGCAGGTCGAGCGCTTCGCTGATTCCCTTGGGAGTCAGATCGAAGTGCTTGCGTACCAGCTTCTCCAGCTTCGCGTGGTCCGACTCACCGGTGCCAAACGTCTCGACGCGAATCGAGACCGGTTCGGGCACGCCGATCGCGTAGGCGAGCTGCACCTCACAGCGCCGGCCCAGCTTCGCGGCCACGAGATTCTTCGCCACCCAGCGCGCCGCATAGGCGGCACTGCGGTCAACCTTGGAGGGATCCTTGCCCGAGAAAGCGCCGCCCCCGTGACGGCCCATGCCGCCGTAGGTGTCGACGATGATCTTCCGACCTGTCAGTCCGGCGTCTCCCATGGGCCCGCCCACCACGAACCGCCCGGTGGGATTCACGTGGTACACGGTGTCGTCGTCGAGGAGTTCTGCGGGAAGCGTCGGCTTGATGATCTTCGCGATGACGTCCTTCCGGAGTTGGTCCCAGGAGACATCGGGCGAGTGTTGGGTGGAGAGAACCACCGCGGGAATCCGCGCAGGTCGATCGCCGTCGTACTCGATCGTGACCTGCGACTTGGCGTCTGGCCGCAGGTAACCGATTTCGCCGCTCTCGAAATGGGCGCGGTGAGCCTGCATCAGCTGGTGGGCGAGCCGAATCGGTGCGGGCATCAGTTCGGGCGTCTCGTCGCACGCAAAGCCAAACATCATCCCCTGGTCGCCAGCTCCCTGTTCTTTGTGGAGCCCCTCACCTTCCGAAACGCCTTGTGAAATGTCCGGCGATTGTCGGCCGAGGGCGATCACCACCGCACACGTCGCGGCGTCGAAGCCCATTTCGGAACTCGTGTAGCCGATATCGGAAATGACCTGGCGAACCAGCGGCGCGAGTTCGACGTTCGCGCGGGTGGTGATCTCTCCAGCCAACATCACGAGGCCGGTCGTGGTGAGCGTCTCGCAGGCCACGCGCGAGTTCGGATCCTGGGCGAGCATCGCATCGAGAACGGCGTCAGAAATCTGATCGCACATCTTGTCGGGGTGGCCCATCGAGACCGATTCAGAAGTGAAGAGAGCGCGTCCTGCCATGATCCGTGACTCCTATTGGGCCAGATGTGTGGTCCCGCACTCTAGATGAGGGGCGTTTCGGATTCAATTCGAGCGATGCGATGGGATTGCCGTCACGGGTTCGACCGCCCAGACACCCGGTCGCCGCGCCGGAGCCGAAGGCGCCGGCCCGCGCAAATCGCGGCTCAACCCGCCGCGGAGCGCTCGATTTCGGCGTGAGAGCGCTCGAGCAGCGCGCCGAGCGCAGTGACGGCTTCGACGGCGTCGGCACCGGTCGCGCGAATCCGCAGTTCGACGCCGCGGCCCGCAGCGAGCGAAAGCAGTGAGAGTACGCTTCTCCCGTCCACCCACTCGCGACCGTTCCCCACCGAGATCTCGGATTCGAAGCGGCCCGCCATGACGACGAACTCACCCGCGGGCCTCGCGTGCAGGCCCAACTCACTGCGGATCGTGAATCCGCGCTCGATGGTCTCGCTCATGGATTCTTTTCCGGGAGGATCTCGCTCGCGACGGAGATATTGCGCTGCCCGTATTTCTTGATGAATTTCGCGAGTGCGTCGAGGCTCATGTCTTCCGTCAGCGTCGCAAGCTTGATCAGCATCGGCAGATTCAGGCCGGTCACGACCTCGACGCCCGTCTCTTCCACGAACGACAGACTCATGTTGGATGGCGTCCCCCCGAACATGTCGGTGAGCACGAGCACCCCAGCGCCCCGACTCGCCCGCTTCAGCGCCTTATCGATCAGTTGTCGCATCTCGTCGACGCTCTGCTTTGGATCGATCGACACCGAGAGAAAATCCGGCGCGTTGGGAACAATCAAGCGCAGCGCGTGGAGAAACTCCTCGCCGATCTGATAATGGGTCACGATGACTACCCCGATCTTCATCAGCTTCGCCCCACGTCCCGGTGCTCCACGTTCACCTCGCGCCCCGTGCTTCGAATTGATGCAGCGAGCGCCTCGACGATCGCTACAGATCGGTGTCTGCCGCCCGTGCACCCCACGCCAATCGTGACGTACGCCTTGCCTTCCTGATCATAGAGGGGAACCAAGAACTTGCACAGATCGCAAAGCCGCTCGAACAACGCCGTCCCGAGCGCATTCTTCAGCACGTAGTCGGCCACCTCCGGGTCTTTCCCGGAACGCTCGCGCAAGCGCTCTTCGAAATAGGGATTGGGCAGAAAGCGCACGTCGAAGAGTTGTTCGACGGCGGCCGGCGTCCCGTAGCGGAAGCCGAATGAAACCAGGTTGACGACGGTGGCGCGGTCCGCGCCCGCAATGTGGTGAATGACGTTGGCCTTGAGCTGGTGGACGTTGAGCGCCGACGTCTCGATCCGATAGTCCGCGAGTGCGGAAACTTCGACCAGCAGGCGCCGCTCCTTCTCGATGCCCGCCTCGACGCTTCCGGCGGGCGAGAGCGGGTGAACCCGACGCGTCTCGCGATACCGATTGAGCAAGACGTCACTCGAACAATCCAGGAAGATGACCTCGACCCAGGTGTCCGATTCTCGCAGCGCTGCGATCGCGGTCGGCAGCTCGTGGAGAAAGGGCTCTTCGCGGGCGTCGACCGCCAATCCGATCTTCTCGATCGGCGGAGTGGCCTGGCTGCACAGCTGGAGAAACTGCTCGATGAGCTGAACCGGCAGGTTGTCGACACAGTAGAAGCTCAGATCCTCGAGCGCCGCCATCGCCGTGCTCTTGCCGCTGCCGGAGAGCCCGCTGACAAAGACGATTCGCGCGCTCGAAGTGTTCAACGTCGCCCCATTTCGTCCCGCAGGCGCTGATCCAGGCGCTGTGCGGCGTTCACGCCCAATCGGCGCTGTAGGTGCTCTCGGGCCGCCAGTTCCACGACCGTCGCCATCGATCCGCCGGGCCGCGCCGGCAGCGTCAGCCGCGGCAGCAGGACACCCGCGAGTTCCTCTTCGGGCCGCTCCAGACCGACGCGTTCGTAGGCGACCCCCTCCCGCCAGCGCTCGAGTCGACAGACCAGATCGACGCCCACCTCATCGCAGACCGAATCGGCGCCAAACAAGTCCGGAACGAAGACGATCCCGATTCCGCGGATTTCCATGTAGTGCCGAATCCTCGCGGGCGCGCGCCCCGTGAGGCCCTGATCCGGTTTGGGCGTCAGTTCGATCACATCGTCTGCGACGAGCCGATGCCCGCGGCTGATCAGTTCCAGCGCGCACTCGCTCTTTCCAATGCCACTCGGGCCAAGCAACGCGGTCCCAACGCCGTGGACCTCGAGGAGCGCCCCATGGACCGAAACCGTCACGGTGTCTCCGAATCCGCCGAACGAGCGGTTGCGCGACGAGGGCTAGGAGCCTGACCCAAGATGCGGATTGAGGGTGCTCTTGCGTGTTGTCGTTGCGTTAGAGCGCACGTTTTCGGCCCTTTCGTGAGTCTTGGGTTAGGGCTCCTAGCGGGCGAATCCCCTGGATTCGCTTGCGGCGTCGCCTCACCCCATCCTGGGGTGAGACTCCTAGAGCTTGGTGTCCTCGTCGGCAATCGCCCGGATGATGTCACTCTGCGTCTCGGCATTCGTGAGCTGCTGGCGGAAGGCCGCGTCGCGAAAGAACCGCGAAATGCGGGCCAGCGCCTTCAGGTACTGGCCACCGGAGTGCTCGGGTACGACGAGCAGAAAGAAGTGATGGGTGGGTTCGCGGTCGATCGATTCGAAATTGATCCCTTCCGGGCTCCGGGCGAAGCTGGCTACGAGGCGGTCGAGACCCGCCATCTTGCCGTGAGGAATCGCGACGCCATCCCCGATCCCGGTGCTCTGAAGCGCCTCGCGCTCGAGGAGCACCTCCAGGAGGCGATCGGCCGCGATCTGAGGCTCGACCTTCGCCAGCGCGCCGGCCATTTCTGCGAGTACCTCGCGTTTGCTGCCGACCCCCAGGTTCAGGATCACGGCATCGTTCACGAGGATATCCATGATCTTCATCGGAAACCCCTCGAATTGCGGCCCGGAGGCTAGCCGACTTCGCGGCGTTTCGTCGACGAGAGAATATTCAGCGATTCGCGGTACTTGGTGACCGTGCGGCGGGCGATGTCGATATTCGCAACCTTGAGCATCTCGGCGATCCGCTGGTCGGAAAGGGGGCGGCGCGGGTCCTCGGCGGTGATCAGCTTGCGGATCCGCTCCTTGACGCTCTCGCTCGCCACGGCGTCGCCCACGAACCGGTTGATGCTGGAGTTGAAGAAGTACTTCAACTCGAAGATGCCCTGGGGGGTATTGACGTATTTCGCGGTCGTGACCCGGCTGACCGTCGACTCGTGCATTTCGATGTCGTCTGCCACATCGCGGAGGTTGAGGGGCTTGAGGTGGTTGATGCCCCGCTCGAAGAACTCCCGCTGGTACTTGATGATGCTCTCCATCACCCGGTAGATGGTGCGCTGACGCTGATGGATCGACTTGATCAGCCAGAGCGCGGATCGGACCTTTTCCTGGACATATTCCTTGGTGTCCTTCGAGGCGCCGTTTCCGCGCGAGAGCACGTCGCGGTAGAGGCCGTTGATCCGGAGCCGGGGCATTCCGTCGTCGTTCAAGACGATGTGAAAGTCTTCGTTGACCTTGTGGACGTAGATATCGGGGACGATGTACACCGGCTCGTCTCCCCCGAACGCTCGACCCGGACGCGGCTCGAGGTGGCCGATGATTTCGGCAGCCGCGACGACCTCGGTCACGCTGACGTCGAGCGCTCGAGCAACGCCCCGAAAATCGCGCTTGATGAGCGCATCGAGACACGCCTCGAGAATGCGCAGCACCAACGGATCGTCGATCTCCAGAACCCGAACCTGGATGAGCAGACACTCTTTCAGGTCCCGCGCTCCCACTCCGACGGGATCCAAATCCTGAACCCGAAGCAGCGCGCTTTCGACCGTGGCTTCCGACATACCGGATTGCCGGGCGATTTCGCCAATCGTAGCCTGTAGATAGCCGCGCTCGTCGAGATTGCCGATGATGAATCGCGCTGCGACTTCTTCATCGATTGGCAACTCGGTGAGCTGCAACTGCCACTCGAGGTGGTCGGTCAGCGTATCGCGCCGGGTGAGCGTGGCGTCGATCGAGGGTCGGTCGTCGTCGCCGCCGGAAACCTGTGACGTCTGCGGATTCGAGTTCAGGTAATCCTGCCACTCCAGATCCGCGATTTTCTCGGCGTCCGTGAGTTCTTCACTCGAGTTCTGCGCATCCGCTGCGGCCACTTCGTCGCCGGGAGAGGCTTCGCTCGCAGCCCGCTCCGCCTCCGCTGACGGCTCGTACTCCTCGGACGGAGCCTCGCCCTCGTCGTCGATCTCGGCGAACTCCTCGAGAACCGGATTCTCCTCGAGTTCCTGCTGAACGAGGCCCACGAGTTCGAGACGATTCAGCTGAAGCAGCTTGATGGCCTGCTGCAGCTGCGGTGTCATCACCAGTTGCTGGGTCAGGCGCAATTGCTGTTTCAGCTCGATGGCCATTCGCTCATTCCGCTCGGCTACTCAGGCGCGCTGCCGGCGCTGGGAGCCCTGAAAATCGAAAAGTCCCAAAATTAGAAGTTCCCAAAACTGGAGGTTCCCAAAACTGGAAGTTCCAAAACTGGAAGTTCCAAAACTGGAAGTTCCAAAAACTAGAAGCTCCCACCACTGGAAGACCTCGAAACTGGCAGCCCTCGGGACCGCAATTCCTCAAAGTTGAAAGTTCTCTCCGAGATAGATCTGTCGGACCTGATCATCCGCTGCGATCTCTGCGGGCGTCCCTTTCCGGATGATCTCTCCGTCCTTGATGATGTAGGCGTGATCACAAATCGAAAGCGTCTCCCGGACGTTGTGGTCTGTAATGATGATCCCGATCCCCTTGCCCTTGAGTTGCTCGATGATCTTCTGGATGTCGATGACCGCGATCGGGTCGATCCCCGCGAACGGTTCATCGAGCAGCATGAATTTTGGATCGAGCACCAGGGCGCGCGTAATCTCCACACGGCGTCTTTCGCCACCCGAAAGCGTGTCCCCCCTCAAGTCTGCCTTTTCGGTCAGACTGAGTTCTGCCAAAAGCTCTCTGAGCCTTTCTCGCCGAACCGTTCGGTTGGGCTCCACGGTCTCGAGGATGGCGTTGACGTTGTCGGCGACGGAAAGCTTTCTAAAAATCGAGGGTTCCTGCGGGAGATACGTAATGCCGAGGCGCGCGCGGCGATACATCGGCAAGTCCGTAATCGGCGTTTCTCCGAGACGGACCTCACCCGAAGAGGGCTTCACGCCACCCGCGACCATGTTGAAAGTGGTGGTCTTGCCGGCACCGTTTGGCCCCAGGAGCCCTACGACCTCGGCCGGCTTCACCTCCAGATCGACCGACCGAACCACATCTCGCTGGCCGTAGCGCTTCGTCAGGGCCATCGCCGTCAGCGAACTCACGGCTAGTGGCCCCCGGAATCCCCCGAACCCGCAACGCTCGGCTCGGGGATGATGTTCACGGTGGCGTCTTCGACGCGAACCGTCTGGGCGCCGAAATCGAACTCGATGCACTTGCCGCGCACCCGGCTCGCGCCATCTCGGAGTTCCGCGTGACCGCAACAGATCAGCAATTCTTCGGCTCGCTGGAATGTCCCGTTGTCGCAGCGCGCTTCCTGGCTGCCATGAAGGACGCGCACCGAGCCCTGGGCGACCAAGCGGGTCGGCTCACTCGCGCCCTTCGGGTAGTCGGCCGTGAGGCGGCTGGAGGTCATCGTGATGTCGCTCTGGACGACGCTCACGTCACCGCTGAACACGAGCCTGCGAACCCCGTTGACTTCCGCGGCTTCGAGCGCCTGCGATTTGATCGATATCGGCGCCGAGCGGTCGAAGACGCGCAGGCTCGCCGGCGCTCCCGCGGCGTTGCGCGCGGCCGGCACCGCCGGGTCGTCCGCAGGGGCCACGAGGGCGAGCAGCCCGGCAATCACCTGATCCGCCAGGCCCGCGACCGCCGACGTCGTTTGATCGCGGCGCGGGATCTCGGTGATGTAGGTGTCGACGACCTCGCCCGTGGTCGCCGAGAGCAACTGCACGTCGACGCTGTAGCGGCTTCCGAGTTGGGTGGTTCGGCCGACCACGACGCCATCGACGGCAGCCCTCTCCGCCCAGGACCGCGCCGCGCTCGCGTCGACCTCGGCGCGCGCCGGAGCCCCCAGCAGCCCGGGTCCGACGATATGCCCGACGCCCCGGCTTCCGAGCAGGTCGGCGAGGAGCGTCGCGAAATCGGGAACCTGAACATCCGACGGAGCCGCCACTTCAAACGGCGCTACGCCGACGCGAATCCGCGCGGCCTCGCTCGGGAGTTCTGCTCTGGCGCGTAGCGCGTCATCGGCGCCGGCCGGCTCCAAGGCGGTCAGCGACAACGCGAACATCACGCCGAGGTACGAAATCCAGTTTCTCAATGCTCCGGCTCCATCACGACGTTTCCGAGCAACTCGAAACGCTGTTCTTCGATGTGATAACGGAAACCGTCTCCGCGCAAGGTTCGGCCGTCCTGGGTCACGGTGACGGGTGAATCGGTCTCGAGCAGCGAATCCTCGTGCCGGTAGCGAACCCAGGGCGCGCTGTAGCGCTGCCCATCGCCCGTCAGGCCCGTCACGTTTCCGGTCGCGACGAAATTGTTGGTCTCGACGTCGAGTTCGGCGCGATCGCATCTCAGCCGGAAGCTCTCGCCCTTCTTCTCATCCGAGAACTCCGCCCGGACGACCTGGAGGTCTGCGAGATCCGAATCCGGTTGGAAATACGCCGTGTCGGCACGCACCACGAGTTCGCTCTGGTCACCGCGGCTCCCGACGAAGGTCATGCCCGAAATCCGCAGGCCGGGCGAATCCACCGCGCCCGCGAAAGCAGCGATCAGGATGCCACCCACCCCCATCGCGAGCGTCCGAGAGAAGCTGAATCTGCACATTACGAGCGGCTCGACCTCGCGCGGTTCGGGGGGCGCGGTAGAAGCCACCTACAGGACGCAGAATTGGGGAGCGAGAACATGCAACAACCATACCAATGGCTGGCTGTCGGTACAAGCAATCTTTCGTCGCGTGGATGGGACGGGGGAGCGGTCGGTCAGTCCTCTTGCCCCGTCAGCGTCTTGAGCGGCTCGTGGCTGCCAATCCAGTGGAACGGGCGGAAGATCAGGGTGTCGAGAATCACGCCGACCGGATGGAGGACGTAGGCGAGGATGCGCAGCGGGTGGCCGCTGTAGGTTTCGTCGTATTCCTCCGCGGCGGCGGGCGACGCGGCGGCCAACATCGCGAACGCGGTCGCCGTGGCGAACAGCCGCGTCGCAGCGCGGCGACGCGATGTGTGGCGGCCCCCTTCCGGGCGAAATCCAGTGGTCGACGTCATCTCTTCCCTCCGCTCCAACGATGCGTGTTCCATTGTCGGCTGTTCGGCCGCCGAGATCAAGCTCGGTCCGCGAGCCAGACGCAATCTCGGCGACGCTGGGGCTCGCATGAGCGATGGCCGGGCGCGACCTCCAGCCGGTCGCGATCACGCTCGAACACGGCCCGTGAGTTCGCTGACCCGCCGCGAGAGACTCTGGCAGATCCCAATCGCAATCGCCGGCAACTCCTCCATCAGGCGCAGCAGGTCGTCGCGGTCGAGGCGAAGAAACCGCACTGGCGTGTTGGCCGTGACCGTGGCGGTCCGGTTCTCGCCCTCCAGAACGGCGATTTCTCCGAAGAAACTCTTGGGCCCCTGATCGCGCAGCAGGGTTTCGCCGCGCGTCACCCGGACCTGCCCTTCGACGATCAGATACAGGCAATTTCCGGGATCACCTTCCCGAAAGATGACCGTATCGGCGTTGTGCTGCTCTTCGCGAACCTCGTTCGCGAGGTCCATGAGCTGACGGGTCGTCAGCCCTTCGAACAGCGGCAGGCTCTTGAGGTGAAGCGCGATTTCGACCGGATCCAGCACGTCCCGATGATCCTCTACATCCTCCGAACTGGCCAGACGATCCTCCGCATCGATCGATGCCAGGAGCGTTTCAGCCACCAGCATGCGGGTGAGTTCATCCGATTCGTCGCGCAACGCGAGGATCGCCTGCCGCGCGTCCGGCACCGGGATCCCGAGCGAGGCCGCCGCGGAGTGCGCGCGCAGCGCGAGCGATCGGTCTCCCATCAATGGCATCAACTCGGCCTTCTCGTGCGGCCCGAGCAACGCATCCAGCGCTTCGAGCAGCATCGCGTTGACGCCTGCGCCACCGCCGCGCTTGATCCGCTCGCCCAACTCGGCGATCCGATCCTCGTTGTAGATCGCGGCGAGAAACAGCAACGCGGTGTGCAGGGATTCGTCGATTCGCTCGCGCAGGCGCTCGAGAACGATCACCGCGGCGATTTCCTGACTGAGCGCGTGTTGGTGGATCAATTTTCGCCGCACCGATTCGAGTTCGCGATGATAGAGATCCCGCAGCTTCGAGCGCTCGACGCGGAGCTGGCGCAGAATCGGAAGGATCGCATCCCGCTTGCTGCGCTTTCCAAACGAGAGCTCGACTAGCAGCACGTCGGCTACTTCAGGACCCAATGCGATCAGACCCTCTCGCGCGGCCTCGCGGACCGCGCGCCGATGTGTCCCACCATCGACGGCGATCTGCTCGATCATCCAGGGCGCCTGGTCGACGATTCCCGCGTGGCCGCAGTAACGCAAGACCGCAGCGCGCACCCGGGGATCCGCCGAATCCCGGTACTTGAGCATGTTCTCTCTCGCGCGCGCAACGGCCGCACCGTGTCGAAGCGAGATCTCGGCGATCGACTCGGCAGCGCGCGCCTGATCGCTTTCGCGATCGAGAAATCGCGTGAATCGCTCGAGATCGCGCTCCCACGCGGGTCCGACCTCCGAGCCGAGCAGACGCGCCCGGAGTTCCTCGAGCGCGATTGCCCGCTCGATGGCGTCTCCACTCGCGATGGCGCGCTCGAGCGCTTCCGAGAGATCACCGAATTCGGCAACCGGGTGGCCGCGCGTGTCGAGGGCCGCGGCCGCTGCGAGCCGCACCGCCGGTGACGGGTCCGCGAGCGCAAATTCGAGAACCGACGTCGCCTTGTCGCCCGGGGTCAATTGGCCGTAGGCGCGCACGACACCGGCCCGGTCGCGGTCGCTCAAGTCCGCAGATTCCACGAGCAGTTTCTCGAGATCCTCAGAGGCCTGATGACTCGACACCGGTTCGATCACGCTGCGCGCGAGCACCCGGCTGAGCGCATCGATGAGCAGCGATCGCGTCGACTGCGGTGCAGCCCTCGCAGCCTCGGCGAGTGCGATTGCGGCATCCGCGGGCCGCGCCTCGGAAACCAGGCCGATGGCGTGCCGCGGATCGGGCCCCGCGAGATGCGTCGACAGAACCCGCACCGTTGTCGGATCGATCATTTCCGACATGTCGAGATCGTCCCCGTAGCGGGCTCGCCGGGTCGCCGCGCGCAACAGCAGTCCGGGGTAACGACGCCAGAGAGAAATCGAAGTCGCGAGCCACGCGAGCGCAATCGGAATCGCGACGTAACCCACGGCGATCGCGCTCGCGAAGTGAACCGCGGCGAGGCTGAGGATGTTTCCGAGCGCGCTGCCCGCGCGCTTGACGGGGCCCTCGAGCAGGCCTGTGGCGCGCGACCGGTCTCGCTCGGGGAAGAGATTGAAGAGAATTCGCATCGCCGGGTCGTAGACGGCGTTGTCTTGCAGCGTCGTCCCCGCGCGAGCGGCGACGCCCGCAAACAGGTTGAGTCGAATGCTCATACCACAGAAGCCAATCAAGTAGACGACGGGAGACAGCACGATCGATAGCGGAATTCCGATTCGTTTGAAGAGGTTCGCCGTGACGATGACCTGGGTCGCGAGCACGACGGAGTTGATCGACCCCCGGATCACGGCGAACAGCGCGAGCAGGCCCTCCTCTCCGGCCGCCGCCTGATCGGCGACGTACTGGAACTGGAAGTACAGCATGGGTCCGAGTAGACCACTGGCTGCCGCACCAATGAAGAGCAATCGAAACAGCTCACTCTCCGACCACAGCGCGTGAAAGGATCCCTCGGGCGCGACGCTGCGCGCAGTGCTCTGATCTCGGTTGCGGACGCTCGACGACCCGCGGCCGAGACCCTTCGGCAGCATGCGCCGCATCGGAAGTGCGAGCAGGCCGCTCAGCGCAAACGCAGCGGCGCCGACCGGGAGCAATGCGTCGATACCCAACTGGCGCCCGATCGGATCGGACGCAAAACTCCCGACGATACTGCCGAGCGTATAGCCGCCCATCATCGGCGCAAACAGCCGCTTTGCCTGGCGACCGTCGAGCAGGTCGCCCATCGCGAGCCAGAACGCGAGCAGCGCAATCGACTCGAATTGTTTGGAGGCGAGAACGAGCAAGACGAACGCGCTGATCGCATCGGTTCGAACGAGATACCAGAGCGGCAGCAGAAGCAGCGCCACGCCAAACATCACACGCGGCAACAAACGCGGCCGATTCGAACGCGCCGCCACGCGGCCCAAGATGTAGGTGGTTCCCACGAGCAGGACGGAGTTGAGCAGGTAGGCGAGCGGAAGATAATCGACGCCGGGCCCGCGCTTGAGAAAGAGCGTCTCCGATGCGTTCTTGACGGACACGTCTGCCCAGCCGGCAAGCGCGAGTGCCGCCGCTCCCCAGAAGAACAAGCGCCCCTCACCGGGCTCGATGCCTAGCTTTCGCACCAGCGTGCCCCTCCGGCCGAGCGCACCATATCACGAGACGCGGAGCCGTCGCGCAGAATGGCCCGAATCGGACGCGATCGGAACCGATTTGCCGTATGCTGCGCCCCATGCTCCAACAATTTCGACCCTCCAGGTGGCTCGCGCTGCTGCTCGCGCCGCTCGCGCTCAACCTCGCTTCTCCAGTTGCCGCGGCATCGCAGGACCTGAATGCGAGCGAACTCCAGCGCTGGGTCCAGGAAATGAAGAACGCTCCAAAGGGCCCCTTTCAGGGAATCCGCTGGTTTTGCGCGGATGGATCCATTCAAGCCCCGAAGGCCTATGCGTGCTCGGAGCGCGGTGGTGGCATCCAACACGGTCTGTGGACCGAGCGCGTACAGCGCATGCGCGCCGATGGCTACACGATCGCCAATCTGCTCTCGCCCATCAGACCCGACGCGTTCACGGGAGAAGATGCAGACCTCGACGCGCTGAAGCAGATCTTGATCGAGAAGTTCCTGATCCAGGCGGATGACGGTTGGATCTTCCGCGGAGCGCGCTCCTACAGGGGCGCATTCCAGGCCGAGGACGAGGAGATCGCCGCAAACGCGATCCTACTCGCGATGGCCGCGGATCCGATCTGGCGCAGCCCCGCCCGTTACGCGCTGCTCAGGGAAGCGGTCCGCTGGTTTCCGCGCGAGTCCCAATCGACGACCGCGACGGAGGTCCGACAACTGGCGGTCGTCATCGCGGACAAAGACGCGCCGTTCGCCACGCTGCGCGCCAAGATCCACAACGCGCCAGAGGCCGCCGACGCGAAGAGCGTCCGCGACTACGCGAAGGCCAGCGGCAAGGCGGTGTTGGCCGACGAATACGAAACGATCGCCGCGGCGATCGATGAACTCTACGCCGTGCGCGGCGCCGTCGTTGCGCTGTTGGAGATTGCGGACGAGACGAGCGAACCGGATGCAATTCGAAAACTGCGCGCCGCCGCAGCCGAACTCGGAAGCGCAGCGAACGCTGCCGCACGATTCGAGATCGCCGCGCGCCTGCTGCGCGAATTTCGCGATCGCATCCC
>Ga0326597_10007167_pt1 | contig 15186 bp, 12 predicted proteins | sample RVTome_12_FD_203789 | JGI IMG/M metagenome (GOLD analysis project Ga0326597, IMG submission 203789) | Soil microbial communities from uranium-contaminated site in the Upper Colorado River Basin, Wyoming, United States - RVT100D185 | ecosystem: Environmental > Terrestrial > Soil > Contaminated >... | reverse complement strand
GACCGCCTGATCGGTGTTGGCGAACCGGTGCTGCCTCGGTACGAGCGGATCGCGTTTGAGAAGAATCTCGTCGCACCGCAGGGCCAGCCGTTGGCGGCGTTCCTGTGCCCAGGCCATCCGCTGCTGGACTCCACCATCGATCTGACGCTCGAACGCCATCGTGACCTGCTGCGGAGGGGAGCGGTGCTCGTCGATGAGCGCGACATGGGAACCTCGCCTAGGGTACTCTTCTACCTGGAGCATGCGATCCAGGACGCCAGCGTCACCCGTTCCGGCGACCGCCACATCGTCTCCAAACGCACGCTCTATGTCGACCTCGACGCCGAAGGCAACACGCGGCGCATGCAGTACGCGCCGTATCTGGATTTCCGTCCCCTTGCCGAGGATGAGCCGGGGGTCGATGCGATTCTCGCTCGTCCGGAGTGCGCGTGGATCAACCGGTCTCTGGAGCAGAAGGCCCAAGGATATGCCGTGGCCCAGGTCGTCCCGGAACACCTGGCCGAGGTCCGGTCTCGGCGGCTTGATCTGATCACCAAGACGGAGGCCGCCGTCCAGGACCGGCTTACCAAGGAAATCAGCTACTGGGACCATCGCGCCGAGCAACTCAAGCTCCAGGAGCAGGCGGGCAAACCGAACGCTCGCCTGAATTCCGATGAGGCCCGCAAACGCGCCGACGCCCTACAGGCCCGGCTGCAGAAGCGGCTGGAGGAACTGAAGCTCGAAAAGCAGATCGCGCCGCTACCGCCGGTGGTCATGGGCGGCCTGCTGGTCGTCCCTGCGGGTCTGCTTGCTGCAATGAAGGGGGCTGCCCCTGCCGTCGGTCTGCAGAACGCTGTGGATACACAGATCTCCGCCGCCAAAGCTCGGGCCATCATCATGCAGGTCGAGCGCGATCTCGGATTCGTCCCGACCGACCGGGAAACCGAAAAGCTCGGTTACGACATCGAGAGCCGCATCCCCGGCACCGGCAGGCTGCGATTCATCGAGGTTAAGGGCCGCGTATCAGGCGCGCCAACCATCACGGTCACCAAGAACGAGATTCTCTACTCGCTCAACAAGCCGGACGACTTCATTCTGGCCATCGTCGAGTTCGATGGCGACGCACACCACGTCCACTATGTTCGTCGCCCGTTCCAACGCGAGCCGGACTTCGGCGTGACCAGCGTGAACTATGCCTTTGCGGATGTGCTGGCGCGGGCGGAGGTGCCGCGATGATCCTCTACCTGCCGACAATCCATAGTGACCAGGATGGGTACGACAGCCTAGCCGAACTGGCCAAGGCCACCGCCAAGCTCATCGCCGATCGTCTGGAGCTTGATTTCTCCCGCGTGAGTTTCTTGGACGCGAACATGGCGGCACCGCTTGGGGCCGTGTTGGCGGGCATTGCAGACCGTTTCAATGCCGTGGAGATTGTGAACGTCCCGCAGATGGTCGAACGCATCCTGCGAAAGAACGGTTTCCTGACGCAGTTCCGCTATCTGCCGCTCGATGACAACAACCGAACGACCATCCCCTTCAAACGCCTACAGCTGACAGACGAGGGCTTGTTCGAGGATTACCTGCAGCGTCATCTCAAGGGCAAGGGCATACCGCAGATGACCGAGGGCCTTGGCAAGGTCTTCAAGCAGAAGCTCTTCGAGGTATTTCAGAACGCCGTCATTCACTCCGAATCCGAGCTTGGAATCTTCGTGTGTGGGCAGTTCTTTCCGCAGTTGCAGAAGCTCGACCTGACCATCGCGGATGCGGGCATCGGTATTCGGGATAACGTCCGCAGATACTTTAACGACCCAAAGATTGCCTCCGTGCCAGCGATTCGCTGGGCCCTCCAGGAAGGGCATACCACCAAGAAGGGCAAGCAGCCGGGAGGGCTCGGACTGAAGTTTCTGCACGATTTTGCGCGGCTGAACAAGGGGCGTATCCACATCGTGTCCCGCTTCGGTTTCTACGAGTTCAACGCTGGCCGGGAGTCCTTTGCCAAGCTGGAGAACGACTTCCCCGGCACGACGGTCACTCTTGAGGTCAACACGGCCGACACATCAGCCTACTGCCTCGCGTCGGAAGCATCGCGCGATGGCATCTTCTGAACAGAATGAGGTAAGTCATGGAGACGCCAGTAATCGTTCGGGTATTCGACATTGTCGGCGGGCCGCTTTGCGTCTCCGCCGATGACGGCCAGCGCGTCCACGACAAGATTGTCCCGCTGCTGCGCGATGGGAAGAAGGTCGTGCTTTCGTTCGAGCAGGTCGAGACGCTGATCTCCGCCTTCCTCAACGCGGCCATCGGGCAGCTCTACGGCGAGTTTTCCGAAGAACGCATCCGAGAACTGGTCTCTGTCCGCGACATGGACAAGGAAGATCAGGCGGTGCTGAAGCGCGTGGTCGACAACGCCAAGACCTACTTCAAGGCCCCCAAGGAATTCGATCAGGCGTGGAAGGAGGAGCTGGGCGATGAAGAATAAGGCACACAATCTCGCCGCCTATGCCTTCAAGAGTGATGAGCCGCTGCTGCTGGACACCAACGTCTGGCTGTATCTCTATCCTGCCCCATCGGACAGAGCCACGGGCTACGCCGCAGGTTACTCGGCGGCGCTCAAAAACATGCTGGCTGCCGGATCCTGCTTGGTCATGGACGCCATGATCTTGAGCGAGTACCTGAATCGGTATTGCCGCATCGAATGGAGCGCTCTGCACAAGCGGACCTATAGCGACTTCAAGGCGTTTCGCAAGTCGACGCACTTCCAGCCGGTCGGCCAGGGGGCGGCGACCTATGCGCGCAGCATGCTGAAGCTCTGTACTTGCCACGACCATCCGTTTGCCTCGGCCGATGTTGCGCGCGTCCTGACGGACTTCGAGACGGGATGGAAGGACTTCAATGACGGTCTGCTCGCGGAGACTTGCCGTCACCACAACTGGAAACTCGTCACCAACGACGGCGATTTCACCGCTGGTGGAATCGAGGTATTGACGACTAATCCCAAACTGCTGGCGGCATGCTCATGACCACCCCGTACCGAAAGAAACTCATCGAGGTGGCTTTGCCGCTTCCGGAGATCAACGACGCCTCAGCGTATGACAAGATGCCGGGGATTGGGCCGCACCCCAAAGGCATCCATCATTGGTGGGCACGGCTGCCGCTGCCGACGGCGCGAGCGGTATTGTTCGCCTCGGTAGTCACGGACCCGTCGGACGATCCTGCTTGGAAGGGCAGAGGCGAGCAGGAGCAGGATGCGGAGCGTGAGAGGCTCTTTGGAATCATCCGACGGCTGATGCAGAAGAAACTGCATGAACATCCGGAAGTCTACGCAGAAGCGCGAGCGGAGATGCTCAAGCATTGCGATGGCAAGCTGCCGCCGGTGCTTGATCCGTTTTCCGGAGGCGGATCGATTCCTTTGGAAGCGGCGCGGTTAGGCTTTGAGGCCCATGCCGCCGACCTGAACCCGGTCGCGGTGTTGCTGAACAAGTGCAATTTGGAACTTGCCCCACGATGGGCGAATCATCCGCCGGTCAACGCTGAGGACCGCAAGAACAAGCTGCGCACCGGCGAATGGCGCGGCACGCGCGGTCTGGCTGAAGACGTCCGTCACTACGGCCGCCTCATCCGTCAACGCGCCCAGGAGAAGATCGGTCACATCTACCCGAAGGCCCGGCTGCCTAAGGAATATGGCGGTGGCGAAGCCAACGTCATTGCCTGGCTGTGGGCTAGAACGGTCGCCAGCCCTGATCCTGCCGCCAAAGGAGAGCATGTACCGCTCGTGCGATCTTTCTGGCTTAGCACTAAGGACAAGGCCAAGTCGGCCTATATCGTGCCTTGTATCGACAAGGCGAGGGCTACATATAGGTTTGATGTACTGGTTGGAGCACCTCCCTGCGGCGATGTCGACCCATCCGAGGGTACGGTAAACCGGAACGGCGCACGCTGCCTTCTGACAGGATCACCGATCCCTTTCCAGTACATTCGACAAGAAGGGAAGGCCGGACGGATCGACTACCGCCTTATGGCGGTTGTTGCAGAACTGGCACGTGGACGCACGTATGTCTCTCCAAGTCGAGAACATGAGCAACTGGCCGTAGTTCCGCTGCCCTCAGGGACGCCAGACACGGATGTACCTGAAAAGGCTCTCGGTTTCCGGGTTCAGTTGTATGGAATGAATAAGCACCACAAGATGTTCACCTCGCGCCAACTAACAGCGATGGTGATGTTAAGTGATTTGGTGAGAGAAGTGCGCCAGGATGTACGAAGGGAGGCAGAGGTCGCCGGGCTGTCACCCCAGGACGCAAAGGAATACAGCGATGCTGTTACCACATTCCTAGCTTTGGGCCTTGACCGCTGTGCAGACTTCAACAACGCATTGTGTCGCTGGACCGCGGGCAATCAGAAGGTAATGAACCTCTTCGGCAGGCAAGCTATCCCAATGGTGTGGGATTTTGCTGAAGCAAACATTCTCGGAGATTCTGTCGGTGCCTGGAGTACGTGCAGCCATTACGTCGCGGACTGCATAGAGACAATGGGTGAGTTCAATCATAGGGATGGCAAGGCGGCACAGAATGACGCCTCCACCACCTTGGATAGTCTCAATGGCGTCTTAGTTAGTACTGATCCGCCATATTACGACAACATCGGTTATGCTTCACTGAGCGACTTCTTCTATATCTGGCTGCGCCGAACAATCGGTGATTTCGACCCAGACCTGTTCAGAACCATCCTTGTGCCTAAGGAACCAGAACTGACCGCGGCACCGGAGCGATTCAATGATGACAAGATGAAGGCGAAGGAGCATTTTGAGTCTGGGTTCCGCCGGACCTTCACGCACCTGCGCGAGCGGCTTGATCCACGTTTCCCGCTGACGGTCTACTACGCCTTCAAGCAGGAAGACGAGGAATCCGGCGCCGATGGCGTTGAGTCGGGCAATGGCTCGGTTGACCTGACGACCGGCTGGGAGACTCTTCTGGAGGCCCTGAGTACCAGCGGATTCACGATCACCGCGACCTGCCCGGTCCGGGCCTCACAGAAATGGCGGATGGTTTCGATGGGCACCAATGCCCTGGCGTCGTACATCATCTTGGCGTGCCGCCCGCGCATGGAAGACAAGCGGATCGGTCGTGCCGCCTTCATTGCGGAGCTGAAGCGTGAATTGCCCAGCGCCCTGCGCCACCTCCAGCAGGGGAACGTTGCTCCCGTGGACTTCGCACAGGCAGCCATCGGGCCTGGCATGGCGGTCTTCTCCAGGTACAGCGCTGTGCTGGAGAGCAATGGCAAGCCGATGACGGTGCGCACCGCTTTGGCACTCATCAACGGGATCAAAGACGAACTGCTGGGCGAGGCGGTCGAAGAACTCGACAAGGACACTCGCTGGGCCACGACGTGGTTTGCCGAGACCGGCTTCGAGTTTGGCGAGGCGGGCAAAGCGAACCTGCTGGCCAATGCCCAGGCCACGGCGGTCAACGCGCTGGTTGCAGCCGGGATCGTCGAGGTCAAGGGCAACCAGGTGCGCCTATATCCACCCGAAGAATTGCCTGCCGACTGGGATCCGCTGACGGACAAGCGGCTGACGGTGTGGGAGATGACGCATCACCTGATCCGCATCTACTTCCACGAGAAGAAGGGTGAGGTCGCCACTGCCGACCTGCTGCGCAAGTTGGGATCGAAGGCAGAGGTCGCCCGCGACCTGGCCTACAAGCTGTTCACAGTCTGCGAGAGCAAGAAGCGCAGCCAAGAGGCCCAGGCCTACAACGCGCTGGTCATGGGCTGGCCGGAGTTGGCACGCTTGGCACGAGAACCCATCAAAAAGACCATAACTGAACCGCAGTTGCCCGGAATGGAATAACGCATGGCCATCACCAATCACGAACGTGTCGGCAAGATGCTGGAGCTCCTGACCGCGGGACTTCAGCCCTTCGTCGAGCGCGAACTCAAAGCGACCGATGTGCCCGACTGGTTCTCCGAGACCAATCGGGCATTGGCGGACAGCCGACTCAATCTGGACGGCACGCCGGAGAAGCCGCACTGGGACGCTGCGGCCATCCTCGCGACCATGTGGAGCCAGTGGAACGCCGTCTACCGCAAAACACTCGGCCAGGCGGAGCGGACGCTGGTGAGCGAACTGCGGGATGTACGCAATCGTTGGGCGCACCAGCGACCGTTCAGCACGGATGATGCCTATCGCGCCCTCGATAGCGCTGCCCGGCTGCTGACGGCCGTGTCGGCTCCCGAGGCCAGCGATGTCGAGAAGATGAAGATGGAACTACTGCGGGTGCGCTTTGACGAGCAGGTCCGCACGGAGAAGCGCAAGGCGGCCGGAACGACCATCGAGACCCAGGCCCAGGCCGGTCTGAAGCCGTGGCGTGAGGTGGTTCATCCGCACAAGGACGTGGCCAGCGGGAAGTATCAGCAGGCGGAGTTCGCCGCCGACCTATGGCAGGTCCACATTGGGGAGGGTTCCGACGAGTACCGTAAGCCGGTAGAGTTCTTCCGGCGGACGTACCTGACCGAGAGTCTGACTAGTTTGCTCTCGGGGGCCGCGCAACGGTTGACCGGCGCTGGGGGCGATCCGGTCGTGCAGCTCCAGACCAACTTCGGCGGCGGTAAGACGCACTCGATGCTGGCGCTGTACCACATGTTCTCCGGCACGCCGCACGGCGACCTGCTTGGCGTAGACAGCATCCTCAAGAAGGCCGACGTGGAAAACCTGCCGAAGGTCAACCGCGTGGTTCTGGTGGGCAACAAGATCTCGCCGGGCAACCCCATGACCAAGGAAGATGGGACGGCCATCCGCACGTTGTGGGGCGAGATGGCGTGGCAATTGGGCTTTGCAAAGGGCGGCCTGAAAGAGGCCAAGCGGGCATTTGGGCGTGTGGCCGCCGATGACGAGAAAGCCACCAGCCCCGGCGACGCGATGCGGGCGCTCTTCAACGATTATGGCCCGTGCCTGATCCTGATCGACGAATGGGTCGCATACGCACGGCAGTTGCACGACCAGGGCGATCTTCCCGGCGGCAGCTTCGAGACCCATTTCACCTTCGCCCAGGCGCTGACCGAATCAGCCAAGCTCGCAAAGAGTTGCCTGCTGGTCATCAGCTTGCCCGCTTCGGATACAGCCGGTTCGCCGCACACGCAGGCGGACGACATTGAAGTGGGCGGCGAGCGTGGCCGCACGGCACTGGACCGACTGCGCAACGCGGTCGGCCGCGTCGAATCGTCCTGGCGTCCGGCAAGCCCCGAGGAGAGCTTTGAGATCGTCCGCCGCAGGCTGTTCGAGACGATGGTCGAGCAGGCACAGTTTGTCGCCCGTGACACGACGGCGAAAGCCTTTTTCGACTTGTACCGGACGCAGCAGCAGGAGTTCCCCCGGGAGTGCCGGGATAGCGACTATGAGAAACGGTTGAACGCTGCTTATCCGATCCACCCCGAGGTGTTTGACCGCCTCTACCAGGACTGGTCGACGCTGGTGAAGTTCCAGCGGACGCGCGGCGTGCTGCGTTTGATGGCGTCGGTGATTCACAGCCTTTGGGAGAAAGGCGACCGCAGCCCGCTGATTCTGCCGTCGAGCATCCCCATTGATGATCCGCGCGTGCAGTTCGAGCTGACGCGCTACCTGTCGGACAACTGGGTGCCGGTGATCGAGAAAGACGTGGACGGGCCGAACTCGCTGCCCTTGCGGCTCGATGGCGATACCCCGAACTTGGGCAAGTACTCTGCCTGCCGTCGCGTGGCGCGGACGATCTATCTCGGCTCCGCGCCTACGGCCAAGGCTGCCAACAAGGGCATCGACGATCGGCGAATCAAGCTCGGTTGTGTCATGCCTGGCGAAGCGCCCGCCATCTTCGGTGATGCGCTGCGTCGCCTGAGCGCGGCGGCCACATTCCTCTACCAGGACTCCGTTCGATACTGGTACTCGACTCAGCCGACTGTGACGAAGCTGGCCGACGATCGCGCCGAGCAACTCAAGGGCGATCCTGATGCCGTCGCGGGCGAGGTTGGTCGCTGGCTGCGAGATGACCGCCAAAAGAAGGGAGATTTCAGTCGGGTGCATCCGCTGCCACGCACCTCCGCCGATGTGCAGGATGACAAGGATGCGAGGCTCGTGGTCTTCGGCATCGAGTACCCACACGCCAAGGACACGGCCAGTCCAGCACTTGGTGCGGCGCAGGAGTTCCTGCAGAACCGAGGCACCGCGCCGCGTATCTACCGAAACACGTTGGTCTTCCTGGCGGCCGACAAGAACCGGCTCCAGGACCTCGACGAGGCTGTGCGTCAGTATCTCGCGTGGTCGTCCATCGTGGATGAGGCGGAGACGCTGAACTTGGACCCGCACCAGGCGAAGCAGGCGGTGTCCCGCAAGGAGAGTTCCAGCAGCGCCGTCGCCGCGCGCCTGCCGGAAACGTATCAGTGGCTGATCGTTCCCACCCAGGCCAACCCGCAGGCTGACGTGGAGTGGCAGGCATTCCGACTGACGGGTCAGGATGCGTTGGCTGTTCGAGCTAGCAAGAAGCTCCGCAACGATGAATTGTTGATCTCCGGCCTTGCCGCCAGCCGCTTGCGACTGGAATTGGATCAGGTGCCTCTGTGGCGAGGGGATCATGTTCCGATTCCGCAACTTACCGAGGACTTCGCTCGCTATCTCTATCTGCCGCGGTTGCGTGATACGGGCGTCCTTGTGGAGGCTGTTCGCAGCGGGCTGAGTCTCCTGACGTGGTCGCAGGATTCATTCGCCTACGCCGAGAGCTTCGATGAAGCTGCGGGCCGGTATCGCGGTCTTCAGACTGGTCGGCAAGTGTGGGTCGATGGTGACAATCCAATCGGCCTGCTCGTTAAGCCAGAGGCAGCCCAGCGTCAGCTTGCCGCCGAAGCGCCAAGCAACGGAGGAGGAGGTACAGCACCCGTAGCCGGTGGAACCGGAGGCGGCGGCACGACGCCGACGTCCACCACCGATGGCACGCCTGTGAGTGGACGTGGTGTGCAGCCCCCGCCCGTACAGACAGGCCCGAAGCGTTTCCACGGGGCTGCGACCTTGGACACCACTCGGGTCGGTCGGGATGCCGGTCGAATTGCTGACGAGGTTGTTGCGCACCTCGCCGGAATCCTTGGCGCGAACGTGACGATCACACTCGAGATCGAGGCAGAGATTCCTTCAGGCGCGCCGGACCATGTGGTTCGAACGGTCACGGAAAACTGCCGCACTCTGAAGTTCGACAGCCAAGGATTCGAGATGGAGTAACTCCGTGGGGCACATCCGTCTTGGACAATTACCGCGAACCAGGAAATGGCGAGACGTTGTTGAACTCGTCGCGGCCGGCGCCGATGTGCCCCAGGTCGCCAACGCCACGATCAACGCAGCAGAATCGGCCTTCTCCTTCGTCAACAACGATTCCGGCTACAACCAGGCCGTCTGGCTGATGACCCAGCTTGGTCTGGCCGCCGGGCAGGAGAAGCCGCTGGACTATCTGCGGTCGCAGGGCATCAACATCCCCGACAACACATCATTGCCTGGCGTGGTCGTGGCGCTCACGGAGGCCCTGGACAATCATTCTGCCGTCAACGGAGGGCATTCAGACCTGGGCGAGTTGGCTCAGCGCTCGCTGGTCGACGCCGTGATCCAACGGATGGAGCCCAAGCTGCGCCAACAGTCTCTCTTCAGCATGCAGGCGAACGACACCCAACAGGCCCTTTCAGAATTCCGAAAGCCCAACGAGTTTGGACACCTGTCGCGCGAGTTCTACTCGCGACTGACCAACGAGTGCATGAACTACTTCCTGAGCCAGACCCTGGCGACCAATCTAGGCGCAGGGCAACGGTTCCCGACGACGAACCAGATGGCCCAGTTCGAGCAGGCGCTCTCGACGCACTGCCGGGAGGCGTCGGCGATTGTCGAGCAGTTCTCCAACGAGTGGTTCTCGAAACATCGTTACGAGGAGAAGGGCAGCATCTCTCGCGAGTCGGTTCAGGGCTTTGCCTCCTGGGCATTGAAGAAGATGAAGGATGAGCTGAAAGCAGGAGCCAAAGCCGATGGCCAGTGAACGATACATCATCTGTGGCAACGCCCAAGCGACCGTGCCCGCCGAAGCCGAGTCGTTCCGGCTGCATCTTTACGGTGCTGAAGACGAGCACAAGATCTCGCTTCAGATCGACGACATTCGGACGCAGATGTTTAAGGAAGTGCCTGCCCGGTTCCATGATCTTCTGGACATCGCGACCTACGTCTTCGCGGCGGACCAGGCCATCGAGCGCGGGGCGAAGGATGTTGAGACCTTCGGCGGCAACTGGCGTCGTCGTCTTCATTTCGTCGTGCCGGTGGGCGACGCCGATTTCTGGCGTTCGGACAAGGTCAGGCAGTGCCTTCAGGCGACGCTGGGATTCCTTTCTGACGACCATTACGAATTCGACTTCGTGCCGATTTCCCAACGGCCTTCCTTTCAGGGGTTGCTGAACTTCAATGACAAGGGTGCGATGCTCGGATTCCCCGAGCAGGTCATCATGTTCTCTGGCGGGCTGGATTCACTGGGAGGCGCGGTTGAAGAGATCGTGAACCAGAAGCGCCGAGTGATCCTGGTCAATCATCGGCCCACCCAGAAGCTCGACAAGCGGTATCAGGTGATCCGCGAGGGGTTGGATTCCAAGGCTCCGAACAACCCGCCGTGTCATATACGAGTCATGGTCCACAAGCAGAAGTGGATGAACAAGGAATACACCCAGCGCACACGGTCGTTCCTGTTCGTCTCGCTGGGGGCGACCATCGCCAATATGCTCGGACAATCGAATGTCCGGTTCTACGAGAACGGCGTGGTCAGCATGAACCTGCCGGTGTGCGCCCAGGTGGTCGGCGGCAAGGCGACGCGAACGACGCACCCGCGAGTGCTGCACGGATTCCAGACGCTTCTGTCGATGATCGCCGATCATCCTTTCACCGTTGAGAACCCGTTTCTCTGGAAGACCAAGGGCGAGGTCGTCAGCCTGATCGCCAAGTCCGGATGCCCCGATCTGATCGGCCCGTCGATCAGTTGTACCCACACATGGGAAATGACCAGGGAACACTCGCATTGCGGCACGTGCTCGCAGTGCGTGGATCGACGGTTCTCAATCATCGCTGCGGGTGCCGATCAACACGACCCACTCGACCAGTACACGGTGGACGTCTTCACACAGAGCCGCCGGAAGAACGAGAAGGTCCACGAAGACAAGACCTTTTTTGCTAGCTACCTCGAGCGGGCGAATCAGGTTGATCGGTTCAAGGGGGCCACGCAGTTTCTGGCCAAGTATGGCGAGGTCGCCCGCGCCCTGCCTTACCTCAATGGCGATCCCGGTGCCAGCGCCCAACGGTGCTACGAGTTGTATAAGCGGCATTCGGCCGAGGTCAATGCTGTGATCGACAAGATGTTCACACTGCACGGCCCAGCGATTCGACAGCGCACCTTGCCCGCCGATGCCATGATGCGGATCGTCTACGAGTCCAACCTGCCGACGAGCGTCCCGGTCGTGCCGGTCTACCAGGAGCAGATACCCGACAACGTCTTCCGGCGTTGTGGCGGTGCGTGGCAGGTGCGGTTTAAGGGCCAGAAGGCGTTCATGGTACTGCCGTGGCTGGGGGCCAGTTACATCCACTATCTCCTGGTCTCGCCCAATGAGCCGCGCCCGGCCATCGATATCGTGTGCAGCACCGCCATCGACTTTTGCGATCAAGCAATCAGCGCCAAGGAAGCCATCGACGAAGGACTTCAGTCGGCATCGAATCCGATGCTCGCGAGTTTGGGCGACATCTCCGACTGGGACGCGATCAAGGAGTACCGGGCGAAAGCACGGGAGCTGCTCGTGGACATTGAGAATGCACGGCGGGACAACAACAACGTGCTGGAGCAGCAATACGAGAACGACCTGGCCATGATCACCGCGAAGATCAACGAGGCCGTCGGCATCGGCGGCAAGTTGAAGCAGGCAAAGGACAAGCGCAAGAACATCCGCGACAGCTTCAGGAACAACGTCAAACGGGTGATCGAGAGGCAAATCAAGGGGACTGATCCCGCTCTGGCGGCACACCTAGAGAAGGCCATCCTGTTTGGGAACACGTCGCGCTACGTGCCCGAAGACGGCCTTGCGTGGGAGACGCGACCGGTAAAGAACGACTGAGCAGAAAAAACTGAAGGAATCCGAGGCTACGCCAAACGTAGCCTCTGCGACGCCGGATGCCGCCCCTTCAGCCATGAAGGCGCATCCGGCGTTTTTCATGGCCTCATATAGAGACCACGCCGAGCGCCAGGGACCCGTTACCTCCTGAAAGGAGAACGAGTTATGGCTGATCGGAAATCATCTCTCTCCCCCTCCCAGCGGAAGCTCCTCGCCGAGATGCAGCGGATCAACTACGGCCGCATCGAGGGGCTATCGGTGCGCCGTGGCGAGCCGGTGATGGACCAGCCGCCGCGCGTTGTCCGCGAGATCAAGTTCAGCGGCGAGAACGGACCGCGACCGGAGTCGATCAAGGCTGACTTCGCGCTCAAGGTCCAAGTCCGCGAGATGTTCGCCCAGCTGGAGGCGCTGGGCGACGGCGTGATCCCCTGCATCGAGATTCAGCGCGGTCTTCCATTTCGCATGACCGTCGAGGAGGTGAGCGCCTAGGTCTCGAGGCTTGGCTCCTCCTCAACAACTGTTCTCAATCGATGTACCTGACAACCAACCGGCCACCAAGTGGAGGTGTTGTGGGTGCCGCAGAAGCGGTATTCCTGCAACGCCTCCTTTGTTCTAGTGGCGCAGATTCTGTGGCACTCCTGAGCACCTCCCGGCCAACGGGAGCTCCTTTTGGAAACGCCACTACCGGCCCATCCGACTGACGTCGTTACCTATCCATTCACATCCGAACTCATCAGAATCAAAGCCCACCAGTTGTCCCGACTGCCCGGATTCTCGAAATCCGACATCGATGAGTATCAGCAGGAGATGCGCATTTACCTGTGGCGCAAGTCCCACCTCTACGACCCCGCCCGCGGCCGCGTCGAAGCGTTCGTCACCACCGCACTGAAGAGTTGGATCGGCATGGAACTGAGGCGGCGCCACCGCCTGAAGCGGTGGAACGGCCGTCCCACGCTCTCGATCGAGAGATCAAGTGTTGAGTACGATGGCGTTCCGACTCCTTTGCTGGAGGTGCTCGTCGTCTCCGACGGTCCACGGCACACCTTCCGGTCCCGCCCGACTCCGCTTGATCTTCTCATCCTCCAGGAACGCGTCCGCCACGGTCTGGCGCAGCTGACACCCGAGGAGCGCGACCTCCTCCACCATGTTGCCGAACACGGTGTCGCCAGGACATCGCGCGAGTGGACGGCGCGGCTCGGCCGCCCCTTCTCGCGCCGACAGGTCAGCAACGAGGTGGCGCGAATTCGCCGGCGATTCGAAGATCCGCGACTTTCCGAGCGCTGAGCGCGCAACGCGCCACGGCACGGCATAGGTAACCCATGGGCGGCCGCGCGCAGTCGACTCTGCCGCGTGGCCGCCCAGAACAGGAGGCAACGCCCATGTCTGACACCGTGTTCCGATTCTCGTTCCGATCCGGCGTCGACCTGACCGAGGTCGAAGCCACGCTCCACCTGGCCATTGTCGCCGCCGAGGGCCTCTTCGGCGAAGCGCGCGTGCGGATGGAGGTGTCGTACCACGTCGACGCCCCCCACTCCGTCATTCTGATTGACGGACGAACCAGCGCCGGCGACGCCGTCGTCCGCATCTTCACCGCCTTCATCACGCGCGAGTTTGGCGAGGACGCATTTGAGGTGCGCCGCACCTCGCAATCCATCAGCCCGAGCGCCGCGACCGCCAGCGCCGGCTCATGAATCCACAGAAAGGAGTTCCAATCGAATGACATCGATCCAGAACATCCAGAAGGGCCGAAAACGGATGCCAAGGCGCGTGATGCTCTACGGCGTTCACGGCATCGGCAAGTCCACGTTCGGCGCCATGGCCGACCGGCCCGTTTTCATCCAGACCGAAGACGGGCTCGCCAACATCGACTGCGATCGGTTTCCACTCGCCACTCGCTTCAGCGACATCCTCGCGGCGCTCTCAGACCTCTACACCAGCGATCACGAGTACGGCACCGTCGTGATCGACAGCCTGGACTGGCTCGAACGGCTCATCGAGGCTGAGGTGTGCCAGCGCGAGGGCGTGACCAACATCGAGAAGATCGGCTACGCCAAGGGCTACAAGTTCATGCTCGATCCGTGGCGCGAGGTGCTCGCCGGCCTCGATGCCCTGCGCAATGACCGAGGCATGACGATCATTCTTCTCGCCCACGCGAAGATCGAGAAATTCGACAACCCTGAAACTGAGCCGTACGACCGCTACTCGCCTCGGCTTCACAAACTCGCCAGCGCGCTCATTCAAGAGTGGGCCGACGAAGTGCTCTTCGCCACGTATCGCGTCCACACGCGCAAAGTGGATGAGGGGTTCAACAAGGCTGTGCATCGCGGCATCGGCACTGGCGAACGCATCATCCGCACCACCGAGCGGCCGGCGCATGTGGCGAAGAACCGCCTGAATCTCCCTGACGAGTTCCCGCTCGATTACCGCATCTACGCAGCCTTTGTGCGCGGTGAGAACCCGCTCATCTCTGCTGATTCATCCACCACCTCTGAACAGGAAGGCAACTGAACACCCATGGCAAATCTCAACGGATTCAATGCAAACGACGTCGATCCCAATCCCGGCTTCGAACCCATTCCGGCGGGCAAATACCTGGCCATCATCGTCGCGAGCGAGATGAAGCCTACCCGCAACGGCAAGGGCGAATACCTCCAACTCGAACTCGACATTCTCGACGGTCCGCACAAGGGAAGGAAGGTGTGGGACCGCCTGGTGATCAAACATCCCAACCCGCAAACCGTCGAGATCGCGCGAGGAACGCTCTCCGCAGTCTGCCACGCCGTCAGCGTGATGGCGCCCAAGGACTCGGCGGAACTCCACAACCTGCCGCTGCTCGTCACCGTCGGGCTGAAGAAGCGCGAGGACACCGGCGAACTGACCAACGTCGTCAAGGCCTACTCGAAGCGCGACTCCGGTCCTGGAGCCGCCGGCGCCGCCGTGGCGAATGGTCCTGGCAGCACTCCTCCGTGGGCAAGGAAGTGATGCCGAAGACCGCACCCAGTTCGAACGGTGCCATCGATGCCGCCGTGTTGCGCGATGTGTTGACCACATCGCGCCACACCGTTGAGTCGA
>Ga0326597_10007166_pt1 | contig 15187 bp, 11 predicted proteins | sample RVTome_12_FD_203789 | JGI IMG/M metagenome (GOLD analysis project Ga0326597, IMG submission 203789) | Soil microbial communities from uranium-contaminated site in the Upper Colorado River Basin, Wyoming, United States - RVT100D185 | ecosystem: Environmental > Terrestrial > Soil > Contaminated >... | reverse complement strand
TCGGAGCCATCGCCGGCTACGCGCCGCTCTTCGAAGCGGCGTTCGGCGATGGCACGGTGACGATCGACCGCATCGGGCAAGCGATCGCGAGCTTCGAGCGCACCGTGATCTCGTACGACTCGCCGTACGATCGCTGGCAGCGCGACCCGCAGAATCACCCGCTCGGCGCGCCGGCGGAGCGCGGCCGCAAGCTCTTCTTCGACAACAACAAGGCGCGTTGCTCGCTCTGCCACTCCGGCCCGAACTTCACCGACGAGCTGTACCACAACATCGGTGTCGGCATGGACGGCGATCCAGAGAAGCACCTCGGCCGTGGCGACATCACGAAAGTGGCCGCCGACATGGGTGCGTACAAGACACCGACGCTCCGCAACATCGCGGCGACGGCGCCGTACATGCACGACGGCAGCGAAAAGACGCTCGCGGACACGATCGAGTTCTACGTCCAGGGTGGCGTCGAGAAGTCGAAGTACCCACTCGACGAGAAGATGAAGAAGCTCGAACTGAGCGCGGACGACAAGGCCGATCTCGTCGCCTTCCTCGAGGCGCTCACCGGGCGCGTGACGACGGTCACCGCACCGACGCCGCTCGAGTAGAGTCTCCCGTCGACGCTCCGCGCGGCTCCGGTCGGTCAATCGACGATTTCGAGCGGAGTCGCGACGAAGGATTCGTGCTCGGTCGACCAGCCGAAGGCCTTGAGGTCGCGGACGCGTCCGTCCCGCACCGAGAAGACGAGGTAGACGACTCCCGGGAAATTCGGTTCGCCGAAGGGCGCGGCGGCCAGACTGTCGGTTTCCGAGAAGTACGCGTCGTGATCGGGGTGCGAGTGGTAGATCGCTCGGAAGCGGACGCCAGCGGCCTCCCGTGCGGCGAGGATCCGCGCCATGTCCTTCGGCTCGAAGTAGTACGCGGTGCGCGCGGTTCGCTCGAATCGCTCGGGCTCGCGCTCGTGGAGCTCGTTCTGGATGTTCCGCATCGGGTGCACTTCGAGCGCGTCGTCCGTGCCGAACAGGAACCCGCAGGTCTCGTCGGGGTAGTCGGCCTCGGCGCGAGCGGCCATCGCATCGCGTGCGGCGCGCGTGAGGCGGAAACAGGCAGGAACAGGCATAGGGGATCTCCGGAGTCACTGCGGCGCGAAAGCCGCCGCGAGCCGGACGGATTGTAGCGACGGCCGCGAGCTCGCCGAACGGATACCTTGGGGATTTCTGGTTCTGCTATACTCGCGCCGATGCAGGGATCGCGATCGAGAATCGACGCGCACGCCGGCGTGGCCTCGGGCGGCAGCGCGCAGCCGTCGACCGCCGAAGAGCTTCGCGAGCTCTACTCGCGGCGAGTCGCGCTGTTCGCGGAGGTCACGCTCCGCTTCCTTTGCGGCTTCTACGGGCTCGGAAACGCGCTGATGCTGGCTACCGGTGAGCGCACCGCCGTCGGAATCGCGCTCGCGACCAGCGACCAGCTGGTCTTCGACGATCGAGCTGGAACAACGAGTCGAGGGTTGAAATGAGCCGGAAGAGACCTGACCACGGGACCGCGGCGTCGCGGTGGATCGTCGAGCTCGACGCGCGCCCGCGACGAAACCGCAAGTCCGACGCGATTCGGCGCCTGGTGCGCGAGACCCATCTGCGAGCCGATGATCTGATCTGGCCGCTGTTCGTGATCGACGGGCGCGCGGCGCGGGTGCCGATCGAGTCTATGCCGGACTGCTTCCGGCTCAGCCCCGATCTCATCGTCGAGGAGGCGCGCGAAGCGTATCGCAGGGGAGTGCCAGCCGTCGCGCTCTTCCCGGCGCTTCCCGGCGCGCTGAAGGACCAGAGCGCAAGCGAATCGGTCAATCCGCAGGGACTCCTCCAGCGGACGGTCAAGCTGCTCAAGGATGCGGTCCCGGAGCTCGCGGTGATCACGGACGTCGCGATGGATCCGTACTCGAGCGACGGTCACGACGGGCTGGTCGCCGGCGGCGAGATCCTCAACGACGAAACGCTCGAGATTCTCGCGGCCATGGCAGTCTCGCAGGCCGAGGCCGGCGCGGACATCGTCGCGCCGTCCGACATGATGGACGGGCGGGTGGGGTACATCCGTGGCGCTCTCGACGCGAGCGGTTTCACCGGCGTCGGCATCCTCGCCTACTCCGCGAAGTACGCGTCCGCGTTCTACGGTCCGTTCCGGGAAGCGCTCGACTCCGCGCCCCGCGAGGGCGACAAGAAGACCTACCAGATGGATCCTGCGAACGTCGTCGAGGCGTTGCGCGAGGCGACGCTCGACGAGGACGAGGGTGCCGACATGGTGATGGTCAAGCCGGCGCTCGCGTACCTCGACGTGATCTGGAGGGTCAAGCAGGAGGCCCTGGTACCAGTGGCGGCCTACAACGTCAGCGGCGAGTACGCGATGCTGAAAGCGGCAGCGCGGCTCGGTTGGCTCGACGAGCACGCCGTCGTGCTCGAAGCGTTGACCGCGATCAAGCGCGCCGGCGCCGACGTGATCCTGACGTACTTCGCGAAAGACGTCGCTGGGAGGCTGTGAGCGGCGAGGGTCGACACCGTTCCCGTCCGCGACGAACCATCGGCCGACTCGCGCAGCACGGTCGACTCGGGCAGCACTGTCGCGACGGATTCACGCGCAGGTCGATTCGAGGCAGGCGAGAATCGGCGCGGGGCGCGCGGGTTCGACGCCGCAGCTCGGGTACGGCGGTGGGGGCTCTACGCCGCCCTGGAAGAGCGCGCGGAGCCCGAAGATCGGATCGGTGACGTTGATCACGGCGTCGTCGTTCGCGTCGCAGGCGCGCAGGCAAGGTACGATCTCTGCTCCGTCCTGGAACAAGAGCCGAAGGCCGAAGACCGCGTCGGCGACGTCGAAGACCCGGTCGGCGTTGCAGTCGCCGCGCCGGAACGACTCGTCGGCGTCCGGCACTACCGACGCGCATCGTTCCGTCATGCCGCCCTGCCCGTCCCGTACGACGGTCACCGCGACGTCGTAGCTGCCGCCGGCGACGTGCGACCACTCGTGACGGACGCGGTCGGCGGGCAAGTCCGACGCCGCGACTTCCTCGTCACCTCGACTCAGCGCGACGTGCAACGCCAGGCCTGCCAAGGGGCCGGCCAGCGAATCCCACGTGGCAACCACGCTGCGAGACGATGCCTCGTAGCGACAGGCGAGTCCTTCGACTCGACCGAGGATCAACGACGCGACCGCCGCGAACGCGTCGATGCGAGAGTAGGATCGCCGCGTCAGTTCGTCGAATACCGGCACGCCGGTGCGCTGGAGGACGTCGAGGATGGCCTCGGGGGTCAATCCGGGTTCGATTTCGAGCAACAAGCACGCCAGCGCCGCACAGTGCGGAGTCGCTTGCGACGTGCCGGCGATCGAGCTCGTGCCGCCACTGAGCCCTGTCGAGAGGATCGTTTCGCCGGGTGCGAGGATGTCGAGGAGCGCGTTTCGGTTCGTGAATCGCGAGATACGATCGGGGAGCGTGTCGAACACCGAGCCGACGGAGAACGTCGCCGACATGCAGGCGGGGAGTGACATCGAAGTCGTGCTGCCACTGTTCCCGGACGCCGCAAAGATCGTGATGCCGAGCTCGCGAGCGGCGTCAACCGCTCGACGGATCGCGTCGTGCGCGTCGTCGCAGACCCCGGAGAACCGCGAGTTGCTCGCGAGGCTCATGTTGATCACATCGATGTCGACCCCGTTGTCCTCCTCGTGGAGGAACACCGCGTGGTCGAGGCCCGCAGCCCAGTCGCTGAACCAGCCGCGGTTGTTGTCGTCGAGGACCTTGATCGGCAGGACACTCGATCCGGGCGCTATGCCGAGTGGCGCGACGCTTCCCCGAGACGCGACGATGCCGGTCACGTTGGTGCCATGGCCATGGCCATCCTCGGCGCCCGGGCCAACGTCCTTTCCCTGCTCGAGGAAGTGGATCGCGTGTACGTGGAGGATCGCATCGGTGATATCGGGATGGTCCGAGTCGACTCCACTGTCGAGGATCGCCACGAGGCGGCCGGTGCCGGTCACACCGAGGTCGTGCACGCGATCCGCACCGACCATCGGTCGGCTCTCGTCGAGCGCTCCGTGCCCTTCTCCGTCGAGATCGACGCGGCGAACACCGCCGTGTGCCGCGAGGGCGTGGTACGACACACTGTCTGCGAGGTCGACGACGAGGACCGGCGAGTAGCGGAAGCGGTAGCGCACGGTCGCGCGGCTCGAGTCAGCGAGCGCGGCGACGCAAGCGTCCTGGCAGCGACGGTAAGCGGCTTTGCGCTCGGCGAGCGTCGTCCTCGCGTGCGTTGCACTGGGCCCGAGTCCGTCGTCGAGCGTGACGACGACCGTCGCGTGGCCGTCCCTCGCCAGCGCGTCGCCGATCGGATCCTCGGGCGCGTCTGCGGAGCGCGTGGCGGTGTCGGTCCGCGCCGGCTGCGCGGCGAGAGGGCAACGATTGCCGGTCGCGAGCGCGAGGATCACGAGGGTTGCGGCGGTGATCGAGCGGACGCTGTTCACGGTTCCAGGTTCGGGTAGGCGGGGGCGGCTCGTGCCCGGCTATCTTACCAGCTCGTCGAGGTCCCATCCCCGGCGGCGATCGCCCTCGCGGGCAGCGGGTGGACGGCAGCCTGTGCCACGGGCGACCGGAGCCGGGACCGCAGCCGGGACCGCAGCCGAGCGCCGGAAAATGTTTTTTTGCCAACATTTCCTGTCGCGGATTGCCGATCTGTATTATGCTGTTCCACGAATGCACCGGAAACGGGGCGCCTGCATCGAGCTCGTTCTGCGGAGCTTCGGGGCAAGTCGGGCGGCTTGTCGCAGCGTCTCGTCGGCAGTGTCTCGCCGGCAGTGTCTCGCCGGCAGTGTCTCGCCGGCAGTGTCTCGCCGGCAGTGTCTCGCCGGCAGTGTCTCGCCGGCAGCCGACAGGTGAATCGTCTGCGCCGGCCGACCATTCGACCCGCCGCCGATTCACACGCGTCGAAGCGGCTTCCCCAGTGGGTTGGGGGCCCGCAAGGAGCGCAGGTCAGGATCTCGCAGGATCACCACCGCCTTTCGGCGGACCACCGCCTTGCGGCGGCCCGAGTCTCGAGGCCGGGTGCCGAGGGCTCCCCCTCCAGGAAACAAGGCGTGGTTCAGGGTCGGGTGTAATCCGGCCTTGAACCACGCCCGAATCGCCATCGTTCGCCCACCGAAGGAATGCGCGAGCGCTCGCCGCGGCCGGGTCCTCCCGGACCTCGGCTCGACGATCGCCCGCGGCCCCATGACAAAGTGAAGACTACGAGCGATTCCACTGACGGAGTCCCGTCCGCGGCGACTCCAGCGCCGAACGCCAGCCCTCCCCGGAGTGGTCCGGCTGTCGGGCACCCGATCGACTCTCCTGCGCACTCGCCCAGAAGCGTCTCGGCGAGTCCGCCGCCGCCACGTCCGGGAGCCCGCTCGACGCGCGGCGACGTCGCGTCGCCGGCGAGCTTGTCGACGCGGGCCCCGCCACCGCAACGCGCGCAGAGCCCGGAGATTACGCAGCGGCTCGCCGCGTCTTCGCCCGAGGAGGGTGCGCAGCGGCCCGCAGCCGGTCGCGGCGATTCTCAGCGCTCCGGCAGCCAGTCGCAACCCGCACGGGCGCCGGGAGCAGCGGGTCGCCCGCCGCCGGGCCAACGCCCGCCGCCGGGCCAACGCCCGCCGCCGGGCCAACGCCCGCGGCCGGGCCAACACCCGCAGCCGCGCCGACACCCGCAGCCGGGCCAACACCCGCAGCCGGGCCAACACCCGCCGCCGGGCCAACACCCGCCGCCGGGCCAACACCTGCCGCCGGGCCAACACCCGCCGCCGGGCCAACACCCGCCGCCGGGCCAACACCCGCCGCCGGGCCAACGCCAACCGTACGGTGACCGTCCGCAGCCGGGTGACCGTCCGCATCGTGGTGGTCACCCGCATCGTGGAGGCCATCCGCAGCACGGTCGACACCCCCAACGCGGGAGGGCCGACGACGGCCGCCAGCGGCCGCACGCGGGCGGCCCCGGGAACGGGCCCGGGCCGGCGCGCAACGGCGTAGACGTCGACAAGCGGCGTTCCGGCGACGGCGGCGGGCAGTTCTCGCCGCCGGGCCCGCGCCGCGGTCGCCTGGCACGCCAAGGGTGGCGCGGGGGCGGCGATGGGGGCTGGCGCGGGGGCGGCGATGGCGGGGCGATGGCGGGCGCGGTCGCCGAGCTCGCGCAGGATTTCCCTCTCGTACCGCCGGGACCCGACGGACTCGTCTACGTGATCTCGGGATTCTCGCCACTCGGAGGCGAGGGTGGGCTCGAAGTCTTCGAACGGCGCCATCGCGTCGAGTACATCTACAACTACTTCAGCGAAGCAGCGGAGCCCTACGAGCGCGTCGAGCTCATCCCGGTCAACATCGATCGAGGAGTTGCGGCGCGTTTACGCGATCCGCTCGACCGCCAGATCGCCGCGCAGATCGCACGCCTGCCGAAGCTCAAACCGATGGCCGGCAGCTGGAGCAACCCGCAGAAAAAAGTTCGACGTGGGAGTAGTGGCGACGGTGGCGGGAAGCCGCTGCCCGGCATCGCGAAGTCGGTGGCGGCTCGAGCGACCGAGGGCGCGTGCTTCGTCAGCGAGGACGGGTGGCGGCGCTTGCTCGATCTCTTGGTGGAGACGGACCGGGCGTACGTCGAGACCGAGCGCGGCCGCGAAGTCGCCTCGATCGAGCGCGAGGAGCTTCAGCCGTTCGAGTTCCAGCTGGCGCTCGAGTTCGGCAATCGCGCCGGCGAGTTCCATCTCACCGGTCGTTTCGTGCGCGAGCAGCGCCCGCTTCCGGTCGAGGCGCAGGTTCTTCTCGTCGCGGACGGCGAGAAGGGGCTTCTCCTGCGCGGGTCCGGCCGACTGAGCGATGTCGACTTCGGCGGTTCCGGCGCCTGGCTGCGCGCGTTGCGCCGCGGTCGTTTCCAGCGCGTCTCGAAGCGTAGTCTGTCCAAGCTCTTCAAGGTCTTCGAGCGCTCGACGACCTTGCCGCCGATCTCGGCGCCCGCCAACCTCGACCTCCGCGTCGTCCGGGGTGAACGCCCACGGCCAGAGCTGCGTCTCGACAGCGGTCCTCAGGAAGTCATCGGCGAGGTGTCTTTCCGCTACGGGGAGGAAGACGTCGTGCGCGCCGCGCGTCCGGGGCGCTGCTTCTTCTCGACGCGCACCGGCAACGTCGTCATTCGAAACCTCGACTCGGAGTCCGCGCAGGCGGTACGTCTGCTGGACCTCGGATTCGCCTACAACCCGACGAGTCACCACTTCACGTTGACCGCCGATCGGCTGCCGAATGCCGCGCCGGAGCTGTTCGAGAAGGGATGGACGATCACCGGCAAGGGCATGCCGTTCCGGCCCCCGACCGACATGGAGGTCGATGTCGTCACCGGGCCGGACCACATCGAGCTCTCGGTGAGCGTCCACTTCGGCGACCAGATCGTCGGTTTGCCGGCGCTCCTGGGTGCGATCCACGACGGCAATCGCATGATTCCGCTCGGCCGCGGCGTGATCGGCGTGTTGCCGTTCGAATGGCTCGAGAAGAATGCCGCGTGGATGTCGCTCGGCGAGCTTCGTGGCGAGAAGCTCATCTTCCGTCGCAATCAGTCGGCGGTCGTCGACGCGCTCCTCGCCGAGAACATCAAGACCAAGCTCGACGACGGCTTCAAAGCCGAGCGCGAGCGACTTGCCGGGTTTCAGGGAATCGACGTCTGCGAGCCTTCCGAAGGCTTCCGCGGCGAGCTCCGGGCGTACCAGAAGCTCGGGCTCGGTTGGTTGCGTTTCCTCGATCAGATGGCCTGGGGGGGCTGTCTCGCCGACGACATGGGTCTCGGCAAGACGGTTCAGGCGCTCGCGCTCTTGCAGCTGCTGAAGGACCAAGGGCGAGCAGGGACGCATTTGATCGTCACGCCGAAGTCGCTGATCTTCAACTGGTTGCGTGAGGCGAAACGCTTCACGCCTGGGTTGAAGACCGTCGCGTACACCGGCATGAAGCGCGCGAGCCTTACCGACAAACTGGAGGACTTCGACGTCGTGATCACGACGTACGGGACGGCGCGTCGCGACATCGAGAAACTCGCTGCCAAGAAGTTCTTCTACGTGATCCTCGACGAGGGTCAGGCGATCAAGAATCCGGAGTCGCAGAACGCCAAGGCGGTGATGCTGCTCACTGGCGAGCGGCGATTGATTCTGAGCGGGACGCCGATCGAGAACCACCTCGGCGAGCTCTGGTCGCTCTACCACTTCCTCAACCCGGGCATGCTCGGGACCGCGAACGCGTTCAAACAGCGCTTCGGATCCGGGAGAGAGCTCGATTCGGCGAGCCTCAAGATGCTGCGTCGCACGTTGCGGCCGTTCATCCTGCGCCGCAAGAAGGAGGAGGTCGCGACCGATCTTCCGCAGAAGATCGAGGAGACGATCATCTGCGAGATGGAGTCCGAGCAGAAGAAGATCTACGCGCGCGTCAAGGAGAAGGCGCGCAGCTCGGTGCTCGCGAAGGTCAAGCAGAGCGGCGTCGCGCGTTCGAAACTCCACATCCTCGAGGCACTCTTGCGGCTGCGGCAGGCGGCTTGCCACCCAGGGCTCATCGACACCGAGCACGAGGACTTGCCGTCCGGCAAGTTCCAGGTGCTCCTGTCGATGTTGAACGAGGTCGAGGACGAGGGCCACAAGGTGCTCATCTTCTCGCAGTTCACGTCGTTGCTCGCGCTCCTGCGCAAGGAACTCGATCAGATGGGCAAGGTGTACGAGTACCTCGACGGGCAGACGACGAACCGCGAGGGCCGCGTCGATCGGTTCCAGAACGACCCGAAGGTCAAGTTCTTCCTGATCAGCCTGAAGGCGGGCGGAGTCGGACTGAACCTGACCGCGGCCGACTACGTGTTCATCCTCGATCCGTGGTGGAATCCTGCCGTCGAGTCCCAGGCGATCGATCGGGCGCACCGCATCGGCCAGGACAAGAAGGTCTTCGCGTACCGCTTCGTCTCGTCGGAGTCGATCGAGGAGCGGATCGCCGACCTCCAGGAGTCGAAGCGCAAGCTCGCCGACTCGATCGTCGCCGGCAGCGATAGCTTGCTGCGTGACATGACTCGAGAGGACCTCGAGTACTTGTTTCAGTAACGCCGGAACGCACGTTCCAGCGTTGTCGGTACCTCGGCGCGCCTCGCGGAGCGAGATGTCCGGTCAGTCGGAGCGTCGATCATGGGCGCCCGTGCCGTCGAGCCGTCGCGCAGCCCGACGCCCGTACCGTGTGTGGGCGAAGCGGCGTTCGAGCGAGGCGACGTGTTCGAGAGCTTCGAGTTTGCGTCCGTTTTCCTGGTCGACCACCGCGAGCACGAAGAGAATCCGATCGGCAAGAGGTCCGTCCGAGAACCTGTGCAGTCGTCGCCGGAGGACCTCGGCGGCTTCCTGCGGCCGCCTCTCCTCACGCAGAACGAGCCCGAGGTGGAGCGCGATCCAATCGCCGTGGCGGCCCGGCTCCGCTTCGAGGTCGACCTTCTCGAGCAACTCGCGAGCGTCGCGAAGTCGCCGAACGACGATCAGGTGTTCCGCGAGGCGTTCGCGCGAGAACTCGAGCACCGTTCTCTCGACGCCGGCGCCGTTGACGGCGCGATCGAGCAGCGCGCGGTAGTGATCGACCGCTCGGGTGCGCTCCTGCCGTTGCCAGTGATCGGCGGCGAGCCGGAATCGAGCCTCATCGTCGGTGTCGTCCCGAGCCAGCCGCTCGCGCCAGCTCTCGACCTCCTGTGCGGTGTCGCGCAGACGCGCCAGCGCGCGAGCGATTCGCGGCGAGTTCCGGACGCCGGCGACGCGCGCGAGCTCGTTGCCGCGGCTGTCGAGGATCACGAAGAGCGGCAGCCGGCGTGAGCCGAAACGCAGGCAGAGCATAGGATTCTCGTCCGCGTCGAGCACCACGTTCCGATAGCGCGCGGCGTGGTCCGGTCGCGCGGGTTCCGCGAGCGCCTCGCGGACATCGTGCGCGCTGTGACGATCGACGATCGCGAGGAGGGCGCGTCCACCGTGTCGGCGACAGAGATCGAGGCTCGCTTCGAGATCTTGTGCGCCGCTCGCGCGCAGCGCGTCTGGCGACGCGATCGCGAGAAGCACGAGAGCGATGTTCGAGAGTCGTCGCACCGAGGAGAACCATCTCCGCACGGCCATGCTTCGGACATCTGAACGAACGATCCACCCACGATCGGCGCCGGAGGCGCCCGGCGCTCATCGAGCGCCGAGGAGGGGGAGGGTGCCGACACGCGGCCGTGCGAGGGAGGTCTTCCTCCCCCGCGACGAGAATAGCTCGTCATCGCGCGCCGTGTCGACCGACGCGATTCGTCGTCGCACGCACGGATCCGGGCGCGAATCGCTCGCGATGTTTTCGGAATAAATCGTCCTTGACGCGTCGGGGATCGTTACCTATACTCTGCCCGACCTTACGGGAACCAGCCCGCGAGGAGAGGCGATCCGGGGGATTCGGATAAGGGATCGCGGCGTTCGGTTTGTCAAACCGGTTCGCACTCGGGTGGCCCGGTCGTGCGTCCGATGACTGTCGTGCGCCCGATGACTGTCGTGCGCCCGATGACTGTCGTGCGCCCGATGACTGTCGTGCGCCCGATGACTAGTGGGTCGTAGGGAATCTGAACACGGTGGGTGCGTAGCGCTTCCCGCTATCCCGATTGCGTTGGTGGTGCGCGTTCGCGTGCTGCGTGCGTGACGTTCGGGCGCCCTGGCGGGGAAGTGAAGAGACTGGTGGTGTGCAAGGAAAACCGAGATCCCTCCGGGGGTTTCGGTTTTTCTTCGTTCGTGGGTCGCGGTGATGCCGGCGCGTCCTCTTCTCGGGCTGGCGGCGACCGAAGAGGGAACCGAAGACGGAGCCGTCCTACCGGCTCCGGGCTCTCGCCGCTCCGATTCACCGCGTGTCTCTCAGCGCGCGCTCCAGTTCGCCTCGGTTGACGTGATGCGTGCCGACGTGCGCGACTGCGATCGCCGCGCAATGGCTTGCGCACCAAGCTGCGGTCGTCAGGTCCCACCCCGCCAGGCGTCCGAGAATCACCGCCGACGCCACCGCGTCGCCCGCACCGGTCACGTCGGCGATTTCTCGCGCGAACGTCGGAATCCGGACCGGCGCTTCGTCACGTCGAGGGTCGGGGAAGCACGCCATGCCGTCGGGCCCGAGCGTCAGGAGCAGCTCGCGGTGACGACCTCGCTGCGCGACTTCGCGGCCGACTCGGTCGATCTCGCCTGTCGACGCTGCACCGAGCGCGGCGCGCGCTTCCGCTTCGTTCGGGATCACGAGGTCGAACTCCCGGAACTCGGCGAGACGCTCGCGCGAACTTCCCTGGAGGAAGACTCCGGCTGATCGCGCGAGCTCGGGCAGCCGCTCGAGCATCGCCGGCGTTATCGTGTAGTGGATCTGATCGAGGACGATCACCGCGTCGACTTCGCCGAGTCGAGCTTTGATGCGCGCGAGGAGCTCGAACTCGATCTCCGCGCGTACCGGACCGTCCGGCAGCACGTCGAGACGGAGGATCTCGCGAGACGGGGCGTTGTCGACGCCAGCACGGATCTTGCCGTACTGAAGCGTCGGTCGCTGCGCGTCGACGATCACGCCGCTGATATCGATTCCCTTCGCTACGAGCTCGGCGAGCAGCAGGTCTCCCGCCGTGTCACGGCCGGCGACCGAGACGATCGAGACCTGCGCGCCGAGATTGCGGATCGACGACGCGAGGTTGCCGGCGGCGCCAGCGGCCGTCGTCCGCGAGCGGAAGCGCACGATCGGGATCGGCCCTTCCTTCGAGATACCGACCATCTCGCCCTCGACGTACTCGTCGAGGAAGAGATCTCCGACGACGAGGACGCGGTGGCGCCCGAGGTCGTCCAGAGCACGCAAGAGTTCATCGATGGGTCGCGGCGGCAGCATCGTCGTCGTCACCACGGGTCCTGGAACTCTCTTCCCGACACCCCGCGCGTGCTGAAGCGTGCGAGGTCGAGCAGTGTGTTCGCCCAGTAGATTCCGCGTCGCAGACGCTCGTGCGGCGCGGTGGGCCGCGAGTCGTCGCTCACTTCGATGCGCGTCGCGTCCTCGCCTTCCTCGATGCGCCACTCGACACGGCTCGTCGAGCTCTCGTCCCAGACGAAATCGTGCAAGAATCGTGCTCCAGGCTCCACGGCGAGCACCCGCGTCGGCCCGGGCGGCGTGTCCGCGAGGCGGAATTCACCGTCGACGCCGCGCCCGATGTCGATCGTGACCCCAGGCGAGTCTCCCCACCAACGACTCAGTTCGTTTCGGTCGGTCAGCTTCGACCAGATCACCCAGGGAAACGTCATCACGGAGACCTCGAAGCGCATGACTGCGCCGGAACGAAGCTGCTCGTAGTCGAGGCGCAGTCGAGGCGTGTCTGCGTCGACGTGCGCCCGCAGGTTGGCGAGCGCGATCGACCACCAGTTCGGCTCCGTGGCGGCGCGATCCCACGCCGGCGAGCTTGCGGCGGTCTGGGTGATCGTCAGGTCCGTTTGTTCGAGCGCCGACTCGAGCTCGAATCGCACGATCGTGTCGACGTGGCCGATGCGCCAGCGGTAGGCGAGGACGTGCGGCGCCTCGAATTCGAGGATTTCGCCGTCGCGCACGCCGTCCGCCGCGCTGTCATCCTCGTCGTCCATGGCGACGCCTTCGTCCTCGACCGCGAAGTGGCTGCGACCGCGGCATGAGTAGACCCCGCCGGCGCGGGGGGCGATGTCGATCTCGTCGCACCACCATCGGGCGAGCTGCCCAGCGTCGACGAGCGCGTCGAAGACCCGTTCCGGCGGTGACAGGAGTCGCTCCCGCCGGCGACAGCGCCAGCCGCGCCAGGGATCACGGTCGAGGCGAACAGGGCGGATGAGCTGCATGATCTCGAGTCTTCGCGGGAGTCTCAGCGATGCGGGGAGCCGGGCGTTCCCTGGCCGGTATCCAGTGGATCGCCAGTACGTCTCAGCCGCGAGGTCGCGCCTGTCTGGCACGGTGAAACCTTCAGTACGCTACTCGAGCGCGGGCTCGTCGGCTGCATCCGCAGCATCGCGCGTCGAACACGCGGGACACTCCCTTTTTTCTGGCGAAAGGTCGAACGCGTACGTAGATTGGTGCGCGTTCGTTCGAGCCGAGGAGTTCCGCTGCGGTGCGGAAGCGCTCGTAACGTTCCGCTGCCGGGCGGGCCGAGACCAGGCGGGCCGACCAGGCGGGCCGACCAGGCGGTGGGTTCATCGCCTCCCCGGCGGTACGGCCAAGCAGCACGAGAGACCCTTGAAGAGAAAGGACTTCGAGATGGATTGCGAACGTATCGGCAAGGCGGCCGGAGCCATCTGGACGCACCTCCACGACGCGGACGAGCCGCGGACGATCGCGGCGCTGAAGAAGATCGCCGGCTACACGGGCGACGAGATCATCGCCGGCCTCGGCTGGCTCGCTCGTGAAGGCAAGGTCGACTTCCAGGTTCAGGGAAAGAAGATCAGTGTCAGCCTGAGCCAGGCGGAATTGCTGTTCTGACCCGCGGACGGCGACTTCGATCCGCGCGCGGCGCGGTGTGTTGTTCGAGCCCATCGGTTGTTCGAGCCCACCGTCAGGTTGGGATTCCGTTGCCGGACCCGGGTCGCAACCCCGCTCCGCGCGGCGATCGTTCCGTCAAGCACGGTGGTTCCGTCAAGCACGGTGGTTCCGTCAAGCACGGTGCTCCCGGCGGTTCGTGCGCACCGCGGATGCGACGATCGCGAACACCGCGGCCGTCCAGGCAAAGACCGCCGCGCAGGTGAAAACGTCGCCGAGTCCGTAGTGTCCGGCAACGCGACCACTGAGCCACGTGCCGATTCCCATGCCGGCACCGAAGACGATCACGAACTTGAGCCCGTAGACGACGCCGCGCAAGGCCGGTGGCGAGTATCGCGCGAGGAGCGTGTTCTCGACCGGCTGCACTGCGAACAGGAAGAACGCCATCGCGCACGCGGTGCCGACGAGGCCCGCGTCGTGGAGCCGGCCGAGCGCCCAGATCAGCGGAGCCGCGATCAGCAGGATCACGACGTACATCCCGCGGCCGTCGCGGCGATCGATCAGATGGCCGCCGATGATCTGCGATGCCCCGCCGATGAGGTAGACGAAAAAGGGCAGCCAGGTCTTTTTGGTGACATCGCGCTCGAGGAACTCGCTCTCGACGTTCGCTGCCAGCAGCTCCGGCAGCTTGGTGATCACCAGCGCGTAGTAGACGCCTCCGCAGGCCATCGCGGCGAGCAACCACGCGACGATGCGGTAGAGCGCGCGGCGTTCGCCGGGTTGGCGTGACGGGGTGCCGTCACCGGGCTTCGCGATGTTCGCGGGTGGCTGCGCGGCGTCGATCGACAGGCGTCCCCCGAAGTCGCAGACGCCCATCGCGAGGCCGAGAAGCAGCGTGGGCGCGGTGAGCACGAGGAAGGCCCAGCGCCAGTCGTCCGTCCACCAGGTGACGCCGGCCGCGACGAGCGGGCTCACCGCGGTGCCGAGACTGCCGAAGAGGCCGTTGATCCCCATTCCGCGCCCCGGTCGCCGCAGTCCCTTCGAGATCAGCGCGAGCCCGACCGGGTGGTAGATGCTCGTGCCGAGGCCGACGATTGCGAATCCGCAGCCGAGTGTGAGCGTGTCCGGGGCCAGTCCGATGACGAGGGCGCCGAGCGCGGAGAGCACGTAGAACGCGACGAGGAGCGGTTTCTCGCCGTAGCGGTCGCTCAGCCAGCCCGCGGGGATCGCGCCCGCACCGAAGAGCACGAGGCTGATCGACGCGAGCTTCGTCAGGCCCTCGTCCGAGAGTCCGAACGACGCGCGCATCTCGTCCTGAATCGCCGTGAACAGGTGGATGAACACATGCGTGAGCGAGTGGCCCGCGCACGTGAAGACGAGGATGCGGAGTTCGAAACGATGGCGCGACTGCGCGGCGGCGTCGAGCGGGTCGGAACGGCGCGCCGCCTCGGCGCGCTCGGAACTCGTCGACAACGGTGGTGGTCTCCTGTGATGAGAGCCCGTCGCGGGCTCCGCCGGGCGACGGCGAGCCCGCGACGCGGATCCCACGACGGAATCGGTGAGGGCCCCACTCTATCGCCGCGTCGTGGAGCGCGCCATGAGGAGATCGGCTCGACGCCGCTTGACACGCCGTCGCGCGCGCGCCTAAGGTTAGCAGCCCGCGCGTCCTTCCCCGTCGCCCACGAT
>Ga0326597_10007165_pt1 | contig 15187 bp, 14 predicted proteins | sample RVTome_12_FD_203789 | JGI IMG/M metagenome (GOLD analysis project Ga0326597, IMG submission 203789) | Soil microbial communities from uranium-contaminated site in the Upper Colorado River Basin, Wyoming, United States - RVT100D185 | ecosystem: Environmental > Terrestrial > Soil > Contaminated >... | reverse complement strand
CTTTGGCGCTGAGCGCGACGTCGCTCGGATCGGCGAGGTATTGATTGATCGGCGCAAAGCTGATGGGCCCCTTGGTTTGTCCGGGATATTGGACATATGAAATTCCCAAAGCGCTCTCGCCGCGCACAATCGTGTTCGGGACGGTCGAATAGGATTCCAACAGCAGCGGTTTTTGCTTGGCCAGCCCCTTGACGAAATCCATCCATTTCTCGCCCTTTATCTGCTCCAGGTTCCAGAGATATTGGGCAGTGCTGGCATGCCGCGATGGGTCCGGCATGCTGATCTTTCCCTGCCACTTGCTGTCGAGAAGATCGTCGAGGCTCTTCGGTATATCGGCGGCCTTCACCAGTTCGGTATTGTAAAGAATGCCGACCGGCGTGGTGCGCCATGCGATGAGCTGGCCGTCCTTGTCTTTGAATTTCGCCGGGAAATTGGCCGAGCTGGCGGGAACGAACTTCGCATAGACATTATCCCGCTTTGCCAGGGCCAGCGGACCGCGGGCACCGATAACCACGTCGAAGCCCGGCTTGCCGGCGCGCCACTCGGTCAGCACACGGTCGATTACCTTGGTGGCGTCGGCGCGCCAATATTCGGTTTTGATGCCGTGCTTAGCCTCGAAGCCCTTCTCGATGAGGGTCATCACCTTGGGTACGACGGTGCCGTAGATAACGACTTTGCCTTCCTTCTTGGCGGCGTCGATGGTGACCGTTTGGCCACAAGCCTCTCGCCCCGTAGAGCCGAAGGCGAAGACGATGCCGAGTCCCAAAGCCAATCTCAACAATCCGCACGTCGCTCTAGAAGCCATAGAATCTACCTCCTGAGTCAAAGTTCGAACGCGCCTCGCTGTCATTCCGGGGATGACAAATGCCTCCTCCACAACTACACCAATTCTCGCGCCATCTGTATCACTCTCTGTCTCGCCTCCTGCGTACCCATGGGAAGCAAAACCGGCAGATCGAGCCCGCCCTTGATAAAAGCCGTCAACTGCTTTTGGCACTCCGCCGGTGTGCCGGCAACGGAATGCGCGAGCACCACCTCGTCGCTGATGAACTTCTTCGCCGCTTCCCAATCGCGCTTGGCGACGGCCACAGCCAATCCTTCCTGATCCACCCGTCCCCCGCCCAGGCGAATATTCTCCGCGTGGTGGGTGTTGCGAAAAATATAAGCGAGAAACATTTTGTTGGCTTCGATCGCTTCGCGAACGTCATCGGCAACCGATGCCGTGACGAAGCCGGCGACGTCAACGTCCCTTAGCTGTTTGCCGCCTCGTCGGGCGCCATTCTCAATGGCGCCGACGCATTTTCGAATATAGCCAGGCGCGCAACCCGCCGACAGCAGCACGCCTTCGCCGATTTCGCCGCCGAGCTGCAGCATGCGTGAGCGCACCGCCGTCAGGTACATTTTGATCGGCGTCGACGGCGTGAAACCCATTTTCGCGCCGTTGATCTTGAACATCTCGCCCTGGAAGTTGACGGTCTCGCCCCGTAGGAAACGGCGCAGGACCTCGACGTATTCGCGCATCGTCTTCAAGGGCCGCGGCGAATCGATTCCCACCTCTTTCAACGCCGCCGCGTTGCCGGTGCCGGGGCTGGCGATGACGCGACCCGGCGCGAACTCTTCCATCGTCGCGATCGACATGGCGGAGATGATCGGGTGGCGCGAGTACGGGCTCATGGGGGCCGGCGCGACTTTAATTATTTTCGTCGAAGCGAGCAACGCCATAGAGGTCGTGAGCGAATCGCGGAAACATAGATGATCCGACATCCAGAGCGACTCCATGCCCGATTCATCGGCCAGACGGGCAAGTTCTATCATTTCCTGGATCGAATAAAATCCGTCAAAGCATAGACCCACACGCATGGCATCGTTCCTCTGGTGAAAACAATAAATATGTTGACCTAAATGCCCCTCCCCTTAATCTCCTCCCGTCAAGGGAGGGGAGGCATCTTTGGTTCCCTCTCCCCTTGCGGGAGAGGGCTAGGGTAAGGGTTTCATAAACCTATTTGCAACCGTCACTATAAAAGCCATCGAATAGAATCTTGGCCAAGCTCTCCGGTCGCGCGCCTTCGAGCCCCATCTTTTCCAGCGTCAGTCCCTCGCTTCGGTAGTCGGTCCCCGTCGTCACAGAGGCTAGAGTAATCAGGGCGTCAATCACGGGTGTTTTTACGTCCATCAGTCTGCCAATCTCTGCCATCGGCACCAGCCCGCAACCAACATCCTCTTTGATGTAGCGATGATCGAGCGTAGACGGCGACTTTATGGTCCGGTTCGGCTCGCTCTCAGTGATAGCGCGATAAACTGACCCGCTCGCCCTGGCGTCGATAGAGGTGAGCCCGGCTTGAAAAAAGATATCGATAAACCGCAGAGGCTTAAGTCCTAGACGATTGACGATCTCCAATCGCTCTTCATCGATCTCCTCGATCCATGCCGCAATGGTTGGAGTAATTCCTTCACGGTAATAGAGAAAATCCCCGCCGGTTTTTTCGATCCAGCCGGCGTTGCCGAGCATGCCCGCCGGGTGCATGATCGCATTGATATTGGAGAAGCCGGTCTCCAACACGTTCTCAGCGGCGATGATATTGGGAAAGACCGCTTGAATTTCGCTCACCAGCTTGCCGGTAAATTTACCGGGAAACGCCGCGCAGCGCAGGTTAGTCGTGCGCCGGTACACTTCCACCCGGCCCGGCTCCGGCATCCGGCAGATGTAGGTCAGCGTCACCGTCTCGCAAAGTCTAACATCAGATTTGCATCCCAAGCCACGTAAAAGATTGGCGAAATGAAGCGAGCCGCCGGTGTGGCCGGGGTTGAGCAAAACGCGCTGCCCATCGGTCAAATGGTTGGCTAAATTTCTCGCCAGATATTCATGCGCGACAGCGGGCGCCACCACGACGATCAGATCCGCGCCCTGCACCACCGCCGGTAGATGCGAGCTCATGAAGTACGGCGCGGCGGACTTCTTAACACCGTCTTCAATCATCTCAATCTCGCCACGCTTAGCGAGTTTCGCGATGGTGCTCTCGGAGCGCGAGAACAAGCGCACTTCGTAGCCGCGCAGCGTCAGATCCGCCGCCGCCGCACAGCCGCCGTTGCCGGCCCCGAGAACAGCGATTTTTTCTATCGACATGAGGATGCGGCGTTAAGAATCGGCGCGATAAAACTTGAGTTTGTCTTCATCCAGCCCGATACCCAAACCCGGCCTAGACGAGACAATGATTTCACCATCCGAATACTCGAACGGCTCCTGAATGATGTCGTCTTGATAGTAGATCCCAGCGATACCGCCCTTGCCTTTGCCTTTGGGCGTCGAAACGGGCACGACACAGCCGTAGGTGACCACGCCGGTCGAAGCGGCAAGATGAACGTTGGCCGCGTTGCCGACACCGGTTTCGACGGAGCCGTTGACGTTGCACGGAAGGCCGGCGGCCTCGGCTACCGCGGCGACTTTCTTCGCTTTGAACATACCGCCCGGTTTCGTCGTATAGATCGAAATAATGTCGGCGGCTTTTTTCTGGACAATCTCCATAACATCCTGCGGCGTCCAGGCGCTCTCATCCGCCATGATCGGCGCGTCGACGCGCCGTGCCACTTCTGCCATGCGGTCGATGCCTTCCACCGGCTGCTCCATATATAGCAGGCCATATTCTTCCATGGCCTTAATGATCTTCACCGCGGCTTTCGGCGTCGGGTAGCCTTGATTGGCATCCACGCAGATCTTCAAGTCCGGACCGATGGCGGCGCGAATCTGTTTGACCAATTCCACATCGCGCTTCTGATCGACGCCGCACTTGAGCTTGATCGTCTTCACCCGTTCCGCTTTCGCCTGGAGCGCTTCATCGACCGCCTTACCGATTTCCATCAGACCGAGGCTATGGGCAATAGGAATACGCTCGCGGAAAAGCCCGCCGAGCAATTGATAGGCGGGCACGTTCAACGCCTTGCCGACGACGTCGTACATCGCAGCGTCGATAGCGGCTTTACAGTATGGGTAGCCCTTTACCGCCTTGTCCATCGTGGCATGAATGACTTCGAAACGACTTGGATCTTGTCCCTTTAGCGCGGGCGAGAGAATGTCATTGATGATGTGGACCGTCGTCTGAGGCGTCTCGCCGTAGTACTTGCCGTAATCGCCGCCCCAATCCTTCAGCACCGGCGCTTCGCCCAAGCCAACGATTCCCTCATCGGTATGAAGCTTGATGATGACGTAAACGCCGATAGGCGTCGTCAGACTCGCCCACTGGTGCACGCGCCGCGTCGGCAGACGAATCGGAATCGTTTCGATCTTGGTGATTTTCATTGGCGTTTAACCGACTCGTAACAGCGTATCCGTCGGCGTTTGATCGGACAAGAGCTCGCAGCCCGTTTCCGACACGGCGAACATGTCTTTGTTCTGCATGCCGAAACGGCCCGGAATGTAAACCAGCGGCTCGAACGCCCCCACCATCCCCGCCTGGACGATCTCATCGCCGTAACGGCCCATATAAGGCTCTTCGTGCAAGTGCAGGCCGATGCCATGAGCGACGAAGCCGATCGGCTCAAAACCCAGCGCGCTGAATTTTTCCAAAAATTTGCGGTATATCTCCGGACAACTAGCTCCCGGCTTGATCAAGCCCATCACGAGATACTTGCACTCGATCAACTTCGCCCAAATTTTTTCCTGCTCGGATGTCGGTTCCCCAACCACCGCCGTGCGGCAGACTCCCGTAAGATAGCCGTTTTTCTGACCGAAGATCTCCATGCGGATCAGATCCCCTCGCTGCAACTTTCTATCCGTCGGCCCGACGTTGGGAAACTGACTGCGCTCGCCCGAGGCGATGATCATGAGCTTATAACTCTCGGCGCCCCCAGCAAACAATGACCTCAGCAAATGGCCGGCCAGTTCAAGCTCGGTCATGCCGATCCGCGACTTGCGCAAAGTGTCGCCGATCGCTTTGTCAGTGAGCTTGCTCAGTGAACGAAGCAGCGCCAGCTCGTTCGCGGTTTTAATCTGCCGCGCCTTATTGAAAATAGCATCGGCGGCGCGCCATTCCACGCCCGGTAGAATTCGTTGCAGCGTGGCGAAATCCTTGGCCGGCAAAAATTCCATCTCGATGCCGACCCTGCGGTGATCAAGCTTCATGTCCGACAGGGCTTCGGCGAGCATATCCATCGGATCGTCGATAAACTCGCGAAAGACGCGTAGATCCTTAATCTCCGCGTGCGCCTTCACCGTGGTCGCTTCCATGTCGACGGCGACCATGGAGACCCGTCCATCGGCGGTTACGATACAGGCCGCGTGGCGCCAGCGCATCAGGGCCTGCGACGGCACGACGAAACCGGAGACGTAGGTGACGTTTTCCGGCGAACTAGCGACGATGGCATCCAGGCCCTCGGCCGAAATACGTTTTTTCAATCGCGTGATGATCTCTTGATCCATGGCGGCAACGATGCAACAGCTTGCGACAATATCGACTGCCGCGTTGGCCGTCAAGGTTGGCGACGATGAAGCCCTGATCTAATTGGCGACTTCCGAGATAAGAAGATACTCCGCTCACTTCCGAGTCACTTCCTTGAGCAGTTTGTGCCATCCTTCCAACGCCTCTTCGTATTGAGCGAGCGTCCCGCTTTTTTCCGGATACCAGCGCTTGAAACCGTAGTCCTTCTTGGCGCTGCCAAAGTACAAATCTTCGAGCAACTTCTGCCCCTCGGGACTCAAGAGAAAATCGGCGAAGAGCAGCGCCGAATGCGGCCGTTGGGTGTTGGCGTAGACCGCCGCGCCGCCGGCGTTGGCGACCACCAGGTCCATGGGAATCCAAGCCACCGGCGCGCCCCGCTTGGCGGCAACGTTGGTGGCGCTGTAGAACTGGCTTGGGGAGGCAAAGATTTCTCCCGCGGCCACCAGTTGGGTTAAGGCGCTGCCCGCCATCATATGCATTCTAATGTTTTGTTCTTTTAATCTTTTTACAAAACCCTCACCTTTGGTTTTTATCATGGCGCCGATGATTCGAGCGCCCGTGTCATCTCCCGACAGGCCCATGTTATCGCGCAGCGCCGGTCTCATCAGCCCGTCGAAGTTTTTCGGCAGGTCGGCGGCGTTGAGAAAATTCTTGTTGTAAGCGAAACCGATGTAGGACTCGCGGGCATGGGTCCAGTAAACGAGATTCCTGGGACCCTTCTCCTTGGCGTCCTCGGGAAACGCCGCGAGGTGCGGCGAGGTGTAGGGAAGCAACAACTGGTTGTCGCGGAAAGTCAGCAAACCGGGGAGCGTCGTTTCAATGGCGTCGGCGATGTGGCGGCGCGCTTGGGCCTCGGTGAGCAGTCTTTGCGCCAGCGCCGAGGATCCGGTTCGGAAAGTCTCGACTTTGACACCGGGATATTTTGCTTCGAAAGCGCCGGCGACTTGCTTGTTCTGCTCGGCGGCCAGCGTCGTGTACCAGACGACTTTACCTTCGCGCTTGGCGCCGTCGAGCAGCAACCGCTCGCGGTCCGCCCCGTTGTAGGACGTTAAATCGGCCGCAGACGATGGCTTACTCGTTTGACTCCACGCCGGCGCATTGCTGAAGCAAAGCAAAAGGAGGGTGGCGATTAAAGTTAGCCAAAGATATTTGAAAATTTCGGATGAGGAAGAGAACGGAAAAACGCGTCTCACGTAAAGGCGCAAAGGTTTGGAGAAGTAAGTAATAAATTTTCTTTGCGTCCTTGGTGTTTTGATCATGCCTACGACGCTCGCCGCACCGGTCGAGGCCTTGAGTATGCGGGTGAGCGCTCCTGGATTTGGCGCATTGCCTCGGGAGGATAAATCTTCTCGTGACATTTCGGGCAAGCAAAATATTCAAGAGCGCTGACCGTATAGGTTTTGCCCCTATAGTTGCCAATCCAATTTCTTTTCACCTTGCGGACCGCAGAACTGCCGCAGCTTGGACAGGCGGAAACATGGAGTCTTTCTTTTCTCATAGCCGTCTTCATAGTGCTCTCTTGGCTGAGACTAGAAAATAATAGCGGTCTTCGCCTTGTTCGCGAACTAACTTTCCCTTCGAATATACCATGACACCCTCGAGATTCGTCGACTGGATGACATATAAATATTCGGTCCGGCTTGAGCGCCGGTGGCTTCGTGACCGGAGACGCTTGTAGATCGCCACCGCGTTGATTATCGATTCAGCGACGTCGAATTCGGTCAGGCCGTCGGCTTCCATTTCGATGCGGGCTTTTTCGCTGAATGCGTACCGTCCCGCCAAGATCGACCGCTTGATTCGAACCAGGATGTCGGCCACATCAAGAATCTAACATAATCGCAGCCTCAGACCCAACAACGCTTTCGATCCCCTCTCCATCGATATCCTACGTCCGAGCGCTTTTTTTCAGCGACTCAGCCAGTTCGCGCAAGTATTCTTCTTGTTCCTTCCCTTGGTATAGCGCCAGCGAGCCATCGTTTATCAGCGGTATGCCGCCGAAGAAATGAAAGGCGTGGCCGTCCCAGTCGTAGAACTCATCGCCGCGGTTGTGGATCTCCTTCCACCTGTAGCCGACCGGGCTGCGGTGCAGACCGGTGCGCGCCGGAAACGCGTCTTCTTGCTCGCGGGAATCGTTCAAATTCTCCTTCGGACCCGCTTCTTCAGGAAGTCCTTCCCACATGCGCCGGTAGTTGGGAAAGAATTCCTCCTCGCGGACCGTCAGCGCGGTGTGCATGTCCCACCAGGGGCTGTGTCCCGCGATGCGCTCGTCGACCCGATCGACCAACTTGTAGACGAGCCGAGCGCCCGCGCTCAAGCGCAAGACCAGCGTCCCCTCGGCGATCTGAGAATTTCGCTCGACTTCCATGCCGCAATATTTTTCGAAGAAAGCGGCGGTCCGCGCCAGATCGCGGGAACCGTAAACTGCATGACTGATGCGGCCGACTTTTTCGTCGGTGGCAATCTCCATAGCGCCTTCCGGCATACGCACCGGTGCCCAAAATTCAAACTGATTGCCGTCCGGATCGGCAAGGCAAATGACTGTGCCTTCTTCCCCATCGGCGGCTGTCTTAACCGGATCGGTGTGGGGAATCTTGTGTTGGTCCAGGCGGCGCAGGTGCCTGTCGATGTCTTCCGGCCGGATGTAAAAGCCGCAGCGCGGCATATCCTCGCCCAGAGGTTTGGCTGGCGGGTAGTTCTCAGGTTGCAGAAATGCGCCGATGCGGCAGGAGACGCCCTCCCACCACATGAAGCAGAAAATCGGCGTACTCTTCTTTCTCATGTTGGTCGTGAGTCCGTTAATCGGCTGGATAGGAAGGCCGGTGGCATGCAGCGCCCAATAACTCCAGCTCGGTAAGTCGTTGGTTCCGACAACATAGTGATCGATCCAGTGAACTGCACCTTTACGTTCGACGTTTGACATAAGTAACACTCCTTCGGATAGTTCAAGCCGTTCAAAACGTTCAAGCGGTTCAAGCCGTTGAAGATGGTTCCAGTCGTTCTAAACGTTCGAGTCGTTCAATTCGAGCGGCGCGTGACCCTGCCGTCGCGACCGGTACCAAACCGGGCTTAGGGTGTCAAGTATTTCCCGATGTCCCTGCACTCTCATGGCATGATACCACATTCGGGAAAATTCCCATCGTGAGACACTCCCGCCGTGTCCCTTTTGCCGTCTTGACATGCCTCGCCTCCGTCATTAGGCTTATATACGTCGGGAGGAAACATGTATCAGCCGCTCAATAATCAGGACGAACTGGGATTGACCCTCACCGAGAGCGCGATCCGGCAGGTTAAGCTGCTCTTGGCCCGGGATAAAAAGGAAGAATACGGGCTGCGCGTGGGAGTAACGGACGGCGGCTGCTCGGGGTTCTCTTACAAGCTCGACTTCGACAAGGAGCGAAATCCGGAAGACGCCGTGCGAGAATGGGACGGAATTAAAGTTTACGTCGATCGCAAGAGCGCGCCATTTCTCAAAGGCACGGTCATCGATTTCGTCGCCGGCATTTACGGTGGCGGCTTCAAATTCAGCAATCCCAACGCCACCGGCACCTGCGGCTGCGGCACTTCTTTTTCCGCTTAAGCGCACAAGCAACCCCTAGCGGCGGGCCGGTCTGCGATTTCAACTTTTCCACCGCCTTTGACAGCACCGCCATATCTTGCTAACCCAATTAGAAACCTTCCCAGGATTGGCCCTTGAAAGCGGTTCGCATTCACGAACATGGTGGCGCCGATAGGCTGCGTTTCGAGGATTGCCCGGAGCCTGAGCTAGCCGGAGTCTATGACGCGATCATCAAGCTCGAAGCCGCCTCCATCAATCGGAGGGATATCGGGAGCCGGTGCGGTACGATCGGAACGTCGGCGATCTTGCCGCGTATTCTCGGCGCCGATGGGGCTGGGGTTGTAGCAGCAGTCGGCGGCCAGGTGAGGAACGTCAAACCCGGAGATCGGGTTTGTCTCTATCCGTTGAGTGGTTGCGGCCGCTGCGAGTTTTGCGCCACCGATCGGGAGTTTATGTGCGGTAAGCGGTGCGTATTGGGAGAGCATGAGAACGGCACCTACGCGCGTTACGTCAGAGTTCCGGCGCGCAACTGCTTCCCGATTCCCTCAGGACTGACTTTCGCGGAAGCGGCGGCTTTGCCATCGGTTTACCTCACGGCCTGGCGAATGCTGATGACCAACGCCGAGTTAAAGCCGGGGGAACATGTTCTCATCGTGGGCGTCGGCGGCGGCATCGGCTCGGCGGCGCTGCTCCTGGCGGTTCATTTCGGCGCGCGCGCGATCGCCGCTTCCGGCAGTGATGAAAAGCTTGCGCGAGCAAAAGAGCTGGGCGCGGAACAGGGCATCAATTATAACGCTAGCGATTTTGCTCAGGAGACGAGGCGGCTCACGGGGAAACGCGGGGTCGATGTGGTAGTGGACTCTACCGGTGGCGACGGTTGGGTCAGAAGCCTCGCCGCCCTCGCCAGAGGTGGGCGGTTGGTCACCTGTGGCGCGACGGTGGGGGCCCATCCGCAGACGGATGTCAGGCGAATATTTTGGAATAACCTGAAGGTTTTCGGCTCCACGATGGGAAGCCGGCAAGAATTCGCGCAAGTCATTCACGTTATGGGAAACATGGGCGCCAAGCCGATCCTGGATCGAATCTTTCCTCTCAAGAATGCCGCCGCGGCCCAACGGCGATTAGAGGAAGGCCAACAGTTCGGTAAGATCGTCCTGGAAATCGACGGATGACAACGTTGCACGCACAGCCGGCGCCTCGTAATAAGAATCGTGGCGGAGCCCCACGGGTAAGCCCGTGGCACCTTCCAGTACGCCTGTGGGGCGGAATCTCCTGAGCAAGAACCCCCTGGGCAAGGCCGGTGCTCGAGTCGAAGGGTTGAAAATACATGCGCATCATCGGTGGCAGCGCGCGCGGTCGACGCCTCAAAGCCCCCAAAGGAAGAGCGCTTCGACCGACGGCGGCGCGGGTCAAGGAAGCGCTGTTCAACATCTTGCCGCATGATCTTTCCGGCGTCAAAGTTCTGGACCTCTTCGCCGGCACGGGCAACGTGACCGTCGAGGCGTTGAGCCGCGGCGCGGCCGAAGCGATCCTGATCGACGCCTCGGCGGAATCGGCAAAGTCGATTCGGGAAAATCTGCGCCGCCTGGACTTGACGGATCGCGCCAAGGTGTGGGTCGTGCCGGTCAACCGAGCCCTGCGACTATTGGGCGGCCGGCAAGAGACATTCGATATCATTTTTCTCGATCCGCCTTACGATCGGCGCCTAGTCGAGACAACGATACAGATGGTGCTCCGAGGCGGCTTGCTCAGACAGACAGGGACGTTGATCGCCGAGCACAGCATCCGGGAGGAAATTGCGCCGCATTATGACCTCTCGACTCGGCCCCCGGCCATAGCCGGGGGCCACTCGCTCGGGGTTCCGCCTAGAAATCGAGGGGTCGAAAGTGGTGCTCCGGTCTTGCCCCGGAGGCTCCACGGGCTGGAGCTACGCGATCGGCGCCGCTATGGTGATACCCTGCTTTCCTTTTTTAAATTCGACGCGTAAACCGAACCCATAGAAGGACACCACCGAATATGGCAAAAGACACCGTCGCGATTTACCCCGGCTCGTTCGACCCCATCACCAATGGACATGTCGATCTGGTCAAGCGCACGCTGCGCGTCTTCGACAACGTCGTCGTCGCCATCGCCAGCAACCCGGGCAAGGACGGCTCCCTTTTCTCGGTGGCGGAACGGCTGCAAATGGTGGGCGAGGTATTTAAGGGGCTCAAAGACCGGGTTAAGGCCGACTCCTTCGAAGGGCTGCTGGTGGATTACGCCGAGCGCAAGCGTGCCACGGTGATCGTCCGCGGCCTGCGCGCGATATCCGACTTCGAGTATGAATTTCAGATGGCGATGATGAATCACCGCCTCAAACCCAAACTGGAGACGTTTTTCATGATGACCGGCGAATCTGAGTTCTATATCAGCTCCCGTCTGGTCAAGGAAGTCGTCAGCTTAGGCGGCGACGTTTCCGGTCTGGTGCCCGCCAACGTGCTCAAGAAGCTGCGAACAAAGTTTAAAGGTCTAGCCAAACATATTTGAATTTTACCGACGACAAGCAGTGAGGAAAAGATTATTTCTCGCGCAAAGAACGCCAAGGACGCCAAGGTGACGGGCCGAAGCCAGTCATCCCGAGCGAATGCGAGGGATCTAAGAAAGATTTCTCCCCCGTGGAGTTGCGGCCCATTACTCCACGGGGTCGAAATGACAAGAGGTCTTTCTTTGCGAGCTTAGCGGGCTTGGCGCGATAAATTTCTTAAACTCGTTTTGTGACACAATTAGATGGTTAGTATCTCGGAGCGCAAACATGACCCAACTCGCCGAAAGAACCAAACTGATCAAGCCGTCCGTCACCCTGGCCATCGCCGCCAAGGCTGGCAAGCTGCGCGCCGAAGGCGTGGACATCGTCAATTTCTCCGCCGGTGAACCGGACTTCGACACCCCGGAGCGCATCAAGGCCGCGGCCGTCGAAGCCTTGCGCAAAGGCATGACGAAATACACCGACGTCAAAGGCATCGAACCGCTGCGCGAAGCGATCACGGAAAAATACCGGCGCGAGTATGGGCTTAGCTATCGTAAGGAGGACGTCTTGGTAAGCTGCGGCGCCAAGCACTCGCTCTACAACGTTCTTCAAGCGGTGGTCAACCCCGGCGACGAGGTGGTCATCCCGTCACCCTACTGGGTCAGCTATTCCGACATGGCCCTGCTCGCCGGCGGTGTTCCCAAGCTTATTCCCACCGGCGAAGCGGCCGGCTTTCGCATGAAGCCGGCGGAGCTCGAGGCCGCGCTGACTTCGCGCACTCGGGTGGTCATCCTGAACAGCCCCTGCAATCCCACCGGCGCCTGCTACGACCGTGACGAGCTGCTCGCGCTTGCGCGGGTGCTGGAAAAGCATTCATGCCTGATTCTCGCCGACGACATCTATGAGAAGATAATCTACGACGGCTTCGTTTTTCACAATCTCGTCGCCTTATGCCCCGCGTTGCGCGACCGGACGATCCTGGTCAACGGCGTATCGAAGAGCTATGCGATGACCGGCTGGCGGATCGGCTATGCCCTCGGGCCGGCGGACGTCATCGCGGCCGCGGCCAAGATCCAAAGCCAGAGCACTTCCAATCCTGCGTCCATGGCCCAGGCCGCCGCTCTCGAGGCCATTCGCGGCGCCCAAGACGAAGTTCCGATCATGGTGCGCGAGTTCGCCAGACGCCGGAAAGTGATCGTCCGCCTCATGAATGGGATTCGCGGAATTCACTGCCTGAAACCCCAGGGCGCATTTTACGTATTTCCAAACGTGAGCGGGCTATTCGACAAGAAGACCACCGCGGGCAAGCATCTCCAAACTCCCTGCGACGTGGCCGACTACCTGCTCGAAGAAGCCAAAGTCGCCGCGGTTCCTGGCGAAGACTTCGGCTCCAAAGAGCATATCCGATTCTCCTATGCCACCTCCCTCGAGGACATCGAGAAAGGCTGCCAGCGAATTCAGGAGGCGGTGGCGAAACTGGGTTGATTCGTATAGCCCTGAAAACGCAGGGTGAGATCAATCCATTTCCCTCCGTTTGTACGCGAATCCGCTTGGACGTAGGCGACTCAGGATTGGTATTGCCGAAGCCGACGCGGCTGGTGAACGGTGGTATGTTGAGCGAACTCTGCGCGTGGAAAAATGGAAGCAGCGCCGACAACTACGCCGCGCGTTCGAAAAGACTGTCGACCCCTTTGATTTCCTCCTCTCAGCGAAAGCGCTCGGTGGCGGCAGACGAAGCGGCCTGGACCGCGGGCAACGGGCAAAACCCGTTGGCCTCTATGCCAAAGACCGGATTGAACTTGCTGCGAAAATTCTCCAGAGCGATGATAGCGGCCAGCTCCACCAGCTCCTCATCCGTGAAATGCCGCTTGAGCCGCTTGAAAAAGCTGTCCGTCACGCGCTTTGCGGTGTAGGTCATCCGCTCGGTGAGTTCCAGGGCCAGGCGCTCGCGCGGGGAGAAGAGCGGATTTTTGCGGTAGCCTTCCAGCACCGCCTCCACCTTTTCTGCCGACGCCCCGTTGTGCATCGCACTGGATGCATTGCTGTCAATTCAAAAGGGACACCCGTTGATATTCGCGGTCCTGACGCACAGCAAATGGCGGAGGTCAGGCTCAATGAGCCCTGAGGCCAGGATTCCCTGAGCCAGGGCCTGAACCCCTTTTTGGATTGTCGGTCTTAGCGCGTATATTTTCGCGGTATTCGACACAAAGCCATAGCGTTTCTCCTGCTCCTCAAAAACAGCACGCACCCCTTCATCTGCCTCACTTTTCGTTACACCTTTGATTCTGGCCATGAACCCTCCTCCTACTTTGTACACTCACTATGTTGAGCTATTTCGGTAGTTACCCGTCTGCGATTTCAGGATACGTAATCCGATCGCCGTCCACAACGGCAAATGAAGTCAACTCATGGACCGGAAGGCTAAACAGGTTCTTCGTTGGGATTTTATTCTTCAGGGTGGATAGAAGAAATGAATGTGAACCCGGGATCTCACGTCAAGCAAGATAGTCCAGAATAGAAAGCCAGACCGCACTTCCCAAAGAGTCATCAAAGTACAGACTCAGGCCAGACCCCATTCACATTCACTCGATGTTCGCCCTCCCTTCGAGAGTCAGAGTGAGCGGGACGGGATACGAAATTGCTGATGATTCTCCGTTCGTGCTGCTTGTCGAAGCACGCGAATTGCTTTTTCAACAGGTTGCCTCAACGAGCGACCAATATCAGCGCCCCTCCGGTCTTTCGCCGTCTTCATTGACAGCGATGTCCGCTCTCGGCTACTTTGAGTAAAATTACAAAGTCCGACCTAAGCCCCCCTCGAATATTTCGTCTGGCTTTAGTTTCGAGTCCGCGATCCGAATGATCGAGAAAATTTCTAAGCCGCTCAGCGGTTTATTTTATGGCTGGCGGATGGTGGCGGTCGGTTGCGCTATCCGCATGCTCGGCGGCGGGTTTCATCTTTTCGGCTTTACGATCTTTTTCCTGCCGATCACCAATGAGCTGGGACTGAGCCGCGCGGCGACTTCATTGGTTTTTTCTCTGGCCCGCGCCGAAGGGGCCATCGAGGGGCCTCTGGCCGGCTATTTGATCGACCGTCTCGGGCCGCGGCCGACGATGGTCGCGGGTGTGTTGTTATCCGGGCTCGGTTACATGTTGCTTTCCGGGGTAAACAGTTATTACGCGCTGCTCGTTGTCTATCTCGGTGTCATCTCGCTGTCCTTTTCCGCCGGTTTCATGCACTCGCCGATGGTCCTCGCCAACAGTTGGTTCATCCGGCGCCGGGCCCTGGCAATGACACTGGTCAGCGCCTCGGTCGGCCTTGGCGGAACAATTATCACGCCGCTGTTGGCAATCAGCGTGCAAACCTGGGGCTGGCGCCAGAGCGCGTTTTTGGCCGGCCTGGGATTGATCTTGTTCGGCATCCCGGTGGCGCTGATGGCGAAACGTTCCCCCGAAAGCATGGGGCTGCAACCGGATGGCGTGCCGGTGAATGGCGATCGCACGGCGAATCAGACGGCCAGACACACACAAGCGGCCACGGAATTCGATCTCTGGCAAGCGATGAGAACCGGCGCTTTCTGGATGATTATCCTCGCCACCACGACGCGCGTCGCAGTATACAATGCCATTACGGTCCACTTTGTTCCGATCATGGTTTGGAAAGGGGTCTCCGAAGCGCGCGCCGCCGCCATGCTG
>Ga0326597_10007164_pt1 | contig 15188 bp, 7 predicted proteins | sample RVTome_12_FD_203789 | JGI IMG/M metagenome (GOLD analysis project Ga0326597, IMG submission 203789) | Soil microbial communities from uranium-contaminated site in the Upper Colorado River Basin, Wyoming, United States - RVT100D185 | ecosystem: Environmental > Terrestrial > Soil > Contaminated >... | reverse complement strand
CCAACTGATCTGCGCTGACGTACTGTTCCAGCGGAAATTTCTTCAGCGCGGATTCCGGAACGTGCACGCGCATTGAAAATGCTTTGCCGACCGGCATGGTGGCGTCAATGATCAGCTTGTCGCCCATGATGTCATCTTCCTGAGAGGGATCCAGCGTGTTGCCTTTAGAATTCTTGATAATATCAACCGACTCCCGCGCCTGGGTGCGGGTGGCCACTGCAAACATGACTTCCTGCTCGTTGAAAGCATCGATGTCGCCGTCTACGACGATCACATTTTTGACGAAGTCAACCGCGGCGAGCGCGGCCAGGGCAGCCTGTTTGGTCTCTCCGTTTACTTTCTTGTCGATCGAGATGTAACAGTTGAACCGGCAACTCCCCGAGGGTGCGAAGTGAACCGCTTTCACCGTCGGCACGATTCCCCGAATGACGTTGAAGACTGTTCCCTCTTTGGGAATTCCGCCGAGGAACCAATTGTCGCGGTGCCCGACGAAGGAGTGCTGTAGGATCGCGTCGCGACGGTGGGTGATGGCGGTGATGTGAATGACGGGACGGATACGCTGCGGTCCATAATAGCCGGTGAATTCCCCGAACGGGCCTTCCACCTCGCGCACGCCGGGAGGTATCTCGCCTTCGAGAACCAGGTCCGCATCTGCGGGAACCAGGAACTGGTCGCCCCAGGTTTCCGAAGGAGCCAGCCGCACGGCCTGCCCCATGATGCCGCCGATCACTTCGTAATCGTCTTTTCCGAATGCCTCCACATTCAGCGCGCCTAGGTAAAAAGAAGGATGGTGGCTCACAACGATCGCGACCGGTGTCGGCAGGTTGCGCGTTTCATGAGTCCGGAAAATCTGCCAGTTGTGGCGCGGCGACATGTGAATGCCAAGCGTCCGCGGGCCCTTATACATGTTTCGAAGAAACGCCACGTTGTAGAAGCCCTCGTCCGGGTGTTTCATGACCGGGGTCATGTCGATGTAGGGCGCGGGATCCATCTCGTGATGCCGCACGATTGGCAGTTTGCTCAAGTCGCAAGCGTCCCCTCGCGCAACCACTTGCTTCACGGGCGCTTCATTGCGGTCGATCCGGACGGGCGCAATGGGATGCTCCAGCCGCCGCGCGTATTCCAGACTCAACTCCATCCCACTTTGCTCCGGTCTCAGGCCGAACGCCAGCGCAATGCGTTCCCGGCTGGCAAAGACGTTGCTTATGAGCGGAAATGGTGATGGCCGTCCCTGAACGTCTTTCGGCTGCTCGAAATAGACCAGTGGAAACTTGCCGCGGTTTTCCAGATGCTTGAGGACGGCTGAAACTTCAAAATTCGACGGCTCGACTGGCCGGCTGACCCGTACGATCTCGTTCGGGTGGCTCTGTTCGAGGAGCCCCAAAAAACTCCGGAGAGAAGCTTCGGAAGCCCGTGAGGCAGTTTTAGGATTGATTGCAGCGGCAGATATTCCGGTCATTTCTAGGCTCCTGTCTGTGGGGGATAGGAACGGCGGCGGCTCTTTGGTATCCAATGATTAGAAAGCAGCAGCGTCGCTGCAAGAAGCATGGATGTACTTTCTGTTATTCTCACACCGCGCACGATTCAGCAGTCGCCATTCCCTGGCATTTCTCAGACGCACGCTACTCTGAGGAAGCATAGCGCGCCTTGTTGTCAAAGACAATCTGCGGGCCCACGGCGCTGCGGCCCAATTCCTTGGCAATTCATCGCGCATGACGATGATCTTTCCGCCAAAGGACGTATCATCCATTGTGACTACCTTGCATCGTGACTACCTTGCCGTTGTAGACGACCATGTCCGGATAATCCACCACCGACTCCGGAACGGTCACGGTCCTTTGCGCCAACAGAGTTGCCGCACAGAAAACAATCGCGGCTACCAGGGCCAAAGACACCGATCTCAAATGCGGTATGGAATGAACCTCCAAGCTGACTCCAAAGAGGCAGAATCTCGGAGAGCTTATTCAGTTTTCCCCCACGGAATTTCCGAGGCGATTATTCTGGACCGGTGGCGTTTTCCGCCTCGGCACGCCAGACGATCTGCGGACCCATCGCGCTCTTACCCATCTCTTTGGCAAATTCCTCCCGCAGCATTTTCGTCTTGCCGGCAATGACTGTCATCTCGGGGTAGACTCCATAGAGGGCCTCCGGAGGACCGTCGAAATAATCTTTGCTGAGCACGATGAAGTCGGCCCACTTGCCTTTTTCGAGCGATCCCAGCACATCTTCTTTCATGATGTAGCGCGCGGCCCAGGTGGTCATCATCTTCAGCAATGTGTTCCGGTCGATGGCTTCCTGCGGAGCTACCTCCTGCCCCCGCGAATTCTTGCGGGTGAGGAACGGAATGGCATGACCGAAGTAAGAACGCGATCCCTCCACGCGAATGCCAGCTTCGCTTTCAAACGTCACCATGACCCCACCCGCGATGGCACTCCGGATGGGAGCGATTTGCTCCATGTACTTCGCCGGGAATCTCGTCGGGCCGATCCAGGCGGCGCTGCGGTCCAGTACATTCGCGCCGCAACTGATGATCATCCCGTACTTTGCCAGCCGGGGAATCTGTGAGATACGCGGATAGAAGCCGCAGTGATCGGAAGTCAGCCGGAGATTCCTGATATAGTCCATCGTGATCGCCGGATTCTCCTGCATCGCGGCGTCCACCGCGTCCAGGAAATAGTCCACGCCCTTATCGGCAAAAGCGTGCCCCACCTGCACCCGCTGGTAGTTGGCGATGGCCGTCTTGGTGGCATTGAATTCGCGCGTGCCGGGACCATTCTGGCACCACTCCAGCTCCTTGGTTTCCTTGGAAGCTTCCATCGTGGAGCAGAACCGCGGCGGCCCGGAATCGATGGCGCCCAAGCCTACACCAGCCATCCAGAAGTAGTCGTTGCCATGGCCTCTCAAATCGCCCATCTTCTTGTAGAAGATCTCGGAGTCCGAATAGCCGGCCGCAAAGCCGAACCAGTGAGTGTACGCAAAACGGACCGGCATGCGGTTTTCCCGCATCAGGATATTAAAGGCGTCCAGAAACCGCTCGCCCATAATGTGCGACACATACGTCGTGATGCCGGCGCCGGCATTCAGCATCAAACCTTGCTCGGTGATGTCGGCAAGCAGCGGCACTCGGGAGCGAAAATACAAATCGGTGAGAATCTCCCTGCGATACTGTGCGGCCGTGGACTTGATCATGCCCGACTCGTCCAGCCCGGCAGCATCCGCGGAAACCTTTCCATAGAGCATCTCCAGGGCTTTGACAAACGCGGTATTGACTATATAGGAGGGGTGCGAATACAGAATGACTGGATGCTCCGGCGCCAGGGGATTCAACATGCTCGCCGTGAACTTCTTCCGCGCCAGGAACAGCACTCCGTTGACGTTGCCTTGCCCGCCACCCACCGAGATGAAAGCCCACCGTCCGGCCTTTTGGGTGCGCCCGTGCTCCTTAACGGCCGCCGTGATTGCGCTGACCACTTCCTCATCCGTTTTGCCGGTGACGCTATAGGCCGCCGCGTTTTCCTGCTCTGCTTCGGGATGTTTGGCGACCCAGTCGGACAGCGCGTTGTTGTGTATGTGCGTGTGCGTGTCAATGATTCCGGGCATGACCATGCGGCCCTTGGCGTCAATCTTGTCCGTGTTCGGCCCGGCCAGCCGCACAATGGAGTCATTCGAGCCCACGGCCATGATCTTGCCATCGCGCACAGCCATCGCCTGCGCGATGGTCCCCACCGGAGTATTCAGTCCGAAAGACTTGTCGTCCATGGTAACGAGCTTCGCATTGTAAACAACCATGTCGGGGTACCACACGACCTCGGATGGAACCGAGACCGTTTGCTGGCTCCGCGCCATCGTAGAAAAGAGGACAACACCAACCATTGAAATCCATATCGCCCACTTACGCTGCATTAGTTTTTCTCCTTCGAGTTGATGTATCCCCGTTGTTTCAGACTCACGAGGTCTCCGAAACCGTGACGTTCCGGAGACCTCGTACAATACTCAGTCAACGACCACCTCAGAAGGTCAGCTTCAACCCGAACTGAATCTTCCTCGGATTGCCGGATGTTTCGTTAATGATCCCGGCGCTCCCGGACGGTCTCCCTGTAATTGCAGACGCCGCGACAAAAATGTTGCCGCTCGGCTGCGCAAAGTTTGGGTGGTTGAACAGGTTGAACAACTCGCCACGAAACTCCAGCCGCGTATTTTCGTGTAGAGTCGACAGGCTGAACGTCTTGGCCAGCGAAAAATCAAGGTTTGCACTTCCCGGCCCGATGATGGTATTCCGCCCCATACGGCCAATCACACCGCGCGGCTGCGGAAGCAGGAAGACGCACGGATCGTAATAAAGATCCGGAGTCCCGAGTTCCGCGCCGCCAGGAAGCGCGTTCGTTCCTCCGAACCGGAACGGGCTCGTGGTATGCAACGTGCAGCCGCCGCTGGCACCCTCGATGGGATTGTTGCTGGCTCCCTCGGGCTGATCCAGGAATCGGCCACCCTCAATCTGTCTTGCATAGTCAAATCCGGTTTGCGCGCTAAGCGGCAGACCGGCGGAGATTCTCAGCAATCCGTTCACCTGCCAGCCACCCAGCATCTGACCCATCCAGCCGGTCAAGTTTGCTCCCGGAAGCGCGTAAGTGGAGTTCACTGTAAACACGTGACGTACGTCGGTGGCGGCCAAGCCGCGCTCTCTAATCGTCCAGTGCCGCGGCCTGGCATCATTGGTGAAGTCGGTCGATCCAGTAACGGAGGTGCCGTCATCAATGTTCTTCGACCAGGTATAGTTTCCCTGGAGCTGCAAACCTTGGCTGAGCCGCTTTTCCACCTCCAGCCGCAGCGAATGGTAACTGCTCGTCCCGTTGGTCCGGCGATGCCGCGTCCGCCCGAAGTTGCTATTGGCCGTCACGGAGCTGGCTTGGTTGTAGATAAGTCTGCCGTCGGGGAGAAAGCTCGAGCGCCTGCCATTCTGCTCGGCCCGATTCGGAAGGTGCACGCCGCGCGTCCCCGAATAGCCGATGCGGAACAGCACCGACGGCGCGATCTGCCGCTGAATCTCCAGGCTGAACTTGCCCACGTACGGCTGGTTCGGCTTGGATTGGAAGGACTCGTATCGCGGCGGAGTTTCCGTGGGAGGCTGGGTGAAGAAAGCATTCGGGAAATCTACATTGGCGATCCCGTCGCCCACGTTGCTATCCACCAGACGGCCTTCCGTAAACAACGGCGCCGTATGCAGTATTCCCAGCCGGTAGGTCCAATACACTAGGTTCTCATGGAAGATCCCGGCGCCGCCGCGAATCGACGTTTTGCCGTCGCCAAACACATTCCAGGCGAACCCTATCCGCGGCGCAAAGTTATCCTTGGCGGGATTCTCGAATAGCGTGTCGTTGAGCACGATATCTTTGGGGCCGAAGATATTCTTGCCGGTGGAATCCAGCGCGAAAAAGTTCTCTTCCAGTGCCCTGGGCATCTTTCCTGCCAGCTCGCCCGCGAACTTCGGCGCGGTAGTCATCTCCCAGCGCAGACCCCAGTTCAGCGTGAAGTTTCGAAACAGCCTCCAGTCATCTTGGAAGTACGCCCCAAAGATGCTCTGCCGCGTGTAGCGCACGAAGTTGGTGGCCAGCGACAGCAGCGCCTCCTCAGGTTCAGCGCGCAGAAAATCTTCCAGGGCTGCAAAGCTGAAGTCTCCCGCAGGCTGCCGGGGCGAGGTGTCGTTGTGCTGCAAGCGGGAGAAGTTGGCCCCGATTTTGAAGGTGTGGTTGCCCCGGTTGATAGTCAGGTCGTCCTTGGCCTGATAGTTATTCAGGACGAAGACCCGAGGATCGGTGGCCCCGCTGCCGGTCGTACTGATCCCGCTCACGGAGACGGCCGCGTGTCCCAGATCCGAATCCGTCAGGCTTACTCGTTCGAAGCCCGGAAACGGCACCCCGATCGAAGCTGTAAACGCGCGCGTATAGCCCACATTGGCGCTGTTCAGCACGGTCGGAGAAATGATCCGGTCGTACTGGAGAGTCACAAACTGGCTCCGCGTCCGCTGATTCGAAACCACGTTAATGGATTCTACGGGCTGCCGGTCGGCGTGGTCAATGGTATAACGGGAAAATATGCTGTCGTTGTCAGAGAGCTTGTGGTCCACGCGCGTCGTGACGTAATTCAATTTGGTCGGCTCACTGCTCACGCGGGTGTAGTCCATGGTGCCATCGCCCTGGTTCTTCAGCACCGCGCCCGACGGTATTGGCCAGAACTTGTCAAAGAACGGCTTCACTCGCGCAAACGCGGTCGGGTTCTGCGCTCCGACGTTGATCTCGCCAGAGTCATTGGCACGCGTTGAAACGGCCGGCAGGAAGCCCTGCCGCATTCTTTCATCGGGAATGCTGATAGTCTGCGTGCTGCCAACGGCTTCCCGAATGCCTTCGTAGTTGCCAAAGAAGAACGTATGGTCTCTGCGAATGGGCCCGCCCACGGAAAATCCAAACTGGTTGCGGCGGAATTCGGGTTTCACCGGCTCGCCTGTGACCCGCGCTTTGTCCTCCCAGCGGTAACTATCCAGGTTGTCGTTCCGCAAGAACTCGTAAACGGAGCCGTGTAATTCATTCGTCCCGCCGCGCGTGACGGCGTTGATTACGCCTCCGGTGTGCTGCCCGTACTCCGCGCTATAGGAGTTGGTGATGACCTTAAATTCACGTACAGACTCGACACCCGCCGCCACGCCGTCCGCGGAGCCGCCGGCGGAGTTGTAAGCGTCGTTCATCACCGTGCCGTCAATCAAGAACACGTTGGAGGTGTAGCGGCCGCCGCTGATGCTGATCTTCTGTCCAAATCCCTGCGATTCGCTCCGCTGGCCGGTGAGTGCATTAATCGTGCCTGCTTGCAGCGTGGCCAACTCCAAAAAGGAACGTCCGTTCAAAGGCAGGTCCTGGATGGACTTCTGGTCCACCAGTCCGCCGAGCACTGCCGTGCTGGTGTCTACCAGCGGGGCCTCGGCGGTAACCTCAACCCGCTCGGTGACCGCTCCCACCTCCATCGTGATATCCACGTCAGCGGCTTGTCCCACCGTCAGCGTGATGCCCCGACGAACAACGCTTTTGAAACCTGAAAATGCAGCTTCCACCTGATAGCTGCCCACAGCCAGGTTTTGAACGCGGTAACGCCCGGTTGCATCGGAAGTCGTCGTGCGAACTAATCCGGTCGCCACATTGGTGATGGTCAGAGCTGCCTCGGAAATGACCGCCCCGGTTACATCCCGTACTTCCCCCGAGATGCTCGCCGTGGTTGTCTGCCCGAACAGCACCGCCGGAATAAAAGCAAGTGCCAGAAGCAAAATCGTGATCCCCGTCGTAAAGCGATTCCCTTTTGTCATAAGCTCCCCCCATACGGCAAACGCGGTTTCCCAACTCGCGCTGCGGTTGTTCGCGTCCATAAGAATTTGTCCTGCTCGTCGGTGAGACGAGACAGCCCCAAAATCAGAAAAGACTAGACTACAGAACTCAACTACCAAAGCACTCAGACTGCCGAGATGCGCGGATATCCTGCTTCGGTCCCTCAACCAATCTTGCCGCTGAACGTCTCCTGCTGGAGTGCGCCTAGGTACGAATCAGGCCCTTTCTACCCCCGCAATGGTACGAAGTCAAGCAAAAAGTGGGGTGGTGGCTGGCGACGGAGAGGAGCAGCGACCGATAAATGCGGTCCTCTGAACCAGCGTCCGCCGGGCTTCGCTCAGGCCGCGATGGAATTCACGATAGCCATCCTTAACTCGCAATAGGTAAAGGAGATTTATCTGCACATTCGCGATGCCAAAGGGAGCCCTTACAACCGCGCGTGAACGCGAAATCATTTAGCTTGCCGACGAGATACCAGACTTTTCGGACTGGCTCTGGACTCCATTGAGTCCAGACGCAGACGGCATGCTGCTAGAGACCAACTGGGGTCCATACACACGACTCGAACGTTGTGTGTTTCCAATTGGTGGTGTTGGTCATCGATTATCCTGCTAGCGTGGAAAGGGTTGGCGCCGATCACCAGCCTGGAGGGAGAATTGGTGCTCTGCTGGACGCAAATAGTGTATATTTTTACCTACCCGGAAGGCGCAATAAGGTAATTCCGGTTCAGGACTGACCTGAAACCGGCGCCGGATTGCTCGCCTACATAACAATCGAGAGGAGAACTCGCGATGAGGTCGTTGGCAACTCGGCAAACGAAGATCGGTATAGGGCTCGTCCTGGCCTGCGTTTCATTCCTGGTGGTATCGTCTGGCAATTACCGGACCTGGCGTGCGGAGACTCGCATCCGTACGGAGACTCGCATCGATGATCCGTCTCGAATGACTGTCTCGCCGATGCTTGGCGAGATGTGCCCGGTCCCTCTGGGAACAGTAGGAGAACCGATCCCGGTCAATCCGGTCACCGTCGCTCTGGCGATGCAACAAGCGGCGCCAGCGCGCCGCACCGCGGGTCCCACTGCGGCCCAGAAGGCCGAAGTGGCGTCTCGAAAGCCGATACGGCGGATTCATGATGAGTATCCGCAGTATAGTGCGGTGGCGGTGGATGTTGAACGCAATGAGGTCGTCATGGCGGACGAAAACCTCTTTCAGATGTTGGTTTACGACCGGACGACGAACACTCCGCCGAGTGCCTCCATGTCGGAACCAAAACGGACGATCGCCGGGCCGAAGACCTTTCTGGAGCTCCAATGCGCCATCTACATCGATCCCAAAAACGGAGACATTTACTCTCTCAACAACGACACCGAACGGCACATGACCGTCTGGGGTCGTAACCAGAGTGGGAATGTTGCGCCGCTCTGGAAGCTGCACACGCCGATGGGATCGTTCGGCCTCGCCGTGGATGAGCAGGCCAATGAGATGCTCATCACGGGCCAGACTGAAAACGTGGTGGCGGCGTACCCCAGGACAGCCCGGGAGGAGGATCTCCCCAGTTGGGTTCTGTGGGGCGATAAGACGCTGCTGGCCGATCCGCACGGCATCGCTCTCGATACCAAGAAGAACGTGATTTTTGTCGCCAATTTTGGTTCGACGGCCTCGCCGCGCGCTCTCAAGCCCGGCGAGAATCCCTTGGTGGTCGCCACGGGCCGGGGCAATTTTGTTCCCGGCTCAGGACGATTCCTGCCGGTTTCCATTACCGTGTATGACAAAAAGGCCCGGGATAACGCGGCGCCCCTTCGCGTGATCACGGGTCCGCGCACGCAGTTGAACTGGCCGACGGGCCTGTTCGTCGATTCCGACCGCGAGGAGCTCTACGTCGCCAACGACGGCGGCAACTCGATCCTGGTGTTCCACACCGACGCCAGCGGGAATGCTGCCCCGATCCGGGTCTTGAAGGGTCCGAAGACCCAGTTGGCTTACCCCAGCAGCGTCTTTGTGGATGTGAAGAACAACGAGCTCTGGGTGGCCAATTTTGGCAACCACAGGGCCACGGTGTACCCGCGAACGGCCGCGGGAGACACGGCCCCTATTCGCGTGATCCGGAGCGCGCCGGCAGACATGCCTTCACCATCTTTGGCCAACGTGCGGATCGGCTACGACACAAAGCGAGAGCAGATTTTGGCGCCCAACTGAGTGGCTCATCCGCAGATCGCGGTATTCGCCAGGCTGGCGAACGGAAACGCGGTGACGGTTCGCAGGATCGAAGGCCAGAGAACGATGTTGGGCCGGACGCAGCACTCCATCTTTTACGACGAGTTCCATGATGAGCTTGTTGTGCCGCAGCCCTTCGCGGGCGCCGTCCTGACTTTCCGCGGGGACGCCAACGGCGAGGTGGCGCCGATTCGGGTCATCCAAGGCCCCAAGGCGGGGTTGGTGCTCAATGATGTCATGACCGTCGATCCGGTCCACAACGAATACTTTGTTCCAAGAGGTCAGGGGGGCGGGATGGTCCACGTCTTCGACCGGATAGCGCAAGGAGATGTGGCGCCCATCCGTATCCTCGGGGGGCCGAACGCGGGACTCGGGGGCATCCCCTCGGTCGACTATGAGCACAATCTGTTCCTCGTAGAAGGCCGGAATGGGCTGTACATCTACGACCGCACCGCTAGCGGCGATGTCCAGCCGCTGCGGATGATTACGGGCGGCCCAAAGAGCGGCGCGAAATCTATCGGCGGCCCCGTCTGGATTCCAGGGACGCGCAATTTCGTGGCCACCGCCCGGAAGTTCGAGGCCAGGGAAAAATCGCCCGATGAACCGCTGAACTGGCAGTTGGCCGAAGACGCACAGAGCTTCATCGGCGTGTGGAGTATCGACGACGACGGCGATGTGCCGCCGCGCTATACGATTGCGCACAATATCTTTAAGGAGCTTCGGAATCTCGCCATTGACCCGAAGCATAAGACGGTGATGGCGTCTGATAAGACCAACAACGATATAACCACCTTTGATTTTCACGAAGCGTGGGAGACTTTTGCCCCCGAAAAAGCGGAGCGGTATGTTGCGCCTCGAACGCGCAGCCTGGAAAGCCCACGTCCCAACGATCCGATTTGATGTTCTCGCGCTCCGACTTGAGCAAGTACTGAACCGCGGAAGAATGCTTCCGCGGTTCATTCCAGCTTAAGTTAACGATTCCATCTACCCTGACGTCTCGCCAGCAGCCTTCACAGACGCGGAGTGCGGGTGATTCTATTCGCGTTTCTTTTTGCTGGAAGACCAGACCGTTTTCATAGTTAGTGTAGCCTTTAGAGCGATGTCATCCCGAGCCGGGGCTTCCCTTCTGGGGACAGCGAGGGACCTGCTTTTCACTGCAATGCAAACCACAACAGCAGGTACCCCGGGCCAAACAACGGCCCTCGGCATGACAGCATCAAGGATTATTGGGTGTATACCAACTGGCAAAATGTCCTCGTCTCTATCCCGAATCCCTGGCATCAATGAGTGAACTGAACGGAGATCCAGCCGCAACTATTCCGGCAGCGACGCGGCGCTTGCCTGCGCTCGTCATGCTGTTCGTGTGCAGCGGTTGCTCGGCGCTGATCTATGAGCTCGTGTGGTTCCAGTTATTGGAACTGGTCATTGGCTCGTCGGCAATCTCGCTCGGGATCCTGCTGGGGATGTTCATGGGCGGACTGTGCCTGGGCAGCCTCGCCCTGCCGCTGCTCGTTTCGCGGAGACACCATCCCTTGCGCGTGTACGCGCTGATAGAACTGGGAATCGGCCTCCTGGGATTGATGCTGCTCGTCGGCATGCCGTTTATTGGAGGCATGTATACAGCGTGGGCGGGGCCGGGCGCTCTCGGCATGGTGCTGCGCGGGATGGTGGCGGGGGTTTGCCTGCTGCCACCCACGTTTTTGATGGGCGCGACGCTGCCGGCGATCTCCCGGTGGGTGGAGACGACGCCGCAAGGTGTGTCCTGGCTCGGGTTCTTCTATGGCGGCAACATCGCGGGAGCCGTGATCGGGTGCCTGCTGACGGGCTTCTACTTGCTCCGCTTTTACGACGTCGCGACGGCGACGTATGTTGCGGTGGCGCTCAACGCCGCCGTGGCGCTGCTGAGCATGGTCATTGCGAGAGACATCCCGTATGTGCCCCCACATGAGCCCCATCTGGCGAGCGCAACGCCGACGAGCGAGTCCGGCAACCAGCCGGCGGCGGGCGCGTGGGCGGTTTACTTGGCCATCGCCCTATCCGGGATGACGGCGCTGGCGGCGGAAGTCATTTGGACGCGGCTGCTGTCGCTCATGTTTGGAGCCACGGTCTATGCCTTCGCGCTCATCCTGGCCGTGTTTCTGCTGGGGCTGGGGATCGGCGCGAGTTTCGGCTCGGTACTTTCGGCTAAAATGGCGGGCAAATTGGCGCGGCCCCGCGCGGCGCTGGGATGGTGCCAGATATTGCTGTGCGGAGCGATGGCCTGGACCGCCAACCAACTGGCCACATCTCTACCCTACTGGCACATTGACGCAGCCAGTGCAGCGGAACCGTGGTTCCGGATGCGGCTCGATCTGCTGCGATGTCTGTGGGCGGTGTTGCCTCCCGCGATTTTATGGGGTGCAAGCTTTCCGCTGGCACTCGCGGCCGTGGCAGCCGGAGCCTCGCGGAGGCAGTATCCGGCCAACGATATGGCCCAGGATCCAGGACGCTGGGTGGGGCGCGTGTATGGGGCCAACACCATCGGCACGATCGTAGGTTCCCTTGCGGCAAGCCTGTGGCTGTTGGCGTGGATTGGCAGCCGGCACACTCAGCAAGGGCTCATTGCGGTTTCGGCGATCTCCGGACTGCTGGTGCTCGCGCCGCTGGCAGGAGCGGGCGCTGCTGCATCCAAGGCCCCGTTCTCCGCCGCGATCCTGCTGGCTGTAGTGGGAGGCGGAATGCTGATCCGGAGCGTGCCGGAAATTCCGCCAGAGCTAATCGCCTACGGCCGCCGTCTCACCGAGTCCGGCCATGCCAAGGTCATTTATGCGGCCGAGGGACTCACCGCGTCGGTGGCTGTCTCCCGGGGCTCGGGCGACGTTCTGAACTACCACAGCGCCGGCAAGATTCAAGCATCGAGTGAATATCAAGACATGCGGCTGCAGCGGATGCTGGGACACCTGACGACGCTGGCGCCATTGAATCCTCGAAGCTTTCTGGTCATTGGCTGCGGCTCCGGAATTACGGCAGGAGCGGTCAGCATCGAACCGAAGCTGGAGCGCGAGACAATCGTGGAGATCGAGCCGCTCGTTCCAAAAGTAGTCTCGCAGTATTTCCATGAATACAACTTCGACGTCCTCTCCCAACCGAAAGTTCGCGTCGAGATCGACGATGGCCGGCACTTTCTGCTGACCACCAACCAGACCTTCGACGGCATCACCTCCGATCCGTTCGATCCCTGGGTAAAGGGCACGGCTGCGCTCTATACCAAGGAGTTTTTCGAGCTGGCACGTCGGCGCCTCAATCCCGGCGGCGTGCTCACGCAGTTCGTGCAGTTATATGAAAGCAATGAGGAGGCGGTGAAGAGCGAGATCGCGACATTCTTCGAGGTGTTTCCAAATGGCATTGTTTTTGCCAACAATGTGATGGGCCAAGGCTATGACGTGGTGCTGCTGGGTCAGGCCGAACCGAACCGGATCGATGTGGACCGAATGCAGGAACTCCTAAAGACTCCCGAATATGCGGCCGTCGCGCAATCGCTCAAGGAAATCGGGTTCTATTCCGCCGCCGACCTGCTGTCCACTTACGTGGGCCAGGCCTCCGATTTGCGGCCGTGGCTGAAGGACGCCGTCATCAACCGCGACCGTAACCTTCGATTGCAGTATCTGGCGGGCATGGGCTTGAATCTCCACAGCGAGAGTGAGATCTTCGACCACATGACTGCCTTTGGCCCGCGCCTCTCTCCGAACGTTTTCAGCGGCTCCGAACCGCTCCTCGAATACCTGGGGCGGGCGATCGAGTCTGGCTCGGGCCGGTGAGGAACGGACGTTTCCTGTGGTTGTCAAAACTATGTGTCTATTGGGGCGTTCTTTGGGCTGACCCCTTAAACTGAGACTTCCGTCTCTGGTTATTGCCGAGCTGCGGCGAGATTTCCCCCGACGCCAGTATGCCCGGCGAGCCTTGGTAGAGACCGTCTTCTCTGCCATCAAGCGCGAGCTCTCCGCCCGAGTACCCGGACGGACTTTGTTCATGCAACTGCGCCAAGCTTCACTGCTCGGCTTGGCCTACAACCTCTACCGCCTCTGGCCATCAGCGCAGTAGAAAAGGATGTCAACAGAGCCAGATAACGTCTAGGCTGTTCAGAATCGTGTCCCCATTCATCCGCAGCCGATAGTCCGGATCCTTGTCGCAGTTAATCGTCAGCCGGTTGATGATCTTCATGAATGGGTTAACCGGCCAACTCCTGCATCGTCGGCACCCAGAAATAGACCACAGCGAAATTACGGGAGCGTGAATTGTGCGCTCGAAGTACCGCATTAGGACAGGAAAACAGCATCGTGGCCCCAAGATCGGGGTGCCGCCGAACCGCTCAAGCTCCTCTGGGGAATGGGCGAACTGTAGGTTCCCAATCAGGGCGTGCGGCCTGCTTCCAGTAGCAGATAGGCAAGCGCGTACCCCATTGCGATTGCCCCCGCAAAACGTGCCCCGCCGACGATGGAGCAACCCAGCGGCCTGTCGTCTTGCGCAAGAGCCCCCGCCGCAATCGGCAGTATCAACAAGAACATGAAGAATTCCCCGAGCACAATGTACACCGCGCAGAAGTCGCCGATCATCACGTTCGCCCGCTCGTACTTCCACCAATTTGCTATATAGGCGAAGTACTCGTAGAAGCCCACTGTGACGGCGGCAGCCGAGGCAATCAGAAGTGAGGAGGTAACCGCTGCCCAGCGCATCGTCATGCGCACCTTAAAGACACCGAACAACCGGAGGGCCGGATAGCCAAGCTCTACGATCACGCATGCCCATGCCAGCGGCATCCATACCGGCGAACCGAGAAGCACGATGTCATTTTCGGTTAAGTAGACCAACCTTCCATTGGACACCCAGTGAATCAGCCCCCAATCGACCAGCAGCTCGAATATCCCCGCCACTATACCAAGCTTGAAGAGGCCGGCGAGAGTCTCTCCACCTCTGCCTTTGAGATTCTCTCCTGACCAAAGGTAGAGACTGGCTCGAATGAAAAGGCCAGCGTAGGCCCAGAACTTGCCGGACGACGAGAAGGGAAAGAGATAGGCAGCAATCAGCGTGAAACTGACGCCAACACTCAGGGCCACAAGCCAAACCAGGTCTGACGTTACGGATAACTCGCCGAGACGGCGGAGAAAACCCGAGTTGCCGAGTAGGGACGTTCGGTGGGAGTTGGGCATGGCTTACCAATTCTGTTCGGCGGACGTGTCCACGGGGAGGTTGGTGTGCACGGCTATAGTTAATCACGAAAAAGAATTGACTGCCAGTCTGCATTCGACCTTTTGGGTCTCAATTCCTTCATAGGCCGTGTTACGGGAGTTGAATCTCAGCAGAATCCCTCGAAGCAGTATCACAGCAAACCCATAAAACAGATGTAGTCAGACCGCAACGCTAGTTGTGTCGAGGGAAAACTGTTTTTCAGCAGCATGTAAAACCGTGCCCTTTCAACGCCTGAAAACGGGTTTTGAAATAGCTTGGCTCTGTTGACATCCTTTGCACGAAAGTTGCGAAGGGCAAATTTTCTGTCGAATGTGCGGCAGTGATGTGTTTTCTTTGGGGGCAGGAGGAGAGATGGCCGAAGTCGGACTCCTGCCGTTTGCGC
>Ga0326597_10007163_pt1 | contig 15190 bp, 12 predicted proteins | sample RVTome_12_FD_203789 | JGI IMG/M metagenome (GOLD analysis project Ga0326597, IMG submission 203789) | Soil microbial communities from uranium-contaminated site in the Upper Colorado River Basin, Wyoming, United States - RVT100D185 | ecosystem: Environmental > Terrestrial > Soil > Contaminated >... | reverse complement strand
GAACGCGCTGAAAGTTTGACTTCGCCCGTACGCCCTGTTAGCGTTCTGGAGCGTCGGAAGCACACGTCAAGGCGGGGCTTGGCAATGCGCCGGTCTCGCCTTCTTTACATACAGGCAAGGGGCGGACTTATGGCCAAAGAAGAAGCGATCGAGATCGAGGGCACGGTCTCGGAAGTGCTGCCCAATACGACCTTCCGCGTCCTCTTGGTGAACGGCCATCAGGTGCTCGCGACCATCGCCGGCAAGATGCGGCGCTTCCGGATCCGCGTGCTCGCCGGCGACCGCGTCACCCTCGCCGTGTCTCCCTACGACCTGACCCGCGGCCGCATCACGTACCGCCACAAGTGAACCGGTCCCGGGCGGCGCTCGCCAGAACAGGCCTGCAATCGGACGGCGGCCGGCCCAGTTGTCCGGCGTGCGGCCGGTTGCTGCAGTTCGGGACCGACCGCCAGGGCCGCACGACGGAATCGTGCGAGTGCGGTTACCGCGGATTCGTCCGCAAGCGGCCGACCGATCCGGAGATTGAAGAGGCGCAATGAGGGCGATCGCGAAGGAGCAAGCGGCCGCGGCGGTCTGGGCGGCGCGCCTCGCACCCTACAAGGGCCCCGATCACAGACGCAGTGTCTGGCAGCTGGCGAGCGCCGCGGCGCTGTTCGCCGGCGCCTGGGCGCTCATGTACGCGAGCCTCGCCGTCGGCTACTGGCTCACCCTGCTGCTCGCGGTGCCCACGGCGTTCTTCCTCATCCGGCTGTTCATCATCCAACACGACTGCGGCCACGGCGCCTTCTTCCGCTCGACGCGCGCGGCCGACATCGTCGGTTCGATCCTCGGCGTGCTCACGCTGACGCCGTACCACTACTGGAAAAAGACCCACGCGCTCCATCACGCGACGTCGGGCAACCTCGAGCATCGCGGCTTCGGCGACATCGACACCCTCACCGTGGACGAGTACCTCGCCCGCTCGCCCTGGGACCGCTTCAAGTACCGCCTGTACCGCCATCCCGTCGTGCTGTTCGGCGTGGGCGCCGTGATTCATTTCTTCGTCCGGCACCGCCTGCCGACCATCGTGCCGCGCGCGTGGACGCGCGAGCGGCGCAGCATCCTGTGGACCGACGTCGGCCTCGCCGCCGCGATCGTCCTGATGGGCATGCTCGTGGGGTTCCGGGCATTCGTGCTGATCCAGCTGCCCGTGACGCTGCTGTCGACGTCGATCGGCGTGTGGCTGTTCTACGTACAGCATCAGTTCGAGCCAACCTACTGGGAGCACGACGAGCGCTGGGCGTACGATCAGGCGGCGCTGCAGGGGAGCTCCTACTACCGCCTGCCCAAGGTGCTGCAGTGGGCGACGGGGAACATCGGCCTGCATCACGTGCATCACCTGCTCCCCCGCATCCCCAACTACCGGCTGCAGCGGGTGATCGACGATCATCCCGAGCTGCGCGACGTGCCGACGCTGACGCTGAAGGACAGCTTCCGCTGCGTCAACCTCACGCTGTGGGATGAGCGGGCGCGCAAGCTGGTGCCGTTCCCGCGCGGCTAGACACCCCGCTTCACCGGCTGAGCCAGTAGGACACCTTCACGAGAAAACTGTTCTGCGGGAACGCGTCGAACAGCCGGCGGAAATCGCGCGGGAAGGTCCGCGTCACGACCGGATCGTTCGGATCCTCCCGGCCCTGGCTCCACACGAGGAACAGCGTGGAGCCGGGCCGATACTCCCACCGCAGCACCAGGTTCGAGTTGAACTGCTTGAAGTTGAACGCCCCCCCCCCCGGCGTCGCGGTGTAGGACTGGAATCGGTCCTGATAGCGATCGGCGCGCGGATTGGCGAGCTCGCGCACGTTCGAGAACGAGCCTTTGCTCACGAACGGCGCCGCGTACGCCTGGACCGTGAGGGTGGGGCTCGCCGTGAAGTCCAACCGCAACGACACCGACGCCGTGTTTTGGTTCAGGTGGGCGAAAGTGTAATGGACCGTCCCCACGGTGTCGACGGAGTTCCCCAGCCACTGCCAGTCGTCCACGCTGTGCGTGACGCTGAGACTGAGCGACGAGCGGAATCGCGTCGACACCCTGAAGTCCACGCTCGGGTTCACGTTGGTGGAGTATGACCGCCCGCCGTCCCCCGAGAAGTAGTTGAACCACAGGTAGGGAATGATGGGCCGCCGCGCGTCGCCCTCGATGCCACCCCACGCCGACAGGTACGGATCGACGCGCACCGCCGGCCCGCCCCGCGCGCAGCGGTCGCAGAAGGTCGTGCCCAGCTGGCCCAGCGTCCCTCCGGCGTGTACCCACCACCGGCTGTTGAGCTGGAAGTGGGCGTTCGTGTTGGCCGCGCGCTCGGTCGCGAGACCCGCCGTCGTCCAGAACTGCCACCAGTTGAAGTTCCAGAAGCCCGTTTGAAAGAAGAGGCGCGGCCGGGTCCAGTTGAGGGACCCCCAGGTGTTCCAGCTCTGCTCGTCGGCTCGGCGCAGGAAGCCAAAGTCGTTCACCTCGAAGCCGGGGGACCGCCGCAGGTAGCTCGTCTCGAACCGGATGAAGCCGCTCGTCCGCTGGAACAGGAGCTCCTCGGCGTCCCCGGACAGACTGGTGCGCGTTGAGTCGTATGTCAGACTGCCGTCCGGCCGCTGATAGAAGTGTACGGAACTGCGTTGCGTCGCGGCGATCGCGGCAGCGGTGCCGGCGACGCGGCTGGCATCGATCGACCCGGTGAGCTGGTAGCGCCCGCCCGTAAAGCGATGGCGGAAGTTGAAGGCGCCGACGAAGGCGCTCTTTCGCAGGACGTTCTCGGTCCACTGATCGACGCCGCGGTTCACCGCCGTCGCCATAATCCCGATCCCGCTCTCGCCCTTCCTGAAGTCCTGCTGCGCGCGAAACGCGGCGTAGTTCGTGGTCGGCTCGAGGGTCTGCCCCAGCGGGTTCGTGGCATCGTTGGTCACGGCGTCGAGCAGCCCCAGCGTCAACCCGCTGGGCAGGCGGCCGGTGACCTTGGCGGCGCCGAGAATCCGGGACGCGTGCCCCACACGCCGCGAGTAGAACAGCCCTTCCCCGCTGCAGTTCACGACGCTGCAGTTCACGCCGAACTGGAAGATGCCCGTCCCCTCGATGAAGAACGGCCGGCGCTCCTGGAAAAACGTTTCGTACGCCGAGAGGTTCAGCACCGACGGATCGGCCTCGACCTGGCCGAAGTCGGGGTTCACCGTCGCGTCGACGGTGATGTTGGACGTGAGGCCGTACTTGATGTCGGCGCCCGCGTCGAGCTTCTGCGCGCGGTCGAGCCCCGGGCCATCGGGGGGCAAGTTCTTCGTCACGACATAGGGCGTCACCTCGATGCGCCGCGGGGTGGCGAGCCCGTCGAGCCCCACCACTTCGCCCAGCTGCGACATGAGGCCGGGGCGCGACACGCGGTACAGCGGCCAGCTCACACGCTCGGTGTAGCGGTCGATGTCCCGCCACACGGCGAACCCAAACGTGTTGGTTGGTCCGGGCGTGTAGCGCATCTGCGACAGGGGGATGCGGAACTCGGCAGTCCAGCCGAGCGAATCCACCTGCGTCCCGGCCTCCCACACCCCGTCCCAGGCGTCGTCTTCGTTGCCGTCGTCGTAGACCGCGTAGTCGCGTTTCACGCCGGCGGGGTTCACGGCGAACTCGTAGCCGGTGCGGCGGTCGTGGTAGGAGTCGACGATGATCTTGAGCTGGTCGGAGGCCGTCCGGATGTCGCGCCGCGCGAGCAGCTTCAAGATGCTGTCGGGGTGCGGGTCGAAGGCGCGGATGAAGACGTAGAAGTTGCGGGCGTCGTAGGCGACCTTCGTCTCCGTCCGGAAGCTCGGCTCCGCATCCTCCACCGGCCGGAACTGCCGGAACGCCGAGATGACTGGGGCGAGGCGCCAGACCTCGTCGATGTCGCGTCCGTCGATCACCGGCGGGGTGGCGGCCCGGATCGCGGTGGCGGTCGGAACACTTGTGGGGGGCGTGGCCCGGGGGGGCGGGGGAGGAGACGCGGCGGACTGAAGGGCGAGCACGAGGACGGCAAGCGACGCCAACGGGGCCATGAGTCATCCGGGGAGAGGGACCTTACGTTGGATGCTACGGAAGGGAAAAGGGTTGGTTTCCGGGGCTCCGCGGGCAGCCTCCCCTATCCTCGCTTCCGCCGCTCCGCCCGCCCGGCCTCCGGCTTCTCTTCGCCGCCAGCATCGATCTCCGTAGCGATCTGCGCCGGGAACAGCTCCGAGCGCAGCCACACGCCCGGGACGGGCAAGGTGACGGCGATCTCCTGAGACGCGCGGGCCAGCTGGGCCGCGCTCGAGGCGGGCGCGGCGAGCGCCGCAAGGGCACGGCGCCACTCGGGCGTCGTGAAATCCGCGGACCGAAGCGGAAACGCGACGTAGTTCCCCACACGGCCCACTACGACGTTCTCGATGACGTCGGTCAGGGGACGGCCCCGAGGGTCGCGCAGCTTTGCCAGCGCGAAGAAGCGCTCTGCCGGGTCGCCGGCGGCGATGATCGTCGCCGAGTAGTAAGGGAGATGGGCGGCGATGTGCGCGTAAACACGCTGCTCCACCGCGGCCGGCGGCGCGGCGGCGGCGAGCACCTGGTCGACGTCGGGGCCGAGGGAGCGGTCCAGCAGACTGCGACGCAAGGCGTGCCCGAAGCGCCGCACCACCTCGCGCGTGGCGATGTTCGGCAACCGGAAAGGCACGAGCAGCGCTGGGCGGAGGCGCGGCGTCCGCACGATCACGCGGTAGCGCTCGACCGGCTCGACGAAATGATAGGTGAGGACCCCCTCGGACCGCATGTTGCGCAGGGTGCGGACCGACGTGTCCGCGGGCTTCTCGCCCTCGAGCTCCGTGACGCGGAGCGGGCGGCGGCGCAGGGCCTCGCACGTCCGCACTGTGCGCTCGGCGAGGAGCCGGACGGTGTCGAGTGCGGCGCCCGGCAGGTCGGACGAGACGCAGGGGTCGAGCGGCACCGCGTCCATCCCGTCGCCCAGCTGGCGGGCGCCGACCATCTTGGCGACGATCTCGATCGGCCGGTCGTGCGCGAAGGGCTTCTTGCGCCAGCGCCCGTCCCACACGACGAGCTTCACCTCCTCGCCGGGACCGAGCGAGACGCTGTACAGAGTGTCCCCCGCCTGGGCGCCGAGCGACTGCCAGATCAGCTCGAGCTCGAGCAGGACGCCATAGCGCATAGTCGTAGGATCGGGCGGCGGAGCGGCGATGTGCGCCGCGTCGGGGGCGCCGGTGATCTCCCTGTCCTGGGGAAGGACACCGATGCGCGCGAACCGCACGAGGCGCCCATTGCCGCCCGCCGACTGCGGCATTGCGGCGGCAGTCGCCGGGGAAGCGGGCGCCGCGGCACCGGCGACCGGCACGTCGCGGGGCGCGGTCAGTGGGATGGGATCGTCGGGGAGGGCGCGGGCGTCGAGCTCGATCGTCTCTTCGTTACGCAGCCCGACGCGCAGTCGGAGCCGGGCGTGGTCGTGCTTCGGGATCCGTACGAGGCCATCCCCGTCGCTCACCCAGTAGCCGCCGGCGCGGCCGCCTTCCTCGAGCACGCTGACCGGGACCCCGGAGACCGCTGCCCCCGTGTCCTGATCCACGATCCGGAAGGTCCAGGAATCCTGCCACCCGGTGACCATAGTTCGCTCGCTTGAGGATACCTATCCCGGAGGCAAGTCTGGGGCCAACCCAGCGAGTGAAGAAGCGGGCCGCAGTCCAGTCAGGCCAAGTCGCTCTGGGACAGCGAGTTACGGCATTCGAGCTCGAGCGCCGGCAGCGCTGGCCGACGCCGCCCGATATCGCTCAAAGGGCGAGAACCGCCGGGTTGTGCGAGGGTTCGGCATGCGAACGCCGCCACCGTTGCGCCGCCCAGGCGGCTGCTGCAGCCTTGCTCCCATGCGCTACCACTCTCTCATCTCAATCGCGGCATTCACCGGTCTCACCGTTCTTGCCAAACCGGCCGTCACCCAGGACTCGGGGCTCGTCCGCACCGACACGATGATCCCGATGCGGGACGGGATCCGGCTGTTCACCGTGATCGTCGTCCCACGCGGGAGCGGCGGGGGGGCGGGGGGGGGACCCCTGCCGATCCTGATGACCCGGACGCCCTACGAGGCCAGCGGCAACGCCGGCATGGCGCGGCGCGCCACTGAGTTGGGCCTGGGCGGCTACATCCTCGTCTTCCAGGACATCCGCGGCCGGTTCCGCTCGGAGGGGACCTTCGACATGAACCGCCCGCCCCGCTCCGGCCACGCCGGGACCGACGAGAGTACCGATACCTACGACACGATCGACTGGCTCGTGAAACACGTGCCGAGCAACAACGGCCGCGTCGGCATATTCGGCGTGTCGTATCCCGGCTGGCTCACCGCCGTCGCGGGGATCGGCGCCCATCCCGCGCTCAAGGCGATCAGCCCCCAGGCGCCGATGGGCGACACCTGGATAGGAGACGACTTCTTCCATCAGGGGGCGTTCCGGCTCAGCTACGGCCTGGAATACGCCTGGATGATGGAGGCGTCGAGCGACTTGAGCGTCACGCCATCGCCGGCGCGCTACGACACCTTCGAGTGGTACCTGTCCTTCCCCACGCTCGGCGCGCTGGCGCGGGCGGTCGGCGCGAACGCGTGGCCCTCGTGGCGCCGCTTCGTGGCGCACCCCACGTACGACTCCGCTTGGCAGGCCCGCGCGCTCCCCCGCTACTTCACCCACACCACGGTCCCGACCCTCACCGTCGGCGGCTGGTGGGACCAGGAGGACGAGTACGGGCCGCTCGCGAGCTACGCGGCGCTCGAGCGCACCGACACCGCGGGGCTCAATCATTTGGTGATGGGGCCGTGGTATCATGGCCAGTGGTCCGGCGACTCCGGGGTCGCGCTGGGCAACATCCGGTTCGGGCGGGCGACCGGCGTGGACTACCGGGCGCTCCAGTCCAGGTGGTTCGGCTATTGGCTGAAGGGCGAAGGCGACGGAAAGGTCGCCGAGGCGACGCTGTTCGACGCCGGGACGAACGCGTGGCGCAGCTTCGACCGGTGGCCGCCGCGGGAGGCACAGCGGCGCCGGCTGTACTTCCATGCGAACGGCGCGCTCTCCTTCGACGCCCCGACCGCCGCCGCGGGGAGCGACCAGTACGTGTCCGATCCGGTGCATCCCGTCCCGTACCGGCCGCGGCCGGTGGAGCGGACCTACGCCCCGACGTCGCGCTGGCGGCGGTGGGAGACCGAAGATCAGCGGTTCGTGGACGGCCGGCCGGACGTGTTGACGTGGCAGACGGGACCGCTCACGGCCGACGTCACCGTGGCGGGCGATGTCGTCGCGCACCTTTACGCCGCGACGACGGGGAGCGACGCCGACTGGGTGGTGAAGTTGATCGACGTGTACCCCGACACGACACCCGAGCGGCCTACGATGGGCGGCTACGAGCTGATGGTGACGGGGGAAATCATGCGGGGGCGGTACCGGCAGAGCTGGGAGCACCCGGTGGCGATCGCGCCGAACACGGTGCTGCCGTTCACGGTGGATCTGCACCAGCAGGCGTACACCTTCAAGCGGGGCCACCGCATCATGGTGCAGGTGCAGAGCACCTGGTTCCCGCTGTACGACCGCAACCCGCAGACGTTCGTGCCGAACATCTTCACGGCGGGCCCCGAGGCGTATCGGGCGCGGGTGCACCGGGTGTATCGCACGGCCCGGTATCCATCCAACGTGGAGGTGGACGTCCTGCCCTGATTCCGCTGGGCCGCGGCTATCGCCCTTACGGGATCGTTCGGCGAAACGTACCCTTCGCTGGGCCGTCAATCCTTTCCTTTGCCCTAGAGGTGGACCCACCATGACTCCCAAGCTTTCACATCTCACACTGCTGGCGCTGCTGTGTAGCGGCGCCGGCTCCGCTTTTGCCCAAGCGCAGGGACTGCCGACGTCTCAGCCGCCGCTCCTCACGATCGTCCGCGAGGAGGTCAAGGTCGGGCGCGCCGCTGAACATGCGCGCATCGAGGCCGGGTGGCCGGCCGCCTACGAGCGCGCCAAGTCCGCCGACTACTACCTCGCGATGGTGTCGATGACAGGCCCGAGCGAGGCCTGGTACATTTCGCCCGCTGCGAGCCATGCAGCGATCGGCGAGTCGATGAAGCGCGACGACGCCGACGCAGTGCTCACCGCGGAGTTGGCGCGCCTGGCCCGGGCGGACGCCGAGGTCCTGAACGGTTTGCGGACGATCCAGGCGGTGGCCCGGCCCGAGTTGAGCATGGGCGCGTACCCCGACCTCGCTCGGCAGCGGTTCTGGGAGATCACGACCTTCCGCGTGCGTCCCGGCCATGAGCAGGAGTTCGACGCCGCGGCCAAGGCGTACATCGCGGCGGCGCAGCGCTCGGCGCCGGGGACGACGTTCCGCACCTACGAGATCATCGCCGGCGGACTCACGCCGACGTACCTGATATTCTCCTCCGTCGCCTCCTACGGAGAGTTCGACCGGATGATGGCCAACGGCATGCAGACGATGCAGGGCGCCACCGTCGACGAGCGCGCCGCGCTGCAGAAGTTTTCGACCGACGGGATGATCAACGCGGAAACGAACCGCTTCCGCCTCGATCCGAAGCAGAGCTACGTCTCGCGCGAGACGCGGGCGACCGATCCAGCATTCTGGATGCCGAAGCCCGCGACCGCGCGGCCGTAGGCCGGCACCCGCGTACCAGGGGGGGCGCGCCGCGTCATGCGGGCGCGCCCCCTCCGCCTAGTCCCGCCTCGCCGTCTGGAAGATGCGCAGGTACTTCCCGTACCCCTCGTCCACCAGCCGCTCGACGGGTACGAACCGCAGCGCCGCCGAGTTGATGCAGTAACGCAGCCCGGTGGGCTTGGGGCCGTCGTCGAACAGGTGGCCCAGATGGGAGTCGGCGTGGGCCGAGCGCACCTCGGTGCGCTCCGCGAAGAGCGAGCGGTCGGTCTTCTGATGGATGTTCTCCGGCTCGAGCGGCCGGGTGAAGCTCGGCCACCCCGTGCCCGACTCGAACTTGTCGAGTGAGCTGAAGAGCGGCTCGCCCGAAACGACGTCCACGTAGATCCCCGCCCGGTGATTGTCCCAGTACTCGTTCTGGAACGGCCGCTCCGTGACCTCGTGCTGCGTCACCTCGTACTGCAAGGGCGTCAGCGAGCGCCGCAGCTCGGCCTCGCTCGGCTTCGGTTTGGTCATGAAGGCTCCCCAGATCTCTTGCAGCAGGCGGTCGCGGCCACAGCCCGTGCGGTACAGCCCGTACCGGACGGGATTCTTCTTGTAGAAGTGCTGGTGATACTCCTCGGCCGCGTAGAACGCCGCCGCGGGGCGGACCTGCGTCGCGATCTGCCGTTGGAACCGCAGCCCGAGATGGCGCTTCGATTCCTCGGCGAGCCGCTGCTGCACGGAGTCGCGATAGAAGATCGCCGACTGGTACTGCGGCCCGTGGTCGCACGCCTGCCCGTTGACCTGGAACGGATCGATGTTGTGCCAGAAGGCATCGAGCAGCTTCGCATAGCCGACTTTGCGCCGGTCGTACACCACCTGCACCGACTCGAGATGGCCGGTCCGGCCCGTCGTCACGTCTTCATACGACGGGCTGACGGTGCGGCCGCCCATGAAGCCCACCGTCACCGACGCCACACCGTCGAGCTCGTCGAAGGCATGCTCCATCGTCCAGAAGCACCCGCCGGCGAAGGTGGCGGTGTCGAGGGAGGCGGGGGTGCCGCTCAAGGCCAGGGCGAGTAACAGGACGTGCATGGACTAAAGATACCAGCCTTGACCACCCCCGCGACGGTGCCTACTCTCCCGCCCCATGCTCGGCGCCCGGCTCCCCCTGATCAGCATCCTGCCCTTCGCGGCCCTGCTCCTCGCGATCGCGCTGGCCCCGCTCATCGCCCCGCATTGGTGGCACTCGAACCGCAACAAGGCGCTCGTGGCGGCCCTCGTTTCGCTCCCCGTCCTGCTCCAGTTCGGTCTCGCGTTGGGCGAGCCGGGGCGGGCGGTGCTCGGCGAGAGGGCGCACGAGTATTTCGGGTTCATCGTGGTCATCGCGGCGCTGTTCGTCATCACCGGGGGGATCCACATCCGGGGATCGCTGTCCGGCACACCGCTCGTGAACACGGGGATGCTCGGCCTGGGGGCGGTGCTCGCAAACCTCCTGGGGACGACGGGGGCCTCGGTCCTCCTGATCCGGCCGCTGCTCCGGGCCAACAAGAGCCGCCGGCAGACGGCGCACATCGTCGTGTTCTTCATTTTTGTCGTGGCGAACTGCGGCGGGCTACTCACGCCCGTCGGCGACCCGCCGCTGCTCCTGGGCTTCTTGAAGGGCGTGCCCTTCGAGTGGACGCTGCGGCTCTGGCCGCAGTGGCTCACCGCCACGGCCGTCCTGCTCGTCGTCTTCAACCTGTGGGATCAATGGATGCTCGATCGGGAGGAGCGGGAGCGGCCCGGGTCGCTGCTCGAGCAGGTGATGGAGCACGAGCCGCTGCGCGTGCGCGGTCCGGCGGCGCTGGCGGCGCTCGGCGGGGTTCTACTCACGATCATCAGCGCCGGTCGGGCCGCGGCGGCGGGCCGCCCCTGGGCCATGGGCGTGCAGGAAGCGATCATCACCGCGCTCGCGGTCACGGCGTATGTCGCGACACCGCACGACAATCGCAAGGACAATGCGTTCGCGTTCGGGCCGATCGTCGAGGTGGCGGTGCTGTTCGCCGGGATCTTCGCGACGATGGCGCCGGTGCTCGAGATCCTGAATGCGTGGAGCCAGGGGGCGCGCACGATCCTCGGGATGAGTTTCGGCGTGTCGCAGCCGTGGCAGTTCTTCTGGACGTCGGGAGCGCTCTCGAGTGTGCTCGACAACGCGCCGACGTACCTCACGTTCTCGGCGAGCGCGGCCGGGCTCCAGGGCTTGCCCGCGCATGGGCCGTTCATCGGCGCGCTCGCGATCGATCCCGAGGGCGCCCGCATCCTCGCCGCGATCGCCACCGGGTCGGTGTTCATGGGGGCGAATACCTACATCGGGAATGCACCCAACTTCATGGTCAAAGCCATCGCCGAGGAGAACGGCATCAAGATGCCGTCGTTCTTCGGGTACATGGCGTACAGCTGCGGGATTCTCTTGCCGATTTTCGTCGCGATCAGCGTGCTGTTTTTCCGGTCCTGAAGCAACGCGGCGAGCGCTAGTGTCGCCGCCCCCCCTGCCTGCCTCGTCCCGCCTGCCCCCGCTGCGCTCCCTGCCCTCGCGTACCTGACGGCCGCGACATGCCTGGCCCGCGGCTTGTGCGCCCCCCCCGTGGGGCCATGGCCGGCCCGCGTGGCTCGCGTGAGCGCGGCTGGATGGCCCGGGGCGTGGCCCTCCCCTCGGGGCTCGCGGGTGCAACGCGACGGCGCGGCTCGATCCCGGTGACCCGCACGCGGTCGCGCGGCATGACGAAGCGCGAGCCGCCCACAAAGCCGCGCCCATAGCCTGAGAACCGACTATTTCCGTACGACCGGTAGTAGTACGGCCCACCGAAGTAGTAGGCCGAGTACCCGAAGCCCCCGAACCGGGACCCGCACCTCCAGCCCCAGAACGGGTCGTAGCAGAAGGGATCGTAGCCCCACGGGTAGCCGAACGAGAGGCCGACCCCGAACCGGTACGGATAGCCGTATCCGTAGTAGCCGGACCCATAGTGTGAGGCAATCCGACCCCCCACGACGTACGTGGCCGCGTCGTATTCGAAGCGCGTCTCGCCGCTCATGCGCCGCCCTATGTCGAGCAGCCCAGCGAGCGGGTCATCCCGCAGCTCGGTGGCGCCGAGCGCGCGGTAGTCCCAGTGGTCGTTCAGCACGAACGCGTCGTAGGTGAGCGGGTCGGGGGAGAGGACCGCGAGCACCGTGCCCGCGCCGTCCGCGGCATCCACGAAGAAGGCGTCGCGGTCCGACCGTCCGCGGATCTCGCGGCGTTTGCCGCCGCGCACGAAGTCGTCGTCCGTGGGGTCGAGCGGGAACAGCACACGGACACGGCCCTCCGGGTCGGCGTGCAGCACGACGAGATGGCCGTCCTGGGCAGTCTGGACGTACGCGCGGGCGCGGTCGCCGCGGGTGAACTGTTCGTGATTGAGACTGATGCGAACCGGAGGCTCGGCCTGGAGGGGGCTGACGAGCGACAACAGCAGTGGGAGGATCATGGGGCGTCTCCTTCTTCGCTGGATATACCCCAGTGACCGCGGCGCGGGCAAGGGTTCGGACAGGCCCCGCTAGAACCTCACGTAATGGCCGATCCAGACGGCGAAGAAGCGCAGATCCTTGTCCGGCAGACCGATCAGCGTCCCGGGGCCCTGCGTCGCATGGTAGCGTAGGCTGACGTCGAGGGCCACGCGTGGACGCAGGTAGTACTCGAGTCCGGCGGCGGCGGTCCAGCCCGGATGCCAGCCGGTGATGATCTCCCGGACCCCCGGCGCGGTGAAGGTGCGCGCGTCCCATCCGTACACGCCCCCTCCCACGCTGGCGTACGGCCGGAACAGCGCGTCGGGCGCCCGGACGACGAGGCTGGCAGTGAGAGGATAGATGAATAGCGAGCCACCCTGGCCCGCGGTGCGGCGGAACCGCTGGTAGCCGCCCGTCAGCTCGACGGCGCCGATGCGCACTTTGGCCCAGAAGTTCCGCCAAATGGAGATGCCGGTCGAGTTGCCGTACAGCGCCGACAAGTCGTGGTCGGGGATGCCGAGATGCACGCCGGCGAGCGGGGAGCCCATCCCCCGCTCCGCCCATCCCCCGCGGGGCGCAAGGCCGATGCGCTCGAGCTCGCGCCGGTTCATGGTGCCGCGCGTATCGTGCACGTAGCGCGGGCGCCTGAAGATGTAGAGGTAGTACCACGGCTGGAGCAGGTCCTCGACGGCGGAGCGGGCGAAACTCAGCTTGCGTACCTGGTAGCCGGGATAGAGCAGCGTCGGGGCGGTGCGATTCCAGGCGGTATTGTACGGCGCGCCGAACGGCGCGCGGTTCCCGACGTCGAGCAGCTTCAGCTCGGAGGCGAGTGACGGCACGGATGGGAACCCCCACCGCGCCGGGAGGAGTAGCCAGGCCCAGCGCCGCAGCACCTCGGGGTGGCGCTCGTAGTCGATGCGTGACGGCTCCGGCGTCAGCACCACGTCGAACCGGGAATAGGGAATCACCCGGCTCGAGTCCTTGCCGGTGGAGCGCACACTTTCCGGCGCGCCCATTCCGGCCGCCGCCTCCCACTCGCCCGCGTACGGGTAGTGCCCGTGCGATCCCTCGTTGTGGTCGCCCGCGAGGATCCGGATGGGATAGTCGACGACACTGTACATTCGCCCGCCGACATGCAGCACGGGGTGCGTGCTGTCCACGATTTCGGGCCGGTACTTACCCTGAGGAAGGGTCACACTGCGGGCGTGAAAGAAGTAGTCGATCCCCGCGATCGCGCCGCGGTTGGGAGAGAGAATAACGTTGACGTGCTCCCAATCGCCCTCGTGGTTCCCGACGAAATCGTTGAACGGGTAGAAGTACCAGTACTGGATGACGAACCGGCTGAGGTGGTCCGTGAACGGGTGCGCGTAGACGGTGGGCCGGGCCCAGCGCGCGCTGTCGGGGCCGGTGCGCAGCAGCGCGTACGCCTTCCACCACTCGCGCGGATTGCCGCCCGGGAAGTCGAAGTACCAGGCCGCGAGCTCGTTCGGCTCGCTCTCGTATCGCTGGCCGGCACGCACGAGTCCCCGGAGCGAGTCGAGGGTCAGCGTGCGCAGTGGGATGTCGAGGGGGCCTCGAAAGCGGTATGGCGACGTGCTCACGATGTCGAGGCGGAGGGTGTCGGCGTAAACGGCCGCGTCGATGGGGAGGAGGCGATAGTGGCGGTCCCCGACGCGCACCTGGTCGGCGGGCGGCAACACGATCGTCGGCGCGAAGCGGCGCACGATCTGCTCGAGCTCGGCGCGGCGAGACTCGGCGATGCCGTCGCCCAGCGCGCTCTCAACCGCCGGCCCCCAGAGCGAGTCGGCCGCGGCGGCGGAGCCTACGAGGGGTGGGCGCTGATCGGGGCGGATGAAGTCGATGTAGTCGCCGCGGGGCCCGTGCACGGGCGCACAGCCCCCGAGCCCCAGAGCAACGAGGCACACGCCGAGCGCTACGGGCGGCGCACGGACCACGGGTTGGAACGCCTGGCCAATGCTCACTTGAAACCAAGAGACGGCGTGGGACGCCCCGCCGCAAGGAGCCTACGACTCGGCGGGCTTCTCGTCCGAATTCTTGTCGTTCCAGCGCTGGAAAGCCCACACCCCGAACCAGATGAGGGCGACGACAAACGCGATCTTCAAGACGGTGAAGAGGAGGCCGAAGAACACGCCGGCGAGGAGCTTCCAGAGAATGACGCCGACGACGCCGACCGCGGCGAGCTGGAGGACGGGCTTACCCATAGTAGGCTCAAAGGATAGGGACTCGATCCGTACGCGGCCGGGCATGGGGATGTGTCAGGGGGGGGAACAGGGGAACAACCGGAACACGGGAACTCGAGGAACGACCGGCACAAAAAGCGGTATGTTGATGACCGAACCACCCTAACCTGAGGGAGCCCCATGCGGAGACTCACCGCTGTCGCTGCGATCCTCATCCTGGTGTCCGGCCTGGCGTGCGCGGCCAAGCGCGTGCTCGTCCCGGCCCGGATGGATCTCCATCCCTACGGCAAGCTCGGCCTCGTGACATTCTCCGTCGAGAACGCCAAGGGCTCGCTGCATCAGTTCGCGACCGAGCGGTTCGCCGAAAACGTGCTCGCAGCGCAGCCGGGCATCGAGATCCTGGAGCTCGGCAACATCGATACGCTCATGCAGCGGGTGGGCGAGCGGGAGCTCGGCATCCTGACGGCGCAGGAGCTCGGCAGGCAGCACGGCGTGGCGGCGGTATTCGCCGGCCACTTGAAGATCACGAATCCGACGACCTCGGGCGGGATCGCCGGGATCCTGACACCGCACCTCGAGGCGACGATCCGGACCGACCTGACGGTGCGGCTCCTCTCGGCGCAGTCGGGCGGCACGGTGTGGCGCTCGAGCGCTTGGGCCACGGAGAGAGTCGGCGGCATCTCCGTTGAGGGCGGCCAGGTGGTCTTCGGGGCGCGCGACCCCAAGACGGCGTACGGACCGATGGTGACCACGATCGTCAACATCGTGACGCGGGACCTGTGGTCGACGTGGCAGAAGCAGTAGGCCAGAAGGGCTAAGGAAAGGGG
>Ga0326597_10007162_pt1 | contig 15191 bp, 13 predicted proteins | sample RVTome_12_FD_203789 | JGI IMG/M metagenome (GOLD analysis project Ga0326597, IMG submission 203789) | Soil microbial communities from uranium-contaminated site in the Upper Colorado River Basin, Wyoming, United States - RVT100D185 | ecosystem: Environmental > Terrestrial > Soil > Contaminated >... | reverse complement strand
GTACGTCTTCTCCGCCGTCGTCATCCTGGTCGGTGTCGTGGCCATGATCGCGAACGTCGCCATGACCGGGAGCTGGCAGGCTTACGGCGTGGACTTCACCGGAGGCTCGCTGGTCCAGGTGCGGTTCGATGGCGATGTGGACGCTGGCGAGCTCCGCGCGGCCCTCGGAGGGGCTACGGCGCCTCCGATCACGCGGTTCGGCGAGGGCAACGAGTTCGTGATCCGGGCGACGCTCGAGGAAGAGTCGACCATCACCCAGGTCGCCGAGGACCTCGAGGCGCAGATTCGCGCCGCGATGCCGAACGAGCCGTTCGAGGTGGTCCGCACCGAGCTGGTGGGTGCGAAGGTCGGCACCGAGCTGCAGCAGAAGGCGGCGCTGGCCATCCTGTTCTCGTTCGTCACCACGCTCATCTATCTCGCCATCCGCTTCGAGCTGCGGTTCGGCATGGCCGCGGTCATCGCGACCATGCACGACATCCTGATCACGTTGGGGTTCCTCGCGATCTTCCGCGTGGAGATCTCACTGACGACGGTGGCGGCGCTGCTTACCATCGTCGGGTACTCGCTCAACGACACGATCGTGGTATTCGACCGCATCCGTGAGAACATGGGGATGAAGGGCGCACGCAAGCGCGACCCGGTCGACCTGGTGAACGAGTCCATCAACGACACGCTGCCACGGACCATTTTGACCTCCGGGACGACCCTCGCCGTGCTGTTCTGTCTGCTGCTGCTCGGCGGGCCGGTCATCCGCGACTTCACACTGGTGCTCATCCTCGGTGTCGTGATCGGGACCTACTCGTCGATCTTCGTGGCGGCCCCGGCGCTCATCGAGATCCAGAAGCGTTGGGGGCTCGGAAAGGCCGGGAGCGAGAAGAAGCCCAAGCCTCAGCCCGCGACGGTGTGATCCGGTACTTTGATACGCACTGTCATCTGACCGACGCCGCCTTCCGGGACGACCGGGAGGCGGTGTTGCGTAGGGCCGCCGACGCCGGTGTGGCACGCATGGTCACCATCGCGTCGACGGTGGCCGACGCGGGAGACGCTCTCGAGCTCGCCCGGGACACCCCCGGGCTGTGGTGCACGGTGGGCGTCCACCCGCACGAGGCAGAAGCGGCGTCCCCGGAGGCCTTGGCTGAGATCCGCGCGATCGCGACCGACGACCCCCTCGTGGTCGCCCTGGGCGAGACCGGGCTGGACTATCACTACGACAACGCCCCGCGCGACGTGCAGCGCGGACTTTTCGACGCCCATCTCGAGTTGGGCTCGTTGCTCGGACTCCCCGTCGTTGTCCACGCCCGGGACGCCGATCAGGACGTCGCCGCCGCCCTCGAGAACATGCCGGGAGGCACGCGCGGGGTTCTGCACTGCTTCACCGGGGGCGAAGGGGCGTTCGAGGCGGCCATGCGCGCGGGCTGGTACGTCTCCTTCTCCGGTATCGTTTCGTTCAAAAGCTTCGCGGCCGGCGATCTGCTGTGTGAGGTTCCGGACGACCGGCTGCTCGTCGAGACGGACGCTCCGTATCTCTCACCCGTGCCGCTCCGTGGGCGGAGGAACGAGCCGGGCCAGCTGCCGCACGTGGTCGGGGCGGTAGCGGAGCGCCTGGGCCGCGACGTCGTGACCGTGGCGCGCGCCACATGGGACAACGCCTGCGCCTTCTATGGGCTCCCGTTGGACGAGGGATGGGCTCGATGAGCCGCAAGATCAGGATCCTGCCTGACGCCGTGGCGAATCAGATCGCGGCGGGCGAGGTGGTGGAGCGGCCGGCTTCCGTCGTGAAGGAGCTCGTCGAGAACGCGCTCGACGCCGGAGCGACCAGGGTCGAGATCTCCGTGGAACGGGGCGGCAAGCGCAGGATCCGCGTCACGGACGACGGGGCAGGCATGGTGCGTGAGGATGCGCTTCTATCATTCGACCGACATGCGACGAGCAAGATCGTGCACGCGGACGATCTGCGCGGCGTGCGCACGTTCGGATTCAGGGGTGAGGCGCTTCCTTCGATCGCGGCCGTGAGTCGACTCAGCCTCGAGACCCGGGCGGAGGAGGACCAGACAGGTACTCAGATCACGTGCTCCGGCGGCCAGATCAACCAGGTGTCCGATTTCGCGCGCAGGCGAGGGACCACGGTGGAGGTCAGGAACCTGTTCTACAACGCGCCGGCGCGCTCCAAGTTTCTCAAAGCGGTATCCGCCGAAACCCGGGCGGTGAGCGATGTCGTGACCCAGCTGGCGCTCGCCAACCCCCACGTCACGATGGTGCTCACGTCCGACGACCGCACGCTGCTGGAGCTCGAGGGCGCGTCCGATGCGGGGGTGAGGATCGCTCAGGTCTGGGGCGAGGACGAGGCGGCCAACCTCATCGGCGTATTCGCGGAGGAGGGGGGCTTTGCGGTGCGGGGGCTCGTCCAGCGTCCCGACACCGCGAAACCCGGCGTGCGGCGGAGCTTCCTGTCCGTCAACGGACGGCCTTTCCGGGCACCGAATCTTGGGCAGGCAGCCCTCCGTGGATACCGGACGACCATCGCCGAAGGACTCCGACCGTGGACCTTCCTGTACCTCACCGTACCGGGCGACGACGTCGACGTGAACGTTCATCCGGCCAAGGCGGAGGTTCGCTTCCGGGAGGATGCGCGCGTCGAGGAACTGGTCGAGCGCGCGGTACGGACCGCCATGGAGGGGGAAGCGAGTGGGGCGCGCTTCGACACCGCGCCCGCGGTCGCGCCCATGAAGGTTCGCGAGCCGGACGGGCGTGCTCGACCCCGTACGCCCGCGACTTCCGAGCAGCAGATGGCGCTGTTCACCTCGGGGGTGCCGGTGTCCGCCGGCGGCGCGGATGGCAGCGCCGGCAAGGATCTGCCGGCCGCGGCGGCCCCACCCGTCATCGACGGCCGCCCTCGCCTTTGGCAGGTCCTCGACACTTACGTCTTCGCGGAGACCCGGGACGGCGTCATGATCGTCGATCAGCACGCCGCCCACGAACGCATCCTCTTCGAACGACTCATGGCTGCGTACGAGCGAGGGGGACAGGAAGGCCAGCGCCTCCTTTTTCCCCTCACCCTCCGGCTTACCCCCGCCGAGCTCCGGTGCGTCGAGGATCTCGCCGGCCTTCTCGAGCGCGCGGGATTCGAGGTGGAAGGCTTCGGTGGAGACACCGTCATCGTCCAGGCCGTGCCGAATCCCCACCGATACTTCGACGCCGAGCGGGCGTTCCGCGAGATGGTGGAGGAGCTCACGAACGGGTCCGAGCTCGTGCGCTCCGCACGCAACCAGCACGAGCGCATCGCGATGACGTTCGCGTGCAAGAGCGCCATCAAGGCGGGTCAGCGGCTGAGCAGCACGGAGATGCAGGAGCTGTTCGACCAGCTCTTCGCGACCAAGATGCCTCACCACGACGTGCACGGACGTCCCACCATCGTCCGCCTGTCGGGCTCGGAGCTCGCGCGCAAGTTCGGGCGCTCGTGACCTCGGAAGGGGGTGCGAGACCGCGCTTTCTCGCGCTCGTGGGCGCGACCGCCTCGGGAAAGACGGAGCTCTCGGAAGCGCTGGCAGAGCGCCTCTGCATCGAAGTGATCTCCATGGACTCCCGGCAGGTCTACCGGGGCATGGACATCGGCACGGACAAGGTGGCACCTGAAGCGAGGGCCCGTATTCCGCATCATGGGCTCGACCTGGTGCCGCCGTCGGAGCGATACTCGGCGGGCCGGTTCGCCCGGGATGCACGCCGCTGGATCGCGGACATCGAAGCCCGCGAACGGATCCCGGTCCTTGTGGGCGGGACGGGGTTCTTCCTGCGAGCGCTCACCGACCCGATCTTCGAAGAACCCGATCTGGACCCTGTTCGGCTAACCCGGCTCAGGAGCTATCTCGGAGCCCAGCCCCCGGAACGGCTCGCGACTTGGGTGCGGCACCTCGATCCCGAGCGGGCTCCGGTAGCCGTCGAGGGGGGACCACAGCGCATGGGCCGCACCCTGGAGGTGCCGCTGCTGACGGGACGGCCCTTGTCCTGGTGGCACCGGGCGGCGCCGCGCGAAGCCGATCCGGTGCCTGGCGTGGTTGTTTGGCTCGACGTGCCGCGCGAGGAGCTCGACCGCCGCATCGAGCGCCGGGTGGGCCGCATGCTCGAACGCGGATTCGTGGACGAGGTGCGCGCGTTGGTCGAGGCGGGCTACACGGAAGACGATCCCGGAATGAGTGGGACCGGATACCGGGAGGTGATCGCTTATCTGAAAGGAGAGGTCTCTTTGGAGGAGTCGGCACGGATGATTCGATCGGCGACGCGGCGGTACGCGCGGCGCCAGATGACCTGGTTCCGGCATCAGCTTCCCGCGGACGCCGTCCGCGTCGACGCGACCGCCCCCCTCGAGGAACGGCTGGCACGCACGTTGGCCGCATGGACGGGGAAGTCGGCCGGAGGGGGAATCCACGCGGTGTCCGGGGGAGGGGAGGCATGAAGATCGGGATCACCTGCTATCCGACCTACGGCGGGTCGGGGGCCGTGGCGACCGAGCTCGGCCTCCTCCTCGCCGACCGTGGGCACGAGATCCATTTCGTCACCTACGACCAGCCCTTCCGGCTCGGAGGCTTTCGGGAGCGCGTCTACTTCCACGAAGTCGAGATGGCGGGATACCCGCTCTTCGAGCATCCGCCGTACTCGCTGGCTCTGGCCGTGGCGCTGCACGACGCCGCGCGCAAGTACGGGTTGGATCTGGTGCACATGCACTATGCCATCCCGCACGCCGCGTCCGCGTTCCTCGCCCGGGAGATGCTCAAGGGTGAGCGGGACCTCAAGATCGTCACGACCCTGCACGGCACCGACATCACGCTGGTCGGGTTACACCCGTCGTTCCAGGCCATCACGCAGTTCTCCATCCTGCAGTCGGACGGCCTGACCGCCGTCTCGGACTATCTCAAGCGCGAGACGGTCCGTGACTTCGCCGTGCCAGCCGAGCGCATCGAAGTCATCCCCAACTTCGTCGACACCGAGCTCTTCCGCCCGGGCAAAGAGCCCTGCCACCGCACGAGCCTGGCGCCCGGAGGCGAGAAGATCGTGATGCACGTGTCCAACTTCCGGCCCGTCAAGCGCATCGAGGACGTGGTCGAGGTGTTCGCCCGGATCCGTGAGAAGGTGCCCGCCCGCCTGGTGTTCGTCGGCGACGGACCGGAGCGGCCCCGCGCCGTGCAACGGGCCGAGGCCCTGGGCGTGCGCGACGACGTGGCGTTCCTGGGCAAGCACGCGTCGGTGGAGGAGCTGCTGGCCTGCGCGGATCTCTTCCTCCTGCCCTCCGAAAGCGAGTCGTTCGGGCTCGCGGCCCTCGAGGCCATGGCGTCGGGCGCGCCGGTCGTGGCGTCGAACGCCGGCGGCCTTCCGGAGGTGATCGGGCACGGCGTGAGCGGCTATCTGTTGCCCGTGGGCGACGTGGAAGGAATGGCCGCGGCCGGCATCCGCCTGTTGACGGATGAAGCGCACCACGCCGAGATCGTCGCGGCGGCACGGGACCGCACGATCCGGGAGTTCTCCTCGGAAGCCGTCGTGTCCCGCTACGAGCAGGAATATCTGCGGGTCATCGAGGGAGCCCGCGAATGAGCGTTTGGGAGTCGTTGATTCTCGGCATCGTCCAGGGGGCGACCGAGTTCCTGCCGGTGTCGAGCTCCGGTCACCTGGTGATCGTCCAGACGGTGCTCGGGGTGGCGGTCCACGGGGTGCTGTTCGAGGTCGCGGTGCACGTGGCGACCCTCCTGTCCATTCTGATGGTTTACAGGCAGCGCCTGACGTCGCTGGCCGGCGGCGTGCTGACCCGGGATCCGGACGCCATCCAGTACGTGCTCCTTTTGGTGGTCGCGACGATTCCCGCCGCGCTGCTGGGGCTGTTCGCCAAGGACTTCATCGAGAGTCTCTTCGACAGGCCCGCGACCCCCGGTGTGGCGCTCCTCGTGACTGGAAGCTTCCTGTGGACGACGCGCGGCGCGATCAAGCGGGCCGTGCTCGAGCGTCCGGGCTGGTCGGCCGCATTGCTCATCGGGCTCGCGCAGGCAGGGGCCCTCGTCCCCGGCATCTCGCGGTCGGGGGCGACGGTGGTCGCCGCGCTCTGGCTGGGGATCCGCGCGAAGGAAGCGGCGGCGTTCTCTTTCCTCATGGCGGTGCCCGCCATCGCGGGAGCGGCGGTGCTCCAGATTCCCGAGCTCCAGGGCGGCATCACCGAGATCGGCGTCGCGCCGCTGCTCGTGGGATCGGTCGCTGCCGCGATCACCGGTGTGCTCGCTATCCGGACCTTCGTCGCCGTCCTCGCCCGGGAGTCCTTCCACTTCTTCGCGCCTTACTGTTGGGCCGTTGGAGCGGCGTTCCTCGTGTATCTCGGCATGTCGTGACCATGGACCCGTCGGTACGGGAGTGGGAAGGCCAGCCCGTCGCCCTGTGGGAGGGCCTGTGGGGCGTGCCCCGCCTGGAGATCCACGAACGCCTCGGGTCGACGAACGATCGCGCCCGGGCGCTCGCCGAAAACGGTTGGGGCGTCTATACCACCATCATCGCGGACGAGCAGACGGAGGGACGTGGCCGAAGCGGGGCTCGATGGCACTCCGCCGAGGGAGCGGGGCTCTGGATATCCGTGCTACTGCCGGCCGCGCCTGCGCCTCATCTTCCTTTGCTGGTAGGGCTGGCGGCGGCGGAGGCGATCGAGCGCACGTGTCCGGGGCTGCGCCCCCGCATAGAATGGCCGAACGACGTCACGCTCGGCGACAGGAAGGTCGCGGGCGTGCTGTGCGAAGGAGTCGGCGGCCATGTGGTGGCAGGGGTCGGCATCAATCTCCGGATGCCTCCGGATGGATTTCCGGCAGACGTCGAGGCGCGCGCGACCGCGCTCGACCGGGAAGGCGTGCGCAACCCCGACCGGGCTGCCCTCGCGGGTGCCCTGATCGCGGCGTTCCGGGGTAAGCTGGCTACGGCAGGCCCGAGGCTCAGCCACCAGGAACGCATGGCCATCTCGGAGCGCGACGCCCTCGAGGGCCGGCAGGTGGTGACCGCTCAGCACGGGCCAGGCCGGGCGCTGGGGGTGGCCGAGGACGGCTCGCTCGTGCTGGAGCGGGCCGGGGGGGACACGGTCCACGTACGGGCGGGTCGCGTCAGGCCCGCATCTTCTTAGAGGACATTCGCGCGGCCGATGGCCGTGAAAGGGGGAGCATCGTGCAACTCGTGGTCGACGTGGGAAACACCGAGACCGTCGTCGGACTCGTCTCCGGCACCACGGATCTCGTGGCGCACTGGCGGGTGAGCTCGAACGTGCCCCGCACCGCGGACGAGATGCGCGCCCTCATCCGTGCGTTCCTGTCCGGGGACGGAATCGACGAAGGGGAGATCCGCCGGGGGGTCGTGGGGTCCGTGGTGCCGTCGGTGAACCAGGTCTGGGCCAAGACGCTCTCCAGGATCGTCAACGGTGACGTCTACGACGTCGGGCCGTCGTCCCCGCTCCCCATCACGCTCGACGTGGAGGAGCCGCTCAGCGTGGGGGCGGACCGGATCGTGAACACCCTGGCCGCCCGGGAGATGTATCACCAGGACACCGTCGTCGTCGACCTCGGCACCGCCACCACGTTCGACTGCATCACCGGAGACGGCGTGTTCCTGGGCGGGGTCATCTCCCCCGGGCTGGTCGCGGGCCTCGACTGGCTGGCGGCTCGCACCGCGAAGCTGCCCAGAGTCGAGTTCGTGCCACCGGAGCGTGTGATCGGACGCCGCACCGAGACGTGCATCCAGAGCGGCGTGTTCTACCAGGCGGTGGCGGGCGTGGACGGCATCGTGGACCGCATCCGTGAAGAGTGGAGAAAGCCGGACGCGCGCGTGATCGCCACGGGCGGCTTCGCGGCGGCCATCGGGTCGTACCTGGAAACGGTCGACGAGGTCGAGCCGTTTCTCACGCTGTATGGCCTGGCCATGGCGGGCGAGTGCCTGGCAGGTCGTTGACCTGCCAGCGAAGCCTGTCCCGGTCCCGGGAACCTGGGCTACATTCCCCGTGAGTCGAGCCTGATGACACCGAGGCCGGCCGGAACCGTGCATCGCTTTCCCAAAGCATTCCTCTGCGACCACCGACACGACGCATGACTCTTTCTCCCGTGTTCCGATCCCGTGAGGCCGTTCGCCTCCTCGCCGACGAGGGCGTCTGGACGAAGCTCTCCCCGGACATGGAGGCGCAGGCCGACGCCGTGCGCGTCGTCTACCGCGATCTCGAAGGGCTCATCGGAGAGCGGTTCCGAAGCCCGGATCCGCACGTGCCGTTGGCCGAGGAGGTGACCACGCCCGAGGGGCTCCACTTCCTCCAGGAGTATTTCTTCCTGATCCTGTTCCGGTCGATCTTCCGTTCGCTCGGAGTGCCCGAGGAGCGACTGCGGTTCTATACCGAGTTGAACTTCTGCATCAAGGGCACGATCACCGCAGCGGACAACCTGTTCGACGACCAGGAGAAGAGCCTGCTTCCGCTCCGGCCTCACGCCGGGCCGCGCTTCATGTCCATCCTCCAGCTCATGGCCTTCGAGCGGCTCCTTCGGGGCGCGCTCGACCGGGGTGAGGCGAACGGCGTCCTGGACCGGACAGCCGCGGCCGCCATCCAACGGGCGCTGCTCGATCGCATGGCGACGATCGGGACGCTGGAGGGCTCGGAGGAGGGCGGGGTGGACGTGATCCCCGATCCGGACGCCATGGTGGAATTGGTGCACCGGGTGCGCGGAGGCGCCCTGTTCGCGCTCGCCTTCGCAGGCCCCGACGTGCTGGAGGCCGGGGATGCAGGCGACCGCATGCGAACGGCGGAGAAGGCCGTGGCCCAGCTCGGCACGGCGTTCCAGATCGTGGACGACCTGACCGATTTCGAGTTCGACGTCAGGCGTCGCAGCCACAATCTGCTCACCGCCCAGATCCACCACCACGGGAGCGAGGCAGAACGGGTCGCGCTCGCACGCTGCCTGGAAACCGGAGAAATGCCCGAGGGCATCGTGGAGTCGACCTTCCGCGACTCCGCCCGCGCGGTGCTCGAGCGCGCCTACGTGGAGGCGCGCGCCTCGTTCGCGTCGCTGCAGGCCCTCGGCCATTGGTTCCCGTCCGCGCTCGCCGACGAGGTCGTCCACGCGATCGTCGGGCTCGAGGGTATCCAGCGCATGGAAGCGCTGACCGAAAGCCGCTGAATCCCGGGCTTTTCTCGCCCAAACCCCTTGCAGTCCCGGGTTGACACCCCACACAGATGCACGACATTACCCTGTACGTTAGCACTCACCATGTATGAGTGCTAACATCGAAACGTACTCCCATGGACATGGCCCTAGCACACGCAGGAGGAGGCCGGATGGGTAAAAGCAAAGGCGGACCGAAGGTCAAGCCGTTGGCAGACAGAGTCGTCGTGGCACCCGCCAAGGAAGGCGAGGAAATGCGCGGTGGCATCTACATCCCCGATACCGCGAAGGAAAAGCCCTCACAGGGCGAGGTCGTGGCCGTCGGCCCTGGTCGGCTGTCGGAAGACGGCACCCGGTTGGAGCTCGACGTCAAGGTCGGGGACAAGGTCTTGTACGGGAAATACAGCGGCACGGATGTGACGCTGGATGGCTCGGAGTATCTGATTCTTCGCGAAACAGACATCCTCGCCATCATCTCGTAAAGCGCAAAAACGACGAATAGGAGATACGACTTATGGCAGCTAAAGAGCTAGAGTTCGACGTCGAGGCGCGTGCGCGCCTCAAGTCGGGTGTGGATCAGCTCGCTCGCGCCGTGAAGGTGACCCTCGGCCCCAAGGGGCGGAACGTGGTCCTGGACCGGAAATTCGGCGCCCCCACCGTGACGAAAGACGGTGTGTCGGTGGCGAAGGAGATCGAGCTCGAGGATCCGATCGAGAACATGGGCGCCCAGATGGTGAAGGAAGTCGCTACCAAGACTTCCGACATCGCGGGTGACGGCACCACCACCGCGACGGTGCTGGCGCAGGCCATCTTCGGCGAAGGCCTCAAGAACGTCACCGCCGGAACGAACCCGATGGGCATCCGCCGCGGGATCGACAAGGCGGTCGAGCAGGTGGTCGCGGAGTTGAAGAAGCTCTCGACGCCCACGAAGGGCAAGAAGGAGATCGCACAGGTCGGCGCCATCTCCGCGAACAACACGCCTGAGATCGGTGGGTTGATCGCGGACGCGATGGACAAGGTCGGCAAGGACGGCGTCATCACGGTCGAGGAGGCCCGCGGCCTCGAGACCACGCTCGAGACGGTCGAGGGCATGCAGTTCGACCGCGGGTACCTGTCGCCGTACTTCGTGACGGACCCGGAGCGGATGGAAGCGGTTCTCGACGATCCCATGATCCTGATCTACGACAAGAAGATCAGCTCCATGAAGGATCTCCTCCCGGTCCTCGAGAAGGTCGCCCAGTCGGGCCGCCCACTCCTGATCGTTTCCGAGGAAGTCGAAGGTGAGGCGCTCGCCACGCTCGTGGTCAACAAGCTCCGCGGCACGCTGAAGGTCGCGGCTGTGAAGGCGCCCGGTTTCGGTGATCGCCGCAAGGCCATGCTTCAGGACATCGCCGTCCTCACCGGGGGCCAGGTTATCTCCGAGGACGTCGGGTTCAAGCTCGAGAACGCCGTGCTGTCCGACCTCGGTCAGGCGAAGCGCGTCGTGATCGACAAGGACAACACGACCGTCATCGACGGTGGTGGCGAGGGCGACCAGATCAAGGGCCGGATCGACGAGATCCGCAACCAGATCGACAAGAGCACGTCGGACTACGACAGGGAGAAGCTCCAGGAGCGTCTCGCGAAGCTCGCCGGCGGTGTCGCGGTCATCCACGTGGGTGCCGCGACCGAGTCCGAGATGAAGGAGAAGAAGGCGCTCGTCGAAGACGCACTGCATGCCACGCGCGCGGCTGTCGAAGAGGGCATCGTTCCGGGTGGTGGTGTCGCGCTGCTTCGCGCGCAGGCCGCCCTCGAGAGCTTCAAGGTCGAGCGTGAGGACGAGAACATCGGCGTGCAGATCCTGCGCCGTGCGCTTGAGCACCCGATCCGCCAGATCGCGGAGAACGCGGGCGTCGAGGGCAGCATTGTCGTCGCCAAGGTGCGTGATGGTAAGGGCGCCTTCGGCTACAACGCTCAGGACGACAAGTACGAGGACCTGGTGAAGGCCGGCGTCATCGACCCGACCAAGGTCGTGCGCATCGCGCTCCAGAACGCGTCGTCGATCGCCGGGCTGCTCCTCACGACCGAAGCGGTGGTGGTGGACATTCCGGAAGAGTCTTCGGCCGGCGGCGGTGGTGGAATGCCGGGCGGTGGAATGGGCGGAATGTACTAAGAGCCGCTCGCTCTTTCTGCGGGAAACGAAACGGGCTCGGTCGCTTCGGCGGCCGGGCCCGTTTTCGTGCCAGGGAGGTATCGTGCCGTCGATGGGGCTGGACTAGGCGGTTCACGAGGGCTCCGCTGGATCGATCACCGACCGACGGTCGCGAAGATGCACTTCAGGTAGGCACCCTCCGGAAAGCCGATGGGATGGTCGGGGGGATGCCCCGTCTGTTGAAGCACCTGAATCGACCGTTGTGCCTTCGCGACCGTGTCCTGGACCAGCCGACGGAACCGGTCCGAAGTGATTCGACTCGAGCAGGACGCTGCCACGAGTGTTCCCCCGTCCGACAGCACGTCGATCCCCAGCCTGATGATCCTGGCATAAGCCCGCAGTGCGCCGTCGACTTCCGAATTCGCCTTCGCGAAGGATGGCGGGTCGAGGATGACCATGTCGAAGACGTGCCCGCTGTCTCGCATCTCGGCCAGAAGCTTGAATGCATCGCCTTGCGCGACCTCATGCCGGGCGGAAGCGACGCCGCCCACCGACCGATTGTGAGCGAAATTGCGCTTCGCGGCGGCCAGCGCGGGGGGGCTCACATCGAGGCTGGTGACCGACCGAGCTCCTCCACGCGCGGCATATACCGAGAAGCCGCCCGTGTACGCGAAGACGTTGAGCACGGATCTGCCCGAGGCGAGCCGTTCCACACGCGCCCGATTCTCGCGCTGGTCGAGAAAGAACCCCGTCTTCTGACCTCTCAGCAGATCGGCCTCGAAAAGCAGTCCATTCTCCCGGAAGACCACGGGCATCACGGCATCCTCGCCGAGTAGCACCTGGCGGTCCCGCCGTTTCGACTCCTCGGAGATCCTGACGCCCCGACCGAGCCGCAGCACCATTTGCCCCGGACCGACGAGATCGCGCAGGGCGTCCATCACATCATCCAGATGCGGCAACCATGCTGCAGTGTAGACCTTGATCACCATGCTCCGGTCGTAGCGGTCCACGACGAGCCCAGGAAGACCGTCATTCTCACCGTGGACCACGCGGAACGCCGTAGTGTCCGGGCTGCTGCTCAGCGCCTGCCTACGTTCGCATGCCTGCCTCAGTTGCTCGAGGAGCCAATTCTCGTCGATCGGCTTCGGGTGGCCGCGATGGAGGACGCGGATCCGGATCGGGGACGTGGGATCGTAGAGTCCGATCGCCAGGAACCGATCCTTGCGGTCGAAAATCACAGCAAGGTCGCCAGCCCGTCCGCCATGTTGTTGTTTCCGGATGCTCTCCGCATACACCCACGGATGGCCCGCCGTGACCGCGCGTTCCGCTCCAGGCTGGAGGTGAACCGCCAGTCTCTGGGCCCTGCGCCTCATTCCTGGATTCTCTCGAAGATCGCCATCTGGGTCGGGGAGCCGAGCCTCGGGTGATTAGGTCCGAGCCCCTCGAATCTGAGCTCGTACCCATTCCGGTCACCTGCGCCGACCGACCACCGCTCGAATTTCACCCGATCCCATTCGAAACGATGGTGGGGATGCCGAAGCTCGTGGGACTTCAGTCCGTACAATTGGTTGTACTCACGATTGGGTGTCGTGATCACGACGCGTCGGGGCCTCAGGCGGATGAAGAGGCTGCGCTCCAGCCGAGATAGGTCCCCGGGCTCTAGATGCTCGATCGTCTCGACCAGGGCGGCCGCATCGAACCCGACGAGGTCCTGGTCCGTGTCCGTGACCGTGCCCTGCCGGAGCGTGACCCTTGGGTCGCGGCGACCACTCGCGCCCAACCGTGTGTTGGCAGTAACCAGAGCAGGGAAAGAACGGTCGAGTCCCACAATCCTGCGTAGGCCGGGTCTCGCAACCAGGCGTTCGAGGAGTGCTCCACTTCCGCAGCCGAGATCGAGCACCGATTCGACCCCTGGGTCTATCAGCTGGTCCACGACCGCGTCGAGGCGCTGTTCGTGCAGCGGGGTTGTGGTCGCGGAGCACGCACCATCGCTGGGACTCAGACGAGGCCTCGCGAGGCGAGGCGCATCAGGGCACCGGCTCACGCCTGTGAGTCCCGACCGTCGGGCCCGTAGATGCCGACCAGCCGTCCCTCCGCCTGTACGACCACGCATGCGCTGGCGCCCTCGGAGTTCGGTCACATCCGCCGAAGAGTTATCATCGAGGATCGTCGGTAGAGTCACTGAGCTCACCTGGGCGACCCGCGCATCCGGCCCCTCGCGGCCGAGCGTGTCCTCCAGGTTCGACCGTGTCATGGCTCCGACGACCCGGCCGCTCCCGAAGTCATCCACGACGGGCATGAAATCGAGATCCAACGCGTCGAGGACGTCGAGGACATCCTGGACATGGTTCTGACGCACACGTCCATAGAGGTGATGTGTAACCTCGCGAATCGGTCGGTCCGACGTGCCGTTCGGTTTGCCGGTCATTGTAGGATCTCCTTGTATGGCGACAGGCGATTGACCTGCGATGTAGTGCGCGGTGCTTCGTTGCGTGATTCACGCCAGAAAGACCACCACGGGAAGGGTGCGTCCAGTCCTGCGAGACAGGCCGCACGAATGCCTCGACGCGAGACGCGTTGAGCGCGGGTGGGACGCGCGGATAGCGCTGAACAAGGTTCGATCGCCATTCCACGCTCCAGAATCTCGGGCCAGTCTGGCAACAGCAAGCGGCGATCGATGCAGCGGCGGCAGCCTGTCTCGGTTCGTGGCGTGTGCGGCGGCTTGATCGAGAAGCAGCAGCACCGCAGCAACCAGCGTGCACGTCGAGGCACGCGATGGTAGAAGGGTATCAATGAGGAAGTTGAGCGGCAACCGAAGCGATTGGGCGCCGAGCGGCCGGGGATGGACTTCCCCTCGGCGCTGCGCCACGGCTGGTGCGTCGTTCGGGCTTGGGGCGTCGTGTGGTTCGAGGGTGTCGCGGGAGCGGCTCGGGGTTGTGCAAGTTCGTCGGACGCCCACCGGGTGGGCCCGAGCGTTCGTCGGCTCGGGGCTTCGCTTCTCCGGGGAAGTCCATCCCCGGCTTGCTGGGGTTATCCTCGCGTCACAGGGGCGGGGACACTCCGCGTGGGACATGGGGGTAAGCGGGCAGTGAGTTGTGGCCCGTCCGCGGGGTCGATGTTGCGGGCGGATTTGGGTGCTCCAGATCCTGGCAAGGGGAGGGCGATTGGATCTACGACGGCTATCGGCGGGTCAGGTCGGCTTTCGATCGGGACGGCTGGTCGGAGTGCTTCTCGGGCTCGCCGTGCTGGGGCTTTCCGTGCTCGTCTGGGTCCAGAGTCGGGTGGGTGCCCTGGGTGAGGAAGTGCGATCGATCGCCGACCCGGCCGAAGTCCTCGTCGGCGAGGCGCAGTACATGCTCGCTCGCCAAACGTCTGCCCTCCGGGGATACCTGGCATCCGGGGACACTATCTATCTTGGGCAGTACGACTCGCTCCGTGCCTTGGAAGAGGCGACGTATCCGTTACTGGAGGAGTATGCGGCCGCTCTGTCGCCGGAGATCTCCGCCGATGTAGCGGAATTCATGACGCTCTCGCGGGAATGGCACCGGAGGTTGCTGCTGGGGGAAATCACCGAGGTCGGTTCCGCGGGCGCGAGGGTCGACGCCCCCGTCGTCTTGCTCGAGCAGGAGATCTACCGAAGCGCGTTGGAGGCTGCCAACCGTGCCACCCTGAGCATTCGGGATATGAATCGGGATCGGCAGACGCGGATCGAGCAGATCGAAAGAGACGCGCGACTCATACTCGTCCTTCTGTTTGTTCTGTCCGGTGGGATCGCCGTGTTCATATCGATCATGAACGATCGCATCCGCACGCTTGCCCTCGAGGCCGAGGAGCGTCGCCTGGAGGTCGAAGCGGCCATGGAACGGACCGAGCGCGCGGTCGCCGCGCGTCAGCACCTCATCCGCGGC
>Ga0326597_10007161_pt1 | contig 15196 bp, 16 predicted proteins | sample RVTome_12_FD_203789 | JGI IMG/M metagenome (GOLD analysis project Ga0326597, IMG submission 203789) | Soil microbial communities from uranium-contaminated site in the Upper Colorado River Basin, Wyoming, United States - RVT100D185 | ecosystem: Environmental > Terrestrial > Soil > Contaminated >... | reverse complement strand
TCCCGTCCTCACCGGTCTCAGCAAGGCTAGATGCTGTGTCGCGGATTTGATCTGGTGGAGGTGGTTCGTCCTCGGGCGACCTTTTCGATGATCTCCTGGGCGGTGGCATCCCAGATGAAGGGCTGGGGTCGAGGTTCCCGACTTCGGCCCACAGCTCGATGGATGCGGTGAGTCGTCGACGCCGGTGAAGGTGCCCCGACGGATGCGGCGAGCGGTGAGTTCTGCAAACCAGCCCTCTACCGGGTTGAGCCCCGAGGGGCTGGGGGGAAGTGGAGGTGCCAGCGCTCTCTCTTGGGGTGGTCGAGCCAGTGAGTGACCTCGGGCTCGTCTGCGCCGAGAGGTTGTCCAACACCAGATGGACCTCGAGGTGGCGGGGCACGAGGAGGTCGATCGGTTTGAAGAAGGTGAGGACGTCTTGCCGGTGTGGGTCTTGCGGCAGTCGTGGAGCACCTCACCGGTGGCCACGATGAGGGCGGCGAACACGTCGGTGGTGCCGTCGTACACAACCCTGCGATGGGAGGGGTGGCTCCGTTGGTGACGGTCAGCCACCCGTCGAGTTCCTCACCGCGCCTGTCAGAAGCGGTTGAGGCGCCAGCCGCCGTCGATGGGGATGACGGCGCCGGTTACTCCGTCGTAGCGAGGTTCGCAGAGGTCGACCACGATGGATGCGACCTCGCGTCGGCCCACCAACCGGCGGGTCGGAGTGTGGCGAACGGCTCGATCGACGAAATCCGGGTCGAACTCGGCGATGTCGTCCGCCGACTCGGCGATCTGTCCGGGCGCCACGCCGTTCACGGTCACCTCAGGGCCGAGTTCGAGTGCGAGCATCTCCGTGAGCGTGATCAGGGACGCCTTGGCAAGGGTGTAGATCGAGTGGTTACGGATGTAGGCGGACCCAGCCGAGATGTTGACTATTCGTCCCCGTCCGCGATTGCGCATGGCGGGAGCCACCGCCCGACTGCAACGGCGAGCGGCCTCGACGTTGCCGTTCCAGATCCGGTCCCATTCCTCCTCGGTCATGTCGGTGAATGGTGTCATCGAGAAGGGACCGAAGTTGTTGACGAGAATGTCGACCTGGTCGAGCCTGGTCAGTTCGTCAACGAAGGACTCGATGCCTTGCGGGTTGTCGAGGTCCGCCTGACAGCAGCGGTGGCTCTGCTCTGACGTTGTGGGTAGTTGGTCAACCAATGCCGAGCACTCCTCCGAGGAGGCTCGGAAAGTACTGATGGTGGATGCGCCTCGTGAAGCGAGCTCGCTCACGATCACCGCACCGAGATTCCTCGATCCGGCCGTCACCACTGCCGTGATACCAGCGAGGGAGTTCATGACCGCTCCTTGTTCAGGCTCTCTACGGGTCGGTAGTCGATGTCGTAGCCGAAGTAACGCGGTCCGACCAGCTCCAGGCCCTTGTCGGTGCGCCACTGCGGGTCGGAGGGAACGCCGACGACGGCTACTCGCTGCCCGTAGCGAAGCTCTTCGGTCGTGATCGGTCGGCCGGTGTCCGCCTCGATGACGGTTATCAGGTCCGGCACGGTGGCAATCACCGATTCATCTGCGATGGCGATCAGGTTCTCGTTCTGGAATCGAATCAGCAGCCGAGACCCTGGCCACCCCCCGATTCCGTCGATCGTCACTTCACCGCGCGCGAACCCTTCAACCGTCCTTCGTTCGACATCGACGATCTTCCCTTCGAACAGGCGGTGGCCGCCGCTGGCCCTGAGCGCTGCCTCCACCGGGTCGGATTTCTCCGATCGGGCGCAGAGGATCGCCACTCCGATCTTCTCGGCCAGGGCAAGGGTGCCGGCAATCATCGCCCGCTTCACCTGTTCGCCGGTTTGGGGAAACAGGGCGATGAAGGCGGCTGCTCCCATGTCGATGGTGACCGAGCGGGCGAGACGTTCGGTCCAGTGGTTGTCGATGGTGTCCAGGACGACGGTGTTGCCTTTGTCATCGGCGATCGCCATCGGAGTCGCCTTGATCCCGTGCAGGGTGGGGGTACTCATCTGGATCTCGGGGAACGCCCTGCCCATGGCGTCACAGTCGACCAGCGGGAGGCCTGTCATCGCAGATGCCACGATGGGCATCACCGAGTTGAGCCCCCCCACCTCGGCACTGATGATGTGGGTGATCGTGCGACCGAGGCGCTGTCCCAGGGCGCGAAGGGCCGTTCCCTGTTCGTTGCCTCCGGGGAGCTTCTCGACCAGCACTGTGGGTGCGCCCATCACGGCCGACATGACACACAGGGCATCGTCGGGCAGGTCCTCTGGATCGATGACCGTCACCGGACCGTGGGTATCCAGCGCCTGGCGCGCCATCAGCGACCCGATATAGGGGTCACCACCTCCACCCGTTCCCAGGAAGGACGCGCCGACAGCAAGGGCCTCCAGTTGGTCTGTGGTGAGCTGGCGTTCCAATGTCATCTTCCTAGCTGAGATCGCCGACCACTCGCAGCGATATTCGTACGGCGTTTGAGGGCAGGTAGGCGAGGGGCACTTCGTCGACGTCGACAACGCGGACGGTCTCCGCCTTTGCTCCGGCTTTCACGCATCTCGCCCTGGCTTCATCCGAGATGGCGGAGAGGGCTTCTTGGCGGGTGGTTCCGTCGAGGGCGACGACACGATCGACCTGAGCTCCGACTTGGGACAGGGCCGCCCCGATGGCGTTGGCGACGCCGGCGTGTGGTGGTCGTATGACCCTGGATGCGCCAGGGATGTCGTCGTCAACCAGGATCGAGCCTCCTCCTACCAGCACGACGGGAATTGGGTCAGGGCTCGTCTTCATCGCATCGAGCGTTTCTGCAATCGCAGCCTTCATCACCGCGACCGCTTCGTCCACGATTCTGGTATCGAGGTGCGCTACCAGAGCCGGATCCCCGATTTCCGCCAGGCCCGCTGCCACTGCAATGTCGGTGGCGGTGAGGACGTCGCCACCGAATACAAGGGCTCGTTCCGTCAGTTCGTATCCGACGGAGTCGGGACCGACTGTCACCTGCTCGCCGAAGCGCACCATCGAACCGCCTCCGATGCCGACGGACACGAGATCGGGCATTCTGAAGTTGGTTCGCACTCCCCCGATGTCGATGGACATCGGCGCCTCCCGCGGGAATCCGCTGCGGAGAATTCCGATGTCGGTGGTGGTGCCACCTATGTCGATCACCGCACAGTCGGTGAGCCCGGAAAGGGCGCCGGCGCCCCGCATGGAGTTGGTGGGGCCAGATGCGAAAGTCGATACCGGGTAATGGCGAGTCTGTTCTGCGCCCATGAGGGTGCCGTCGTTCTGGCTCAGAAACATCGGGGCGTCCATCCCGAGATCGGCGATGGCCTGCTGGAAGGCGGTCACGATCTTGTCGGCGAGAGGGCGCAGCGATGCGTTGAGGATGGTGGCGTTCTCTCGTTCGATGAGGCCTATCCGTCCGATCCGGGTGGAGAGGCTCACCGATGCATGGGGATGTGCTTCTGCCAGGAGCTGGGCGGCGCGTTCCTCGTCGGAGGGGTTGACGGGGCCGAATACCGACGTGATGGCTGCGGTGCCGATCCCCTCATCTCGGAGCTCGACGGCGACACTGCGGATCTGCGCTTCGTCGAGCGGGGAGATCGGTCTCCCGTCGAATTCGTATCCTCCGCTCAGGATGTAGGAGCCCCCATCCACTACTTGGCGCAGGCGGGAGGGCCAGTCGAGCATCGGCGGGATTGCCCGTGTGGTAGAGCCGGCGAGCCTGATGGCGGCGGTGCGGGCGAGATGCTTCGCCTCGACCACGGCATTGGTGAAATGGGTGGTGCCGATCATGACGGTGTCGACGTGGTTGGCGTCGATGCCGGAGTGTTGGAGGACGGCGCGTATGGCTCCGACCACACCACCGAGGACGTCGCTGCTGGTTGGTTGTTTGAACATCGCGAGTACGTCGCGGCCTCGAACGACCACGGCGTCGGTGTTGGTGCCGCCGACGTCGACGCCGATGTTCAGTCGGGTCACCTGCCCGAACGGCCCAGTGCTTCGAGAACCGCTTGCGGGGTGATGGGGATGGCGTCGATCGGTGCGCCGACCGCGTCGGACACCGCGTTGGCGATGGCCGCGGCCACGGGCACGATCGGAGGTTCGGCGACCCCCTTGGCGCCGAACGGGCCACCCTCGTCGGGGTGCTCGAGGATGATGGTTTCGACACGAGGAACGTCGGTCGCCAGCGGTAGCCGATAGCTCTCGAGGTTGCGCTGCCGGTAACGCCCGTCCTCCCCGATGGTGAGGTTCTCCCACAGGGCGTATCCCAGTCCCTGCGCTACTCCGCCTTGGACCTGACCCTCGACTCCGAGTGGGTTCACGACCGTTCCGACCTCTTGTGCCACCACGTAGCGGAGGACCTCGACGTTTCCGGTGACAGGATCGACGCGGACTTCGGCCAGGTGGACGTGATAGGTCGGGGTCGGGAAGGTGGGGAACAGCAATCCGCTTGCGCAGGTGGGGTCGAACTTGGGCTGTGGAGTCGCGTGGGTTCCGGTCGCGGCCAGGGACTCCCCTCGAGCGGTGGCCTGGGCGGCGATTTCGGCCAGGGTCAGCTTGGTTCCGGGTGAGCCCTTGACGGTCACGCCGCCGTCCACCAGCTCGAGATCCTCGACTGCAGCCTCCAACATCGTGGCGGCGATCTCATAGATCTTCTGTCGGAGCTCGGTGGCGGCTTTCCCAACGGCCCGCCCTACCACGTGGGTGGTTCTGGAGCCTTGGGATCCGGCGTCGTAGGGGGAGGTGTCGGTGTCCGGCATCGAGACGACCACCTGGTCCGGTGAGATTCTGAGCTCCTCGGCGGCGATCTGGGTGACCCCCATCGCCACCGCGCCGGAGCCGTTCTCCGTTGCTCCCGTGATCACGCCGAGTCCGCCGTCCTCGTTGAGCTTGAGAATCACCGATCCGGGTTGGGAGTTGGTCAGCCAAACCGTGGCGGCGATTCCCACCCCGGTGTACGGCTCACGAGCCCTCTCGGCCCAGGGGGCCCTTTCTTCGACGGCGTCGAAGGCTTTCGCGAAGATGCCGGCGTCAGGCAGCTCCTGTCCATTGAGAAGGGCGTCTCCGTCTGTGATCAGATTCTTCAGGCGGAATTCTCTGCGATCGATGTCGAGCGTTCGGGCGATGTGATCGGTGTGGCGTTCGAGGGCAAAGATGACATGGGTACCGCTGACCCCGCGATAGGCACCGGTCGGCGCAGTGTTGGTGTAGACGGACCGGCACCGGACCCGAGTCGGTCCGACGCGATATGGGGCTCCGGCGAGGATGAAGGCTATCGACGCGAGATACGGGCCATCGGTGCCGGCAGCACCGGCGTTGATCAGCACGTCGATCTCCCGGCCGAGAATGCGACCATCGGAGGAGACCGCCGATCGCACCCGGAAGACGGCGTCCTCGCGGCACTGGCACGTGATCAAGTCCTCGCTGCGCTCGTTGACGATCTTGACGGGCCGGCCCGTGGCACGGGCGAGCAGGGCGGCGTAGGGTTCGAGCGAGACATCGAGCTTGGCGCCGAATCCGCCGCCGATGTGGTGTCCGACGACCCGCACGTCCGATGAGCTGATTCCCAGAGCCTCGGCGAGACGATCCCTGACCCGGAAGGGATACTGGTGGGCGATGTGGACGGTGTATCGACCGCCGGCATAGACCGCCACCACGCCCTTGGGCTCCAGGTACGCCTGGTACTGGCGCTGGCTGCGGTATTCGTCCTCGATGACGTGGTCGGCGGCGGCGAAGGCCTCTTCTACGCCTCCCGGGTCGGAGCTCATCTCGGCACAGACATTCCCACCGCGAGGAAAGTCGTCGCCTACCGGTTCATATGACTCCCACTCCGGATGCACCAGGGGTGCGTCGTCGGTGAGGGCGAGATCCATGTCGACGACCGGTTGCTCTTCTTCGATGTCGACTTCGATCGCCGCGACGGCCCGCCTGGCAAATTCGCGGCTTTGGGCCGCAACGGCTGCGATCGGCTCGCCCTCGTAGGCGATCAGATCTGCGGCGAACACCCGCTCGTCACGGATCTTCAGGCCGGTTCTGTGGGAGGGGGCATCTGAGGCTGTTATCACCGCCCACACACCCGGCATCGCTTCGGCCTTGCTGGTGTCGATTCGGCGGATTCGGCCTCTGGCGACGGGAGACCGCAGTATGGCTCCGTGGATCATGCCGGGCAGCGACACATCCACGCCGTAGGTGGCCGTGCCGCGCACCTTCGGGTCGGCGTCTCTGCGTGGGGCGGCGGCTCCGAGGGCGGTCATCGATCTCCTCCGGATAGCTGCAGTACCGCGTCGACGATCTGGCTGTAGCCGGTGCACCTGCATATGTTCCCGGCGATCGATCGTCGGATCGTCGCCTCGTCGGGTGAGGGATTCTCGTCGAGCAGAGCTGTGAGGGTCATCACGAATCCGGGTGTGCAGAATCCGCATTGCACGGCGCCGGCTTCGACCATCGCCTGCTGGAGCGGGGTGGCGTCGACCGCCCCGACTCCTTCGATGGTGGTCACCTCGCGGGATCCGACCGCGTGGGCGGCGAATATGCACGAATCTACAGGGCGCCCGTCCACGAGCACGGTGCACGCCCCGCATTCACCTTCGACACATCCCTCTTTGGTGCCGATGAGTCCCAGCTCGTCGCGGAGTACATCGAGCAGCGTCGCCGCCGGGCTCGCGTCCAACGTCCTCATGCGTCCGTTGACGTTCAATGTCAGTTGCACGTCGTCATTCCTCCAGGGCTCGGCTCTTGGCGATGTCGACGGCACGCCCCAGCAGTCTTGGCAGCACCATTCTTCGATAGGAGGCGCTGGCTCTGGCGTCGTCGATCGGCTCGGCCTCGGCGGCGAGCAGCCGAGATGCCTCTTCTACCGCCTCCGGCTCCAATCGCGATCCGATCAGGGCATGCTCGGCAGCAGCCGATCGGAAAGGGACCGCAGCAACGGCGACGGCGGCGATCCGGGCGTCGCTGACCAAGCCGTCCGTCATGGAGATCCTGACCGCCAGCCCAACCACCGCCACCTCCATCGCCGTCCGGGGTGCCACCTTCAGATAGACCTCGCCCGTTCCCGCGTCACACGGTGAGATGTCGAGACGGGTGAGGAGTTCCTCCGGACGGGCGGCGGTCGATCTGCGCCCCAGAACGAACTCCGCCAGCGGCATCGAGCGGGTGCCGCCGGTGGAGGCCAGGGTGATCGAGGCATCCGCAACCAGGAGCGGAGCAATCGTGTCGGCGGCGGGAGATGCGTTACAGACGTTCCCTCCGAGGGTGCCGACTTCTTGGGTCTGCCAGCCTCCGATGGTGGAACACGCCTCGGCCAGGGCCGGTAATCGAGCCGAGAGTTCGGCATCGGTGGCGAGCTGGTGATGTGTGACGAGGGACCCGATGCCGACGGTCTTCTCTTTTCGATCGATCCCTCGGAGATCGTCGAGGTTGCCGATGTACAGGAGGGTCTCGGGTTGGATCTGACCGGCCTGCAGCTGGACCATGATGTCGGTTCCGCCCGCCAGTACCGTGGCCGAGCTTCCGAGTTCCTGCAATGTCGCCAGGGCTTCGTCGGTGGTGGCGGGCGAGATGAAGCCGGACACTGGGAGGTCGGTGGAGATCGCCATCGACGTGATCTTATAACATTCTTGGTGGGTGCGAAACCCGGGGGCTGATACGGTCATCCCCCAAAGCGAGGTGCATTGCCCCCTCCACAAGACCAATCCGGGGAACGGGCGGTCAGCCGGGTCGACCGCGTGTATGAGGAACTGCAGGCCGCGATCATCTCGGGCGAGCTGGCGCCAGGGACGCCGCTACGCCATCAGGAACTGTCGGATGCCTATGGGGTGAGCCTGATCCCGATCCGCGAGGCGATCCGCAAACTCGAGATGGAACGCCTGGTGGAGAGCATCCCCAATCGCGGCGCCCGGGTCGCACCGATTTCCATCGAGGACCTCCAGGATGCCTACGCAACCCGAATGGCCATCGAGGGCGAGGCTCTTCGCAAGGCCGTCGACAACATCGGGCCGGCCCAGCTGGCCCAGATGCGATCTTGGCGGGATGAGATGGTGGCAAACGTGCGGCGACGTGACACCGCCTTTTACGAGCTTCACCGCCGGCTGCACTTCGCGATGTATGAATCGTCCGGATCCGACTGGCTGGTTCACACCATCGAGATCCTGTGGAGGCATACCGAGCGGTACCGGCATCTCGCAGCGCGAATGAAGCCATTCGTAGAGGTGGGCGACGACCTCCATGGCCATGTTCTCGATGCCGTCGAAAGGGGGGACACCGAGGCTGCTGTGGCCGCCCTCCATCGAGATTTGCTGCGCACCGCAGATCTGGTGGCCGATGCCTACAGCGACGGCGTGGCTGGAGAAAGCGACCAGGTCAGAAGCGATTGAGTCCAAGCCCGCCATCGAAGCGGAGGGTTGTTCCCGTCATCGAAGAGAACGTTGCGCCACAGACGATCGCGATTGCCTCGGCCAGCTCTACTCGGGTTACCAGACGTCCACGGGGTGTCCGATCACGAACGGCTTGCGCCCATTCCTGGTCGTATGACGACAGCTCGTTGAGACTCTCGGCGACCTGACCGGGGGCGACGGCGTTCACGGTGGCATGAGGGGCGAGCTCGAGGGCCAGCTCCTCGGTGAGAACCTCGACTGCGGCCTTCGCCAGCCCGTAGGCACCTCGGTTTCTGACCCGGGCAGACACAGCCGAGAGATTCACCACTCGGCCGTCGGTGGAGTCGCGAAGGTAGGGGGCGGCGGCCCTGGTGCACAGCCACGTGCCCTTGAGATTGGCGTCGACGACTCTCGTCCACTCTGACTCATCCGCTTCCATGATGGGAGTGGCGCCATATGGTCCCGCGTTGTTGACCACGATGTCCAGGCCGCCCAGTTCGGCTACCGCAGACTCCATCATCGAGGTCACCTCTGCACTCGAGGAGACGTCCCCGGCGACCGCGACGTGGCCGGTGCCGTAATCCCCCAGGAGAGCCAGGACGGCTTCGGCCTCGGTCACAGAACCTCGATAGTTGATGGCGACCTTGGCTCCGTGACGAGCCAGAGCGACAGCGATTTCGGCTCCGAGATTCCGAGATGCGCCGGTCACGATCGCTCGACGTCCGTCGAGCATGGCCGGCTTCGAGATGTCAGTCACGTATGCTCCAGTCCTCTTCGTTCGAGAGTTGAGATTGCTCCTCGAGATCCGCACCTACACGCTCCACCCGGGTAAGCGCCCGGAGTTCGTTGCGTGGTTCGAAGAGGAGGTGGCTCCGGCGATGGAAGCTGCCGGCATGACCGTGTTGGGCAGCTTCGAATCGATCGAAGACGACGACGTGTTCGCCTATCTGCGACAGTTCGTCGACGAAGAGGAGCGGGATCGGCTGACCGCGGCCTTCTACGCCAGTGAGGCATGGCGGTCGGGCATGAAGGACAGAGCACTCGCGCTCGAGAGCGGTCATGAGGTGAGGCTGGTGCGGTCCACCCCTCGATCGGCCATGTGAGCATCGACCTCATACGACTCGATTCACCCAGTTCCCGCGTCCCGCCAAGGCCCGGGCGTTGGCGTCGATGATCGTTGCCAGGCGATCACTCAAGCGGTCAGATGCCCACGCCATGTGTGGGGTGATGATCACTTCCGGCATATCCCACAGCGGCGAGTTGTCCGGGAGGGGTTCGGTGGCCGTGACATCGAGGCCCGCTCCCCTGATGGTTCCCGCCGTGAGAGCCTCAACCAGAGAATCCTCGTCGACGACGCTGCCGCGACCGACATTGACGAGCCATCCGCCCTCGAGTGCCTTCAAGTGTTCGGCCGTGATCAGGCCGGCGGTGTCGGGGGTGGACGGGAGTGTGAGGACCACGGCGTCGCACCGGCGGAACAGGCCAACGAGATCGTCCGGAGACACGACCTCTTGAACGATGCCGCCGTATCCCTCCACGCTCCGCTTGGCACCGATCACCTTCATTCCCAGGCCGAGCAGTCGCCTGGCGATCTCTTCGCCAATCGAACCGAGGCCGACGATCCCGACCCTCAAGCCTTCTGTCTCGTAAGCCATTTCCGGCTTCCACCGGTGGTCGACGCTGCGGCGGACCGCCGGACCCAATCGACGGAGAAGGGACAACAGGAGCGCAACGGCGTGATCGGCCACCGCCGGGGAATGGGCTCCCTTGGCGGAGGTGAGGATCACGCCGAGCTCCCGGAAACGGTCGAGCGGGAACTGATCTGTGCCCGCCGAGATCGCCTGAATCCAACCCAACCCGTGGTCGAGAAACGAATCGTCCCAGACATAGGTGATGAGTCCGTCGGCTCCATCCGCCAAAGCCCGGTGGCCCCCGACGTCATCGCCTGGAGAAACCAACTCGAAGCTCCCCAGCGGGGCCAATACCCGTGCGAGACCGGGCCCATGCACGTGGTGCAGGACGAGGACGGGTCTGTCGGTGGCGGTCATGGGCAGCCAGATTATAAGATCGCAGGAGGATCGATCGGAGGCTCAACTTGTCATTGCACGACGTCATCGAGGCGATGCGGCTCCTCGACGGGCCGGCGACGGGACGGGAGGTTGCGCGTCTTCTCGAGCAGCATGAACTCGAGGTCGCCGTGCAGCCGATCACCGAAGGAGACCGTTCAACCGACTTCATCTCGGTGACCGTGCCGGGACACGAAGGCCGCTCCCGCGGCGGCGATGCTCCCACCTTCGGGATCATCGGCCGACTGGGTGGCATCGGGGCGAGACCGGAGGCCGTGGGTCTCGTCTCCGACGGCGACGGGGGGGTCACCGCCGTCGCCGCCGCACTGGCACTGGGCAGACGCGCCGCGGCCGGTGACCGGCTGACCGGAGACGTGGTCATCGCCACGCACATCTGCCCCAACGCACCGACCGAGCCTCACGATCCGGTTCCCTTCATGGGAAGCCCCGTATCGATGGCGACGATGAACCGCCTCGAAGTCGGCGCGGACATGGAGGCGATCATGGTCGTCGACACCACCAAGGGGAATCGCATCCTCAACTGGAAGGGGATCGCGATCACATCGACGGTGGTGGGAGGGTGGGTACTGCCAGTCGCTCCCGATCTCCTCGACATCTACGAACAGGTGTGCGGAGTGCCGCCGCGGGTCCTGCCGCTGTCGACCTACGACATCACGCCCTACGGCAACGGGCTCTACCACGTCAATTCGATCCTGCAGCCGGCGGTCGCCACCGACGTCCCGGTGGTGGGGGTGGCGATCACCGCCGAAACGGCGGTACCGGGATCCGCCGGCAACGCCAGCCATCCGGGCGATATCGCCCTTGCGGTGTCGTTCTGCCTCGAATCGGCCGCCCGGTTCGGGACCGGTCGGCTCCAGCTCTACGACGTCGCCCAGCACGCCACCGCCCTGGAACGGTATGGGCCGATGACTCGTCTCCAGGGAGACGGCACCGGAGTTTCTGCCGAGAGCGGCTAAACCCCCGAAAGACTCTGCCGAAGGCTCCCGAAGCGCTCGACCACCTCGGGAATCGGGCGGCCCGTGTCGACCGGCATGATGGTGACGGCGTCGACGCCCGCCTCGACAAGAGCCGAGAGCCGAGAGGCTATTTCCGACTCGGTGCCGGCCAGACAGAATCGGTCGATCCATTCCGAGGGCAGCATTTCTTCCAGCTCTCGGGACGCCCCGTGTCCGTAGCCCATGTCGGCTACGCGTCGGGAGATGGCCTCAGGGACCTCGATCCCTGCGAGTAAGAAGCTGGCATATCTCGGGTGGTGGGTGGCGAGGTGGCGAACGAGCCCCGGTTTCATCGCCGCCTTCACCGAGTCGGGCTCATCATTCGACATGGCGACGTCGAGACGGGCCGTCAGCCGGACCGTCGATGGGTTCCGGCCGGCCCGCTGCGCACCCAGGGCGATTCGCTCCAATACGTTCTTCACCATCGTCGGTGATGCCATGCCCTGGACCATCACCTCGTCGGCGAGCTCTCCAGCCAGTTCGAGCATCTTGGGGCCGTTGGTGGCGATCATCACAGGGATGTTCGGCCGGCTCGCGAAGTCGAGACCGGCACCGTGAAAGCCGATCACCGTCCCGTCCATGTTCGCCTCCTCTCCGCTGAGCAGCGTCCGGATCAGAGAGATCGCCTCTCGCACTGCCACCAGAGGCTTCGTTCTCTCGATTCCCATCGCCGCGAAGCCGGAGACGCCTGCGCCCAGCCCGAGGGTGAACCTCCCTCCGCTCACTTCATCCACAGTTGCGGCAGCCGCTGCCGTCACGGCAGGGTGGCGAACGAAGGGATCCGTCACGCACACACCCAGGCCGATGTCCGGGACCCGGGCGGCGATGTAACCGAGGGTGGCCCAGCAGTCTCGAAAGAAACGCTCATCGGCATAGAGCACCCGGTCGAAGCCGTTGGCGGCAGCGGTTCGGGCGAGACCAACGAGCGAATCGGGTTCATGCCGGCCCAAGAGCAGAAGATCCAGCCCGAGTTCGATCACTCCCAGCCTCCGTCCGGGTTCAGCTCTTCGATGGGGGCGTAATCGATTTCGAAGCCGTAATGGCGCGGCTCGGTGATGGCGAGTGGGGCCCCCGCTCGGTAGGGAGCCGCCGCCCTCATCCCGATCACCGTGACCCGACGCCCCAGATCGAGTTCGGTATTGGAGATCGGTTCGGCGTCGTCGGAATCGACGATCGCGACGATGTCGGGACTCATTGCCACATACCGGTCTCCCACCTTGACCAGGTGGTGCTCGTTCTGGAACCAGACCTCCGCCGTTGTGCCGGCGAATTCACCGGAGCCCTCCACGACGGTGGTCCCCTCCATGTAGCCGTCGTCCGTGTCGTCCCATGTGCGCTGCGATACCTCGCCGCTGAACAGCGGGTATCCGCTCACTGCGGCGATCGCAGCCGCGATCGGGTCGCTGCCCTTGGCACGCGCCCCCAGGACCTGTCTACCGACGTGGAGGGAGCGGCTGAGGGTGCCGGGGATCAGGGCAGTCGCCGCTCGAGCAGCGCTGGTCGGGAAGCCGGCGTGCGAGCAGGAGGCGCCCATGTCCACTGCCTTGGTGACTCTCGAGATCATCTTCCCGATCCGTTCGGCCACCGTGGGGCTCGCAGCGTCGGTCAGGATCAGGGCGTTCCCCCACGGGTCGCATATCGACACCGGCCAGGTCGGGTGCCCCAAGACAGCGGGGAGCGCCTGGCTCATCTTCGGAAGGGCCCTGCCTATGTAGTCGCCGTCGATCATGGTTCGGTTGGAGCGAGCGGCCGCGTCGAGAGCGACGAGGGTATTGGAAGGGCCGAGCTCGAAGGGGATGATGGCGCCGATCTCCTGATCGAGGTGGGCGGCCAACTCGTCGACCGCTCGAATCCATGGACGTTGGAATCGTTCCCCGTCCGGGACTCCGAACTCGACCCGGGCGTCGTCGTCGAGCGGGGGGTGCGGAGCGATGGAGCCCATGCCGAAGACCGAACAGGTGAGGGTTTCGGGGTCGACTTCGTCGATGGTCGTCCACGAGACCTCGATGGAGTCGGCGAACAGGCGCTCGAAGTAGCCCCGGCCGCGGCTGGCGAGGCCACCGCCTCCGGTGGCAAACATGCCGAGTCCGAGGATCAGCGCTTCCGCGTCCTGGCGGTCGTCGATTCTCGTGTGCGTCATTCCGCCACCTCCGCGAGGTCGTTGAGCCGTCGAGCCTCGCCGGCGGCTTCGGCTGCCGATTCGGGATCGAGTTGGGCGAGGGGTGGTCTGACTCCCCCGCCCGCCAGGCCTACGGCGTCCATTCCCACCTTGACGGCGCCCACGTTGTAGGCATCGCCCCGGCGCGCTCGAATCTCCTCGATGGGAACGCAGGCCGATCTGAGCTCCAGTGCCTGCTTCCAGTCTCCGTTTGTAAGAGCCGCGTGCATGCCGAGAGCGACACGGGGCGCGAAGTTGGCCAGACCCGAAGTGAAGCCGACCGCTCCCGCCAGGTGGAAGAAGGGGGCGTATCTCTCGGCGATTCCACAGGTCCACGCCACGCCCGATTCGTCGTCGGCGACGGTACTGGCGAAGCCGGAGATGTCCCGGTTGGAGTACTTGCAACCGACGACCAGTTCGTGGTCCAGCAGCCGGGCGAGATCGGTCGGCTCGGGCATGCCGCGGCTGTAGACCACCGCTGGCAGGCCGGCGTGCTCGATGATGGATTGCCAGTAATCGACCAGGCCGTCGGAGGCGACGTACGGCTGTTGGCGGGGCATCGCCAAGATGCCGTCGACACCGAGTGCTGCCGCTCGCCGAGCGAGTTCGATCGCCACCGGGTACTCATGTCCGACTCCGACCGCTACGACTGCACGGTCGCCCACCGTCGCCACCGCCGTTTCGATGACCTCGGTCCACTCGTCGGCCGACAGCGAGGCGACCTCGCCGGTGTTGCCGGCGACATAGAGGAGTCCGACGCCCTCGCCTACCAGGAAGGTCAGGTTCTCGCTCAACGCTTCCAGATCGGGTCGAGACAGATCCCTTGTGAAGGGCGTGGTGGGTGTTACCCCGACGCCGGTCAGAGCGGAGCGAAAGCGCGACAGGTCGGACATCGACCGAACCTCCATGGTTCTAGAGTGTCGATATTATAAGATCCAGCGCATCCTGGAGGAGGATCAGTGTCGGACGCCGAAGGCAGCATCGAGCAGAGAACCCGGGCCGTGGTGGATCGCCTCTACGAGGCATATTTCGCCGGTGACGCCACCGGAATGGTCGAAACGATGTCCGATGACGTCTGGGTGCGATTCCTGGGTCGGGTCGACTTCCGGGGCAAACAGCAGGCACGCGAGTTCTTCGGCGGCAACAACCCGCTCCTGATCGACCTCCAGTTCGACATACGGAGGCTCATCGTCGACGGTCGACATGCGGCCGCCATCTGGGAAGAGCACGCCACGACCATCCACGGACGGCCGTATCAGAATCACGGCGTCGACGTGTTCACCGTCGAGGACGACCGGATCACCGCCATTCACGAGAACAACGACGTCCGGATCCATCGGGAGCACTTCGGGTCCTGAAGCCGCCGCTCAAGACCGAGTACCGAGGCGAGAAAGTACATCTGCCGCAGTGGCAGCGATGACTCGATCCAGCCGGCTGACGTCGACTGGAACGAGCGCGACCGAATCGGCACCGCTGTCGAACAGCCGCTCGATCTTCTCCGCCACCTCGTCGGGAGTGCCGGCGACGGTCAGTTCGTCCACCCACCGGTCGGGCATCTCGGCGGCCACCAGGTCGGCTCCCCCCCGG
>Ga0326597_10007160_pt1 | contig 15196 bp, 15 predicted proteins | sample RVTome_12_FD_203789 | JGI IMG/M metagenome (GOLD analysis project Ga0326597, IMG submission 203789) | Soil microbial communities from uranium-contaminated site in the Upper Colorado River Basin, Wyoming, United States - RVT100D185 | ecosystem: Environmental > Terrestrial > Soil > Contaminated >... | reverse complement strand
CACGACGTGATCACCCGGAACGGCCTGCTGCTGCTCAAGTGCGGCCTGCGGTCGATCCGCTTCCGTCCGGCCCTGGACCTGACGGCGGCCGAGGCCGACGCGGGCCTGGACCTTCTGCGCAGGAGCCTGAAGGAGCTTTAGCGACATGATCGAGCGTGAGGCGGCCATCAAGGTCTACAACGAGGCCCTGGGCGCGAAGGGGGCCCGGGGCCGGCTGGTGCGCGTGAGCGAGCACGGCTACTACGAGGTGCTCATCGAGTCCGCCGGCCGCTTCTACACGGCGCTCCTGCCCGTGGCGCAGACGGTCATCCTCGCGGCCGACCCCGAGGAGGCCGTGGCCGCCATCGAGGTGGAGCGCTAGCGGTGGCCCGGGAGGTCAAGGTCGTCTTCCTCGGCCTCGGACCCATCGGCCGCGGCATCGCGAAGATCGTCCTCGAGACCGAGGGGCTCAAGGTGACAGGCGCCGCCGATCCTTCGCCCGAGCACGCGGGCAAGGACCTGGGGACGGTGCTGGGGCTCGCGCGCAAGCTCCGCATCAAGGTCCACGGAGACCCCGCGAAGTTCACCCGGAAGACGAAGGCCGACGTGGCAGTGCTCTCCACGACCTCCTCGGCGAAGGCGCTGAAGGCCCAGGCCGTCGCCCTGATGCAGCGGGGCCTCCACGTCGTCACCACCTGCGAGGAGCTGTCTTACCCCGTCCCTGCCCACGAAGGCGTGTTTCGCGAGCTCGACAAGGTGGCGAAGCGGAAGAAGGTCTCGATCCTGGGCACGGGCGTGAACCCCGGCTTCACCATGGACGCCCTCCCCCTCATGCTCACGGCCCCCTGCCGCAAGGTGAACCGGGTCGTGGTGACGCGGGTGGTGGACGCGGGCACGAGGCGCCTCCCCCTGCAGCGCAAGGTGGGGGCGGGGCTGAACCTCGCGCAGTTCCGCCGGGCCCTGACCGAGGGCGCGGTCCGCCACGTGGGGCTGCCGGAGTCGGTGCACATGATCGCGGCGGGCCTGGGCTGGAAGCTCGGCAAGGTCGACGAGTCCATCGAGCCCGCGGTGGCGCCCCGCGACCTCGACACCGAGTACCTGCGCGTGCCCGCCGGCAACGCCGCGGGCATCAAGCAGAGCGCCCGCGGCTACTTCAAGAACGGCGAGCTCGCGGTGAGCCTCGACCTGCACATGTACGTGGGGGCCGAGAACCCGCGCGACCACGTGCTCATCGACGGCGATCCGCCCATCGACATGACGATCACCGGGGGGGTGGCGGGAGACATCGCCACCGCCGCTATCGCGGTCAACGCCATCCCGCGGCTCCTCGCGGCGCCCGCCGGGGTCGTGACCATGAAGGACCTGCCCCCGGTCGTGCGCTTCAGCCCCGCGGACCTCAAGACGCTCCCTAAGAAGAAGCGCTAGGCGCGGCCGCGGCGGCGGCGGGCGTACTCCGTGATCCGCCGGGCGCCCGCGTCTTCGACGTCCAGGAACTGCACGCCCACCTGATACCCCGAGCCCGTCTCCTCGGGCAGGCAGTGACGCACCCGGGCTCGCACCCGGACCGTTTCCCCCGCGAGGTCGAAGGAGAAGTCGTGGACGCTGTCCACGGCCAGCGCGCGATCCTCGCGAAGGCGGGCCCCGCTCGAGCTGACGTCCAGGAGCCTCGCGCGACCTATGGGCGGTTGGGTCATGGCGGCCACCTCCCCGGGAAGGGCCGGGAGTATACCGCGGACTGGGCTATACTCGCCCGTCCCGGAGATCAGGAAGGGCGCCCGCTTAGCCATGAAGGGCCAGCTGTCCGAAGGGGTGTTGCCAAAGGTCCTCCGGGACCTCTACGTCGGGCGCCAGACCGGAGTGCTGCGGTGCACGCTGGCCGGCGAGCAGCGCAACCTACGCTTCCGCCGAGGCCACATCGTCCGGGCCGACACCAACGTTCAGGGCAAGCAGCTGGGCGAGGTCCTCGTCGAAGAGACCTGGCTCTCTCCCGAAAACCTCGAGCGCGCGACCGCCACCGTGAAGGAGACGGGCCGACGGCTGGGCGAGGTCCTCATCGAGATGGGAGTGCTCACGAGCGACAAGCTCGAGGACGCCCTCGCCCTGCACGTGCGGGACATCGTGGCCCGGGTCTTCTCGTGGCGCGAAGGGGAGTACGAGTTCGAAGAGGAGCCGGAGCTCCCCGGCGCGGCCGAGGCGACGCTTCGGCTCTCCACGGGTGAGCTGATCCTCGAAGCCGTGCGCCAGGTCAGCGATCCGGATGTAATCCGCTACGCGCTGGGCGAGATCGACCGCGTCCTGGCCCTCTCCTCGGACCCGCTGCTCCGCTTCCAGAAGGTCGCCCTGTCGCCCACCGACGGTTTCGTGCTGTCGCGGGTCGACGGCACCTTGTCGGCGCGCGAGATCCTCCAGATGATTCCCCTGCCGGAGGAGGAGGTGCAGAAGAGCCTCTTCGGCCTGCTCTGCACGGGAATCATCGAGTACCCGCCGGAAGGGGCCAAGAAGGCTCCTTCCTCCAATGTGGGGCCGGCCCGGCCCGTCGGCACGCCGGTCTCGCGGGCGGCGCCTCCGCCTCCGACGGCCGCCGCCCAGAGTCCTCCTGCTCCCCCGGCACAGCCGCCCGCGGCACATCCAACCTCACCCGCGACGCCTTCCGCCTCGGCAACCCCGGCCACCACCCCGGCCATCGAGAGCCGCCGTCAGGAGATCCGCGACGCATACGAAAGCCTGAAGACGAGCAACTATTTCGAGGTCCTGGGCATCGTGCGGACCGCCAACGAGCAGCAGGTCAAGGAGGCCTATTTCCGCCTGGCCCGGCGCTTCCACCCCGACTCCCACCACGACGCGACTCTCGCCGACCTCGTGGACATGCTGGAAGCGGTCTTCATCCGCCTCGGCGAGGCCTACGAGACCTTGAAGAATGCGCGATCCCGAGCCGACTACGAAGAGCGGCTGGGTCGCCAGCGGCCGCCGGGCGCCGTGGGAGCGGGCCCGGGGAGCGCGGCCGCGGCCCCGAACGCCTCCTCCGCTGGCGCGGCGGCCGCGGATCCGGAGGCCAATCGCAGGGCCGCGGAGGAAGCGCTGCGCAAGGCGGGATGGTTCTTCGAGAAGGAGAAGTACTACGAAGCGATTCAGCTGCTCGAGTCGGCTATCGAGAGCCTCGAGGGCAAGCCTCAGCTGCGGGCCCGGGTCCTCCTCGCCAAGGCCTACATGAAGAATCCTCAATGGTTGAGGCGCGGCGCGGAGATGCTGCAGGGTGTTGTGCAGAGCGACCCCCAGAACCTCGAGGCCTACCTGCTGCTGGGCGGGTTCTACCGCGACACCGGTTTCAAGGCGCGCGCGAACGCGATGTTCCGCAAGGTGCTCGAGCTCAAGCCGGACCACGAGGAGGCCCTGGCCGAGGTCGGGCCCCTCCCCACGGCCGAGGCCGAGCCCCCCGCAGCTGGCGGGGGCTTGCTGGGCAAGTTCAAGCTGTTCCGCAAGGGTTAGCGTGCTCCTCGCCAGCCTCCTGGCCCTGGCGCTGCTGCGCGCGGACGGGGACGACGTCGTGATCCTCACGAACGGCGACCGCATCAGCGGGCGCGTCGCCTCGAAGGGCCGTCGCACCCTGCGCCTGCAGACCCCTCACGGTGTGCTCACGATCGGCCTCGACAAGATCGAGCGCGTGAAACGGGCCGACGGGACCGAGGAGCTGATGAAGGCCCCGCCCACGCCCTCCCCCACCCCGGTGCCCCGGAACCTCCCTCCCCCGGTGCAGCTCGTCCTCTCCATCACAGGCAAGACGTTCTGGCAGGCCTGGGACGCCGAAGCTCCCCCCGACGACCCCACGCTGCGCCTCGAGCTCCGGGTGGACGACCGCCCGGTGGCGAGCTGGCTGGACGCGACGGTCGAAGAGGGGGAGATCCCGAAGGCGGTCGTCAACTCTTTCTCCTTCACTCCCGACGCGCTCCGGGTCGCGGCCGGACCCGGGGTGAAGGCCCTCCCCCCGGCGCTGCAAACCGGGCGCATCCGGCTCGCCCTCGAGCTGCTGCACGAGCTCCGGGGCCCGCGCCAGCTCCGCCTCGCCTACCAGTCGAACGCGGGGAACGCCGCCGTTCCGGAATGGCGCGACCTCGTGCTCGTGGAGGCGGCGGTGGTCCTGCAGGCGGGTGTCCCGAACGCGTTCCGCCTCGAGCAGGGCCGCGGCCGCATGGAGTTCAGCAAACGCAGCATGAAGAATGTAAACACCTTCGAGCTCGGGCTGAAGCTTGACACCCCGGCGAGCGAGCCCTAGGCTCGGCTCATGGACGTCGCCGTCGTCGATTGGCTGCCCGCGATGGCCCTCGCCATCGCTCTCGCGGCCACCGCGGGGGTGCGGGCTTGGCTGCCCCTCCTCCTCGCCGGCCTCCTCGTGCGCGCGGGGTGGCTGGAGCTCGGCTCTTCCTTTGCGTTCCTCGGATCGACGAAAGCCCTCGTCATTTTCGGGGCGGCCACGGTCATCGAGGTCTTCGGCGACAAGATCCCGGCGGTGGACCACGCCCTCGACGTGCTGGGAACGCCCCTCAAGCTGGGCGCCGGAGCCCTCCTCGCCGCGGCCGCCTTCGGCACCGTTTCCGATCCTTTGACCTCCGTGGTGCTCGGGGTCGCGGTGGGAGCGCCCACTGCCCTCGTGCCCCACGCCGCCAAGTCGCTCTTCCGCGCGGCCTCCACCTCCCTGACCGGAGGCCTCGCGAACCCGCTGATCAGCCTGCTCGAGGACGTGGTCACGGTCGCGCTCTTCGCGCTGGCCGTGCTCGTCCCCATCGCGGTGGCGGGGGCCGTCCTCCTCGTGGTCGCCCTGGTCGTCAAGCGCCGCCGCGCACTTCCGCCCGCTCCCAGCGCCGCGTGACGCGCTTCCAGAAGGTCTCCTTGGCCGCGGTCGGCCTCCTCCTGCCCGTGGCCTCCTCCGCCCAGGTCCCCCAGCCCACCCCTCCCCCCTTCGTGCTGGAGGTGGACGTCAACGTCGTCTCCGTGACCGCGGTGATCTTCGACAAGGGTGGGCGCTTCGTGAAGGGCCTGGGGACCAAGGACGTCCAGCTCTTCGAGGACGGGGTCAAGCAGGAAGTCACGTATTTCCGCGAGGCCTCCGGGGAGGGCGAGAAGATCCCCCTGTCGGTCGTGCTCGTCCTCGACACGTCGGGCAGCATGGTGCCGAACATGCGCTTCCTGCAGGAGGCGGCCGGCAACTTCCTCTACAAGCTCGAGGAAGGGGACAGCGCCATGGTCGTGAGCTTCAACGAGAGCGTCAAGGGCAGCGGCGAGTTCACGGAGGACGTCGACCGCCTCGAGCAGGCGATCAATGGTCTGCAGGCCTGGGGGGGGACGAGCCTCTACGATTCGGTGCACTACGCGCTGGGGCGGGTGAAGGACCAGCCGGGGCGCAAGGCGGTGGTGGTCTTCAGCGACGGGGCGGACACCACGAGCTCCATGAACGACCAGGCGGTGGTGGACTACGCCAAGGCGGTCGAGGCCACCATCTACATCATCGGCTTCCGCGGCTCGCCCGCCCTCTTCGGCTCCAGCCCCAAGGGCTTCTACCGCAAGCTCGCCGACGAGACGGGCGGGGCCTTCTTCTTCCCGGACAAGGTCGGCGAGCTCAACAAGATCTTCACGGAGATCTCGAACGAGCTCAAGAACCACTACCTGCTGTCGTACTCGCCCCTGCGGGCGCCCGACGGGTCCTACCGCGCCATCACCTTGAAGCTCGTCTCGCCGGAGGCGGCGAAGAGCTACGAGGTGCGCGTCCGCAAGGGCTACTTCGCGGTGAAGCGCTCGCGGCCGCCGGCCAAGCGCCGGTAGGGATCAGGGGGCCTCCGCGACCTGCCGGACAGAGGGGGCTCTGGTAGAATCCGCGCGGAGCGCCCTGCCTTGGCCGAAATCGTCATCCAATCCGCCGACGGGACCCGCGAGCACTTCGCCCTCGGCAAGGAAGTCACCACCATCGGCCGCTCGCGGGAAAGCGACATCTTCCTGCCCGACCAGTGGCTCTCGCGGCACCACGCGGAGATCCACAAGAAGGGCGAGAGCTGGGTGATCCAGGACCTCGCGAGCAAGAACGGCACCCTGCTTTCCGGCCAGCCCGTCAAGGGAGAGGTGAGGCTGCGCCACGGAGACGTCATCACCCTGGGCGAGCACACCCTGACCTTCACGGAGGGGTCGGCCCCGATCGAAGACAACGAGCAGGAGCCCGAGGGCACGCGCGTCTTCTCGGCCCGCGAGCTCTCCGACATCAACACCAAGCCCGCGATCGACGCCACGGAGCTGGCCCGACAGAACCGCGTGCTCGCCATCGTCAGCAAGGCCACGAGCGAGCTCGTCACCCACCGGCCCCTGAAGGAGCTCTTCGACTTCATCCTCGACCTGCTCTTCGAGGCGGTGGCGGCGGAGCGCGGGGCCATCCTGCTCATCGAGGAGTCGGGCCGGCCCGAGATCAAGGCCACGCGGAGCCGGGCCGGACGGTCCATCACCCACGTGAGCCGGGCCATCTCGCGGAAAGTCCTGCAGGAGAAGGTCTCGCTCCTGCTCCCGAGAGTGCTCGAGGACAAGGAGTTCAACCCCTCCGAGTCCATCCTGTCCTCGGGCATCCGCTCCGCGATGTGCGCCCCCCTCTGGTACAGCGCGAGCCTCGGGGGCTCGGACGCGGTCATCGGCCTCGTGTACCTCGACAGCATGGAGAGGTCCTACTCCTTCGGGGAGGAGGACCTGCGCATCCTCACCGCCCTCTCGAACGTGGCGGCGGCCAAGATCGAGAACACCCGGCTGCTCGAGCAGATGCTGGAGAAGCGGCGGCTGGAGGCGGACATCCGCCTGGCCGCAGAGACCCAGCAGGCCCTGCTGCCCAGCGTGGCCCCGGTGGTGCCGGGCTACGGGCTCGTGGGGACGAATCTGCCCTGCCGGACGGTGGGGGGCGACTACTACGACTTCTCGTTCGAGAGCGGCCGCCTGCTCATGGCCCTGGGCGACGTGGCGGGCAAGGGGATGAGCGCCGCCCTCATCATGACCGTGCTGCGGGCGGCCGTGCGCGACTACTGGGGGGGCGCCGCTCCCGCGCAGACGGTGGCCCGCATCAACCGCACGATCTGCCAGAACGTCCCCGACAACAAGTACGTCACGTTCTTCCACGCCTCCCTGGAGCCGGAATCGGGCGAGCTCGCCTACGTCAACGCGGGGCACAACCCCCCGGTGCTCGTGCGCTCCACGGGCGAGGTCGAGACCCTGGGGGAAGGGGGCACCGTCCTGGGCATGTTCGAGAACGCTCCTTACCGGGAGGGAGTGTCCAGCCTGCGGAAGGGGGACACCCTGCTCGTATACTCGGACGGCATCAGCGAGACGTTCGACCCGGAGGGTGAGGAGTTCGGCGAGCACGGTCTCGCCTCCGTCGCCCTGCGGGGCCGGGGGCTCGAGGCGAAGGCCCTGCAGGACGAGATCCTGCGGGAGCTGGAGCGCTTCTCGGTGGGGGCGAAGGCCACCGACGACCGTACCCTGATCGTGTTGAAACGGTACTAGAGACGATGTCCACGAGCCGTCGCGCCCCCCGCGCCTCGTTGACCGCGATCTCGCTCCTGCAGCGGGAGATCGGCAGCCTGTTCGAGCGGCTCTCCGAGATCGAGCACGTCGACCGCCCCGGTACGGGTGAATGGTCGCCCAGCCTCGACGTCTACGAGAGCCGGGGCAACCTGATCGTGACCGCCGAGGTCCCGGGCTTCGGCCCGGAGTCGCTCAAGGTCGTCTGTCGAGAGCGCGAGATCCTCATCTCGGGGGAGAGGCGGGAGCGGCGCCCCCCCGGCGTGTGTGGCTTCCTCTGCATGGAGCGGCCCCAGGGGCGCTTCTCACGGACGGTGTCCTTCGACGCGGCGGTGGACCAGAAGCAGGCCCGCGCCACCCTCAAGGACGGAGTGCTCACCTTGACCCTGCCTCGGCTGCGGGACCGCCGGGGACGCGAGATCGAAGTCCCCGTGGAGCGCGGAGAGGTTAATGGCTGAAGGCCTGCGCAAGGACGAAGAGCCCCCGAAGATCCCCGAGGTGCTCCCGGTGCTTCCGCTCCGGGACATCGTGATCTTCCCCTTCATGATCGTGCCCCTCTACGTGAGCCGGGAGCGCTCGATCAAGGCCATCGACCAGGCCCTGGCCGAGAACCGCATGATCCTGCTGGCGGCCCAGAAGAAGCAGGAGGAGGAAGACCCCGGGCCCGACGACATCTTCACCATGGGCACGGCCGCCCTCATCATGCGCATGCTGAAGCTGCCCGACGGGCGGATCCGCGTGCTCGTGCAGGGGGTGGGGCGCGCGCGCATCACCGCCTTCGAGGAGGGCCTGCCCTATCTGCAGGCCAAGATCGAGTCGGTGAGCGAGCCGGAGGGCCTGGACCGCAACAACCTCGAGGTCGAGGCCCTGATGCGCAACGTCAAGGCCGCGCTCGAGAAGTCTTCGAACCTCGGCAAGCCGATCTCCCCCGAGGTGATCGTCATCGCCACCAACATGGAGGAGCCGGGGCGTTTGGCCGACCTCACCGCCAGCAACCTCGACCTCAAGGTCGAGGGGGCCCAGGAGATCCTGGAAGCCGCCTCTCCCGTGGAGCGGCTGCGCCGGGTCCACGACCTCATGACCAAGGAGCTCGAGGTCCTGACCATGCAGCAGGAGATCTCCTCCCAGGCCAAGGGGGAGATGGATAGGAGCCAGCGCGAGTTCTTCCTGCGCCAGCAGATGAAGGCCATCCAGAGCGAGCTCGGAGAGGGCAACGAGCTGGCCGAGGAGATCGCGCAGCTGCGGGACAAGGCGCTGAAGGCGAAGATGCCCAAGGCCGTCCTGGAAGAGGTGGAGCGGCAGCTCAAGAAGCTCGAGCGCATGCACCCCGACTCCGCGGAGACGGCCACCCTGCGCAACTGGCTCGACTGGATGGTGACCCTGCCCTGGGGCAAGGCCACCAAGGACAACCTCGACCTCGTGGAGGCCAAGAGGATCCTCGACGAGGACCACTACGGCCTGGACAAGGTCAAGGAGCGCATCCTCGAGTACCTCGCGGTGCGCAAGCTCAAGGACAAGGCCAAGGGCCCGCTGCTGTGCTTCGTGGGCCCCCCCGGGGTGGGAAAGACGAGCCTGGGCCGCTCCGTCGCCCGCGCCCTGGGCCGGAAGTTCGAGCGCCTCTCCCTCGGCGGGGTCAAGGACGAGGCCGAGATACGCGGGCACCGACGCACCTACGTGGGCTCCATGCCGGGGCGCATCATCCAGGGCATCCACCACGCGGGGGCAAACAACCCCGTCTTCATGATGGACGAGGTGGACAAGATCGGGGCCGATTTCCGCGGCGACCCGAGCTCCGCCCTGCTGGAGGTCCTCGACCCCGAGCAGAACAACACCTTCCGCGATCACTACCTGGGCGTGCCCTTCGACCTCTTCCCGGTCATGTTCATCTGCACGGCCAACCTGACCGACACCATCCAGTCGGCGTTCCTCGACCGCATGGAGGTGATCCGCCTTTCCGGCTACACCGAGGACGAGAAGCTGGAGATCGCGCGCCGGCACATCGTCCCCAAGACCCTGGAGGAGAACGGCCTCACCCCCGAGAACCTGGTCATCACGGACAAGGCCCTGCGCACCATCATCAATGGGTACACCCGGGAGGCGGGGCTCCGGAACCTCGAGCGGGAGGTGGCGGGCATCTCGCGCAAGGTCGCGCGGCGGGTGGCCGAAGGAAAGGCCGAGCCCGTGCGGATTACCCCCGCCCAGCTCTCGAAGTACCTGGGCCCGGTGAAGGTCCTTCCCGACGAGGTCCTGAAGAAGGACGCCGTGGGAACGGCCACCGGCCTCGCCTGGACGGCCACCGGGGGCGACGTCCTCTTCATCGAGGCCACCACCATGAAGGGCAGGGGCCGCCTCACCCTCACCGGCCAGCTCGGCGACATCATGAAGGAGTCGGCCCAGGCTGCGCTCAGCTACACGCGGTCGCGGGCGCGGCAGTTCGGGATCAAGGACGACTTCTTCGGCAGCCACGACATCCACGTGCACATCCCGGAGGGGGCCATACCGAAGGATGGCCCCTCCGCGGGCATCACCATGGCCACCGCCATGATCTCGGCCTTCACCCAGCGCGCGGTGCGCCGTAGCGTGGCCATGACGGGCGAGATCACCCTGCGCGGGAACGTGCTGCCCATCGGTGGCCTCAAGGAGAAGATCCTGGCCGCGCGCCGGGCCGGCATCCACACCATCATCCTGCCCAAGCTCAACAAGAAGGAGCTGGACGAGGTGCCGCCCCACCAGCGCCGCGCCCTGGACTTCCACCTCGTGGACGACGTGGACGAGGTGCTGAGGCTGGCCCTCCTGCCTGGGGCCGTGGTGTCCGCGGGAACGCGTCCGCCGGCCAAGTCCCCGCCCAAGCCGTTCCCCGCGAAGCCGCGCAGCAAGCCGGTCGTGGTCTGACCCACATTCTAGCGGTTGCGCCGCCGGGCACGCCGCTCGAACGGTCGGCCGCCGGCGGGCTCGAGCGGAGGCGTCTCCGCGCGTTCGCGGGCGCCACGAAGCTCGCCTTCGAGCGTGCGCACGCGGGCCTCGAGCTCGCGGGCCCTGACCTCGCGCGCCTCGGCCCCCTCGGCGAGAGCCGAGAGGGTGAGGGCCCGGTCGACCGCGAGGCCGGCCATCCCGGCCAGGGGCACGAGGAGAGGCAGGGACGCCCCCACGTAGGCCCAGCCGTGAGCGCGCGCGACCCCCAGCACCCCCGCCAGGTCCTGCGTCCCCGTGGCCTCGAAGCGGAAGGGAAGCACCAGCGTCGAGCGCAGATCCCGCGCGCGGAGGATCTCGTGGGCCTCGGCGAAGGGCAGCGCGTCCGGCCAGTCGTCGACGCGATAGGGAGCGCCGTGCGCGAGCACGTGGGCGACCAGGTCCGCGCCCAACAGCGCTCCCTCGCCCCCTCCCAGCGTGAGGTGGACGTGTTCCTCGTGCGCGCGGACGAAGACGATCTCGCCCGCGTCGAAAGGTGCGGCCTCCCGCAGCGCCGTCTCGAGCGCCTTGCGCACCCCCGTCCCGCCGTCGGCGGCCACGGCGGCGGCGATCCGGAGCAGGACCTCGGCCAGGGGGGCGCTCATGAAGGATGAATCGGCATCTTAGCCCGCGAGGGACCGGGGCACGATTTGACCGCGGCGGCACCCGGACGTTAGCGTGGGCGGATGAACGTCCTCGTCATCGGCGACGTGGTGGGCCACCCCGGCCGGACCATCCTCAAGAAGGCCCTGCCCCTCGTCTTCAAGAAGCATGACATCGACTATTGCGTGGCCAACATCGAGAACGCCGCGGGCGGCTTCGGCGTGACCAAGGAGGTCTGCGACGAGCTCCTCGACGCGGGCGTCGACTGCCTCACCTCGGGCAATCACATCTGGGACAAGAAGGAGATCATCCCCGTCATCGACCTCATCCCCCAGCTCCTGCGGCCCCTCAATTACCCCGAGCGCCAGCCCGGCCGCGGCTCCCACCTGGGCAAGGGCAAGCGGTCCCAGGTGCCGGTGGCCACCCTGAACCTCACCGGCCGCGTCTTCATGAACGGCGCGATCGACGACCCCTTCAAGCTGGGCCTGGCCGAGGTCGAGCGCCTGCGCGCGGAGGCGAAGGTCATCCTCGTGGACATGCACGGGGAGGCCAGCTCCGAGAAGACGGCCATGGGCCACTTCCTCGACGGCCGCGTCTCCGCGGTCTTCGGCACCCACACCCACGTGCCCACGTGCGACCACCGGATCCTTCCGAAGGGCACGGCCTACGTCACCGACCTGGGCATGACCGGCCCCTACGACAGCGTGATCGGGGTGGAGAAGGAGGCCGTGATCTTCCGCTTCACGACCGGCATGCCCAGCCGCTTCGAGACCGCCAAGGGCGATCCTCGCTTTGCCGCCGCGGTGATTTCTGTCGATCCCGACACCGGCCGGGCCCGGGGGATCGATCGGATGCTGCTCGGGGAAGAGGACCTCAAAGCCCTGTCCTGAAACGGTTTCTGGACAGTTGTCGTATACTCCCCCCGTGGCCAGACCCCCGGAAAGGGAAGGCGGTGAGGAGCTTGCGGGCCTGGGGGCCTCCCTTCTCGACGCCATGCCGATCGGCCTCTACGTGGTCGATCGGGCATGGAGGGTGGTGGCCTGGAACCGGGCGCGGGAGAAAGGGCCCTTCGGCCAGCCCCGCGGAAAAGTCCTAGGCAAGCCGCTGCGGAGCGTGCTCCCGGCCCGGGGCTTCCGGGAGACCCTTCCGATCCTCAAGAAGGTCTTCGAGAGCGGCGAGATCCACGAGCAGACGGTCGAGGTCCACGGCGGGATCTACCACGTGCGCCGGCTGCCGGTGAAGCGCGGCCGCGAGGTCACCCACGTGCTCTCGGTGTTCGAGGACATCACCGAGCAGCGCGCGCTCGAGATGCGCCTCATCGCCTCCGACCGCCTGGCCTATCTGGGCCAGCTCGTCGCGGGCGTCGCCCACGAGGTGAGCAATCCCCTCGCCGGCATCGCGGGATGCGCCGAAGCGCTGGCCTCCCTGGCCGCGAAGCCCGGGGGCGAGAAGGAGCGCAACGAAGCCCGCCTCTTCCGCGACCTCATCCGCGAGGAGGTCGCGCGCTGCGAGCGCATCGTGAAGTTCCTCCTCGACTCGGCCCGGCCCGATCCCGGCACCCGCGCCGACCTGGACGCGACCGTGGGCACGGCGCTCAAGCTGCTCGAGCGCCACCCCTCCTTCGCGCGCATACACGTGAAGGCGGTCCTGCCCGAGGTGCCGCCGGCGCGGATCGATCCGGACTCGCTGAAGCAGGTCGTGATGGCCCTGGCCATGAACGCGGGCAAGGCCATGCCCGGGGGCGGAACCTTGACCTTCAAGGCCTCCCACCGGCGCGAGAAGGTCTTGCTCGACGTCATCGACACCGGCCCCGGTGTGCCCGAGGCCCTCCGCTCGCGGCTCTTCGAGCCCTACTCGACCGGCGACACCGGGCGCGGCGCGGGCCTCGCCCTCGCCGTGGCCCGGAGCCTCGTGCGCAACCGCGGGGGCGACCTCGTCTACCGCGCGAGCGGCAAGGGGGCCTGCTTCCGGGTCATCCTCAAGGCGACGGGGGCGGCATGAGCACCTCCACCTCCTACCGCGTGCTCGTCGCCGAGGACGAGGCCACGTTCGGGCTCACGGTGGCCCGGTTCCTGGAGAAACACGGCCACGAGGTGAAGGTCTGCCCGAGCGCCAAGGCCGTCTACAAGTTCCTGGCCGCGCAGGAGTGGGACGTCTTGCTCCTCGACCTGAAGCTGCCGGACGCGGAGGGCGTCGACATCCTGGCCAAGGTCAGGAAGGAACACGCCGAGCTGCAGACCATCATCGTCACCGGCTTCGCCAACGTGCAGTCCGCCATCGAGAGCATGCGCCTCGGGGCCTTCGACTACCTGACCAAGCCCCCCAACTTCGAAGAGCTCGGGATGCGGGTCGAGAAGGCGGGCGAGAAGACCCTGCTCGAGCGCGAGAACCGCCGGCTGCGCTTCCAGGTGCAGCGGGGACTGGCGTCCGACATCCTCACGCGGTCGGCCGGGGTACAGAAGGTGCTGCGGACGCTGGAGATGGTGGCGGCGGCCAAGACGCCCGTGCTCATCGAGGGCGAGAGCGGGGTGGGCAAGGAGCTCATGGCCCTGCACCTGCACCGCCTCTCGCCCCGCTCCAGCAAGGCCTTCGTGGACCTCAACTGCGCGGCCGTGCCCGCCACCCTGCTCGAGAGCGAGCTCTTCGGTCACGAGCGCGGCGCCTTCACGGGCGCGGGCAACGAGAAGCCCGGGCTGGTGGAGGTGGCGGACGGGGGGACGCTCTTCCTCGACGAGGTCGGGGAGATGGCGGCCGAGATCCAGTCGAAGTTCCTGCGGGTGCTCGACAGCGGCAGCTTCTACCGCGTCGGCGCCACCCGCAAGCGGCGCGCCGACTTCCGCCTGGTGGCCGCCACCAACCGCGACCTCGCGGGGGAGGTCGCGGCGGGGCGTTTCCGCAAGGACCTCTTCTACCGCATCCACGGGGTCAAGGTCGTGATCCCGCCCCTGCGGGATCGGCCGGAGGACATCCCGCTCCTCGTCGAGCACTTCGCGCGGCAGCTCCCGGTGCCCAAGCGCTTCTCCGTGGCCGCCCTCGCCGCCCTCTGCGCCCACGACTGGCCGGGCAACGTGCGCGAGCTGCACTTCGCCGTGGAGCGGGCGGGCCTCCTGGCGGAGAACGAGGTCATCGACCTCGTGGACCTGCCGCCCGAGATCGTGGAACGCACGGGGCAGCGTCCCAGCGCGGGCCCGGGGGCGCTCGCCAGCGCTTCCGGCTCGTCGGAGGTGGCCGCGAGCCCTCCCCCACGCGTGATCACGCCGCCGCCCGCGCCCGCGTCGGCGCCGCCCTTGCCGCCCATGGACGACGACGACTTCAGCCGAGGCGGGCCCGACGCCGCGCGCGTGCGCGAGGCGCTCGAGAAGAGCCGGTGGCGTCGGGAGCAGGCCGCCGAGATCCTCGGCGTCTCGCCGCGGACCCTCTACCGATGGATGAAGCGCCTCGGCCTTTGAGGAGGGCCGGGATCGTGGCCTTCCGGCACACGGGGAAGCCCAGCGCCGCCTGAAGCAGCTCCTCGCGGGGGAGCTCCGCCCCGTGGCTCAGCACGAGACGCGGGACCGACCGTGACAGCTCCCGGGCGAGCTCGGTGCCCCCGCCCCGCGTAAAGAGATCCACGACCGCGAGGTCGTAGCCGCCGCCACGGGCCGCTTCGAGGGCCTCGGCGGGGCTCTGGGCCACCTCGACCTCGTCGCCCTGCTGCCGCAAGACCAGGGTCAGGGCGTGGGCGTAGCCCGGATCCGCATCCACGATAAGGATCTTGGAGCGTTTCATCGTTCTCCAATCCCCCATAAGCAACGGCCGTACCACGCTAATGGTCAATAAAATCAACCGCTTCCACCACTAGCTGGTCCGGCTGTGTCTGAATGCGGGCAGGGGACCGGACAGCCTGCTGTCCGACCAGTCGTCAGGATACGGAGCCCGGGAGGGCTGGCGCAGGCCGCCTGGCCACCGGGATCAGGGCGGAGAGGGCGCGGGCGCCTTCGGCGGTGGCCGGGTGCTCCAGGCGGCCGCCGTTCGCCTGCAGGAGCTGCTCTGCGGCGGCCAGGTCCGCCCGGCGGTGATCGCTCCTCCGCTGGGCGGCGGCGTCGCCGTGGAGGTCTTCTTCCGTGATCTCCTCGCGCGGAAAGAG
>Ga0326597_10007159_pt1 | contig 15199 bp, 10 predicted proteins | sample RVTome_12_FD_203789 | JGI IMG/M metagenome (GOLD analysis project Ga0326597, IMG submission 203789) | Soil microbial communities from uranium-contaminated site in the Upper Colorado River Basin, Wyoming, United States - RVT100D185 | ecosystem: Environmental > Terrestrial > Soil > Contaminated >... | reverse complement strand
GCTGGTTCCACTCTGGCGAGCCTCCGTGAGCCATGACGATGACGCCGAACCCTCCGGAAGCATCTGCGGCGGCGCTCGGCGGCGCGGCCACTCGTGGAGCTGTTGCGCACCCCACCACGACGCCAAAGAGGATCACCGGGACACGCCTCAGCGGCGTTGCACAACGTCGGGGCATATTCACCATCTCAATCCATGTCAAAGGGTTACGCGCATTGCCGATAGAATCAGTCGGCATTACCAGTAGGATACTCGCGCGATGGAATCGCCGTCAATCCTCGCGCGATGGCGATCAACGTGCGCGCGGGTCAGCGTCGCGAGCCGCGGGCGGGTCGCAAGCACTCAACCTCAGGTGATTGCCGCGTGCCGGGGCATTGGACGTCAGGCGAACGGCAGCGCGGCGACTGTCGCTTTACCTTGGCCGGTTGCCGAGCGGATCGTCACTGAGGCGCCAGTCTCGATCTCGCGGCGAACGTAGGCGAGGGCGATCTCGCCAAACGTCGGAGAGTGGGCCGCCGAACGGACGGTACCGACCGGCTTCCCATCGACGACCAGTTCGGCGCCGCTGTCGATGGGCGTACCCGATCGGAGGCCACGCAAGGTGCGATTGACGTGCCCACGGAAGTGCACGCGCGCGACGGTCTCCTGACCGGTGTAGCAGCCCTTGTTGAACGAAATCGCGCCCAGGGTGTCGAGTGCCGCTTCCTGTGCGAGCACGTTCTCGTCCATGTCCGCGCCGAAGAGCGGCCGGCCTGCCTCGACGCGCATGGTGTCGGCGTCGTCCGGGCTCAGCGGCACTGCGCCGGCGTTGCCGAGGCGCCCGGCAATCGTCGCGACCGCGCTCTGCGACGAGAACAACTCGAATCCCATGCCGCCCAGGTCGGGAATGCGCGCGATGTCGATCACCGCATCATCGAGGGCCGTCTTCAGATGAGAGAACGCTCCGAGCGCGACGAGATCCGCCTCGGCGACGCCGGCACTGCGCGCGACGACGCTTGCAGAGTGTGGGCCGAACACGCCGATTGAGCCCGTCTCGGCAGTGACGTCGCGGTACGTCGCGAGCCGCGGATTCACGTACTTCTTCAGCATCGCAAGCAGGCCCGGCCCCGCGGCCGCCGACGTGTCGACGAGATAGCTGCCGTCACGCGCAAACACTCGAACATCGGCGATGATCTTTCCCTTTGCGGTGAGCGCGGCGGCGTAGCAGCCCGCACCGGGCTTGAGCGCGAGGATGTCGTTGGTGAGCAACCCGTTCAGCGTGTCGGCGGCCTTGTCGCCGGTGAACTCGATCCGCGCACGTTGGCTCCGATCGATCCACGCGGCGGCTTCGCGCGCGGCCCGATATCCCGCGTTAGCGCCGGTCAACGCCTCACCTGGTCGGTCGACTCTTGAGTGTCACGCATGGATTCGACATCACGCCGGCGCATCGCCCTGCGCCGAATAGGCTTCGTCGAGCAGTTCCACGGGATGCCGCACCTGCACGTTGCTGCCCGCGCGCAGCAGTCCGGCCCCGATGTGCATCATACACCCCGGGTTCCCCGTGATGACCGTGCGCGCGCCGCTCGCGAAAATCCCGGAGAGCTTCGGCGCGAGGATCTGCTGCGAAAGGCCGGGCTGCGCGAGCGAGTAGAGACCGGCGCTCCCGCAGCAGGTTGCGGCGTCCGGCAACTCCGTCGCCCTGAGCCCGCCGATCGCGCCGAGCAGTTTGGCCGGCTGGGCGGACAATCGCTGCCCGTGCACGAGGTGGCACGGATGATCAACGGCGATCGGTTCGGATCGCTGCGAATCCGCGGGCACCGGACCGGCGGCCGCGAGCAATTCGCTCACGTCTCGCACGCGCGCGCCGAAGGCAACCGCCCGATCACACCACGCAGGATCGTCGGCGAGCAGGTGTCCGTAGTCCTTCATCGCCGCGCCACACCCGGCGGAGTTGACGGCGATAAACGTGGCGCCCGACGCGTCGAACGCCCCGATGTTTTCGCGCGCCAATCTCCTGGCCGCCTCGCGGTCGCCGGCGTGTGAGTGCAATGCGCCGCAGCAACGCTGGCCGGGCGTGTCGCGCAGTTGGTATCCGTTGTGGGCGAGCGTGCGCTCGGTGGCGCGGTTAACCGGCGCGAGCAATCCTTCCATAACGCACCCCTCGAGCACGGCCACCGATTCGCGCACGGTGGCCAGCGGCGCGCGGGGCATGATCGCGCCGGGCGTCGATCGCTCTCCGCGTGTCGATCGTGTCGTGGCCTCGATAGTGGCCATGGCGATTCCGACGCGGCCCGGCACGCGCGCCAGCAGGCGGGTGACACCGATGCCGCGCGCGAGTCGCGCGAAGAGCATCACGAGCTGCAGGAGCGAAGGGCGCGCAAATGCGTACAGCACGATGCCTTCAACGAGGGACGGCGACCTCACCGGTGCGATCGCGGCGCGCGTATCCTCGAGTAGGTGCCCATACGGAACGCCCGACGGGCACACCGTTTCGCACGCGCGACAGCCGAGACACTGGTCGAGGTGCTGAGTCACGGCTGTGTCGGTGGCGGCAAGCGTTCCCGCCGCGAGCGCCTTCATCAACACGATTCGTCCGCGCGGTGAATCGTTCTCGTCGTCGAGCGTCAGGTAGGTGGGGCACGCCTGCAGGCAGAAGCCGCAGTGGACGCAGAGCTCCGCGCCCGGAAGCGGTCGAACCGCCGTCACGCTGGCTCCCCGAAGAGGCCCGGATTCAGCACACCGGAAGGATCAAACCGCTGCTTGATGCGCCGTGCTACGGAGCTGGCGACCGTTGCGCGATCGATTCGTCGGGGGTGCGGATCGAGCGCGCGGAGTTTCGACCAGGCACCCGCGCCGATTTCGGTCACCGAGCCGACAGCCTCCGCGCAGGCGCGGCCCGCGTCGACCAGCGCGCGATTCCCACCGTAACGCACGATCACGCATCCCGGGTTGAGCCCCATTGCGGCGCCGAGCCTGGCGTCGATGGGTTCACACGCGATCGGGGGAATCACGGCTTTGAGCAGTGCCGACGCGCCGAGCCTGGCCGATCCGGAGTCGGGTCGGTGGCGCGCGGGCTGCACGCACAGTGAGAGGTCCACCTGAGGTTTCGCGCGCAGGCGCAGCGTGAGTTCCGTGATGACGCCGAGCGTCCCGAACGCCCCGACCATCAGGCGCGTGAGGTCGAAGCCCGCGACGTTCTTCACGACGCGCCCACCGCCGCGAACCGTGGCTCCCGTTCCGTCGACGAACTCCACCCCCAGGGCAATGTCGCGAGGCCGCCCGAGCGCATCGGCGCATGGGCCTGCCGTCGCTGTTGCGAAAGTCGCGCCGACCGTTCCCTCGTCGTCGCCCCAGGCAAGAAGCGGACACCACTGATTGTTCGGCGCCGTGACTGCGTTCAATTCGGCGAGCGTAGTGCCGGCTCGCACGGTCAGCGTGAGATCGGCCGGCACGTAAGCGACCACGCCGGACAACTTCGCGAGCGAAAGCGTCGGTAACGCGGCGCGAACTCCCGCCGCCGGAGAACCGGCGCCCGACCAGCGTCCGGCGCCGACGATGCGCAGTGCGGTGCCGGAGTTGCGCGCCGACCGTACGGCATCGGCGACATCGGCGGCCGAGTCCGCGTGAGTGGTGGTGGCTGCAGCCGCCATTGCGCCCGGATCGTCGGCGCGGCGCACCTGTTCGGTCACGGACGCGCTCCCGGTGCGGCCATCCACTCCCTGCAGCGATGCACCGGCACGACCTTGCCCGGGTTTGCGCGCCGCGACGGATCGAATGCGTCGCGCAGTCGGCACATCGCGTCGAGCGAGTCCGGCGAAAAGAGCGCATCCATATAAGGAAGCTTGTCGAGTCCCACGCCGTGCTCGCCGGTGATCGTGCCGCCCTCGGCGATGCACAGTTCCATGATTTCCCTGCACGCCGCCTGTACCCGGGCGGATTCGTCCGGATCGTCGCCGTTGTACGGGATGTTCGGGTGCAGGTTGCCGTCGCCGGCATGGAACACGTTGCAGACGCGAATGGCGTGGCGCCGGCCGATCTCCGCGATCGCGCGCAGGATCGGCGCGAGTTTCGTGCGCGGTACCACGGCGTCCTGCACCGCGAGGGTTGCCGCCACGCGCCCCATGGCGCCGAAGGCCTTCTTGCGGCCCTGCCAGAGTCGCGCCCGCTCGGCGGGATCGGTGGCAGTGCGCACCGTGCGCGCGCCGTTGTTGCGACAGATTGCCTCGATTGCGGCCACGTCGTCGTCGAGCCCCGCGACCGGGCCGTCGACTTCGACGATGAGAGCTGCCGCCGCGTCAGTCGGGTACCCCGCCGCGTAGATGGACGCCTCGACGGCCGCGATCGTGCCCGCGTCGATCAGTTCCAGCGCGGCCGGCACGATGCCCGCCGCGATGATCGCGCTGACGGCCTCGGCCGCTCCGTCAACGGTCATGAAGTCGGCCAACATCGTGCAGATTACGGCCGGGTTCGGCGTGAGTCGCACGGTGACATCCACGGCGAGGCCGAAGCATCCTTCCGACCCGACAAAGGCGCCAAGCAGGTCGTACCCGATTTCGTCATTCCTCGGCGCTTCGAGCCGGAGGACTTCGCCGTCTGGAAGCGCCACTGTAGCAGCGACGACGTGATTCAGCGTGACGCCGTACTTGAGGCAGTGCGGGCCGCCCGCGTTCTCCGCAACGTTCCCGCCAATCGTGCATGCGGTCTGGCTGGACGGATCGGGAGCGTAGTGCAGGCCATGCGGAGCCGCCGCGCGTGTGAGGTTCGCGTTCACGACGCCCGGTTCGACGGTCGCGGTTCGGGCAACCGGATCGATCGCGATGATGCGGCGCGTGCGGTGCATGCCAATCATCACGATCCCGTCGGCGAGCGAGCCACCAGAGAGCCCCGTACCGGCTCCGCGGGCCACGAACGGCGCGTCGGCGGCGGCCAGCGCACGCACGACGGCAATGGCCTCGTCGCGCGTTCCGGGAGCAACCATGAGCCGCGGCCGCATGTGGTATCCGGGAAGCCCGTCGTTCTCGTACACCAGGAGCTCGGACGGGCGCGACGTGACGTGGCGCGCGCCGACGATGGCCTGGAGTACGGGAATCAGGGGATCCACAATCGAATTATCGGCATCGGACCACGGAAACACGAAGGGCCGAGCATGCGCTCGACCCTCCGGTTCAACTCACGCGGCGCCTTCCGGGGGCAGCCGGCGGGTTGGGTGGGGTTCTATGAGATGGCCCAGAATCCGGCGAGCGAACGACCCTCTGGTGCCTCACGCAACTTTTCGAACGCCCGCTCGCGGATCTGCCTGATGCGCTCGCGCGTCACGCCCATCAGCGCGCCGATCTTCTCGAGCGTCATCGCCTCGGCGCCCTCGTCGAGGCCGTAGTACAGGTTCAGGATCTTGCGTTCCCGCGGCGTGAGATGGCGCTGGAAAACCTTGTCAATCGTCTCACGCATCAGGTTCACGTCGGTGCGCTCCTCGATCTCAATCCCGTCGGCGCCCGAGAACCGTTCGCCGAGCGTGCAGGCCTCGCGGTCGCTCCGGTCCACCGGCGCGTCGAGCGAGAGTTCCGTGGCCGACATCTGCTTGGAAGCCCGCACCTGGTCGGGAGTCTCTTCAAGAAGCCGACCGATCTCGTGGTCCGTTGGGTCGCGCTTGAGCACCTGGCCGAGAATTGTCTCGGCGCGCGAGAGGCGGATGAGCGCCGAGTTCTGGTTGAGCGGGATTCGTACTGAGCGCGTCTGCTCGGCAAGCGCCTTGAGCACCGCCTGGCGCACCCACCACACGGCGTACGAGATGAACTTCACGCCCTGGTCGGGATCAAACTTCCGGACCGCCTTTAGCAGTCCTTCGTTGCCGATGGCGACGAGTTCGGACAGGTCGAGGCCATGGCCCTGGTACTTCTTCACGTATGAGATGACGAACCTGAGATTCGCCGTCACCAGTCGCTCGGCCGCCTGTTCGTCGCCCTTCTGCGCGAGACGCGCCAGCCGTTTTTCCTCGGCGGGGTCCTTGATCAGGGGAAGTTTCTGGATGTCTTGCAGGTACTGGTCGAACGCTGTCGAGGGGGAGGACCGAAAAAAGGACTTGCTTCTCGACTCAATCGCAGGCTGCATACACACCCCGGCAAGGCGTTGGGTTGTACGGCGGACACGGCGAACTCAGCTACCCAAATCCCGGAACGACCGGCGGTCGGCAGGGACGCGCACGTTATGCGCGGGTCCGTTTACGGTCAACACCCAAGCCTCGTGCCACTGGGAGCGTTGGGCCCATGGGCGGCTCTAAGTGACTGTGACACAACGTCTTGTGGCTATATCACAAATCTTTCGGCGCGATCAGCCGGAGAGGCACTCCGAAAGTGCTCCAAGAACGATCTGGTCATCCACCGGCGTGCCGTATCCCGATTCGGATCCCGCAACGATGCCGACGTCGCGCACGAGGGCATATTCGACCGCCCCGGCCCTCGCTTTCTTGTCGGCGCGCGTGGCGGCGAGCACGGCGTCGGGCGTCAGCGGCCGCGACGGGAACAGCGGCAGGCCGAGCGCGGTGAGGGCGGTCTCGACGCGGCCCGGAAGTGCGGGGGCGGCGATCCCGAGACGTACCGCGATCTCCGCTTCGGTTCGCATGCCCACGCCGACGCATTCGCCATGCGGCATCGTGAAGTCGCATGCCAGTTCGACCGCGTGGCCGATCGTATGGCCGAAGTTGAGCGACTTCCTGACGCCGGACTCGCGCTCGTCGCGCTGCACGACTCCGGCCTTGATCTGCAGGTTTCGCGCCACCAACTCCGTGAACGGCGGCGATTGGGCGTTGGCCGGATCGGTCAGCGTTGCCGCGTTCGCGAGCAGCCACTCCAGTTCGACGGCCGAGGAGATCATCGCGTGCTTCAGTGCTTCGGCGAGCCCGTTGCGGAGCTGTGCTGCCGGCAGCGTGGCCAGCACCGCCGGGTCGGCGAGGACGAGCGACGGTTGGTGGAATGCGCCGACGAGGTTCTTGCCGGCGGGAGTGTCGACGCCTGTTTTGCCCCCGACCGCGGCGTCGATCATAGCAAGGAGCGTCGTCGGAACCTGCACGACCGGAATGCCCCGCATGTAGGTGGCCGCCACGAATCCGGCGAGGTCGCCGACCACGCCACCCCCGACCGCGACGATCACGCTGTCGCGGCCAACGCCGTTGGCGAGCATGGCGTCGGTCAGGCGCGCCCATTCCTCGCGCGACTTGCTCTGCTCTCCCGCCGGAAACACGAGCCGGTCACGCGTGGGCACGCCCAGGGCCTCTGCGAGCGCATCCGCATACAGCGGTGCAACGTTCGAGTCGCTGATGACCACCGCTCGCCGCTGACCGATGGCATCCCGCACGTATTCGGCGCCACCGCCGGCAAGTGCCGGCCCGACCACAATTCGCGCGCCGTGCAGCGCGACCTCGAACTGGCCGGCCGTCTGGCGCGCGGCTACCAGGTGACTTCTCCAGCTCCCGCGCGCCGGTTCGCGACGCGCGCGAGCACGAACAGCAGGTCCGACAGGCGGTTGAGGTAGACGACGACGACGGGCGGCACTTCCTCGTCGCTTCGCAGCCGGACGACGGCACGCTCTGCCCGGCGGCAGACCGTTCTGGCCACATGAAGCGCCGCGGCCTTCGGCGTCCCGCCGGGCATGATGAACGCCTTCAGCGTTTCGAGTTCTGCTTCGCCGTCGTCGATCGCCTGCTCCAGCTGGGCGATCCGCTTGTCGCCGATGCGCGCCTTTTCGAGTTGCTTCCTGTGTTCTTCAGGATGCGGCGTGGCCAGCAGCGCGCCAATCGAAAAGAGGTCGCGTTGAACGGGGGCAAGCACTTCGTCGATGCGCGGCATCATGTCAACCGACCTCGCCGCGCCGATCACGGCATTGAGTTCGTCGACGTCGCCGTACGCTTCGACGCGCCGGTTGTCCTTGCCGACACGGCCGCCTCCGAAGAGCGCGGTGCGTCCGTCATCGCCGGTCCTGGTGTAGATCTTGGGTGCCATTCGATCGTGGGTTGTGATGGTCGGTTGGGAGGCCGGGCGAAGGCCGTGGCATCAGATCAAGTTGTCGGCGGCTTGGTCCGGGCGCGCTTCGACCGGCGGACTGTACGTGGTCGGGAACATCCGGGCGAGATGAGCCTGCAGGCGTTCCGGAGACCCAACCGCCTTCTGCTTCACGCACCACTGGTCGAGAGTCAGCCCGAAGATCGCCGCGTTCGGGCGCATCAATGGATCCTTCGAGATGGCGAGTGCAATGAGGCCGCTCAGCCCTGGATCGATGTCGGGCAGGAGCCTGGAGACCTTCGGCGTGGGCGCGATCGTCACCTCGTCCATCGCCGCCTCGGTTTCCAACTCGCGGAACAACTGCTCTCGCGCGAGAAGTTCGAACAGGACCACGGCGGTTGAAAAAATGTCCGTCCGCCAGTCCACTTTCAGGCTCAGCACCTGCTCCGGACTCATGTAGTGCTTCTTGCCGATGGTGAGGCGCCGCGCCTCGGCCGGGTCGTGCATTGTGCGCGCCTTCGCGATGCCGAAGTCGCCGAGCTTCACCTGCCCGTCCCACGTCAGCAGGATGTTGCCCGGCGATACGTCGCGATGGACGATGTACAACCGGTTGCCGAGGTCGTTCACGAAGTTGTGGGCGAAGTCGAGCGCCCGGCACACGCGGCTGACGATGTACGCCGCGATCGCCGGCGGGATCGGCTCGTCCATCGCGCGGTGGCGGTCGATCAAGGCGCGCACCGTGACACCGCGGATGAACTCCATCGCCATGAAGAACTCGCCGCCCACTTCCTCGAACTGGAAGATCTGGACAATGTTGCCATGGACCAGGTTGGCCGAGAGTTTGGCCTCGTCGATGAAGAGCTGGAGCCACTCCGGTTCCTGGGCGTACTTCTCGTGGATCACCTTCAGCGCAATCCGCTTGGTGAACCCGCGATCGCCGACCTGCTCGGCTTCGTAAACGGTCGCCATCCCGCCGCGCGCCACGCGGCGGATGAGGCGAAACTTGCCGACATATTCGAGGGTGCGTGTGCCGTCGCTCATGGGGCCGGTTGGGCTGGTGTTGACCAATTTGACATTAACGGTTGCAGCAAATCATGACGACGGTGAATTTTGCGACATGGTGCATGAGATGCGCGACATCACGATCATCGGTGGCGGGCCTACGGGTCTTTTTGGCCTCTTCTATGCTGGCATGAGGAAAGCTACGGCACAAATCATCGATGCACTCGATGATCCCGGCGGACAGCTCACGGCACTGTACCCCGAGAAGTTCATATTTGACGTTGGCGGCTTTCCAAAGGTGCTGGCCAAGGACCTCGTGCGCTCGCTCCTCGAACAGGGGACGCAGTTCGGCGGAACGTTTCACGGTCGGCAACGCGTGGTCGCGCTCGAGGAAACAGATGGGCATTTCGAGCTGGTGACGGAATCCAACCGGTTCCCGACGCGCAGCGTGATCGTCGCGGCGGGCATCGGCGCCTTTGAACCGCGCCGGCTTCCGCAGCCTTGCGCTGCTCCGTGGGAAGGCAGGGGCATTGCATACCACGTCGGCGATCCGGCCGCGTACGACGGCAAGCACGTGGTGATCATCGGCGGAGGAGATTCGGCATTCGACTGGGCCAACCAGCTCTCGGATCGCGCGGCGTCGCTCACGCTCGTGCATCGGAGCGACCGGTTCCGCGCGCACGCGGCCACCGTGGCGTCGGTCGAAGCCAAGGTGGCGGCTGGCCGCACTGCGATCCTTCCGTTCCACGAACTCGCCGACGTGATCGGCGCCAACGGGTCGATCAGCGCAGTGGAACTCAGGGACAGCAAGGCCAAGTCCACGAGGCGCGTGCGGGCCGACCACGTGCTCGCGATGCTCGGCTTCGTAAGCGACATCGGTCCGCTTGCCGATTGGGGTCTGACCGTGGTGTCGGACGAAATCGCGGTGAATTCGGAGATGCACACGGGTCGCGCAGGGATATGGGCCGCGGGCGACATCACGACCTATCCGGGCAAGCTCAAACTGATCGCCACCGGTTTTGCCGAAGCGTGCACGGCCGTGAACCAGGCGGTGCACTGGATCTATCCGGAGCGGAAGGTGAATCCCGGACATTCGTCGAACCTCGCGATCTTCGGCCAGAAGGACGATTGAACCGACTGTGCCGGCTCGCCCTCGTCGCGTGCGCCGCGCTCGCGGCGCCGGCGGCGCGCGGCTGGGCGCAGGACGTGCCGTGCCTGGAGGATGGCGTCGAAGTGGCGAGCCTCGGTTTTGCCGGCAACACCGCGTTTTCCGACGCGACGCTGGCGAGCGGAATCGCGACCACGCCGTCGTCGTGGGTCCGCCGCCACCTGCGAATGTTCGGCACGCGTCGCTGCCTCGATCACCAGGAGTTCGCGCTCGATGCGGTTCGCCTGCGACTCTTCTATCGCAACCACGGATACGTCGCCGTGACCGTGGACACGGCGGTGGCGCCGGCCGGCCGGGGCCGCGTCGCTGTCCTGTTCACGATTCGCGAAGGCACGCCGATGCTCGTCTCCGACTTGATCCTCGACGGCATCGACGGCCTCGCCGAACGCGATGCGCTGGTGCAGGATCTCCCGATCGCGCGCGGTGGGCCGTTTGACAAGTACGCCCTCGAGGAGGCGCGCGATTCGCTCGCCCGTCGACTGCGCAACAACGGATATCCGGACGCCGAGGTGTTTGTCGGCTACGACACGCATGTGGCGGATCATTCGGCGACCGTGCGCCTCGCCGTGAACCCGGGCACGCGCGTGCGGCTCGGACCGATCACCGTCGTCGTGACGCCGCGTGCGGGCGCGCCGCGCGGCCTCAACGACGGGCCGGTGCTCCGCGTGGCGGGCATCGAGGACGGCGATCTCTACAGCGAGGCCCGCCTCGAACGCGCCAAGCGCGCGCTCTACCAGACCGAGGCGTACGATCAGGTGGCGGTGCGGACCGACAGCGTCAGCCGGGCCACGGCCGGTGACTCGGCGAGGCTGGGCGTTACGCTCGACCTGGTCGAGGGCTACATGCGCCTGTCGCGCGCGGCGGCCGGATACGGAACGCTCGACTGTTTTCGCGCCACCGGCGACTTCACGCAGTACAACTTTCTCGGCGGCGCCGCGCGGCTCGATGTCCACGCGCGGGTGTCGAAGATCGGGATCAGTGAACCGATCACCGGTGCCGCGTCGCTTTGCCCGCAGGCAAAGGCGGATCCGTACAGCCGCGACCTCAATTACTTCGTCGGCGCATCGGCCACCCGGAGCGTCGTGCTCAGCGGCTTCGCGCCGTCCGTGTCGGTCTACAGCGAGCGTCGGTCGGAGTACAAGTCGTTCCTCCGCACCACGCCGATCGGCAGCAGCTTCAACCTGACGCGCGCCATTGGGCGCAGTTCACGCGCGTTCGGGTATTCGGTGGAATTCGGAAGAACCGAGGCACAGCCGGCGTTGCTGTGCGCGGTGTTCAACGTGTGTGAGGAGGGTGACCGCGCATCGTTCCAGCGGGAACAGCGGCTGGCCGTTGCGAGCATTGCATACGCTCGCCAATCGACGGACAATCCGGTTGACCCGACGCGGGGTGCGTCGCTGCGCGCCGAGTTCAGGACCGCCGGCGCGTTCACCGGAAGCGACCGGTCGCTCCGGTTCAACAAGATGCTGTTCGACGGCGCGTCATATCGTGCCTTGAGCGAGGATGTGGTGGTCGCTGCGCGGCTGCGCCTGGGCGCAGTTGTCGGGTCGAACTTTTCGTTCGGGAACGATGCGCTCTTCGTGCCTCCCCATGAACGGCTCTTCGCAGGCGGGCCGACCACGGTGCGCGGCTTTTCGCAGAACGAACTCGGACCGGCCGTCTACATCGCGTCGACGTTCGACACTGTTCGGGTCGATGGAACGACCGGCGGCAACCCCGCGAACCCGGCCGACACCGTGTTTTTCCGCGCGAAGTCCAACGTGCCCGGCGAGCGTACGGTGCCAACCGGCGGAAACGCGCTCATCGTGGCCAACTTCGAGGCCCGGCTTCGCAGTCCCGTGCTGCCGGAGGTGATTCAGTGGACGGCGTTCGCTGACGTCGGCGAGGTGTGGAACCGGGGGTCGGAGGGCGGCAATCTCGGGTTCAGCGGACTGCGCTGGACGCCCGGCGCCGGTGTGCGCATCCGGACATTCATCGGGTTCATCCGGGTTGATCTCGCCTACAACCCGTACCAGCGTCCGGCAGGCGCCGCGTACTTCGACACGCCGGTGGCAGTGGGCGGCGCGCTGCTCTGCGTGAGCCCGGGGAACACGCTGCGCGTCACACAGGCAGACGGTGCGCTGACCCAGACGGCCGGGCGCTGCCCCGCGACGTTCGTTCCGACGCGTGGTACCGGGTTCTTTCGGCGGCTGACGCCCAGCATTTCCATAGGCCAGGCGTTCTAGCCGATGGGCCGCCGCCAGATTCTCGTCATCGTCAGCGCCATCGCCATGGTGCTCATCGGCGCTGCCATTGTGGGCGGCCTCGTGGCGGCGACGCAGAGCGACGGCGGCCGCGAGTGGATTCGCGCACAGGTGGCGCGCGAACTGGGCCGTGGGGTGCAGGGCCGGCTGCACCTCGGCCGGCTGTCGGGGAGTTTCCTCACCGACATCACGATCGACTCGATCGAGCTGAAAGGTCGCGACGACTCGGTCTACGTCGCGTCGGGGCCGGTCTCGCTGCGCTACGACCCGCGGGATCTCATCAACGGCCGGTTCCTGTTCCGCTCGGTCAGCGCCGAACGTCCACTGATGGTGATCAGGAAGGACTTCGACGGGCAGTGGAATTTCCGGAAGATCTTTCCGGAGAACCGGGGACCTGCCCGTCAGGTGCGTCGCGCGAGGAGCGCGTTCGGGTCGATCATCATCCTGAGTGACGTGCGCGTCCACGGCGGCGCAGTGCGGCTCACCAAGCCGTGGAACCCGGACGACTCGCTCAGCGGCACGGCGCGCGACAGTGCGATCCTCGCCAACCTCGCCCACCCGTACGACGACATCCGCCGCGTCGCTCAGGTCGGTCGCGGCGCATTTCAGAAGAGCTGGCACTGGAAGGACATCGACGCCGCCATCTCGCGCCTCCGCTTCCGGCATCCGGACAGCACGGGCCGCCACTTCACCATCGAGCGGCTCGACGTCAACGAGACGTCGCCGCCGTTCCACGTTCGTGAACTGCGCGGCTCAGCGCTCTGGCGAGGTGACACCATCTGGATCGACTCGGACCGGTTCACCCTTCCCGGATCGGTGGGCACCGTCGTCGGCAAGGTCGAATGGCCGGGCGGCGACTTGTACTGGGACCTGCGGCTCACGAGCGACTCGACGGCGCTCGACGACGTCCACTGGATTTCGCCATCCATCCCGCGCGCGGGCTACGGCGCCATGAAGCTCCACGTGAAGTCGCGGTCCAACCACAACATCATCGACTACGCGATCACCGACATGGACGTGCGCAGCCGGGCGTCGCGGCTCCGCGGGAGCATGACGTACGGAGTCGGGGGGCCGGTGCTCGAGATCCGGAACGTGAACCTGAGGTTTGAGCCCGTCGATTTCGTGCTGATCGAGGCGCTCAACACGCAGCCGCTCCCGTATCCATGGCGGGGCAATCTCACGGGCACGGTGCGCGCCTCAGGCGGGCCCGCGAATCGTTTCATGGTCGAGGAGATGGCGCTGTCGTTCGCCGACGCCAACGTGCCCGGCGCCACCGCGAGCTGGACCGGCCGCGGGGAACTCGACATCCTCAATCCTGGTCTCGCCAGGTTTCGCGGCTTCCATGTGGATCTCCATCAGTTCGACCTGCGAACGGGGCAGTTCCTCAATCCGCTCTTTCCGCGGCTGAACGGGCTGGTGTCCGGCACCGCAACGCTCGATTCGATCTGGACCGATGTCCGGCTGAGTGACGCCGACATCACGCATCGCGACGGCAACGACATCGCCGAATCGCGGTTTCGTGGGGGCGGCCGCGTGACCATGGGCGACGACTTCGTTTCGTTCGACGTCAGTGCCGCCGCGCTGCCGCTCTCGGCGACAGCAATCGCCAGGTCGTACCCGGCGATCCCGTTGCGCGGCGAGTTCCGCGGTCCGCTCCGCGTTCAGGGCACCGCGGCCGATCTGGCCGTCTCGGGCGATCTCGCGGGGCCCGCTGGGCGCGTCCAGCTCGATGGGCAGTTCGACGCGTCCGAGCCGGGCTATCGTGGCGTCGCGCGCGGCACGCTGACCGGATTCGATTTCCGGGCCGCCTTCGAGACCGATCGCCTGCCGTCATCCGCGTTCGACGGGCGGTTCGCGATCGACATCGCCGGCGATTCGATCGCCAACCTGTCGGGATCGGCGCAGTTGATCGCCGACCGGTCGTTCATCGACAGCGTGCGCGTGTTCGGCGGTGGCACGGCGCTGCGATTCGGCGACGGGCTCATCCACGTTGATTCGCTGCGACTCGAAACCGCAGCGGGATTGCTCGGCGCGCGCGGTGCGCTCGGCCTCGTATCATCGGCGACCGACACCCTGCGGTTCCGGTTCGATGCCGACTCGCTCGGTGGCCTGCGCCGATATCTCGCGAGGGCCGGCGACGTGCCGGACTCGCTGCGTGGATCGTTCGTGGCCACCGGCGTCCTCACGGGGAGCCTGCCACAGTTTGCGCTCGACGCGACGCTCGATGGCACCGAAATGCTCCTGCGCACGACCGGTGCGCGCCAGGTCCGGGCCAGCCTTGCCCTGTCCTCGCTCCCCGACTCCGCGACCGGCTCGGTGACCGTGCGGCTCGATGGCGTTCGGTCGGGAACCATGGCGCTCAACTCGGCCGCGGTACGCGCCGACCTGCTGGGCGGATGGCAGGCCCGAACGAGCATGCAGTTCCTGGCGCCGTCGGGAACGGAGGCGCGCGCCCTGGCCGATGTGCGCAGGCGCGGCGATACCACGGTGGTGCGGCTGGACTCACTATCGGCACGGACGGCCGCCAACACCTGGCGGCTCGAGCGGGCGGCCACGATCGCCTTTGCGGGCGGCGGATTGAGACTCGACACGCTCGTCCTTTCCGGCGCTGCGGGCGGTCGCATCAACGCGGCTGGCCGGACGAGCTCCCTGGACACGATTGCGGTCGCGCTGCGCGCCGATTCCGTGCCGCTCGCCGATTTCGGCGAACTGATCCAGACGGCGCAGCCGATGCGCGGACTCATGTCGGTGCGCGCCGATGTGCGCGGCACACGCGAGCATCCGGATCTCTTCTTCACCGGCTCGCTCGCCGATGC
>Ga0326597_10007158_pt1 | contig 15200 bp, 14 predicted proteins | sample RVTome_12_FD_203789 | JGI IMG/M metagenome (GOLD analysis project Ga0326597, IMG submission 203789) | Soil microbial communities from uranium-contaminated site in the Upper Colorado River Basin, Wyoming, United States - RVT100D185 | ecosystem: Environmental > Terrestrial > Soil > Contaminated >... | reverse complement strand
AATGAAGGTCCTCACCGACACGACGGCGCTCCGCGAGATGCGCAAGGAGATCCTCGAACTCATCCTGAGCGAGCATCCGGTGAGCTGCATCGTGTGCGGCGAGAAGGAGGAGTGCCGCGGAACACTCGACACGATCCGGAAGGCGGGCGTGACGACCGGCTGCCGGTACTGCCCGAACGACGCGCAGTGCGACCTCCAGTCGCTGGCGGAACGGCTCGGGGTGACCGAGATCCACTATCCGATCCTTTACCGCGGGTACGAACCGGAGCACGAGGATCCGTTCTTCGACAGGGATTACAACCTCTGCATCCTGTGCGGGCGCTGCGTGCGGATGTGCCAGGAGGTCCGCGGCACGTCGGTGCTCGCGTTCAAGCACAGAGGGCCGCGCACGCGGATCGGGCCGGCGTTCGGACGCAACCACGTCCAGGCCGGCTGCGAGTTCTGCGGGGCCTGCGTCACCGTCTGCCCGACGGGCGCCCTGGCGGAGAAGGTGTCCAAGTGGGACGGAAAGCCCGACGGTATGCGCGTCTCGACCTGTCCGTTCTGCGCCCTGGGCTGCCAGATCGAGCTGCACCGGAAGAACGGCCGGCTCTCGAAGGTCGAGCCGCATCTCGACGCGGAGATCAATGATGGGCAGCTCTGCGTGCGCGGCAGGTTCTGTCTCCCCGAGACCACGCACCATCACGAACGCGCCCGGAAGCCAGTCGTCAAGCGTGCCGGATACTTCCGCGAGGTGAACTGGACGGAGGCGCTGGAGGAAATCGCGTCGCGTCTGGGAGTCGTCGGGCCCGAGGACGTCCTGATGGTCGTCTCGCCGGATCTGACCAATGAGAGCCTCTACGCCGCGCAGAAGTTCATCCGCACCTGCTTGAAGTCGAACAACATCGACTCCACGGCTCGCTGGGCGCTCCCCGGCGGGGCCGGTCTCTGGGCAAACCTCTTCGCCCGCCCTGTTTCCATCAAGGCGATCGCACACGCCGACTCGATCGTGGCCGTCGGTCTCGACTCGAGGTTCTCCTTCTCCGTGGCCGGCGTCGAGATCCGAAGGGCGTTGCGGGACGGCGCGTCGCTCGTCACGATCGACTCCCGCGAGTCGAACCTCGCGCGCTACACCGAGCACTGGCTGCGGACATCCCCGGGGAAGGAAGGCGCGGTCCTCCAGGCGTTGGCGGAGCGGCTCTTCGCACGCGACAACGGCGGCGGGCGCACGGAGGCGCCAGCGGCAGCGAGCGAACGCCGCGGCGCATCGCCGCGCGCGCCTGCCGGCGCGGCCGCGGAGGAGATCGGGCTCGACACGCCCGCGTTCGAGCGCGCCGCGGCCGCGCTCGAACGCGGCAAGCACCTCTCGGTCGTCGTGGGACCGACGGCGTTCGCGCTCGACGCGAGCGGCACGTTGGGCGCGGCGCTGCTGCGCCTGGGCGGGCGCGCGCGCACCACGATCCTGCCGCTCTACCAGGGCGCGAACACCCGCGGCGCGCTCGAGCTGGGCACGTTCGGCGGTTTCTTGCCCGGACTCGAGAAGGCTCCGGCCGGCCTCTCCCTCGACGATCTGTTGGAAGGTCGCGCGCGGCCGAAGCTGCTCTACCTCGTCGGCGAATCTCCGTTCTTCGAGCGGCCCGATTGCGAGTTCATCATCGCCCAGGATCTCTACCGCCCGCCCTTCGAGGTGGATGCCTTCCTTCCCGCCGCGAGCTTCGCCGAGGCCGATGGCACCTTGACGAACGTCGAGGGCAGGATCCAGGAGAGCGTAAAGATCGAAGACCTGCCGGACGGCGCCATCACGGGATTCGTCCGGCCGGACTGGCTCATCTTCGGCGCCCTCGCGGAGAGGCTCGGGTGTCTCGAATGCCGTTTCGAAAGCGCCGCGCAGATCCTCGGCGAGATCCACGAGCGCGTCGCCGGCTTCCCGGCGACCGCGGACCGCCGTCCGCGGCGGCTCGTGCCGAAGACCGGCATCGCCCCGGAGGCGCCTCGCGCGACCCCCTCGCCGGAGGGAGGGCACCGGCTCGTCATCGAGCCGGGCGGTTTCCGCCATCGTGGCATCGATCTGAGCTGCGTCGTCGAGGGGCTTTCCGAACTGCGTCTCGAGGACGGCTTCGGGATCCATCCCGACGACATGGATCTGCTCGGTCTCGCGAGCGGCGACGAGGTGCTCGTCGCTTTCGGCGCGACCGAGGTCTCGGGCCGCGCACGGGCCGACGCGGGCTGTCCGCGCGGCGTGGTGTTCATGCACCGGCCGTTCGCCTATGGAGGCCTCCCCCACCGCAGCGGCCTCGCGCCGCTTTTCCGGGCGGACGGGAATCCGTGCGGCGTCACCCTTGCCCCGATGCGGGATCGCGCGCCCCGTCCCGCGCCGGCCGAAGCCGCCGGGGGCTCGCCTCCAGATCGCGAGGACGGACCATGTACCGAGTCGTGACGCGCCGCATGATCGTACCCAACGTCCACGAGTTCACGGTGGAAGCGCCCGCGGTCGCCGCGAGCGCACGTCCGGGGAACTTCGTCATCCTCAGGCCGGACGAAGCCGGGGAGCGCGTGCCGCTGACGGTGGCCGACTGGGATGTCGAAGCGGGCACGGTGACCTCGATCTTCCTCCAGGTCGGCGCCTCCACCGCCAAGCTTGCCAGGCTTGCGGCGGGCGACACGATCCCGACCTTCGCGGGCCCGCTCGGCAAGGACGCCGAGATCGGGAACTTCGGCACGGTGCTCTGCGTCGGCGGCTGCTACGGAATCGGAACGATCTACCCCGTGGCGCGCGCGCTCCGAGATGCCGGCAACGAGGTTCATGCGGTCATCGAGGGCAGGAGCCGGTATCTCTTCTACTGGAAGGAGAAGCTCGAGAGCGTCTGCTCCCGCGTCATCGAGGTGACGCGGGACGGCTCGGCCGGCTACCGGGGCCACATCACACGCCTGCCGGAGATCCTGACGCTCGAGAGGATCAGGCCCGATCGCGTCATCGTCAACGGCTGCACCTTCCTGATGATGAAGGCTTCCAACGTGACGCGGGCGCTCGGCATCAAGACGATCGTTAACATGAACCCGATCATGATCGACGGCACCGGGATGTGCGGCGTGTGCCGTCTCACCGTCGCGGGCAAGACGAAGTTCGCTTGCGTGGACGGCCCCGATTTCGACGGCCACGAGGTGGACTGGGATGAGTTTCTGAAGAGGCGGAGGACGTACAACGCCGAAGAGGTGCAGCCGCTGCGCACCAGCGGGTGCGCGTCGCACTACTGATCTCGGGAGGACCGGGCGCGGTGGCCAAGACGATCGACCCCAAGAAGCGGCCGATGCCGAAGCAGGAGCCGTTCGAGCGTATCAAGAACTTCGACGAGGTCGCCCTCGGATACACGCCCGAACTGGCTCGCGAGGAAGCCGCGCGCTGCCTGGCGTGCAAGAACCCCCGCTGCGTCGAAGGGTGCCCCGTCGGCATCGACATCCCTCGGTTCGTCCAGTGCATCGTCGAAGGCGATTTCGATCGCGGAATCCGGGCGATCAAGGAACGGAACGCCCTCCCGGCGGTCTGCGGCCGCGTCTGCCCGCAGGAGGATCAGTGCGAGAAGGTGTGCGTGCTCGGGAAGAAGCACGAGGCGGTCTCCATCGGACGCCTGGAGCGATTCCTGGCTGATCGGGAAGCGGCGAGCGGCGTCGTGGGAAGGCCGGACATGGCGCCGCCGAACGGACTCAAGGTGGCCGTCGTCGGGTCCGGCCCGGCAGGCATCACGGTCGCGAACGATCTCGCGCTCCTCGGCTACGACGTCTCGGTCTTCGAGGCGCTCCACGAAGCCGGAGGCGTGCTCACCTACGGCATCCCGGAGTTCCGTTTGCCGAAGGCGATCGTCCGCCGCGAGATCGAGTACGTGAAGAGCCTGGGTGTGAAGCTCCATCTCGACTTCGTCGTGGGGAAGACGCGCACCGTGGACGCCTTGCTCGGAGAGTTCGAGGCGATCTTCATCGGCGCCGGCGCAGGATTGCCGTGGTTCATGGACATCCCGGGCGAGAACCTGAACGGCGTTTACTCGGCCAACGAGTATCTCACGCGCTGCAATCTGATGAAGGGGTTTCGATTCCCTGCCTACAACACACCGCTCAAGCGGGCGTCCCGCGTCGCCGTCTTCGGCGGCGGGAACGTGGCGATGGATGCGGCGCGCACCGCCCTGAGGCTCGGCGCCGACGAGGTCCACATCGTGTACCGCCGGAGCCGGAGCGAGCTGCCGGCGAGGCTCGAAGAGGTCGAGAATGCGGAGGAAGAGGGCGTTGCGTTCGACTACTTGACCCTTCCGGTCCGGCTCATCGGCGACGACCGCGGATGGCTCACGGAGATCGAGTGTCTGAGGATGGAACTGGGCGAGCCGGACCAGTCGGGCCGCCGGCGGCCCGTCGAGATCGAGGGGTCGGAGTTCCTCATGACGTCGGACGCCGTGGTCTGCGCCATCGGCAACAGCCCGAACCCGCTCATTCCCATGACGACTCCCGGCCTCGCTCTCGGCGAGAAGGGGAACATCGAGGCGGACGCCGAGACCGGACGCACGTCGCGCGAGCGGATCTGGGCGGGGGGCGACGTGGTCACGGGCGCCGCGACCGTCATCAGCGCGATGGGAGCGGGCCGGAAGGCGGCGAGGTCGATGCATGAGATGCTTTCGGGGAACGGTTCCGGTGCAGATTCGCCGAGAACCGGGGAGGCAGGGTGAGAGACGCGGGGCGAATCCGATGACGCTGGCTGCGATCCGCGACTTGCTGGACTGCGTCGTGCTCGCGGGGGAGGAGCGGCTGGACACGGAAGTAGACACGGCGGTCGCCGCCGACGGCATGAGCATCGTCCTCGCCACCCCGCATCCGCGAGCACTCCTGATCACCGGTCTCACGCACATCCAATCCGTTCGCACCGCAAACGTGGCCGACATCTCTTCCATCGTCTACGTGCGCGGCAACCGTCCGAATGCGCAGGCCGTCGAGCTCGCCCGCTCGAAGGGAATCGTGCTGCTCGCGACGAGGCTGGGGATGTTCGACACCTGCGGGATCCTGCGGGACAGCGGGATCAAGGGCGCGGGCTGACATGGCCGAGGAACTCCTTCGACGGTCCTTCGAGGTGCGAGGGGGGGACTTCGACAAGGCCGGTGACACGTCCGGAGAGGTCCGGGCGATCTTGATCGATCTCGGGATCGATCCCGGAGTCGTCCTGCGTGCCGGCGTGATCACCTTCGAGGCGGAGATGAACGTGGTGATGTACGCGGAGAAGGGGACGGTCACACTCATCCTCACCGAGGAGGAGATCTCCATCGACGTGGCCGACAAGGGCCCGGGGATCCCCGACGTCGATCTGGCGATGCAGGAAGGCTACTCGACCGCCTCTGACGAAATGCGGGAGATGGGGTTCGGATACGGCATGGGCTTGCCCAACATCAGGAAGAACTCGGATGTCTTCACGCTGGAAACGAAGATCGGAAGAGGAACGAGGATCTCTTCGCTGATTCGGCTCGATTCCTATGACTAGTCTCACGCACGGATTTCGGATCGAACAGGACCGGTGCGACGGGTGCCTCTCCTGCATGCGGGCGTGTCCGACGCACGCGATCCGGGTGAAAGACGGAAAGGCGCACTACAAGCCCGATCGCTGCATCGACTGCGGGGGGTGCCTCCCGGAGTGCCGGTCGAACGCCATCGTGGCGACGACCTGGGCGGTCGAGGACCTCGGCCGGTACAAGTTCAAGGTTGCGGTCCCCTCGCCTGTCCTCTTCGGGCAGTTCCCCGCCGGAATCACTCCGGCGCACATCGTCGATGGGTTGCTCGCCCTCGGGTTCGATGCGGTGTGGGACTACGGGGTCGAGATCGGCCTCGTGATCCGCGCGATCCACGAGTACGTCACCAACTGGAAGGGTTCGTTTCCCCTCATTTCGATCTCCTGCCCGGTCGTCGTGCGTCTCGTCCAGGTCTCGTATCCGCGCATGGTGGACCAGCTCGTCAACGTGCAGATCCCCCGCGAGATCGCCGGCCGGGAAGCGAAGCGGCGCTACTCGGAGAAGCTCGGCATCCCCCGCGATGAGATCGCGGCGATCTACGTCACGCCGTGTCAAGCCAAGACGATCTCGATCCTCGAACCGGCCGAAGGCGTGGAAAGCCACCTCGACGGCAGCCTCGGCATCTCGGACGTGTACAACGCCATCGTGGCGTTCGCGAGCATCCACCGGGACGGTGCGGAGGCGGTGCGCCCCAGCACCGGTGTCCGCAACTCGACCTTTCTCCGTTGGTCGCTGAGCGAGGGTCTGGGGCACGCCCTCTCGCGTCACCGTTACCTGAGCGTCACGGGTCTCTCGAACGTCACGCAGGTCTTCGACGACATCGAGCGAGGACGACTGCGGAACGTTGAGTTCCTCGAGGCGTACAACTGCTGGAGCGGCTGCACGGGGGGAAACCTCACGGTGGCGAACGTCTACCTGACGCTCAGTAGATTTCATTCCCTGATCAGCAAGCTGCCGGCGATGGATCCCGAGACCGCGGCCGAGGTCGAACGGCGCTACCCGAACGAAGACTTCTCACTGGAACGTCCGATCCGGCCCCGGTCCATCCGGGGGACGAGCGGCAGTCTCAAGGAGCGGGTGCGGATCAGCCAGGAAGCCGATGCCATCCTGAAGACGCTGCCCGGCCTGAACTGCGGGCTCTGCGGCTCGCCGACGTGCAAAGAACTTGCGAAGGACGTGAGCATCGGCGACGCCGAGAGAGGTGAATGCCTCTTCTACTCCAAGGATCGGCTCCGGCAGCTTCGGAAGCGTTACATCCCAAGGCCGGATCCAGGCTCCGCACCCACGTTCTGAGAGCCGCGCCTTTCCTGCTCGCGTCGCGCCGCGTACGGCCTTTTCGCGGTGCGATCCCCGCCGCAAAGAGGCCGGGCGCGGGGGGGCGCGGCCTACGTCTGCGGCGCGCCCGCCCCCGGCCTCAACGCCCCGACGAGGGTCGCCACCGCCTGGTCCTGATCGAGGAGCTGCTGCTCGCCCGTCTCCATCGTCTTCAGGGTGACCTTGCCTGCCGCAGCCTCATCCGGCCCCAGCACGGCGACGAACGGGATGGCGCGCTTGTCCGCGTACGCGAACTGCTTCTTCAACCGGTCCGGATCGTAATAGACCTCCGTCGGTACGCCGGCGCGGCGCAGGCGCGTCGCGAGCGCCAGAGCTGCCGGCAGCGTCGCCTCCTCGAACTGCGTGACGAGGCAGACGGTCGGCGAGCCGGCCTTCTGCAGGCCGCCGGATTGCTCGAGCGCCGTCATGATGCGGTCCAAACCGATGGTCGTTCCCGTCGCGGGAACCGGATCGCCGGTGAAGAGACCGATCAGCCGGTCGTAGCGACCCCCGCCCGTCAGGCTCCCGATGTGCGGATAGTCCGGGAGAACCGACTCGAAGATGGGGCCGGTGTAGTAGTCGAGCCCTCGGGAAAGATAGAGATCGAACGCGATGTGCCCGCCATCGACGCCGAGCGCATCGAGCTCGCCCAGGAGGCGCCTCATCTCCGCGACGCCGGCCGGACCGGAGGCGGTCGCGGCGAGGCTCGGCTCCACGGCGGCCAGCACCGCGCGCGCCTCTCCGCGCATCTCGAGGATCGTCGCGAGACGCGCGCGCGCCTCCTCGGACACACCGGCGCGCACCAGCTCTTCCGCCACGCCCTCGTGCCCGATCTTGTCGAGCTTGTCGATGGCGCGGCAGACCGGGAGATCCCACTCGGGCCCGAGGCCGGCGGCCTCGACGATCCCGGCCAGGATCTTCCGATGGTTGATGCGAATGCGGAAGCGCTCGAAGCCGAGCGCCGAGAGCGCCTCCTCGGTCACGGCGACGATTTCCGCATCGGCCAGTATCGACGAGGAGCCGATGACATCGACGTCGCACTGGTAGAACTCGCGGAATCTCCCCTGTCGCAGTTGCGGCGTTTCCGCCCGCCAGACCGGCTGGATCTGATACCGCTTGAACGGGCGCGGGATCTGCGGGTACTGCGAGATCACGCGTGCCAGCGGGACCGTCAGGTCGTACCGGAGCGCCGCCGTCGCGGCATCCTTGTACGCCAGCCGGAAGATGAGCCGGTCCGCCTCGTCTCCGTACTTGCCGAGGAGCACATCGAGGTACTCGATCGCCGGCGTCTCGAGCGGCGCGAACCCGTAACGGCGGAAGATCCCGCGCAGGATGGTGCCGATTCGCTCGCGCTCCATCATCTCGGGCGGCAGAAAGTCGCGCGTCCCCTTGAACGTCCTCGGGACGATTCGTTCGCTCACGTGTTCCTCCTGACCTCCTGCCTGCCGAGGCTGCGGCACTGGCCCGGGCCGCACCGGCCGCGCGCCGCGACACGTCGATCGCCGCGCTCAGATCGCCAGCGGCCCGCCGATCGCCTTCTCCACCGTCTCCACGAATGCTCCGGCGCGCACGAGCGCGGCGACGCGCTCGATCTCGGCAGCATACACCGCCTCGTGCTCGTACGGCGCGATCCCCTCCCTGCGGAGCCGATCGAGCGCCGCGGCCACGCCGCGGCCGAGCGGGAGAGCGCCCGCGCCGAGCACCGCTTCGCTGAGGAGCAGTCCCTGCGCCGCGCAGAGGATCTCGATCGCGAGGATCCGCGTGACGTTCTCGACGATCGCCGCCGTGCGCCGCGCGGAGATCGTCCCCATGCTCACGTGGTCCTCCTGCCCTCCCGACGCGGGGATCGAGTCGGCGCTCGAAGGCCACGCGAGCCCCTTGTTCTCCGAGACGAGCGCCGCCGCCGTGTACTGCGCGATCATGAGCCCCGTGCGGTACGCGGCATCGCCCGGCACGAGATTGAGCGGAAGCCCATACGAGAGGCTCGGATTGAGGAGCCGGAACGTGCGCCGCTCCGAGATGTTCCCGACCGTCGCCAGCGCGAGCGCGAGGTGGTCGAGCGGAAGTGCGAGCGGCTGGCCGTGGAAGTTGCCCCCCGAGATCGCGGTCACCGACCCGTCCGGTTCCTCGAAGAGGAGCGGATTGTCGGTCGCGGCGTTGAGCTCGCGCTCGACAGCACCCGCCGCCACGCGCCACGCGTCGTGGCTCGCTCCGTGGACCTGCGGCACGCAGCGAAGCGAGTACGCATCCTGCACGCGCGGAGGCGGCTCGCCACGGCCGCCGCGCGCCTTGTGGTAGCGGCGCCGCGCCGCCTCGTCGGTGCGCCCGCTCCCCTGCCGGAGCCGCCGAACGTTCCCGGCCGAGGCGATCTGTCCCGGGAAGCCGCGCGCCTCCTGGAGACGTTCGTCGAAGGCGCCGGGCTCGGCGAACATCGCCTCGCACGAGAGCGCCGCGGCGATGTCGGCGGCCTTCAGGAGATTCTCCGCGTCCGCGACGGCCAGGAGGCCGATCGAGTGGATGACGCTGGCGGAGTTCGTGAGCGCCATCGCCTCCTTCGCGGCGAGCGTGATGGGCCGGAAGCCGCGCTCCCGCGCGGAGGCCGCGGGGCGACCCTCCTCGTCGAGGACGAGATCGGCGTCGCCGCAGAGGACGAGCCCCATGTGCGCGAGAGGCGCGAGATCGCCGCTCGCGCCCATCGATCCCTGCGACGGGATGACCGGATGCACACCGAGGTTCAGCATCTCGAGGAGCGCTTCGACGAGTGCCGGGCGCACGCCCGAGTTTCCGCGCGCGAGATTGTTCGCCTTGAGGAGGATCGTGCCGCGCACCTCGGCGATGCCGAGATGCGGCCCGACGCCGACGGCGTGCGAGCGAAGGTAGTCGAGCTGGAACGATCCCGCCGCCTCGGCGGGAACGAGCCGGTCCTTGAGCGCGCCGACCCCCGTGTGGAATCCGTACACGGGCGGCGCACCGGGCCGCAGCCAATCCGCCTCGATGCGTCCGCGAAGCCGCGCGAGCGCGCTCCGCGCGGCGGGATCGAGGTGAAGGCGCGCGTAGCTCCCGTCGCGGCCGCGTATCGCCGCGAGCGCCGCGGCACGCGTGAGGGTCCGTCCGTCGATCGCGAGGGCGCCGCTTCCGGTGCGATCCGTCATCGAGTCTCCGGCACGCCTAGCGGCCCACGGCTTCGCGAAGGACGCGAAGCGCGTTCTCCCCGAGCACCTTCCGGATGTCGCCTTCGCCGTATCCGCGCGCTCGGAGCGCCTCGGAGACGGCGGGATAGCGTGACGCGTCTCCGAGTCCGGCCACGGTCTTCGTGATGCCGTCGAAGTCGGAGCCGAGAGCGACGTGATCGATCCCGGCGACGGAGACGACGTGATCGATGTGGGCGACGACGTCGTCCACGCGCGCGCCGTCGTCGTGGCGGCCGGTCAGGAAGCCGGGATAGAACGCGATCCCGACCGCACCGCCGTTCGAGGCGAGCGCGCGGAGCTGGTCGTCGCCCACGTTGCGCGGGTGGTCGGCAAGAGCGCGGGCGCCCGCGTGCGTCACGAGCACCGGGACGCGCGACTCCTCGAGCGCGTCGTAGAAGGTGTCGCGCGAGACGTGTGCGAGGTCGACGACGAGCCCGAGCCGGTTCATCTCGCGCACGACGCGCCGGCCGAACGCGGTGAGCCCTCCGTGGTGGACGACCGGGTCGGTCGAGGCGTCGGCCCAGTCGTTCCCGTTCATCCAGGTGAGCGTCATCGAGCGCACGCCGAGCGCGGCGTACGTTTCGAGGAGCTTCGCGTCATTCTCGATCGCATGTCCTCCCTCGATCGAGAGGAGAACGGCGAGCCGGCCCTCCCGGTGCAGCCGGACGACGTCCCCGGCGCCGAGCGCGAGTCCGACCTTTCCGGCGTTCGCCTCGACGAAGCGGCGCGCGCCTGCGAGGAGCCCGAGCGTGCGAGCGGCCGCACCCGCCGGGAGGAACCGCGGATCGATCCACGAGGCGAGGAAGATCGCTCCGAGGCCGCCCTTGCGGGCGCGCGGGAGGTCGAAGTGCCCGTTCGTCCCTCCCTTCGCGAGATCCTCGCCGGCGTCGAGCCGGAGCAGCGAGTCGCTGTGGAGATCGAAGACGACGGCATCGCGCGGGTGGCCCTTCACCGGCGCGCCTCCGCGACGAGGTCCGTGAGGACCCGGCGCATCGACGCCCGCGCGGCGCGCGAGGGTTCCTCCAGCGGGGCCCGAGGGTCGCCCGCATCGAACCCGAGGAGCGCGAGCGCCGCCTTGCACCCGGCCGGGCCGAGCGCGCCGACCGTCTCGCCGAGCCTCGCGACAGACTTCTGCAGGCGGAGCGCCCGTACGCGATCGCCGCACCGATGCGCCTCGAAGAGCGAGACGCAGAGCCGCGGCGCCACGTTGGCGACGGCGAGCACGGCGCCCTCGGCCCCCGCGTCGAGCCCGCCGAGAAACGCGCGCGCCGATCCGACGGCGACGGAGAAGCCGCGCCCGCCTTCGCGGACCCATCGGCGCACGGCGTCGGGCTCGCCGAGGCTGTCCTTGATGCCGGCGACCCCGGCTTCCGAGCGCAGGCGCCGCACGACGCCAGGGGCGAAGGAAAACCCGTTCGCCTGCGGGAACTGATAGAGGAAGACGGGCGCCGACGAGACCTTCGTGAGCGCCGCGTAGTGATGAACGATGGCGTCCTCCGAGACGGCCCGCCGGTAGAACGCCGGCGCCATCACGAGAGCGCCGTCGCCGCCTTCCGCCATCGCGCGCTTCGTGCGCGAGACGGCCAGCGCCGTGGATTCCGCGCCCGTTCCGACGATGATCCGGTGCCGCGGGAGCGCGCGACGGGCGGCCCGCACGACGGCGTCGCGCTCCGGCTCGTCGAGGAGCTGCGCCTCGCCCGTGCTTCCGAGCACGACGAACCCCGTGAGCGGCGCCGCCGCGAGATGCTGCAGGAGCGCGGCGAAGCGCGCGGCATCGAACCGGCCGCGCGCGTCGAACGGCGTGATCACGGGAACCCAGACACCTCGAAGCATGGACGCAGGATACGGGCGCACGGCGCGCGCGTCAACGCGCCGCAGCTGCCCGTCGCGGAGCGCGTCAACGCGCGGCGGCTCGGAGCGAAGCCGGCGGATACGCGGCGCAAGCGGACGGCTCAGAACTCGGGCGCCGGATGCGCGGCGCAATCGGACGGCTCAGAACTCGGACACCGGGTGCGCGGCGCAATCGGCGCGCCGGTCGCGCCGTCCGTGTCGCGATGCGATCGACGAAAGACCGACGCCTCCGCCGGAGCGCGCGCGGTGCCACCGCGCGGGGCGTGCGCGAACGCACGAGAGACGCAACCTCCGACGAGGCACGGGACTTGATGAAAGCGCGCGAGTTCGCCTCGGAGGTCCTGGAATGAACCTGCCGCGTGATCCGAAGACCCGCGTCCCGGTCCGCGCCGCGCTGATCGCGGCGGTCTGCGCGCTCACGGCCGCGAATGCGGGCGCCGCCGCATTCCTCGTCTCGCGAATCGTCGCGCGCCCTCGGGCGCTCGCGCCCGGGGACCGGCTGCCTGCGGAGTTCCTCGCCGGCGCTCGGGACGAGCGCTCTGTGATTCTCGCACTCGGGGATGAATCGCCGGAGGACTACTGGGCGATGGCGGCAGTCTGGGAAGTCGAGCACCGCGCCCCGGGGAGCACGACGGTGGCCGTGACCGCACGGCGCGACAGTGTCCGCGATGAGGTGCCACGAGCGCTCGTGATGACCGATGCGGTCGAGCGGTGGGTGCGACGGCGACTTCCCGTGCTCCCCGCGCTCCTCTTCGTCGAGTCGGGCCGGATCGCCGCCGCGCATCCGGCCCCGCTCGACCCGGGGCTCTCGGGCGAGATCGCAGAGCGCTTTCTCCGCGGCGGATCGAGCTCCGCCGATGCGCCGGGGCTCTTTGCGGCGGATACGACCTCGCCGCTCGCGCCGGGGATTCCCGATGCGCGGGAAGTGATTCGCGACGTCCGCAGCGACCCAGTGGTGGAGGCCTTCCTTGCACGCCACCGTGCCCGCTCGACGAACGTGGCGGCGGCGCTCCACTACATGGAGGGAACCGGGTACTTCTGGCGCGTTGAGATCCGCGTCGGAGAGTGCGGTTGCTCGAGCGGGCCGAACGGGGCCGTTGCCCGCCTGCTCGTGAGACCTTCGGACGGGGCCATCCTCGCCCGGGAATTCCACGCCGAGGCCGCGCTCGCAGAGCGGGCCGGCGCGCCCCGTCCGCCCCGATGACCCCCGACAGCTCCGTGCGACCTCGATGGGAGGTGGTGGCGATGTGGTGGAAAAGTCGCTGGATGCTGTTCGGAGCGGCGAACGTCCTGCTGGCGCTCGCTGTCCCCGTGGCCGTGTGGGCCTCCACGCGGGACGGGACGGCGCTCACGGCCGGGTGCCTGAACTGCCACGGCTTCTGGAACTGCCTGAAGTGCGTGGTGTGCGAGGCGGTCGTCGGAGTACCGTGCTGATCTGAACCCCGAAGACACCGAAGAGGGCGCGGACGTGATCCGCGCCCTCTTGGGCGCCACCGCAACCGCCGCTCGTTCAACCGAAGACGTACCGCCGGCGCCTCGCGATCTCGTCGCGGAACTTGTCCATGAGGATCATCCACTCCGACGAACCTTCCGGGATGTGGCGCGAGTACGTGCGAATGCGCTCGATCGCTTCGGCGTCGATCTCGTCCTCGACCTTGAGATCGGTCGCGATGATGACCTCGACAGCCTCGCAAAGCCGCTCTTCGGAGAGATCCGTATCGACGAGGTCTTTGTCCACGAGATGATCGACGATGCGCCCCGCGATCTGATGAATGCGCCGCTCACTGAGTCTCAACGCCGCTCCCCCGCTCAGAGAACCATGCCGCGTTTGCGCGCCAGTTCCTCGCGGATCTTCTTCCGGAGGATGTAGAGATCCATGTTCTCGCGCTCGATGCGGCGCAGATTCTCGTCGATATACTTCTCGGCCTCGCGATCGATTTCTTCTTCCATCTCGAGATCCTCACGAATCGCCGCGACGATTTCCCGGTGCGCCGCTTCGTTTCCTTGCGGCCACTCGGCGTGGAACTTCTCGGTGAGCTGCTCCACGATCTTCTCGGCGAGGTACTGGACTTTTCGCGACGAAAGCCGCATCACTCCTCCCACTCTGTCTGCCCGGCACTATAGCGCCGCATTGCCGGTCGGTCAAACCGGGGCCGAGAGGGCAGTTGGAGCGCGCTTCCGATGGCCGACGCTCGTCACAGCGGAGGCTGCGAGCGGGGCTGGTCACTGTGCGGGACGGGCAGACGGGCTGAGGGCGGGACCTCTTTCAGGTCCCGCCCTCTCGGGGGGAGTCGGCTCATCTCCGCCGCCCGGGGAAGCGGCGGTCTTCGAGAGAGACGATCAGGGAGCGTTGAGGTCGGAGCGATTCTCCCAAATCGGAGTACTCGGAGCGTTCTGGTCTCCCGCCTCGATCTGAGCACTGCCTTCAGATGGAGCGACGGGATTGCCTCCGAGGCATCCTGCGGTCGTGATAGCCAGAATCGTCAGCGTCGCCAGCTTGATGATCCAGGATGCGTTGCGTGTCCGCTCCATGACCGCCTCCCCTCGTTCGCCGGCGCTCGCGGAATCTGCGCGATGCCGCGCCACCGGTTGCCTGGGCAATCGAGCAACTGAGAGACCACGAGGGGGTTTGCCAGACATCGAGGGAAGTGGCTTGCATGAGCCATTGTCGAAGAGCCAAAACCTGCTGATACACTGTCAGTTGTGGGAGTCGGGGGATTAGCCCCAGTTCAGACTACAGAGAGCGTTCTGGGCAGCAACACATGCGCGTGGGGCAGAGCACGCGATTCGTTCGCCGTGTAGTTGAATCCGGAACGTCTAACTGGCTACGTGGGCTTTGCTTGGAGTAGGTGGCGGTGTACAGCCACGATTGGGGAGCGCGACTCAGCGGCACGAGTGGAAGCTGCTCAGCTTGTGACTTGATAGTTCGCGAGATGTGCGAGAAGTTCGGTTCGAGTAGGCTGAGCCAGAAAGACTGCCCTCTGCTCCTGCCGGAGAGATCCTGCAAGAGACTTCACAACCGGGAGCGCCTTGGAGAACCGGTTGACGGCGTCCCTAGACCTTCCCGCTTTCGCTGCAATCAAACCGGCGCGTACATCTCCTTGCCAAACCTCATCGCGAAGCATGTGCTCGGTTGCGAACTCGTGTGCGGAATCATAGGCTCGCTGCGCGTTTTCGATGTCGCCCACCATCTCCTGTGCTCGCCCGCGGAGCAAGAGTGCCCGTGCTCTTAGAACTCCGAACGATCGGCAGAGATCGTCTTCCTGAACCGCATCAGACACCGTGAGCAATTCTAGGACTTCGTCAGGTTCTTCTTGTTCCAGCAGTA
>Ga0326597_10007157_pt1 | contig 15200 bp, 13 predicted proteins | sample RVTome_12_FD_203789 | JGI IMG/M metagenome (GOLD analysis project Ga0326597, IMG submission 203789) | Soil microbial communities from uranium-contaminated site in the Upper Colorado River Basin, Wyoming, United States - RVT100D185 | ecosystem: Environmental > Terrestrial > Soil > Contaminated >... | reverse complement strand
TCGAACATTCGAGTAAGCATTGGCACTTCCCGGTCGACGTAATCGTAGATCCGCACCTCTTTCTTGCCCGGATGATGTCGATGCAGCCTGCCACTGTACTGAATCAGCGTACCTTTCCATGAGATCGGCATGGCGAGGAACAGCGTGTCGAGCCGCGCATCGTCGAATCCTTCGCCGATGTACCGGCCGGTCGCCAGGACGAGACGCTCCTCGTGATCGGGTATGGCGGCGAGCTGGTCCGTGGACTCTCGACGCTTCTTTGCGCTCACGCCACCCTGCAGCACAACGATGTGCCGGACGAAGCTCCGAAGCGCTTCCGAGAAGTACTCCAGATGATCCTTGCGCTCGGTCAGGAGTATCGGCGAGCGGCCTTCCTCGAGCGCAGCAATGACGTCGTCGAGAATGCGTCTGTTGCGAGCATTGTCTCGCGATAGCGCGCCATAGATCTTCTGAATGCCAGCATCGGCGCCGCTCTCCTTCAGCTGAAACGCCGTCTTTCGCACGACGAGCGTGTGATTGAACGGCCGGCTCACCGCGTGACTCTTGACGTCGACTCTGGAGCGGACCGGGCCGAGTTGCATCTCGATGATCGGATGGTGGCCGTCCCGCCGCTGGGGCGTTGCGGTCAAGCCCAGGACGAACCGTGCCTTCGCCTCGGATAGCACGCGCTCGAAGGAGACGGCCGGTAGGTGATGACACTCGTCGACTATCACATGTCCGTACTGAGCGACGAGATCGTCAACGGCGTCCTTGCGCACCAGGCTCTGAATCATCGCGACGTCGAGCCCGCCATTGGCTTTGCGCTTACCGCCGCCGATCTGGCCAATTTCCTTCTCCGCAATTCCGAGAAACATCGCGATCTGAGCGATCCATTGCTCGAGCAACGGCTTGCGATGAACGAGGATCAGCGTGCTGCGCGCCCGCTTAGCAATCAGGTACGTACCGAGCACGGTCTTGCCGATGCCGGGCGGACCCACCACGAAGACGCCGGCGTCGTGGGCGAGGATCTCGCCTGCTGCGGCGCTCTGAACTACTGTCAGCTCTCCATGGAATCGAACGTCCAGCGGCGTTCCGGTGCTTCGCTGATCGTCGATCGACAGCGTGCCGCCGCAAGTTCTGATTAGATCACTCGCGTCGTCAGCACATCCGCGCGGCAATGCCAAAAAGAGCGGAAGATCTTCCACGCATGCGATGACGCGTGGAGTGAGCGCCGTCGACAGACGCATTTTCTGTTTCTTGTAGAACTCTGGATTCTGGAAAGCGCCAAGTCGCTTCAGCTCGCTGAGGAGCGTCGAAGGTAGGCCCTTCTTCTCAATGAACAGGCGCTGGGAGAGGACGGCTCGAATCTCTTGCGGTAACGGCTCTGCGACTCTTGTAGTTCGCTGCCGTCCCGAGGGAGGACGAGCCCAGGGCTCGGCAGAATTCTCACCGTCGATTATGTCAGCGAACCGGACACCAATGACCTGGCCGGTCCGCGTGGCCTCTCGCGCGATGTCCTCTGCCGCGAAGGGATCGATTCTTGCGACGAACGCGAGGAATTCCCACTGATCCACGTAAGGCTCGAGATCCGCGTCGACGAAGACGCTGTTTCCGTCCTGCCTGGACTCATGCTGTAGCGGTAACGCGATGAGGTTGCCAAAGCCACCACGCGGCATCGTGTCCTGATTCGGGAACAAACGGTCATAGGATTCCATGCTGAGCTGATGGCGCCGGCTCATCGTCTCCGTGAGGAGGTAGCACCCCATCCGCCGCGCGACATTCGCGGCGACCGGTGCATGGAAGAAGAACCACGCATGCGCACCGTTGCCTGAACGCGAGCGCTCGATCGCTATCGGAACGTCGAGACTGTCACACGTTTCCCTAAACGCGGCGACATCTTCCTTCCACGCGCTCTTGTCAAAGTCGGCGGCCAGGAACCAGCACGTTTCGTCCGTGAGAAGCGGGTACACGCCCATAACATGTCGGCCCTGCAGGTGGTCCAGGACACCCTGGTCGTCCACCGGAACGAAAGCTTGATTTGCGCACTCGCCGCACTTGCCGCCAGTCCTGAGCGCGCAAAGTCCGGGTTCCCACTTGTTCGCACAGGCGGGCGAGTAGCCGGGCCTGCCGGTCTTCTTGCTGACAAACCGTGTGGGGAAAACGTCCGGCCGTCCTCGGAAGAGGGATCGGAACAGGCGCACCTTCTCCGCCGCCGTCTGCGGAGCCTCGCCGCTGCGGGGCGGCGGGCTTAGTGGCAGCGGCTCAGGGACGCGTGCAGCGTCGAGCTCCGATTTCAGCGAGGCGATTCGAGCCAATGCCTCGTCCCGAGTTCGGTCGAGCTCGGAAAGTCGGGCCTCCTCGCGAGTGATCTCTCGAAGGATGTCGTCTTTCGTATGCGTCATCGCACGACAGTAATTTAGCTTCCTTGGCCCCCAATTCTCCCGTCGAAGTAATCACTCAGTCCAGTAACGGGCTTACGATCCGTTCACAATCGATGCAGATGCTACGCAGCCAGACGCGTCTCAGGGCGGAGGATCTCGTGAAACGGCTCGATGAGGCCCGCATCCGGTAATCTGGCTGATATCTGGTTGAAATTCGGTTTAAATCTGGGTAGACTATTCAGTCCTGTTCCCCTCATTACAACCGGACTACCAATGGCGACATCCCCTGACAGCCTCTTTAAGAGCGTTCGACGCTCCGATCCACTGGAGTTCTGGTCTCGCCACGGTTTGAACTATCGGCGAGTGTCGGATTTCTTGGACCTGGACACCAACGAGTTGTCGAAGCTGGCCGGTGTCAGCAAGAAATCAGTGCGGCTCGACGAGCGGATTCCGCGAGATCTGAAAGAGCGTCTCGAGCAGATTGCGAACATCTGTGCACTCGTTGCGGAGTACTTTGAAGGCGACGCTGAGCAGACGGCCCTCTGGTTTCGAACACCCAATCCACTGCTAGGTGAGATTGCGCCCCGCGACATGATCCGGTTGGGCCGCTATAAGAAGCTACTCAAATTCGTGCTGGATGCTCAGGAAGCGAACAGGAGCAAGTGACGCGCAGACACCCTCGACGGCAGGCGCCACGTCAGGTTCGGCGTCCTGCTCTCGCGTATTTACTCGACAAGTTTAGCCACGCGGATCTGCGAACCTGGCAGAGAATGGCGGACGCGTTAGAGCAATACAACGTCCGCCTCTTCTATCACCTCGAAGGACTGAGGCAGGTACATCACACAGAGCTGATCCGTGCCCTAAGCTCGTGTAAGCCAACCGTTGTAGAGCTCCACGAGTGGGCTCGCATTGTCGATTACCAATACACATTGGCCCCGCTCTCCGCAGCCGGAAGCGTTGTTAAAGGTGGCCGTTTCAATATCGGTAGCGATCTTGACCCGGCGCAGTTTGTTCCATTTCCAGCGCTCTACCTTGCCGCGAACTACGAGACTGCCTATGCGGAAAGATTTGGTGGGCCAACGGCCGCGGATAGAGGCGCCTTTACGGGTCAGCAATACGCTTTGCGGCGGCCGGGTTCCTTCTCGGCGGTGCGGCTTTCGGGTGAGGCGCACCAGATCTTCGATCTACGGCGGGCACGGGTCCTGGAGCGCTTTGTAGATATCGTTCGCAGATTCCCCATGCCCGATGATCTTAAGCACCTCGCCAAGGAATTGGGCAAGCGGCCGCCCTGGTTGATCACGAAGTCATCACAACTGCGAAAAGGCTTGTTGGCAGCAGACTGGCGCGCATGGCCTGTCCAATACGGAATTCCGGCGAATCCTCAAGTGTTCGGCCGCCTTTTGTTGGAGGCGGGCTTTGAGGGAGTGGTGTATCCATCTACGCGGGGAAACGACCTTTGCCTGGCTCTCTTCCCAACCGCATTGGCTGCCAGTGATACTCACGTCGAGCTAGTTGATCAGGCGCCGAACGGCGTCATCGCTCGATTGGACAGCGATACCTGGTCCCAGCTCGTGTAGACGCTCGGGCCGAGAACCTCACCGGCACATCCGAACCAGCGGCGTCAGTTTGCGCAGCCCAAAGACACGCAGTCGAGCTCGTCAACGCGGCGGGAATCGGCGCCCGCAAAACGTCGCGCCCACCGAATCGCGCAACCTATTGTCTTCTAACGAGAGCTAACACCAGCTAATAGGAATCGCCGATGCTGCGCAAAACGAGTCTGTATACCAAAATCGCGCCCAAAAAGCTGCAATAAACCCAAACTCCGATTGACAGGGTTTTTCGTAGACCTCCCAGGGGAGTTTTGTTTCTGATGTTGCGCGTCTGGTTCGCCAAGGAGGTGCGCGATGCAGCGAGATGAGAAGAGCGAGACGTCGATACGTCTAGAGGAACGGCTCACGGAACGTTTTGGGATTCTCCTATCCCAGAAACAGTTGGCCGAGCTGCTTGACCGCACGCCAGGAGGCTTGAGGTACAGCCTTTGCCATCCACCCGACTTCCAGACCCGGAAATTGCGGGCTTGCGGTCGGCGAATCGGTCGGCGGGTGTACTACCCGGCTGCGGAAGTGGCGCGGATCATTACGGCTGCGATATCAAATGACTAGCACTATCATTCGGGCCCCGCGCCGGCGGCGTTTCCTCGTGGTCGATCAGACTGTCATCGACGACGACCGCCTGTCCCTTGCCGGCCGTGGGCTCCTGGTGACCCTTTTGTCGAAGCCGGATGATTGGCAGGTCCGAGTGTCCGATCTGCGGCGGCGCTGCCGGGTCGGGCGGGATTACGTCTACAAGCTGCTTAGCGAGCTCAAGGAGCTCGGCTACATTCGGTACGAGTTCAATCGAACCGCCTCAGGCAGGATGGCCGGCGGAACTTACTATGTTCACGAGATAGCCACCGAAACGCCGTCCATCAATCCGCGTCCGGATTTGCCGGAAGCGGCCGCGCCGAATCCGCCGATGCCGGAAGCAATACTTAATACCCAAAGAGATTCAATAACCACAACCACCGTGGTGGAGAGTGGTGGTGGTGCTGAATGCGCCAAGGACCTGATCTTTCCGGACGATCTGCTCGACACGGAACGGGACCTCGCAGGGCGACTCGTCGCGGAGCTCGGCACCGCGCTTCGGCAGCCCGTTCTCGATGAGCTTGCTGGGCTCATGAAGGCCGGCAAAGTCCGGGAGGTTCCCCGCGCTTGTCTGCGCGGTATCGTTGCAAAAGCCAAGGCGGGCGCCTTCACGCCGGACCGGGCGTTGCGAGTCGCTCAGGCACGGCGAGAACGCCGGCGTTCTGAAGAAGCGTTGGAGCGAGCGCGGGCGAGGCAACCAGACTTTTCCGGCAAACCTGACGGCCAGAGCCGGTAGTGTCGCTCGACGCAGCTCATTGTGGTTTGAGAAATCCGGTTTTCATTCACTATGGGTGAACAAATGAGCGCGTTTCCAAACCAGGCGCTGGTTGCTGAACAGTGGAGCGCGTCTCCCCCGAGTTGGAACAGCTGTCCATTATTGACGGCTGTCCACGTAACGTGGACAATCCTAATAAATGGACATTCAGACAAAAGATTTGCTGAACGATGCGCTCGCCACGGCCCAAAAGCTGGGCGTTCCGGCAACGCTTGAGCGCGTCCTCGAGGGCGAAGCTGATGCTGTCATTCAGATTGGCAAAGGTCGCCACGCGAGGCAATACCTCGTTGAGATCAAGCGGGGCCTCAGGCCTGCGACCCTGGGGGCCGCGCTGCATCAGATCGACCGCTACGACCAGCCCGGCCTATTGGTTGCTGACTACGTCACGCCGCCAATGGCGGAAACTCTAAAGGCTCGCGGGATCGCATTCCTCGATGCGGCCGGCAATGCTTTTCTCGATCAGCCCCCTATCTATCTGTGGATCAAAGGCGAACGACCGACACAGAAAGCCCCTGCCGATACAGCGACCGGCCGAGCCTTCCGGCCAGGCGGCCTAAAGATCCTGTTCGCCCTCCTGTGCCATCCCGAATGGGTTGATCGCCCCTATCGCGAAATTGCCACGGAAGCTGACGTCGCCCATGGCACTGTGGGTTGGGTTATGGCCGATCTTCAGCAACTCGGTTTTGTCGCAGACATCGATCGAAAGCGGCGGCTGCTTCAACGGGAGCGATTGTTGCAACAGTGGGCCGAAGCCTATGCCAGAACGCTACGACCGAAACTCGTCATGCAACGCTACCGAACGGACCTGACGGGATGGTGGAAGAAGCTCAATACTCGCAAGTACGACGTCCAGCTCGGCGGCGAGGCGGCGGCGGAACGAATAACCGGGCGGCTGCGAGCCGAGACGGTAACCCTCTACGCGAACAAGGCCGATCCTCGTTTGTTGCTGGACTTCAAGTTAAAGCGGGACACGGCAGGCCCCGTGGAACTGGTACAGCGATTCTGGGCCTTCGAGAATGGAGACGAACCTACCGTACCCCTACCTCTCGTCTATGCTGACCTCGTAATGACCGGTGATGCCCGTTGTCTCGAAGCCGCCAATCTGATCCACCAGCAAGTCGTCGATGGATCTGTCTGACAAAGAAGACCTGCGCTCGTTATCTCAGCTGATCGGTAATATCCGGTCAGCCGCGCTAGATCACGATCCGCTGATGGTCGGCGCAATGGCGCGAGACCTGTTGCTGCATTACGGTAGCGGTCTGCCAGTCCAAAGAGCGACAACCGACGTCGATCTCGCATTCGCCGTTGCGAGCTGGAACGAGTTCAACGCCCTCCGCAATGCGTTGCTGACTTCAGAGTGGTTTACTGAGACGAGGATCGAGCACAAGCTTCTGCATCGTAATGCGCTTGAGATCGATCTGATTCCTTTCGGTGGCGTGGAAGATGCTGCGGGCCAGGTCGTTTGGCCGACCGACGAAAACCTCATGCGCGTCCTCGGCTATCAAGAGGCGCGAGCCACATCCGTGAAAGTCCTGCTGCCCGAAGGCCAGAGCATATCAACCGTCTCACTACCAATGCTTGCCGCGATAAAGGTGATCGCATGGGCGGATCGTCACACGTTGCAGCCTCGAAAGGATGCAAGCGATCTACTCTTGATCCTTAAGAACTACCTGCAGGAAGAGAACTCAGCTCGCGTTTACGACGAGGCTGCACACCTGCTGGAAGCAGAAGACTTCGACTTCGAGAGTGCTGGCGCCAGGTTGGCGGGGAGCGATGCTGCTGCCAGCATCGCAAAAACGAGTCCGGATCCGACCCGATTGCTCAATGTCCTGCGTGACATTCTGTACATTGAAACAGATGCCAACGGCCAGCTCCGCCTGATTGCCGAATCTGGACTCGAGCCAGATTCAGCAATCCGGCTTCTTCGTTCGTTTCGGGATGGTCTCTTTGCAGAGCTTTCCGATACCCATCTCTGATCGGTGGCCCCGCGGGCGAGGAAACCAGACTTCACCAGCACCCCGGCCGCCGAAAGCTGAAACCCTGGTGATGGCTCCCGGCCGAGGAGTCCGGTTGGAGCCGATTTCGTAGTTCGAGCAGGCCCATCCAGTCCTCGGTCTTGCTCCTTGGCCAAGCTCTTGTTTAGACTTAGACGTCCAAGTCTTAATAGCGTCAGCCACTATTCAGACTTGCTTTAGTAGGAGGATCCGGCGTGTTCCGCGGCGAAACCGGCAAGCACGAAACGATAACAGTTGGGAGCGAGGCAGTGCGGGCCTTCATCCCCAATCCGCTTCCCCCCGACCCGCCGCTGGTCATGGACGCAGGATTGCAGCCGCTACTCGAGGCCGCCGTGCTCGCGCTTGGCCGGCTGGACGGCGTCTCGACTCTGTTGCCGGATAAGGCGCTCTTCCTCTACACGTATGTTCGCAAGGAAGCGGTGCTTTCGTCGCAGATCGAGGGTACGCAGTCCTCGCTCTCTGATCTGTTGCTGTTCGAGCTCGACCAAGCGCCAGGCGTACCACTTGACGATGTGGTTGAGGTCTCCAACTACGTTGGCGCACTCGACTACGGCCTGGCCCGGTTGCGCGAGGGGTTCCCGCTCTCGAATCGGTTGATTCGCGAGATCCACGGCGTGCTGCTTTCACGCGGCCGCGGTAGCGGCAAGGATCCCGGCGAGTTTCGTCGCTCGCAAAACTGGATTGGCGGCACTCGGCCGGGTAACGCAATCTTCGTGCCGCCGCCACACACGGTTGTCCCCGACTGCATGAGCGAGCTCGAGCGTTTTTTGCATGCGGAAGGCGACAGCCTGCCCGTGCTCATCCGCACCGGCCTGGCCCACCTGCAGTTCGAGACGATCCACCCCTTTCTCGATGGCAACGGTCGTGTCGGCCGGCTGCTTATCACCTTTTTGTTGTGCCACAGCGGTGTTCTGCGTGAGCCGCTGCTCTATCTCAGCCTTTACCTGAAGCAGAATCGCGCGACCTATTACGAGTTACTCGAGCGCGTGCGTCGTGGCGGCGACTGGGAGGAGTGGTTGTCCTTCTTCCTGGAAGGAGTCAAACAGGTCGCCGAAGGCGCGGTCACCACCGCGGAGCGCCTGGGGCAGATGTTCCTGCAGGATCGTTCGCGAATCGAAGCGGCTGGCCGTCGAGCAGGTTCGGGATTACGCGTACACGAGACGCTGAAGGCCCGCCCGATTCAATCCATGTCGAGCGTATGCGAATCGACTGGTCTGTCTTTTCCGGCGGCTTCGTCGGCTATGGAGCTGCTGGTCGAGCTTGGCATCGCGCGTGAGCTGACCGGCAAGCAGCGGAATCGGCTCTTCTCGTACGACCGATATCTCGCAATACTCAACGAAGGAACAGAGCCGCTATGAAGCCCGAGCCGCATATGTCGGGAGCGAAAATGCGCGCTCGTGCGTTTCAAGGATGCAGTGAACTAATCCCTTAGTCTCGAAAGCCGATCGGATCTTGCCAATAACGCGCACGCATCCTTTCGTGCAAAGACTGTCGAACAAACAGCATTGACCCACTTTGACTCGACTCGACGAGTTGCCGAATCTGATCACTTACGTCGTCGATTTTATTCAATCTGGAGGCGGCATTCATCGCCCGGTCATAAGCTTCCACCACATCGATGTTGGTCACCTCATAGCCCCATCCCTCACCCAACCAGCGAAGGGAGGCCATTGCGGAACCGAGTGCAAATACGGGCTCCGAGTCGAGGTAATCCCTTGCCGCTCTTGTCAGCGTTTTCGGATCACAGTGGCTCCGGCTGGCAAGTTCCAGTGCCAGATCGAAAAGTCCAATATCTTTGGCTGTGGCAAACCACTTACCCTCTTCTCCCGGCGTCGTGGCAATCAGGTCGTTCAGAATCTGTAACTTGTCCTTTGTAGGATAGCGTTTCGCCACTGCGCGAAAGCGCGCGATATAGGAGTTAGCGACTGCCGCACTCAATCCATAGCGCTGGTAAGCCTCCTCATGCAAACCGGAGGAGATCAGGATCTTCTCGCAGACCTGGTCAATCACGGAATCCGGCTGGTTCAATCCTCGCGAGGCCTCTGCATATTGAACAGCGTCCGCTTTCCTGCCCAAGGCCAACAGCGCCTCGACACCATAGCGCCGGTAATGCCACATGGGATGGCGATCCAATTCTAAAAGCTCAAGCAACTCCCGGTGCCGTCCCGCCACCAGCAGGCAGGACAAACATCCCGTCGCACCGTGGAAATAGTTACCTGGGTTCGGATCCGACCAACAGGACCGCAGCGTGGAAACCAGATCATCGGCCCATTTTCCGGCGATCTCCACCGAACCGCAGATTTCACCCCACCGGTCACCGACCGTGCTGAGGTATTCGACACCATCAGCTGCCATGGCCTGCCAGAGCCGCTCAAGCCATTTGCTACGAGTCTTCTCGTCAGCAGCGGCATTCACAATCACCGGGATCAACGCATCGAGCGTCTTATTGACAGCCGATCCCAGTGCGCCGCTGGAACTGTCCACATACTGCAGCGCCGGCCAAAGCTTCTCCGCCAGGCGGACCGCACCCTCTGCGCCAAGAACAGGATCTTTCCTCGCGACCTTCTTAATCTCGGAAACGGCTTCTCGAAGGCGCTGACAGGCCAGCCTCGATGCTTTCCAGCTATAAGCACCGGTTCGGAACCGGGCAGGGAAAGTCCATTTGTGCTTTTCGGATTTAATCATTCCGGTGCCCGTAACCCCAAGCGGGTAGCTACATCCTCATGGTGGGGCGCCACACGCGCACAATGCTTGATACAAATCATATCAATGCTGTTCGTTGTCGGTTTCGAATGCCCGCCTGAAACATCAAACGGGTGGTTTGAGGAATCCAGTTTTCATACACTGTGGGTTAATAAAACAGCCCGTCTTCAAACTGGCCTCTGGTTTACAAAAGTGCTATTTTATTCACCATGAGTGAACAAAAATACAAAAAACTAAACCAACTCGAACAGGACCTGCCCGAGGGCCTGCTCGTCGATGCCGCGTGGCTGGAGCAGAAAGGCTATTACGGTTCGCTGCGCTCCAAATATCTTGCTGCCGGCTGGCTGGAACAACCGGCCCGTGGTGTCTACCGCAGGCCACGCGGAGAACTGAGCTGGGAGCAGGTCGTCATATCGCTCCAAAGCCTCATGGCCTTTCCGGTCGCCGTCGGCGGAAGGACCGCGCTCGAGCTGCAGGGCTACGCCCATTACCTGTCCCATGCCCAACAAGAGGTTCACCTCTATGGCGATCCCCCTTTGCCGAGTTGGGTACGCAAGCTGCCCATCGAAACACGCTTCGCATTTCACAACCGCGCACGGCTGTTCCCCAGATTAAGCGAGAAGCTGCCACCGTACCCACTGGCTGGTAGAAAGACCGTAGACACACAAGCGCCGCTCCCCGGCGCACTGCGCGCTCTTCCGTGGGGGCAGTGGCAATGGCCGCTCGTCGTCTCGACACCGGAACGGGCCGTTCTGGAATTGCTCGACGAGTTGCCGGACCGCGAGAGTTTCCACCAGGTCGATGCGCTCGTTGAAGGGCTCGCTACACTGAGCCCGCGGCGACTGCAGGACCTTCTCGTGGAATGCCACAGCGTAAAGGTCAAACGGCTCTTCTTCTTTTTCGCCGACCGCCATAATCACGGTTGGCTCAAGAAGCTGGACGCCACAGCCGTCGATCTCGGCAAAGGTAAGCGCTTGCTGGCGAAAGGTGGGGTCCTCGATGCCAGGTACCAGATAACGGTGCCGGAGGACCTGCATGGCCTTCAGTGAGATCTATACCAGGCAGGTAGCTCTTCTCATAAGAGTGCTGCCATTTATTGCCGAAGAACCATGTTTCGCGCTCAAAGGCGGCACGGCGATCAATCTGTTTATCCGCGACATGCCGCGCCTGTCGGTCGACATCGATCTCGCCTATCTTCCGCTCGCGTCGCACGATGAATCGTTACACGACATCGACTCAGCCATGAAGCGCATCGCTGCCCGGATCCGGAACAGTCTTCGCGGCGCCAAAGTCAACGAGACCAAGCTCAAGGAAGATGGGGCCGTCTATAAGCTTGTGGTCTCGCTGAATGGCGTTCAGGTCCTTATTGAAGTCACGCCCGTCCTGCGCGGTTGCGTCTTTGATGGCGAACTCAAAGGCGTTTCGGCGCAAGTGGAAGAGGCGTACGGCTTCGCGGAGATCAACACGCTTTCCTTCGCCGACCTTTACGGCGGCAAGATTGTCGCCGCACTCGATCGCCAGCACCCGCGCGATCTGTTCGATATTCACCAGCTACTTGCGAACGAGGGCGTGGACGAAAGACTCCGAGAAGCTTTCATCGTCTATCTCATCAGTCATAACCGGCCTATGCATGAGGTGCTGGCGCCGAGAATGAAGGACCTGGGCGACGAATTTGAGCGCGGCTTCGAGGGCATGACGCGCGACGCGATAGAGCTCTCGGTTCTGCTCGACGCACGAACCCGGCTGATCAGTGAAGTCATCGGCCGAATGCCGCCCAACCATCGAAGTTTCCTGATTTCGTTCGAGCGTGGCGAGCCCAATTGGAGCCTGCTGAACGTGAAAGGCGTAGACAAGCTTCCAGCTGTACTCTGGCGCATGCAGAATCTGAGTCGGCTTGATAGCGCTCGCCGAAACCAGCTCGTCGCGTCTCTGGAAGCGGCGCTGTCGTAGCATGGCTGAGGCCGCACCTACGCTCTAATCCAACGGCATCGCGGGTCTAACGCGGTAAGCTCGGTGGCCTCCCTGCCTTAAGCTCGCTTCCATCTCCCGTCGGCCTCAACCACGGCCCCTTGAGCCGCGCCTCCCAATCATCACTTCTCCCGAGCGCATACACCAAAGCCCGAACGGTGAGCCAGTGCCGATACCGCGTGCCGGGCTTCATTCCGTCTGTCCGATGTTCCAGATACCAGCGCAGATGTTTGACTTGCCATTGGTAAGGACCGACTTGCCAGCGGCGCCAAATCACCGCCGCTACACTCTCAGCACGAACGACGTGCTCTCGAACGGTCGTCGGATCGAGACCGGGCATACGCCGCGACAGCAACTCGCGAGCCTTTTTGGCTGCCGCCTGCTGATTCGGCGGCCGCGCCATTACCGTGCCGACCCAACATAGGCAGCCAAGACATCCGTGCGACCATGTCCCAGCTCCTGTGCGATGATCTCTCGCGCATGGCGGTCGTCTTCCTTGCTCACACTGCGGCGCCCATCCACGACAGGCGCTGCGCACCCAGTGATTTGGCAATACCGATCGCAGGCATACGCGGCGCGCAGATCGTGAAAGCCTTGAAGCCCGTGTTCCGAGGCCACGCGGTGCCACACGTGATACGCGTGTTCGCGCCACTGCCGGTAGCTCTGGTCCGCCGGAATCAAATTGGGGCCGACTCCTTGTATATGCGCCGCCAGAGTCAGCGTCTCGGTGGCCCGGGCAGAGACGGGCACCCACCGATCCACTTTCTTGCCGCGACCACCCTTCGTGCCGGCCGTAACGTTGACCTCGCCTCGCTCCATCGCATCCCGCAGCGCCCGGCGGCTGTCCAGCATGCAGGCCTCACGAAACCGAAGCCCGAGATCGCGCGCGAGCGCCGCGACTAGGGCGGCCCGATTCTCCCCTTGGTCGCTTAGCGTCAGAATGGCGCGATCCACGACGGCCCGATCGAGCCCCTTCGGCGCCTCTGAGCGCACGTTCCTACGATTGCCGACCAACGCCGCCGGCGTGATCCGGACACAGCGATCGCCACGCATCGTCTCCATCACAACGTTCACAGTCGAGAGCAGATTCTGCGCATAGCGCACCGCGAGTTCGCCGATCTCGACTTTGGCACGCAACGATTCTCCGTATCCCACGATAAACTCCCGGGTGATATCACCTGCATCCTTCACACCCTGGCTCTTGGCGTACTCTGCGAACTGACGCCAGCGAGCCTCATGCGCCGCGCGAGTCCCGTAGCAGCCATCGCCGTACCGATCCCGCAGCGCATTCTTGCCGGCCCACCAGAGCCGCTTTCCATATCCGAAGTTTCGGCGTCCGCCGACCTTCATGTTTCGCGAGTCCCAAATCGAAATCCTGAGTTCGTTAAATGTTGAACCGGGTTGAGCGCCGGCCGCGCTGTTTGAGTCTCTGACGCTCGACTCGGCGGCTGTCTCATTCCCGACAGCGAGGCAGACTCTATTGCTTCCCAGGCGCCTGCTTGATGCTTCAGGACGATCCGAATTCGGGACCGCGAATTAGGCATTGACTGCATGGATGCGAGACTCGCTTCCATCGCCGCAGACGTCGGTTTTGCAGGCTTTTGCAGCGGGCGAACTCCCGGCAAGGCCTTGTGATAGCTGGCGTTGCGCCGGCTGTCTTTCGCACGTCTCTATGGACGATGACCATAGAGACGTGCGAAGGGCGGGGACGTGAGGTCGGGTGATTCCGAAGGCTTTGAGACTCTCGATCACCGCGACATCGACCTCTCTTTGGCGAGTGGCTCGTGACACGATTCGGGAATCCGACAGCGCGTGTGAGCCGGTTAGGAACGACCGCACTGCGGTCACTGGACCGATGACCCAAGCCATCGCGCTCGTTTAGGGGTCCTTCATCGAGCGCTTTTCGTTGCTCCTTGCGAAGCAGGGAAACCGCCTTTTGCGCGAAGCGGCCACGCGTGAATTGAGGGAGAAGTTATATGGGCTGCTATTAGCCAGCAACGCGACCTGTTAGTCGACGCGCGGCGAGCTGAGGAGATCGTTAGAAGAAAGGAGGCTCGTGCTTTCGGATTCGCGCCAATCTGCGCGACGCTTGAGCTGCTAACATCGGAGAGCGGCCGCGTTACAAACTTGTGGAGCGGCCAGCCAGACTGCCCCACATGCCCGAGAGCCGCCATTCTTGCGACAGAGACACACAGCGACAGAATGCAAGCTGCGGTGGCGAATTAGCTTGCGCGAATCTCCACTCTCCCATTAAGGCGGGTTTCTGGGAAAGTGACTGGTCGATCGTCGAGCGTTATGCCGTAAATGCGGTCGTCCCAAATATGAACCGATAATCGTCTTTGGCCGTGCAATTGAAGGTCATCCATCCATGATCATGGCTCCTCTTCACCACAAAGAGGAGATAATCATGTTGAATCGTATCTTTCAGGCTCAGAAGAAGCAGGCCGCAACCACTCGTGTTCTCCGGGGGCAGAAGCGACCACTGAAACTCAAGGACATCTGGGCTATCCGTGTACGTTTGGAACTATCTGACCGATTGCGCGACCTCGCATTGTTCAATTTGGCAATTGACAGCAAATTGAGGGGCTGTGATTTGGTGAAGCTGCGTGTCCAAGACGTGTGTCAATCTGGGCACGTGCTGTCTCGCGCCATTGTGATACAGCGGAAGACTGGCCATCCTGTTCAGTTCGAGATCATGCCGCAAACTCGCACTGCCGTTTTGTCGTGGATAACCCGCCGTGACTTAGGACCGACTGACTACCTCTTTCCGAGTCGCATTAAGGCTCATTCGCATATATCGACACGGCAGTATGCGAGGCTTCTGAACTCTTGGCTCAAGGATATTGGGCTCGATACCACCAGCTACGGGACGCACTCATTGAGGCGGACGAAGGCAGCGTTGATCTATCGGCGCACCAAGAACTTACGGGCTGTCCAACTCCTGCTAGGGCATCGCAAACTTGAAAGCACAGTGCGTTACCTTGGCATCGAAGTAGATGATGCGCTTGAGATAGCGGAGCAAACTGAGGTGTAGGCATCTCTCGCAAGGTGGCCGTGTCAAGCGGCCGCCTTGCGATCACATATCGGACGTTCGGCCCGGCGATGAAGAGGTCGGAAACCGGCCACAACCTGCCTGTCAGTTTGATCCGGTGACGCCATCTACCAATGGTAGCCTTGTGCAAAGCCGACGTTCACC
>Ga0326597_10007155_pt1 | contig 15205 bp, 17 predicted proteins | sample RVTome_12_FD_203789 | JGI IMG/M metagenome (GOLD analysis project Ga0326597, IMG submission 203789) | Soil microbial communities from uranium-contaminated site in the Upper Colorado River Basin, Wyoming, United States - RVT100D185 | ecosystem: Environmental > Terrestrial > Soil > Contaminated >... | reverse complement strand
GCTGGTCGTGGAGAACCGATCCGGGGCGGGTGGTGGCGTAGGGGCGACGGCGATCAGGGATGCCGAAGCGGACGGGCGGACCCTCGGCATGCTGAACGGCACGGCCCGGCTCGTCGCGGACCTCTCGGCCGAGATCGAGGGGCTGCACCCGGTGCGTGACTTCACCGTTCTGGGGCGTCTCGCGATCGAAGATCCGGTCTGGGTGACCGGTGCGGGCTCATCCTTCGGCAGCATTGAAGACGTCCTCGCTGAGGCTGAAAACCGTCCCGTGCTCATCAGTATCTCGGACGTCGGTGGGTCGGGCTTCGTTTTCGCGAGCGTGCCGTCGGATATGCTGCGCCTACCGGTCAGCTATGTGGCGGGCTACCCCGGGGGACGCGAGCAGTCTATGGGGCTCATTCGGGGAGAGGTCGACGTCGGAGGTTTCTCTTTCGAATCCGTGCGGGACCGGATCGAGTCGGGCGAGCTCGTTCCGATTCTCCAAATATCCGACCGGCCGGTAGGCGACCACCCAGCCCTCAGCGGCGTCCCGCTCCTCGCGGGCGAGGACGGCGTCGCGGCTCGCGCTGCCCGCCTCAGGGGCGAGGATCCCGGGCCGATTGTCGCGCAGGCAGAAGCCCTCAGCCAGCTTTTCCTCCTCGGCCGCCTCGTCGTGGCGCCACCGGGGCTCGCCCCGGCATTGGCCGAGTGCCTGGTGGATCGGCTGGCCGAGGTCGCGGACGACCCCGCCTTCCTCGAAGCCGCCGCGCGTGCCAACCGCACGATCAGCTTCGCGAGGCCAGGGGAGCTGGTGGCCGAGCTGACCGCGATCGAAGAGCACAGGGAGTCGCTCGCCGCCGTGGTTCGACGCCATATCGAGCAGGCGCGCGAAAGCGGGTCCGGCAACTGAGGGTCCGCCGCGGCCCTTTTTCCACGAATGCTCGAGTCCGCTTGGCAGGGTCTCCAGATCGTCTTCTCCTGGCCAAACATTCTGTTTCCCGTCGGTGCGACGCTGCTTGCGATGTTCGTCGCCTTCGTGCCGGGAATCAGCGGAATGACCCTGATGGCGCTCGCCATCCCGTGGACGTTCGGATGGGGTGAGATCCCGACGCTCCTCTTCTTCGGCGCACTGGTCGGGGGAGGGACCTTCATGGGGTCCGTGACCGCCATCCTTTTCAACATCCCGGGGAACGCCCCGAGCGCCGCCACCCTTCTGGACGGCCATGCGATGGCCCGGAACGGACAGGCGCAAACCGCGATTGCATGCTCTGCCAGCGCGTCGGCGCTGGGCTCCACGGTGGGCATCGCGCTCCTGATTGCCCTCATCCCTCTGCTCCGCCGTGTGTTGACCGCCATCGGGCCGCTCGAGCTTCTCCTCCTGACGATCTGGGGGCTCCTCACGATCACCCTCGTCACCCGCCGAGCGCCCCTGAAGGGACTGATCGCGGCTGGGCTGGGGATGGCCATCGGCTTCGTCGGGCGGGATCCCCGCACGGCCGAGCTCCGATTTACCTTGGGCCTCGAGTACTTGACCGATGGGGTGCCCGTCGTTCCGGCGCTCCTCGGCCTTTTCGCGCTCGCCGAGATGCTCGACCTCTACGTCTCCGGACGGCGCACGATCTCCGCGGAGGGGGTCGACGCGCCTCTCGGGGGCAGCGTGAGGGAGGGCCTGCTCGCCGTGTTCCGCCACCCTCTCATCTTCCTACGCGGTTCCCTCCTCGGGACCGCACTAGGCATCGTACCGGGCGTGGGGGGCACGGTGGCCGGCTTCGTCGCCTACGGAGATGCGGCGCGCGCGGACCATGAGGGACGGTTCGGGAAGGGGGACATCCGCGGGGTCCTCGCGCCCGAATCAGCCATCGACGCGAAGGACGGCGGCTCGCTGGTGCCACTTCTCGCCTTCGGAATCCCCGGCAGTGAGGGCACCGCCCTGCTCCTTACGGCGCTCATGCTCCACGGGATCACGCCAGGACGCGAGCTGCTCGAGGGTCAGCTCACCCTCGCGTTCGTTCTCATTTGGTCGCTCTTCTTGTCGAACTGGCTCACCTCGATCCTCGGCCTGGCGGTGTCCCGCCCGCTCGCTCGGCTCACGGTGGTGCCGGCGCAGGCCCTGGTGCCCGTCATTCTGGTCGTGCTGGTTCTCGCGGCCCTGGTCGAGCGGGGCAGCTTCGGGGACTTGGTGCTCATGACCGTCTTCGGCCTCGCGGGCTACGCCATGAAGGAGTTCGGATGGCCCCGAGTCGCCTTCGTGATCGCCTTCGTCCTCGCGTCTCTCTTCGAAACCAACCTGCACCTGACCCTCCGGCTCTACGACCTCGGCCGTCTGGATCCCTTCGAGCGACCGCTCGCCCTGGGTCTGTTCGTGGCGTTGGCCCTCACCGTCGCCCTGCCCGTCGCACGGCGGCTCGGCTCCCGTTAGCCGGTGGCGGGCATATGAGAGACGGGCACATGAGAGGTGCCGTCGCCTTCTCGGGGCTCGCCCTCGCGATAACACTCGGGCTCCTCGCCCAGTCCACCGCGCTCAGCGCGCTCGGACGCCTGGCACCGTTGTGGGTGCTCCTGCCGACGTCGGTCTTGGCCGCTCTCCGGCTGGTCGTCGATTTGCGAGCCGTTCCGGACGCACCCCCGAGCCCGCACGAGACACGCCGGCGGCAGCTCCGGATCACCGCCTGGCTCGCGGGCGTCGTGGTGTCCGTCTACCTCTTTGGCTTCTTGCCCGCGGCCACCGTCTTCCTCTTCCTATTTCTTCGCGTCGAGACGGAGACCCGCCTACGATCTGCCGCGATCACCACCTCGGCGACGGTCGCGTTCGTCTACCTGGTCTTTGGGGTGCTGGGGGGGATCGCGTTTCCGGAGGGCGCGCTCTTCTGAGGTGTCCTGGAGTCGGGCAGAGAGTTGGCGCCACAACCGCTCAAATGCTAATGAGGTAAATGCTCCCGCGATTCGTCGAAGTCTTCGTGCCGCTTTTCGTGGCGATGAGCCCGCTCACCGCCCTTCCGATTTTTCTAACGATGACGGAGGGGATGGAGCTGGGCCCCACGCGCCAGCTGGCGCGCCGGGCGCTGGTGACGGCGTTCGCGGTCGCGGTGGCGATCGTGCTCCTCGGCCAGGCCCTGTTTCGGTTCCTCGGGATCACGCTGAACGATCTGCAAGTCGCCGGAGGGCTGATCCTGCTGCTGATTGCGGTAAACGACCTGATCCACTCGAGGGACAGTCGGAAGCGCGAGGATCTCGGGCCGGATGTGACGGAGGCGGGAGTCGTTCCGCTCGGGACCCCTCTCATCGTGGGTCCCGCTACGATGACCACGTGCGTGGTGCTCGCGGACACCCACGGCAGGTCGCTCGTGCTCGTGGCGCTCGCGGCGAACCTCATCTTGACCGGACTCCTTCTCCACTACTCCAACCAGCTCAAGCGATTCGTACGACCGTCGATCTCGCGCGCGTTCGGAAAGGTGATGTCCCTATTCCTCGGGGCGATTGCAGTTTCCATGCTCCGAACGGGGATCGTGGCGTTCGTTCAGGACGCCTTCTAAGCTGATGCCATGATCTTGATCGCACCTCGTTCTCGCTCCCTCAGTCTCCTGGTCGTCGGCCTACTCCTCGGCCCGGTCGCGGCCGCCGGCCAGAGCGCGAGCATCGAGGTGCCCCCCGAGGCTCCTGTTGGCTCCGATGTCAGCGTTTCCTGGACCGGGCCGAACACGCCTCAGGACTTCATCAGCATCGATCCCGCGGGGGCTCCGAGCGCGCAGTATGGGAACTACATCTACGCGAACGTGGCCCAGCCCGCGACGCTCCCGGTGCCCGACGTGCCCGGGAGTTACGAGATCCGGTACCACACGAGCGAGTCCGGCTACCCCGTGATCGGGAGCCGCGCGATCCGAGTGACCGACGTCGCGGTGACGTTCTCGCCGCTTTCGCCGGTCGAGGCGGGGGCGCCCGTGGAGATTCAGTGGGAAGGGCCCGGAAACGACCTGGACTTCATCAGCATCGACGCGGTGGGATCGGACGACCGCACGTACGGCACTTATGCCTACGCCACGGCGACCCCGGTTTCAATTCGGGCGCCCGACCAGGGGGGAGAATACGTCGTCCGATATCACCTTGGGTCCAGCTACCGCGTGATCGGCGAGACGACGCTTACCGTCGGCACCGTCTCGGCGTCGCTCACCGCCCCGGCGGAAGCGCCCGCGGGTGGCCAGATCGAGGTGGCTTGGGAGGGACCCGGGGCCGACCTGGATTACATCAGTGTCGATCCCGAAGGCGCGCCTGACGACGACTACGGGCCGTACGTCTACGTGCGGGACGGTACGCCGCTCTCGATCCGCCTGCCGGAGGTGCCCGGTCAGTACCAGGTCCGCTATCACATGGGCCAGTCGGGGGCGGTGATCGGGTCCGCACCTCTCACGATTCTGCCGAATAGCGCCACGGTCGCGGGACCCGAAACCGTCGTGGCGGGCAGCGAATTCGATGCGACTTGGACCGGCCCCGATAACGCCGGCGACTGGGTCACGATTGCTCCCGTCGGTGCGGATCCGCGGGATTACCTCGACTACGAGTACACCAGTGAAGGACCCACGCTGACGCTCGAGGCGCCCGTCGACGCGGGACCCCACGAGATCCGCTACATGACCGGGCAGAGCTACCAGGTGCTTGCCTCGATCCCCATCACGGTCACTCCCGGGGCGGTGGGGACCGTACGGGTGGTCGGGGAGGGGACCGGAGCCGTTCCGGGGCCCGGCAGCGGGGCCGTGGAAGTCATTCTCGATGCTTCGGGAAGCATGCTCCGGCGGATCGACGGGGTGCAAATGATGGAGCTCGCGAGGCAGGCGCTCGACCAGCTCGTGGGTGAGATCGTGCCCGAAGGGACGCCGTTTGCGCTTCGGGTCTTCGGGCACCGGGAGGTCGACTCCTGCCGCACCGACTTGGAGATCCCCATCGCGCCTTTGGTGCCCGCCTCCGCCGCGTCGCTCATCGGAGGGATTCAGGCGATGAACCTGGCCCGCACTCCGATCGGCGCCTCGCTCGGGCTCGTGCGGCAGGACCTGGGGGCTGTCCAGGGACCCATCGTCGTAGTGCTCATCACCGACGGGGAAGAAACATGCGATGGGATCCCCGCGGCGGAAATCGCAGCGCTGGTGGCCTCGGGGATCGACGTGCGGGTCAACATCGTGGGCTTCGCGATCGAGGAGCAGCAGCTCCGCGAGACCTTCCAGGAGTGGGCCCGGTCCGGGAACGGCCGCTACATCGAGGCAAACGACGCGGCCGAGCTGGCCGCGGCGATACGCGCGTCCCTCCAGCTTCCCTTCGAAGTCGTCGCCGACGGTGAGGTGGTGGCCGCCGGAATCGTCGGCGGCGAGCCGGTGCGGCTGCCCGCAGGCGCCTACCAGGTTCGCATCCTGGGCCCCGCGCCCCGCGAGCTGCCCGTGACGGTCGAGCCCGACGGGGCCCACACCGTGGACGCGGGCGTGGCGGGAGGCGGTTAGGGTAGGATCGACTCGAGCTCCTTGGGCACGAGCGAGTGATGAAGCCGAATTCGGCGGTCAAGCGTGCACAGTGGCGTACGGCGCGCCAAGCTGTGCGCCGTGAGAAGCCGGTCGAAGGGATCGCGGGTCCATTCGAGCGGCATCGCCTGCCGAACCAAGGAGAGCAGCGGAACCTCATCCACGACGAAGCGGCGGTCCTTCCCGATCGACTGAACGAACTCCTCCGCCTCCAGCTCCAGCTTGCCGACTTCGGAGAGAAACTCGATCTCGAGGAATGAAATGGGCGAGACTCCCCAGGGCCGATACTCTTCCAGCCAGTCGAATTCCCTCAGGCGCGGGTGATCGACGACGATCCCGAGGAGGAAGTGGGTGTCGAGGAGGACCTTCACTCCGTCCCTTCCAGCGTGACGTCCCCCTCCTCACCTTTCCACAGCCACCCCCACCGATCCCCGCCGCTAACGTCCGGAACTCGAATGACAAGGGAATAGTCCGGCGTCTCCAGCTCGACGTCGACCTCCCGCTTGAGCAGGATACGGCGGCCCGCACGCTCGATGACGACCGTGGCGCCGGCTGCCACCTCATCCAACAGGCGGAACCAGTTCTTCCGGGCGTCGCTAGCAGTGACGCGTTTCATATGTACATTGTACATGTACTCTACAGATCTTCACAACCCGCACCCCTCGTCGTTGACGGAGTCCGGTCGCCGCGTAGTATTACTTCGATAAGTAATACCCCTTGGAGCCTTCCATGAAAATCACGACAAAGGGTCAGGTCACCATCCCCGCCCACGTGCGAGAGGAGCTCGGACTCCTGCCGAACACCGAGGTGGAGTTCGTCGTGGAGGACGGGCGCGCGGTATTGCGCAAGCTGCGGCGGAGCCAGCGACGCGGTGCCAAGGTGATCTCCCATCTCCGTGGCCGCGGGACCGTGCCGATGACCACCGATGAGATTCTCGCACTGACGCGTGGCGAGTAAGTCCTGTGGCAGGCGTGCTGGTGGACAGCAACGTGCTATTGGATGTGCTCACCGAGGATCCCACATGGCTCGAGTGGTCCTCCTCGGCCCTGGCGCTTATCGCCGAGACTGAAGTCCTGATCATCAACCCGCTCATCTACGCCGAGGTGTCCGTGCGATTCGAGCGCATCGAGGACCTGGATGCTGCGTTGCCGGTATCGCTCTTCCGCAGGGACGGTCTTCCCTGGGAGGCCGGGTTTCTCGCCGGGAAGTGCTTTCTGGCCTACCGACGCGGTGGGGGCACGCGCCGGTCGCCGCTCCCGGACTTCTACGTGGGAGCGCATGCCGCCATTCGCGGTCACATCCTCCTGACGCGTGATGGCACGCGCTATCGGACGTACTTTCCGTCTTTGGAATTGATCGCCCCGTAGCGGCCGGCCGGCCACACTCAGATCGCCGCTTTGAGGCTCCCGGCCACGAGCGCGGCCGCCCGCTGTCGCTTCCCGCCCTCTCGTAGGAGCGCCTGGTTCAACTCGAGCTCGATCCCCAGGTAGTCGCGGGCGGGAAAAACCCGACGGAGCGCGGTCGTGAGACCGTCGCTGGCACCGCGATAGGGATAGTTCCTTCGTATCCTACAGTCCGACTGAATGTTATGAACGTCGTCCGGATCGGTCGCAGTTCGCGTGAGTAGGGCCTTTCTCCACCGTTCACAGAACTCGCGTTCTGCCAGACGCACTGGGTCATAAAGGAGCCCAACCTCGGCACTTCGGACCCGCCCATTCAGCTCCGGCGTGAAGCTGTGCACGGAGAGGTGGAGCACCCGGCTTCCCGCGGTGACGTAACGCCTCACCTCGGCCTCGACTGCCCGGCGATGTGGGATGTAGTAGCGCTCCAGGGCCTTCGTGCGGTCCGGGGGAGCCAAGCCGCGCGAGAACTCGGAAAAGAGGCGCGGATGCCCCAGCGAGCGGTTCACGTCGACGAGGAGTCGGGTCACGCCGCAGGAGAGGACCGCCACGCGGAGGCGGCGTCCCAGGCTCCGGGCGACCGCTAGCGCACCTAAGTCGTATCCCCGGTGGGTCTTCAATGCCGCGCGCGCACGCTTGCCCGCGAAGAGGTGCGCGTATTCGGGGGGGACCCCGTTCCCGGCATGCTCGCAGGTGATGACGAGCGCGTACGGTTCCGCGGGCCCCTTCGGCGTCACGCGCCTGCCCGGAACAGCTCTCCGTCGGCGAGGCACTCGGCGAGCTCGGCGTAGACGGTCTGGAGCCGCGAGCGCGAAGCGCCCTCCCCCACCGCGCGCGCGATCCGGCGGGCGAGACACCCCTCATCGAGGATCAACCGGAGCGGCCGGTCCCACTCATCGTACGAGGGGTCCTCCGAAACGACCGTCTCGACCAGGTGTTGCCAGAGGTCCCTAATCCGCGCCCGGCCCCGCTCCGGGTACCCGAAGGCCTCGAGAAACGCACGGCTCTCGATGACGCTCTCATCCGCGTCCCGAATCGCGCCGTGGAGCACTCCGGCGAGCTCCCGTTCATCCCACTTCCGCTGCGACTTGGTGTTGCACCATGCCTCTTCGACCATCGCGCGTACCACCGAGGCGGTGGCTCCGACCACCGCGAGGTCCGCCGCGGGGCACTCCTGCACGTCGAGAATCCGGATCTCGATCGTCATTCGGCTGAATCGCGCGATGCAGCCCCGGGCGTTCACCCACTCGTGCTGGATCACCCCCTCGGGGTCCAAGGGCGCGAGGTCTTCGTAGATGCGGCCGAGGAGGCGCTCCTCGTAGTCGCGTCTCGTGAAAACGGGCTCGGGGACCACCTGTCCGGACACCGACGGGACTCGCCGGGAGTTCTTCCGATAGACCTCGAGCCTCGAGTCCAGGTGCTCGCCCCGCGCGCCGTCGAAGAACGGGGAGCTCGCCGCGAGGCCCGGAAGGATCGGCAGCACGAGCCGGACTGCGGCGTGAAGGCGCCCGAACTCGGCGTCGCCCCCGAACGGGAGGTTCAGGTGCGTCGCCTGGAGATTCCCCCAACCGTGTCCCCGGCAATCGAAGATCCGGTCGAAAGTCCGGTAAACCGGGCTGTTCGCGTGGGGCCAGAGCCGGAGCTCGGTCGCCGGATCCATCCACGGGTGCATGCCGGTGGGGAGGAGCCGCGCGCCGAAGGGCCGGAGCGAGTCGTTCACCCTGACGACTTGGGCCTGGAACCCGGCGCCGAGGCTCCCGAGGGAAGGGCTCGGCTCCGCGACCTTCAGCTCGAGCACGTGGAGGCCGATCTCATTCGACCATACCATGCCATCGCTGCGGAAGTCGCCGTCTTCGTTCCCGCCCACGGCGTCGAGGAGGTCGTCCGCGATCGGGCGCACCGAGAGCGTCTCGGCGTCCACGATCATGTATTCGATCTCGACGCCGTAGCCCTCGAAGAGTCGGAGGCTGGCGGGCGAGGTCACTGCGGTCACGAGGCGTTCGGGGCTCGGCTGCCGTTGCCGGACGACGTCTGGGCGCCTCTCTGCTCGAGGCGGTCGTAGAAGCTCCGCATGATCGCCATGTAGAGCTCGTCTTTCAGGATGGTGTCTTCGTATCCCGCCTCGATGCTCGGGTTGTCGTTGATCTCCATGACGAGGAACCGGTCGTCCACCTCTTTGACGTCCACGCCGTAGAGTCCGTGCCCGATCAATCTGGCGGCCTTGACCGCGATCTCGACGGCCTTCGGCGGCGCTTGCTCCATCGGAATCGTGTCGACCTCCCCGTACCGCATGCGCTTTCCGTGAGTCTGGATCTTCCAGGCCCCCTTCACCATGTGGTATTTGCACGCGTAGAGGGCCCTTCCGTCGAGCACTCCGACGCGCCAGTCGAACGACGAGGGAACGAACTCCTGGGCCACCACGAGCTCGGATTTGTCGAAGAAGGCGTCGAGGTGCTTCTCGAGCTCGGCCTGGCTTTCCGCCTTCTCGACTCCTGCGGAAAACGAGCTGTCCGGGCGCTTGAGCACGCACGGGAACCCCAGCACCCTGCCGACCTCGTCCCGGTTGTCCTTGTGGACGATGAGCGTCTTGGGGCAGGGGATCCCGTTCTTCGCGAAGAGCTCGGCCTGGTAGACCTTGTTTGTGCAGCGCACGATCGACTCCGGGTCGTCCATCACGACCAGGCCCTCCGCCTCGGCGCGACTGGCGAAGCGGTACGTCGGATGGTTTACCTGGGTGGTCTCGCGGATGAAGAGCGCGTCGAACTCGGCGAGGCGGCCGTAGTCTCCCTTCCCAATCCGCCACGGCCGCATGTTCAGCTCGCGCGCGGCCTTCTCGAACTTCTGGAGCGCCCGCTCATCAGAAGGAGGGTCGTTCTCCTCGGAGTTGACGAGGATCGCGATGTCGTATCGGAACTCGTCCGGATCGGAGATCCTGGGGCGCGCGAAGAACCTCTCCGTCTGCTCCATCACGAACGACCGGTGTGACTCGGGAATCTCGGCCCAACCGATCGGACGCAGGCTGTTCAGGCGCCACTCGTCCACGTGCACGAACTCGGCCCGGAGAAAGGGGGCCGGAAAGTGGCCGAAGATCGCCCCGCTCAGTCGGTCGTACCGGCGGGCCATGTTGCGGCCGAAGTAGATGCTCAGCTCGAAGCGGGGCGCCTTGACGTTAGCGAGCGCCTGGTGCAGCTCGGCTCGGATGCCGTCGGAGGCGATGCGGAGGAGCGCGGACTGCCGCAGGTCCTGAATCGTGGTGACGGAGGGGAGGGGCTTGTGCCCCCGTGCCGCGGCGAGGAGCGAGACGTAGTAGCCGAGGGTCTGGTAGCCGTACGCCTTGCAGAGGTTGAACACCTTCGCCCGGTTGAGCCCGGTGAATCGGGGGTCGGTCAGGTAGTCCCGGGCCCTGACGATTTCGGCCCCCGGGATCTCGTGCGGCCAGAGCTTTCGATTTTCAACGACGATGAGGATCGTCATCCGGCGCTAAACGATTCCCTTCTTATCTCTGGGTGTGATGATCACGAGGTTCGCGTCATACGTGACGATCCCGAGGAGGATCGACGCGATGAGCCGGTCCATTCCGACGCGGTAGTACTGCGACGAAAAGCCCGGATTGTCCTGAAGGGGGTCGGCCACCATCACCTCGCGCCTCGCCTCGTCGTAACCGCAAAGCACCACGAAGTGGCCGGTGGGAAGGCCGCGGAGATCATCCGGTTCCTGTTCGAACTCCCGGGGGCACCCGTAGAGATAGGTCGCGCTCAGGCCCGTGAGGACCGGGATCCGGCGCTCCAGGAGGTCGGCGACCAGGTCGTCCGTGAGCTCCTTCATTTGCACGGTGCCCCCCAACTCCAGGAGCTCGAGGAAGGCATCGGCTTCGAGCGAAAGCTTTCGGTGCGGCTTGAACGCCTTCTGGGCCCTCAAGCGCTCGGAAAGGTCCGCGGCCTTCGTGAACCACGTCGGGTCGAAGAGGCTCAGGTTGTACGAGTAGATCTCGGCGTTGTACCCGCGGCGGAGCGCATGACACGCGAGCCAGACGCCGAGAGTGCCCCCCTCATCGAGGGGGGTGACCTCCGAGATCACCTGCTCGAGGGGAATCGAGTCGCCCCAATACCGATAGACGGCGTGCAGGCAGGTGGGTCCGCAGGTGGAGTTATCCGGCTGCGGAAGGACTTCGAGCTCGAGCTGGGCGACGGGGCGTGCCATTGCGGGATGAGACGGAAGCTCGCGTCTCCACCTCGAATCAGGAAGGCCGGTGGTGGGCGCCCATCCCTCCCAACTCACCTAGGCCTCCGAACCGTCAACAGAAGGGGCTTGCCTGGGGAGCGAGACCGTGAAGATCGTGCCGGTCGAATTCGAGGACACCTCAACCTCGCCGTGATGTGCTTCCACGATCTGCTGCACGATGTAGAGTCCGAGCCCGACGCTCCGAGCACCTCCCCGCTGGTCGGAGGTCCCCCTCTGCATGGGCTCGAAAACGTGGGGAAGACGGGAAGCTGGAATCGGATCTCCCCCGTTTCGAACCCGTATGACCACCTCGGTACCCTCGCCCCGACTCTCGACGAGAACCTTGGATCCAGCCGGGCTGTAGCGAACGGCGTTCGTGACGAGGTTCTCCGCCACCTGGCCCAGCCTTTCCGCGTCCCACACGCCCCGCCCGTCGCCCGCCTGAACGAGGTCGATATCTCGGTCGGGGTGCGCTCGTGCCACGTCTTCCGCGACCTGAAGGACGATCTCATGCACGTCCCCCGGCCTTGGGTCGAGGCGTATGCCGCCCGTCAGGCGGGCCTCGGTGAAGTCGAGCAGGTCGCCGACCATCCGAGTGGCCCGGGTTGCGGACGACTGGATGCGGAGCACCGTCCGCACAGCCTCCTCGTCCAACTCATCGTGACGAAGGAGCAACTCCGCGGCATTGGAGACGGCGGCGATCGGGTTTCGCAGATCGTGACTCACGATGCCGATCAGCCGTTCTTGAGACGCCGCGATTTCGTTGAGCCTAGCCTTTTCGACGGCCAGGGCAGCTTGGTCGGCCAGCGCCGAAAGAACCCACTCGTCTTCTTCGACGTCCGCTGGCACGGAGTCTCCCGCGACGGCGAGGAGTCCGACGACCTCTCCACGAACCACGAGTGGAACGCCGACGAAACGGTGGCCGTCGACCCTCAGCAGGCTCATCAGCTCCTTGGAAAGCGATTCGCGCAACGGCTCTTGAAAGCCCGCGCAGGCAGCGGGATCGACGCCTCGCTGGGCCCTCACCGTGAGGACGCCCTGCTCGTCGGTGAGGAGCAGAACAGCGCGGTCGGCCTCCACGAGCTCGACGGCGCGCAGGACCGTGAGTTCGAGCACTTGATCGAGCGACACCGGATACGTGAGCGCCCGAGACACGTCGGTCAGCTTCCGTAGCTGGTGCCAACGTCGTTCCTTATGGAAAGTCGACGACATCGGGCTATTTGATCTCCGCGCCTTTCGACGTTATGCGGAGTTGGTGCTGATCGAGGTCGTGCTTGATGCCTCTCGCCTTAACCACGCGTATGGTCCGCCGACCCCGTCCTTCTTCCAGGTCGAGTCCGAGCAGGAGGATGTTGTCGGCAAGGGCACTCAACCGTGTCAGCGCCATGATGTCTCCTCGAGGCGTGGACTCGTACGGAAACATGCTGGTCACGCCGCTGACGGCAAAGTGCTGTGTCAGCGCGTAGAGGAAGCTGTGGAGGCGCTGCAGATCGTTCGTGGCTTCGACCAGATCGCCGATCGCATCGACGGCCAACCGACGGACGTCTCCTTCGCGAACCGCCCGAAAGATGGTCGTGACGATGCTGTCGACTTGCAGCTCCACCGGCGAAACGTAGAGGAAGCGTAGGCCATTCTTTTGAGCCTCGTCCGGATCCTCACCGAGAGACCGGATCTGCGCCTCGAGCTGGCTCGGGTTCTCCTCGAACGACACGTACATGCACTCTTCGCCCCGGCGCACTCCCTCCAAGACGAACTGCAGCGCGACGGTCGTCTTTCCCGACCCGGTAGGACCCAAGACGAACGTCGAGCGGCCCCTCAAGACTCCCTTCCCGAATAGCTCGTCAAGTCCCTCGATGCCGGTGGGGATTCGCTCTGCCAGGATGTCGTAGGTCGGAGGCGTGTCCGGGCTCGTCAGGCGGGGGAACACCTTGAGGCCTTCCCGCGCGATCGTAAACGCGTGAACGCCTTCGAGGTAGGAGCTTCCACGAAGCTTCAGGACGCGGAGAAAACGTTCGTCCCTTATCCCGCGAGTGGTGCGGGAGAGCTCGAGCATGCCGTCGGCCACGGCGAACTCCGGATACTTGCCGATTTGATCGGTGCTGTATTCGCCCACGAGGAATGCTGTCGTCTCGTAGGCCGTGAGGAGCCCCGCGACCTCGTAGAGCATCTTGCGCATCTCGGGCAGAGATGTGGAGAGGTCGTGGATGGCCTTGAACGAGTCGATGACGATGATCTTAGGCCCTTGCGTCGTGATGATCTCTTTCAAGCGCGGTGTCAGCGCCGCGATACCGCCCTGCGCGAGGTCCTCGCCGATCGAGTCGTAGACGATGCTCTCAGCGAGCTTCGTTTCGTCGAAGAAACTGAACTGCTGGAGGTACCGCACCACTTTGTCCAACGGCTCGGCCAGCGTCGTGAGGAACACGCAGGGACGACCGTCCCCGTTGGCGTTGGCGAACATCAGCCGCTCGGCGAGGATGGTCTTCCCGCTGCCGGGCTCGCCCATCAGGATGTTGATCGAGTTGGCGGGAAAGCCCCCACCCAGGATGCTGTCGAGGTTGGGATCTCCAGTGGAAAGCCGCCGCAACGCGGGGCTCTCCGCCTTCGGCGTCTCTCGGCGCGCAGGGCTCACGCGGGCTCCTTCGCCCTTGCGTCGAGGCGTTTTTCAATCAGCGCCCTTACGGTCCCGACCAATCGGTGTTCCGCGAGGGGCTTCATGAGGAACGCGTCTGCTCCTGCTTCCAACGCCCGAGTCTGCGCAGCCAGGATGCTGAGGATGAGCACGGTGACCCCCTTCGTAGCGCCATTCTCCTTCAGCTGTCGACAAAGAGCCAGGCCGTCGAGCTTGGGCACCAATATCTCCGTAATGACCACGTCCGGACGGAGCTCGCGGGCGCGGTCCAATGCCGAACGACCGTCGGTCGCGAATTCCACCGCGAAGCCAGCCTCGTTGAGGAAGTGCGCTTCCAGCTCGCGCACGTGGGGGTCCCGCTCCACCACGAGAATCAGGGCCTTTCCGGTCGAAGCGCTGGTCATCGTAGCGAAGGCACGTCCCGGGACCTTACGCGCTCGGGCTCCTACGAAGGGCGAATCCGACAGGCTGGTTGTCGATTTGCGGGCCTTCTCATACTTGGGCCGGCCGCCGCGCCCGGCAAGTTGGAGGGTCGGGAACGGGCCGCGCCCGTGGAGGAGCGACGCCGTCGGACCCCAATACGGGAGCGCAAAGACCGGTCGAAACGGCGCGCGCTCGTTACACTGTAAAGGCGAGCACCCGAAAACCCTCGAGCTCTGCGGCCACCGCGAGCCGCTCGTCCAACGTTACGAGCTCGCGATGCCCCTTTTCGCCGGCCCACACGATCGCCGCCCCGAGCTGAAGGGCGTCCGCAGCGCGAAGGCCGTGGCCGCGAAGAAGGCGCTTCGCGGTCTCCCGAACTGGCTCGCTCGGGAGGATCTCGAGCCAGCTCGCCCGGAGCGCATCCAGCACGTGATGGGCCGAGGTCTCGCCCCGGATAGTGATGACCTCCTCGCGACGCAGACGGGCGAGCGCCGACCAACACTCGACGGGCGTCGACCACCAGGCGGCCATCTCGCTGTCCTCTTCGAGGGCCCGACGAGCGGTCGGCGTTTCGGGCTCCCGAACGATCAGCGGAAGCACCGCGGAGCTGTCCCAGAACCTCACCGTTCCTCGGCGCGCTCCTCGAGGAGCCGCTCCACCGCGAGGCCGGCTGGGTCCTCGGGGCGAGGTAGCTTCCAGAAACCGCGGGGCAACGGGCGACGGGGCTCGCGCGCCAGCCCGCTCGACACGAGCTCCCTCGCCCTATCGTCGTCCGTCGCCTGGACCCAAGCGGGAACCAGGCGGGCGACGGGACGCCCGCGATCGGTCACGACGACCTCCGTGCCCGCCTGAACGGCGCGCAGGTATTCGCTGAGCTTGGCTTTGAGCTCCGCCACTGAAGCGCGCCCGAGGCCGGGCTCGTGCGACGATGTCTTCATCATGACCATAATGGTCATGAGCGCCTGCGGGCGTCAACTGCCGGTCACCCCTCTCCCCGTCAACCCTCGAGCGTGTAGATCTCGCGGTGTCCCGAGTCGACCAGATCGTGGTAG
>Ga0326597_10007154_pt1 | contig 15207 bp, 13 predicted proteins | sample RVTome_12_FD_203789 | JGI IMG/M metagenome (GOLD analysis project Ga0326597, IMG submission 203789) | Soil microbial communities from uranium-contaminated site in the Upper Colorado River Basin, Wyoming, United States - RVT100D185 | ecosystem: Environmental > Terrestrial > Soil > Contaminated >... | reverse complement strand
GGGCAGGGTGGGGCGTCTTGTTGATAGAGGCTAGTGATGCTGCTGATGCTCGTCACCGGCGCGCCGCCGCGCGGCACCTGCGGCGCGATGGACACGACCTTCTTTTGATGAGCTTCTTCCGACGCTTCCTGCTTGATGATGCCGGCTTCTTGTTGCGCTTCGCCGTCGAGGAACTTGCTCGCCAACCAGCGAAAAATATAATCCATGATCGACTTGGCCATCGGAATATCCGGATTCTTGGTAAAACCGGATGGCTCGAAGCGTATGTGGCTGAACTTATCGACTAGTCCTTGTAACGGCACGCCGTATTGCAGCGCTATGGAAATCGCCGTGGCGAAGGAATCCATCAGGCCGGATATCGTCGAGCCTTCCTTCGACATGACGATAAAAATTTCTCCCGGCTGGCCGTCGTCGTACATACCTGCGGTGATGTAGCCCTCGTGGCCGGCGATATCGAATTTGTGCGTAATCGCGCGCCGTTCATCCGGCAACCTGCGCCGCTGCGCCCGCGCCTCCTTACTGTCGGCAACGCCGGGCTTCTTCTCCTCTTTGTCCTTCGAAGTATTGAGCGGCTGGGTGCGCTTGGAGCCGTCCCGATAGATCGCGATCGCCTTCAGGCCGAGTTTCCACGACTCCGTGTAAGCGTGCATGATCTCTTCCACCGTGGCATCGGTGGGCATGTTGATGGTCTTGGAAATGGCGCCGGAAATAAACGGCTGGACCGCGCCCATCATCTTGACATGGCCCATGTAATGAATCGTCCGGCGGCCCTTTTCCGCTTTGAAGGCGCAATCGAACACCGCCAAGTCATCGTCCTTGATATGCGGCGCGCCTTCGATGGTGCCCTGCTCTTCGATATATTCGACGATCTCCTGGCTCTGCTTAACATCGTAGCCCAAACGTTTGAGCGCTCGCGGCACGGTGTTGTTGATCATCTTCAACATGCCGCCGCCGACCAATTTCTTGTATTTGATCAGCGCGATATCCGGTTCGACGCCGGTGGTGTCGCAGTCCATCATGAAAGCGATGGTGCCGGTGGGCGCCAAGACTGATATTTGCGAGTTTTTGACGCCGAACCTCTCCGCCTCAGCGCAGGTCTCATCCCAAGACTCGCGCGCCGCGGTGAGCAGATCGAGCGGCACATGAGACGACGAAATCTTGTAAGCCTGGGCGCGGTGTTTGTTGAGCACCCGAAGCATCGGCTGCTGGTTGACCTCGTAGCCGCTAAAGGCCCCGGTAGCCGCCGCGTTGCGCGCTGACTGCAAATAGCCTTGACCCGACATCAAGGCGGTGACCGCGCCGGCATAGCTACGGCCAGCGTCAGAATCGTAGGGCAAACCCAAGGTCATGAGCAGCGCGCCAAGATTGGCGTAGCCTAAACCGAGCTCGCGAAACGCATGGGCGTTGGCGGCAATCTCAGCCGTCGGATAGGATGAGTTGTCGACTAAAATATCCTGCGCCAGAACAATGATATCGACGGCACGGCGAAACGACTCGGCGTCGAACACGCCGTCGTCGCGCAAATATTTGAGCAGATTGAGCGACGCTAGATTACACGCCGAGTTGTCGAGGTGCATATACTCCGAACAAGGATTGGACGCGTTGATGCGCGCCGTGTTAGCGCAGGTGTGCCAATCGTTGATCGTGGTATCGTACTGCATGCCCGGATCGCCGCAAAAATAAGTGCTCTCGGCGATCATGCGCAGCAGATCGCGGGCCTTGAAAGTGTCGCAAGGCTGGCCGCTGGTGACATACTTGGTATGCCATTCACGGTCGTCCTGGACCGCCTGCATGAACTCGTCGCTGACACGCACCGAGTTGTTGGCGTTCTGGAAAAATACGCTGCCGTAGGCCGGCCCGTCAAGACTAGCGTCATAACCGGCTTCGATCAGCGCCCAGGCTTTTTTCTCTTCTTCGACTTTACACTTGACGAATTCCTCGATGTCCGGGTGATCGATGTTGAGCACAACCATCTTGGCGGCGCGCCGGGTCTTGCCGCCGGATTTTATCACTCCCGCGGATGCATCGGCCGCCTTCATAAAAGAGACCGGGCCGGAAGCAGTGCCGCCGCCAGCCAACTGCTCTTTGGCCGAGCGGATCTTCGAGAGATTCACGCCGGAGCCAGAACCGCCTTTGAAGATTAGCCCTTCTTTGCGGTACCAATCGAGAATCGAATCCATGGTGTCTTCGACTGACAGGATGAAACAAGCCGAACACTGGGGCTTGGCTTCGATGCCGCAGTTAAACCACACCGGGCTGTTAAAACAGGCCTTTTGATGTAGCAAAATATGGGTCAATTCATCCGAGAAGGCCTGGGCGTCGTCTTCGGCGGCGAAATATCCGTCTTTCCGCCCCCAGCCGGTAATCGTATCGACCACTCGGCCAATCATTTGGCGCACGCTATTTTCCCTTTGCGGTGTGCCGAGGGCGCCGCGAAAATACTTGGAAACCACCACCTGGGTCGCCATCAGGGACCAAGCCTTGGGGATCTCGACGTTGGCTTGCTCGAAAACCACTTTACCCTTTTCGTTAGTGATGGACGCGTTACGCAGCTCCCACTCCACCTCATCGTAAGGATGGACCCCGGCTCGGCTAAAATAGCGCGAAATTTTTAGCCCGGTTTTAGCCCGCCCTTGGGCCTGTTTTACCGTACGATCGACCGCCTGGGAGGTATTATTCGCCATTTTACCTTCTCCTCTTCCCCTTCGTTGCACGCAATATATGGTGTTGCTGACTTAGAAATGTACTAGATTTTGTATTTTTAGAGACAATTTAAAACTTTGTCAATAAAAATATTTCGGCGCGCCATTTTTCCTGATTTATCGCGGCATTTCACCGCTTGCGGCAAATCCGCACATGGTCTCAACTTGAGCTGGAGTCGACAAACGACATCTGCTAGGTTCTGAAATTCAACGAATATGGCTAAAAAGAACCCACCCCTTGAGCGCCTCGGCGCGGTGCTCGATCAATCGCTCAAGCGCTTTGACCTCACGGCGCGCTTAGACGAGTACGGTGTTTGGCCGATCTGGAACGATGTCGTCGGCAAAACCATCGCCAATAATGCTCAGCCGGAAAAGATCCGCAACGGCACTCTGTTCGTCAAGGTCACTAGCCCAGTGTGGATGCAGCAGCTTCAGTTCATGAAGGAGATGATTGTCGAAAAGCTCAATCAGCGCCTCAACGGCGAGGTGGTCAAGACAATTTTTTTCATGGTCGGCCGCATCGACGCGCCGGAAGTCGAAGCAGCGGAAACAAATACGCCCCAGGCCAACTATCCCCTACGTCCCGTCGATGACAATTTTTTGCAATCGATCGACGATCCAACGATGCGCGAAGCGTTTAGTAAACTGCTCAAGAGCTTCGCGCGCCGGGAGCCAAAAGTTTAGCGCGGCAATGCCGCAAACAAAAATGAATTTGGAACCGGAAATTTAACCGCAAAGGGCGCAAAGAACGCAAAAAAAGCACTCGGGATATTTCGCCCAAAGCATGCCACGAGCCGTGACGAAGCGACGCCAAGGCTGCGAAGGTTGGAAAAAATCGTGCAAACAATTCGTCAGATTATTTATCTTCTCGCTACGAACTTGGCGCCTTTGCGCCTTGGCGGGAGCAATTTCCGAATCCGAGACTTTTCGCCCCCTGAAAATTTGCCCAAGCCGGGTAAATTCTTGGAACGACCGACAAAGCTTGGCGCCTCCGCTATACTTTTCCGGCGATCATGGCCGCGACTTCGCCGCTATACTCCTTGGCGTCGCGATAGACGGTCAGCGGCGGCAGGATTTCCAATCCGCTACGGCCGTCCTTGACCCCTTCGATTAAAATCAACGAGGCGTTACTGTCCCTGAACGAATGGACCATGCGCAGCCGCTTCGGTTCGAGCCGCGCCTGGCGCATGCACGACAGCAAATCTACCGTGCGGCCGGCCATGTAGACGACGGCCAGGCGCCCTTTGGCGCGCAACAAATAAGCGCCGGCGGCGAGAAAGTCACCGAGCTCGCCGTGAACCTCATGGCGCGCGATCTGTTTTTCGTCGTTGGGGCTCATGCGCCCGCTCGCCCTGCGCCGGTAGGGCGGATTGCAAACCACGACATCGAAACTGCCGGCCGGTCCGATGGCACCGGCGGCGCGCACGTCGCCGCGGCGCAGCGAAATTCGCTCGTCGAGTTGGTTGAGCTTGACATTGCGGCCGGCACGCTCGACCATCGCGCTCTGATACTCGACACCGACGATCGCCACCTCGGGATGTAACCGCGTCAAGATGAGCGGAATCACTCCGTTGCCGGTGCCGAGATCGATCACCCGGTCACTCCGTTTTAGCGTCGCGAAGTATGCCAGCAACAGTGCGTCGAGGGAAAAACGATAACCGCTGCGGCTCTGCAAAATTTTCAGCTGACCATCGAACAGCGCGTCCAAGCTTTCGCCGCTTTTTTGAGGCTGCGACCGCGGCTTGGGATGGCGGCCGCGCTTTGACCGATCGGCCGTCAACATATCCCTGCCGATGATGCCCGGCCCGAATGATTTTCCATATTACTTGCAATGTGGCGGAGATTTCTTTACTTTGACGTGGACAATTTCATTTCTCAAAACACTTAAACAACAAATGCTTTCATTTCTCGGCCGAACCGGCCGTTTTAGCCTGGAACAGATCGCCGCGATGGGAAGGGTATTCTTCTTTCTCATGTCGGCGATCTTCCTCGCCTTCCGGCGTCCCGCCAAGTTCTATCTCATCATCCATCACATTAAAACCATCGGTGTGGATTCGCTCTCGGTGGTGGCACTGTCGGGCTTCTTTACCGGCATGGTCATGGGCTTTCAAGGCTATTACAGTCTGCGCAAGTTCAACGCCGAAAGCTGGCTTGGCTCGGCGACCGCCTTGGGACTGTTGCGCGAGCTCGGTCCGGTGCTTTCGGCGTTCATGGTCACCGGCCGAACCGGTTCGGCCATGGCGGCCGAGTTGGGCACCATGCGCGCCACCGAGCAAATCGACGCCCTCGATTCGATGGCGATCAACCCGATCAAATATCTAGTCTCGCCGCGGATCATCGCGAGCCTACTGGCGATGCCGTTATTGACGGCGATTTTCGATGTCATCGGAATTTTCGGTTCCTATCTGGTCGGCGTCAATCTGTTGGGAGTGAGTTCGGGCAGCTTTTTCGCCGGCATGGAAAACAGCGTCGTGTTCCATGATGTCTACAGCGGCTTCGTCAAATCGATCTCCTTCGGCTTAATCATCACTTGGATCTGCTGTTACAAGGGATTTTACGCGCCGCCGATGGCTACCGGCGTGAGCCAAGCCACCACTGAATCGGTGGTGCTCTCCTTTGTCTTGATTCTGATCTGGGACTATTTTCTCACTTCCATCATGTTGTAACCCGATGATTCAGGTCATCAATTTATGTAAGAGTTTTCGCGGACAACAGGTGCTCAAGGGCGTGAACCTGGAGTTCACCTCGGGGAAGATTACCACCATCGTCGGCACCAGCGGCTGCGGCAAGACGGTCTTGCTCAGACACTTGAACGCGCTGCTCCGCCCCGACGAAGGTGCGGTCTTGATCGATGGCGTCGATATCACCAAGTTGCCGCAAAAAGAACTCTACGAGATGCGCAGCAAATTCGGCGTGCTGTTTCAAGGCGCTGCCCTGCTCGATTCGATGAGCGTCTATGATAATGTCGCCTTTCCCATGCGGGAGAAAACCAAGTGCACGGAAAGCGACATCAAAAAAAAGGTCGAGGAACGGCTGGAGCAGGTCGGTTTGGGCGCCATGGGCGGAAAATTTCCCGCCGAACTGAGCGGCGGCATGAAGAAACGCGCCGGCTTGGCCCGGGCGTTGATCATGGATCCCGAGATCGTATTATTCGATGAACCGACCACCGGCCTCGATCCGGTCTTGGCGACCAGCATTCATCAGTTGATCGCGCGCACTCACGCCACTTTCGGCTTCACCGGCGTGCTGGTCAGCCATACCATTCCTCAGGTCTTTGACATCTCCGATTACGTTGCTATGCTCGTCAACGGTACGATCGAGGAAGTTTCCGCGACCAAAACTTTTTGCGCTTCGCAAAACCCTGTCGTTCACCAATTTCTTCAAGGCAAAACCGAAGGCCCCATTCAAGTCCTCTAGGAGTTGCGAGAGTGAACCAAACACGCACTGAAATTACCGTCGGCGTCTTTGTCCTAGCCGGGCTCATCTGCCTTGGCTATCTGGCCATCCGGCTCGGCAAAATCGAGTTGTTTGGCACACACGGCTATGTCGTTTTTGCCGATTTCGTTTCCGTGGCCGGCATCAAGCTGGGCGATCCCATCGAGATCGCCGGAGTCCGAATCGGCAAGGTCGAAGACATCAGTCTGGCCGACGATCGCGCTCGCTTGACCTTACGGGTGAGCGAAGGAGTCAAGCTGCAAGAAGATGTGATCGCGTCGGTGCGCGCCCGCGGTTTGATCGGCGACAAATTTGTCCTGGTTACTCCCGGCGCTTCGGATAAAATCATCGCGCCGGGCGGCAAGATCCGTGAAACCGACTCACCGCCGGATATCCCGGACTTGATCGGCAAATTTATCGGCGGCGACCTAACTTCAAAAGGTGAAAAAAAAGATGACGCTCAGAAGTAATCGCAACTTACTGTCCGTCTTTAATTTAGCTCTCGCGATCCTGTTACTATCGGCATCGGCCCACGCCGGCCTCGCCACCGAACAGATCAAGGCCACCGTCGATAAAGCCTTAGTGGTGCTGCGCGATCCGAAGCTGAAGCCGGCCGCGAAACTCAAGGATCGGCGCGAGCAGCTGAAACAGATTCTGTTTGCCCGCTTCGATTTTACCGAGATGGCCAAGCGTTCCCTCGGCGCCGCCTGGCGCCGGCGTACGCCGCAGGAACAAGAAGAGTTCGTCCGTCTGTTTACCGACGTGCTCGAAAGAGCCTACGCCGATATCATCGAGTCCTACAGCGACGAGAAAATCGTCTATCTCAACGAACGGCTCGATGCCGAATATGCCGACGTCAATAGCAAGATCTTCACCGACAAGGGCCAAGAATACACGATCAACTACAAGGCCCGTCTCGTCGGCAGCGAATGGAAGGTTTACGATGTCGTCGCCGAAAACATCAGCCTGGTGAACAATTACCGCTCCCAATTCACTAGGGTGATTTCCAAGGATTCTTACGAAGAGTTGGTGCGGCGGCTTAAAGACAGAAGCGATTTCAATGGTGCGCGGCAAAAATAGCCTGCTTGATTCGCTCCGGCGAGTCCGCGCCACGGCGACCCTTTCCCTTTCTTAACCGGAAATTTTCTCAGCGACGCCCCGAGGCGGCCACTCTTGACTCATCGGAGCGATCCGCAGTATTGCGATTGTGTACTTTAAAAAAGGTGTTCTTCGGGCTTCCACGGGAATCAGCAGAGGGAGGCGGCGGAGTAAATAATTTTCGATGAGAAACTTCGCCGAACTCCACGAACTCCATGCCTCTGCGCTGAATACGCCTGCGGAGAAAACCCAAACGGGCCCAAACAGGAGACCGTTATGGCTACCGTGATCGATTGGCATGCCCATCATACCGCCCCGGAGGTCGCCGATCGGATTGAAGCGCTGACCGGCAAACGGCCCCACATCGACGCCTATGACTCGCCGGATCTGGGGCAGCGAGTCAAGGAAATGGACGAGGTCGGTATCGACCTGCAGCTGGTCTGTCAAGGCGCCGGAGTTTACGCCGACCAATTACCCGCCGAGCAGGCGCTGGCAATCGTCCGTCAGTCCAATGACGTACTCGCCGAGCGGGTCGCGCAGCATCCTGGCCGCTTAGCCGGCATGACGGCGTTATCGCTCAAAAACATCCAAGCCTCGGTGCAAGAAATTGAACGTACGGCGGCCCGGGGATTTCGCGCGGTGTTGCTGTATCCCCATGTCGATGGCGAGATGCTGGTGGACACCCCGGTCATGGATCCGATCTTCAAAAAAATCTCCGAGCATAATTTGCCGATATTCTTGCATGGCGCGGGAACCGCCCAGAGCCCGTCGCTCCGGCGCCTCGAAGACGGCGGCGCGGGGGTCGCTTACGCGGTGCTTTCCGATGGCGAGGTCGCCGAGTGCTGCCTGCGCATGATCGCCAGCGGCTTATTCGACCGTTACCCGAACTTAAGAATCGTCATCCGCAGCTCCGGCGGCGGCATCCCGCTGTTGCTGCAGCGCTTTTTCTGGAAGCATAAAGGCCCCCGGGGCGAACAAAAGTATTCGGATATTTTTCTCGAACATTTTTTAATCGACTGCGCCAGCTCGGACGCGCCGACCCTGGCGTTCTTGATCGTTAAAATGGGCGAGAACAACATCGTCTTTGGTTCCGACTACGGCGGCGGACTGGGTCCGCTGAGCAAAGCGTTCAACGCGATCTCGCTGCAAGCCGATCCCGAACATGTGAAACGCTTCACCGAAAAAAATTCCCGACGCTTGCTGCACATTTAGCCGTTCAAAGTTTCAGGTTCCGGGTTCAATAAGAGAACTCGGTTTTCGACCTTGAACTTTGAACCTTGAACGTAGAACTTCCGATGGCCTCACAATACGACCTTACGATCATCGGCGGCGGCATTTTGGGCCTGGCAACGGCGTTCAAGGTTAGCGCGGCCCATCCCGACATCAAGCTGCTGCTGTTAGAAAAAGAAGCCGAGCTGGCGCGCCATCAGACCGGCAACAACAGCGGCGTGATCCACTCCGGCCTTTACTACCGGCCGGGATCGCTCAAGGCGCGACTCTGCGTCAGCGGCCGCACAGAACTCATGGCGTTTTGCGATGACAACTCGGTGCCCTATGAAATCTGCGGCAAGGTCGTCGTCGCCACCAGCCAAGACGAACTGCCGCGCCTCGAGGCACTCCGCCAACGCGGCCAAGCTAACGGACTCAAAGGTGTGGAAATCATCGGTCCGCAGCGTCTCAAAGAGATCGAACCCCATGCCACCGGCATCAAAGCGCTGTTCGTGCCCGAGACCGGAATCGTTGACTATCGCAAAGTTGCCGCGGCTTACGCCGACAAAGTGCGCGATGCCAACGGCGACGTTAGATTGGCGCAGCGAGTCGTCGGCATCCTCGATGGCCGCGATGAAATTGTCCTGCAAACCTCCGGCGGCGACTATCGGACGAAATATTTGATTAATTGCTGCGGCTTACAGTCGGACATTGTCGCGCAGATGATGGGCGGTGCCAATCGTCAGAATGAAGAGGAGCACCGCATCATTCCGTTTCGCGGCGAGTACTACAAGATCGCGACGGAGCGAGAACATTTGGTCAAAAATCTCATTTACCCGGTGCCCGACCCGAGCTTTCCATTCTTGGGCGTGCACTTCACGCGCATGGCCCGCGGTGGGGTGGAAGCGGGACCCAACGCGGTCTTTGCCTATGCCCGCGAAGGCTACCGCCATAGCGATATCGATCTTGGCGACCTATGGCGCACCCTGTCATTTAGAGGTTTTTGGGCGATCACGGCAAAATATTGGCAGACCGGTTTCGGCGAGCTCTACCGCTCGCTCAGCAAAGCCGCCTTCGTGCGCGCGCTACAAAAACTCATGCCGGAAATTCGTGAAAGCGATCTCGTCCCCGGCGGCGCCGGCGTGCGCGCCCAAGCGGTCTCCGCCAGCGGCGCGCTGGTCGACGACTTCGTCATTACCCAAAGTCAACGTGCGATCCATGTTCTCAACGCGCCTTCGCCAGGCGCTACGGCATCCCTCGCTATCGGTCAAAACATTTGCCAGATGGCCGAGAAAAGTTTTGCCTTGAAGTAACCCGAGACTTCTGTCGACTCCGGTCCAACCCAATCGCGTCGCGCCAAGGGAACATTCTCGAGCGCATTGCCTCCGCAGGCTCGAAATGACTACCGAGTCATTCGCTGCCCTTCATTTTAATCGACGTCAGCAAAGGGATGATAGCGAGCACTAGAGCGCAAAAATAAGTCAGATTCATGGAGGCGACGAACAAGCCGCTATTCGTGGGGTCCGGAGTCGCCCCAGCGACGCCAGTATAGTAGCGAAACGCCAAGGTCAATAGAATGCCGCTGAGCGAGATGCCGAGCATATGTCCCAGCCCGAAGACACCGTTAATGATGCCGATCGCCGTGCCCCAATGCTCCTTGGGCAAGGCGCGGATCATCGCCGCCTGGGACGCGGTATTGAAAAACGCCGAACCGACGCCCGTAAGGCCTAACAAACTCGCGGCAAGAAACCAATGGGAATCGGTGCGCAGGTTGGCGCCGATGATATAACTCGCCATCAGCACCAGCACGCCCAGGATCAAGAGCAGCCGAGAGCCGATCCGGTCGGTCAGCGCGCCGCTCAACGGCGACACCACCATGCTCAACAGCGACGGCACCAGAAAGATCGCGCCGATAAACGTCGGCGATAATTTGAGCACCTCCTGGAGGTAAAAAGGTGTGATGAAGGTGGCCAGGCCTTGATTGATATTGCAGACCAAAAGCCCCACCGAGCCGTAACCGAAAACCTTGACCGAGAAAATCGACAGATCGATCAGCGGACTTGGCGCGCGCCTTTCGTGCCGGAGAAAAAGCCACAGTGCGGCGACTAAAACCAACCCTAACAGCAGTTGGTTGGCGCCGCCGATCACCTGCGCCACTTTCTGATCGAGCAACAAGGTGGCGAGGACCGTCGCAGCAAAAAGCAAGAAAACGCCGCGGTAATCGATCGCCTGGTGGCGCGACGGCTCCGCCGGTGCGCCACTGCCGGTCACCGCGCACATCGCCGCGCCGGCCAGACTCGGGACAAACAGTAGAAAAAAAATGCCGCGCCAATGCAGCAGATCGATGATCAGCCCACCGAGGGGCGGACCGACAAAAAAACCCAACTGATGTGACATCGCCATCAGTCCTTGGGCCTTGCCCTCGGAACCTGTGGGCATCGCTTTAAAAGCCAGCGTCCGTCCGGAGGATTGAATCATCGCGCCGCCGATACCCTGCAGGAAGCGAAACAGAATCAACTGCCAGACGTTTTGCGAAAGGCCGCAAAGCAGCGAAGCTAACGCCATCACCGCCATGCCGGCGCCATAGGTCTTGTGATGACCGTGAATGTCGCCCAAGCGGCCGCAGATCACGCCCAGCCCGATGCCGGCCATCTGATAGACAATCAGCGCCCAAGAGATGCCCAACATGTCGGTATCGAGTGCCGCCGCCAGAGTCGGCACCGAAATCATGAAGATCCTGGTGGAAATTCCCGCAGTGGTAACGCCCAGGATGGAATTCACGAGAACGAGCCGGCGCAGGGTTTCGCCGCTATGAGTCGATGGGGGTGACGTCACGGGTCCGGGACGCTGGTTCAAAGATATTGCCGGCCGGTTCGGAAAATACTACCCGCCACTCGATAGGCTGGCGAGTTGCCTGCACTCGGTCAGGCCCTGGCTGAGAAGTACACTTCAGTTAAAACATACCAGCGCGCGGTTTTCTAGCGCGAAATGAAGATGTCAAACTTGATTTCTCAGGTAGCGTCAAATATCGTGAAAAACACTTGACGGAGGTAATCTGCGCATGATTATTGAGTACAAAGGCAAAAAGCCGAACATCTCACCCACGGCGTTTATCGCGCCCACCGCGGTGATCATCGGCGATGTCACCATCGGCGACGAAGCGAGCATTTGGTGGGGCGCCGTGCTCAGGTCGGATCAAAATGGCAACCCGATCGTGGTCGGCGCGCGCACCAGTGTGCAAGATAATTGCGTGATCCATTCCGGCGAGGCGCCGACGATCATCGAGGAAGACTGCACCATCGGCCACGGCGCTATCATGGAAGGCCCGCGGGTCAAGCGCGGCGCGATCATCGGTATGAACGTCACCCTGCTCGAGCATGTCGAGATCGGCGAGGGCGCTCTGATCGGGGCGGGCAGCGTCGTGACGCCACACACGATAATTCCGCCGCGAGTTCTCGCCGCCGGCAGTCCGGCCAAGGTAAAAAAGGAAATCACCGGTGAAGCGCTGCACTGGATCAAGATGGGCTCATCCACCTACGTCAACCTGTGCCGGAGCTACAAGGGCGGCGACTACAAAGTGATCGGTTGAGTCGCCGGTCGATACCGTCGAGAAGCGCAGGGAGGGACGGTTGGAAGTTCAAGGTTCAAGGTTCAACGTGCCCTCATCCTAACTTTGACCGTTAAACATTGAACCTTGAACCGCTAGCGGATACCCGTGAATCGCAGTCGTGCAACATAGAATCCTTGTGGTTCGAATTTGGAGCAGAAAAAGATGCGGATCATCCTCATCGGTCAGGCGGCGTTCGCCGAAAAGTCCCTGGAAAAACTCATCGGCAAAGGCGAGAGAGTGGTCGCGGTCTACTGCCCGCCCGATCCACCCAACGGCAAATTCGACCCGGTCAAACAGCGGGCTCTCGCGCTCGGCATCCCGGTGCGCCAGCATCAATCGTTCAAGGCGCCGGAGGTATGCGATGAATTCATCGCGTTGAACGCCGACCTGGCGGTGCTTGCCTTCGTCACGCAGATCGTTCCGCCGCGAGTGTTCAGCGTGCCGCGTCTCGGCAGCATCTGTTTCCATCCATCGCTCTTGCCCAAATACCGCGGCGCCAGCGCGATCAATTGGGCTTTGATCAAAGGCGAGTCGGTCACCGGCCTGTCGCTTTTTTGGGTCGACAAAGGCATCGACACCGGGCCGATCCTGTTACAAAAAGAAGTCAAGGTCGACCCGGACGACACCACCGGGTCGCTGTATTTTAACAAAATCTTTCCCCTCGGCATCGAAGCGATCGGCGAAGCGATCGACCTGATCAACGCCGGCAACCCGCCCCGCATCGTCCAAGACGGGTCACAAGCCAATTACGATCCGCCCTGCGGCGACGCCCACGCCAAAATCGACTGGTCCCGACCGGCGCAAGCGGTCTATAATTTAATCCGCGGCTGCGACCCCCAACCCGGCGCGCACGCGATCTACAGGGGCAAGATGGTGCGCCTCTTCGACGCCCGGCTACAACCTGGAAGTAATTCAACGCCAGCCGGACAAGTGACCGGAATCGGCGCAGAAGAAATAACCGTCGCGCTCAACGGCGGCACACTAACGGTGAGAAAAGCTCGCGCTGACGGCGCCAAAGTCAGCAGCGGGGAGTTCGCCAAGCAGGTCGGATTGAAAGTCGGGGATCGGCTTGAATGACACTACCAAAGCAAACTTCCGGTTGCGAATTTCCAAATTATTTTACTTCATAACGCTTGACCGTTGCCTGTCCCCCTTGCAGCCCTCTGGCGTGCTTTTGGATGTCCGAATGGGCGCTGCTGGCTCGGTACTTATCGATGCTTGCCTGACTATCCCATTCCGAATAGGAAACAAACTCTCCCGGCGCGTCGACGCACTCCAATAGTTTTTCCGATAAACAGCCCGGCTGCTGAATCATCAGCGGCGCACAGTGGTCTTTCCAGAGTTTCACCGCGTTGTTGATTTGATCCGGCCCAACGGTAACGGATATGATTCTCACGATCGGCATGTTCGTTCTCCTTATCGTTATCGGTCGTTTCTAAATCGCACGGTGGTTCAAGATGACACGCAGTAGCCCCAAATTAAGATTTCGCCAGCGCCTCGAAGGTGTCTTCCGGCATGCCCGCCTTCCACGTCGGATCGCGCAATTCTAAACGGTTGCCGCTCGGATCGAAGAAATAAAGCTCTCTGCCGGTAAAAAACCCCTTGGCGCGGTAATATAGTCGATCGACGGGAATTTTCTTTTCGGAAAAAACCTTGCAAGCCTGCACCAACGTGTCCGGCGTCACCGTGAAGGAATGATGCACGTTGGTTTCTTCAACGTGCGATTTATCGACGGCACCCGAGCGTTCGCAGAGCAAGATATTGTGGTCGCCGACGTTGAAACAAGACATCTTCGAGTTGCCGAGCCGTCCTAGATGCTTCAAACCGAGCAGATCACCGTAAAACTTTTCCGCCTCATCCAAATTGTTTACCGGAATCGACCAGTGCGTCACGCCTTCGATTTTTAACTGTCCCATAGAACCTCCTTTGTGCCCTATTTGCGCCAATTGCATAGACCTGTCAAGCGCAGTTTTGCCTGCTGGGCGAACATCCGCGTCGAAGCGTTGATAAAATCTTTTCAGCCCGAGCGCCGATGTACCACGACGACGCCGGGCACGCGCGCCTCATGTCCTGCTTTTTTGCGTATGGCATCTAACATCAGCGTTAGGCATAGTAGCCTCAGCCATTTGCGACGAACTTTTCGACTCAGAGCAGACCAACCATGAGACTTTCAGTGCTCGATCAATCAACGGCCTCCAAGGGGCGCACCCAGGACACGGCGATCCGTGAAACCCTTGAGCTCGCGCGCCATTGCGACGCGCTGGGTTACCATCGCTACTGGCTATCGGAGCATCACAACTCCGGCAGTATCGTTGGCACCGCGCCCGAGATCCTCATGGCCGCCATCGCCACCACCACGGCGCGCATCCGCGTCGGCAGCGCCGGCGTCATGCTGCCGCACTACTCGGCGCTGAAAGTCGCCGAGCAGTTCCGCGTCCTCGAGGCTATCGCTCCCGGCCGCATCGACTTAGGGATCGGCCGCGCTCCCGGATCGGATCAGATGACATCCTATGCACTCAATCCAAATCCGCAGAATGTGAATGACCAATTTCCCCGGCAAGTCCAAGAGCTGCAACATTGGGTGTCGGGGACGCCTCTGCCAGAAGGCCATCCCTTCAGCAAAATCGTTGCCCAACCGACCGGGCCGACGAAGCCGGATATGTGGATTCTCGGTAGCTCCGAATACGGCGCCCAACTGGCCGCCTATTTCGGCCTACCCTACGCCTTCGCTTATTTTTTCAGCGACGGCACCGGCGTCGAGCGGGCTCTCGACCTTTACCGCAAGAACTATCGTCCGAGCGAAGACAACCCCAAGCCGACCGCCACGATTTGCGTCTGGGCGCTGGCGGCCGATACGGAGGAAGAGGCACTTTTCCAGTTCAAACCTCGCGAACGCGCCATGATCGACCGTAGGCAAGGCATTCGTCTGCCGCTCATGCCGCCCGAGGAAGCCGAGCGTCCTTATTCGGCTGCCGAGCTGGCGCTAGCGGAAAAGTTGCATCGCAAGGCGATTGTCGGATCCACCGACCAGGTCGCCGCGCGACTGAAAACTCTCGCGAAAAGCCTAGCGCTCGACGAACTGGTCGTGGTCACCTGGACGTACGACCCCGCGCCGCGCCGACGCTCCTACGAACTGCTGGCGCAAGCCTTTGC
>Ga0326597_10007153_pt1 | contig 15209 bp, 12 predicted proteins | sample RVTome_12_FD_203789 | JGI IMG/M metagenome (GOLD analysis project Ga0326597, IMG submission 203789) | Soil microbial communities from uranium-contaminated site in the Upper Colorado River Basin, Wyoming, United States - RVT100D185 | ecosystem: Environmental > Terrestrial > Soil > Contaminated >... | reverse complement strand
AGTGCGTATCGTCTGGCGTGTTGTCGCAGCTATCGGTGGTCTCGTTGCATACATCGACCGTACAGGCTACACCGTCGTCGCAATCCACCAAGGTGCCCGGCTGGCAATCGAGCAGCGGATCGCAGGTCTCCGCCCCGTCACAAAAGAGGTCGTTGTCGCAGAGCGTATCCTCGGGCGCGGTGTCGCAACTGTCGGTGTCTTCATTACACGTATCAACGGTGCAATCCACACCGTCGTTGCAATCCACCGCAGTGCCCGGTTGGCAGGTGTTCGTAGCCAAGTCGCACGTTTCGATACCGTTGCAGTAGGCGCCGTCGTCGCAGTCGGCGTCGGCAGAGCAATCGGCGAGCGCCAACGTGCTCGCCCGCATAATCTCCGGCGGGCACTTTTGGTTGTTATTCCAAAGATCGTATAGATCCTGCCCTCTTGTGTCGGTGGTGTTCTCGTCGCGCAGAAACTCGATGAACTCCTTGCTGGTGCTCTGATAGTAGAGCGTCACTTCGGCCGACGTTGCCCCGGCCGGAACGGCGTAGAAAGTATCATCCCAATACTGTCCGTCGGCGTAGGTGTGTCCAACCGGCGCACCGCCAAAGTCGGCATACGCCGCATTGGTGAAGCCGCGCGGCGGGATCCGGTTGTCCTTGAAGATCTTGTTGTTGAGCACGAAATGGAAAGACGGACCCGGTGGAACGCCCACCAGCGGAGCCGTAACTTCATCCAAGCCGGGTTCGGTATCGTAGATCTTGGCTTCCGCGTCGTGCGACAGAATACCGGTCGCGGGGTCGTAAGCGCCGGATTCAGAGACTAACGCCATCCCGGCGTCATAGAACTTGACATTGATCCACATCCGCCGACCCTCCGGATAGCCTGTCGGAAGCTTGTGCCCGGTGTTGTTGGTGATCGTCACCTTCAATTGAGCGCCTTCTTGGACCACGACCAGCTCCGCGGCGTTCTGGAGCATATATCGAGCCCGCTCAATTCCGGCCTGCAGCGCGGTCTCGTCAACTTCACCGGGGAACAGCGTACCCAGCAGCCCCGGCAACCACGTGCTGCCTCCGGTGATGTCGTGCAACGGCAGATCGTTCCGTGTGGGGGGTGTGCCGAAATTGCAGCCCTCGCCGGTTACGTCACGCATGTGGCAATCTTGACATGTGGATACGAAGTCCAGGTTGCCGCCGAATTCCGGCGCAAAGACACCACCGGGTGTGTTGTATTCGCTGTAGAACCACTCGCTGTAGGTCCGTTCGACCGGCGCGAGGGTGTGCGCCGAGAAGTCCGTGGCCGGGGCGTCGAAAGCGTTGGGAACAAAGTTGCCGTTCCCGTCCTTTTCGAATGCCGGGTTGCTCACGTCATGACAAGTACCGCACAGAGCGGCTTCTCGGTGGAACGGCGATACCAGCACGGGATGGCCCGTGGCCGCATTGAGGAACGGTCCTCGCCGTGCCCCTGTCGGATCGATCGTGGCCATGCCGTTGCCGAACTCGCTGGCGGGGACGCTGAGGGCCGCCAAGATGCTCTGATCCTGTAGTGGGTTCTCCGTCGGGTCGTAGATGGGATCGACCAGGCGGTGGCAAAAGTCGCATGACACACCGCTGAAGTCGGTCGAGAGCATTTCGCTCCCATCCGTGGGGACCGATCGGCCTTGCAGCCAACCTCGGGGAAAGTGGCAGCGTAAGCACAAATCTCCGGAATCGGGTGCATCCTGGTTGGCGATCACCATATTGGCCCGGAATAACACGTCACGCGACGCTTGCGCCATCAAGCTCCCTTGCCAATTGAAATAAGGCTCAACGTTGCTGTCGTAGTTGCCGTGGCAGACGGCGCACGCCTCGGGCGGGTTGAGGATTCCGGCCTCGAAGGGCTGGCTGCCGGGCATATCGAAGTCGCGTAGCGTGGTCGGGGCGACTCCGCCCGGTGGAGATTCGACCGTGAATACCCCGTCGCTTTCATTCTGGCCTACATTGAATGCGTTGTCGGTCGCCACGACGCGAACGATCGCCAACGTGGTCGGGCGGTTCGCCACGTACCACGTATGGCTACCGGTGTTCGACAGCCTCTGGGCAATGGGCTTAAACGAAACCCCGTTATCATCCGACAGGAAGAGGTCAATTGCCGCCACGCCGCTCACGTCGGTCGCCGACCACTGAACCGTGGTGGCCACGTTGCCCACAAGTACCTCGCCACCGTTGGGCATGATGACCGTCACTTGCGGCGGCGTGATGTCACCGCCCGTGCTGGGGACCAGGAAGTTCTGGATCTCAAGCACATCAACGCTGGTTACACTCTGCACATTCGCCGGCGTCAGGCCGGGAAACGTGGGCGTGTTGGCAAACGTGACCGTATCAGTGATCTCGGTGACCGCACTGAACCCGTCGCCGTCCGCGTCTTGATTCTCGACGGAGAGAATCGCTTGCCGTCGTCCGCTGGGATTGCTCGGAAAGCCCTCCAACGCGGCCTCCACCGCGAGCCCGTAGGGATTGCGCGGTCCCCCACCGCTGAATTCATAATGGCAGACGCCGCAGTGGTTTAGATGGCTCGGGACGGTCTCGATGGGCGTGCCGACCGCGTCGGGATAGACCGCAAAAAAAGCATCGCGAATGTTGTTGCGGGCGAGTGCCTCGGTGGCACTAAGAGCCACAAGCAGAGTCAGGAAAATCGAACCGAAGACAACGAAACCTGCGTTTCCACGTGAATGAGTGTACATCTCACTATTCCTCCTCTGAACAGCGAGATGGTCGCGCTTGGCAGACGAGACGTGGCCACTCGCGCTGCGGGAACCTATAATCCGTTACGTTCATCTCCCGGACCGTTCCGATACAAGCACTAAGCACGATCCGTGCCACTACCCGACAAGTCGCAGTACAAACCCGTCACTGGCATTTACCAAAACACTCCCAAAAAAGTAGGTCCTGAAGCCTCCAGCGGGGTCTGTGCTTTTCCTAGTTGAAGTTTAAGACGAACGACCCCATGTTAGACGGTGGTTTTGGACAAAGGGGTTTCCCGGTCTTGATTGACAGAGGAGAAACCACGCACTTAAGATGCCCCCTCAGCAGGATGCTGATTCATCAGGGTATCCATCAAGGAAGACACTTTGGCTTCGTGGCGACTGAGTGACCTTTGCGAAACGATCAACCAAGCTGGGATCAAAACCCGCCTTGATGGCGAAGATCGTACGGTTTGCGGCGTGAACACGTTGCAGGACGCCGGCGACGGAGAGCTCAGTTTTCTATCCAACCCCAAGTATTTGGCGCTGCTCAGCGAAACGCGAGCTTCGGCCGTGGTGGTGACGCAGGATGTCGAAGTCCCCAACCGCCTTTCGACGCTGCGCTGCCCCGATCCCTATGCGGCCATTACGGTCGCCATCATTACGATCCATGGCCACCGCAAGCACCCACAGTGGGGTCTTAGCGAACGAGCCGTGATCGATCGGTCCACGAGTCTTGGCAAGAATCCGAACATCGCCGCCGGCGTAACCGTGTCGAAAAACGCATCGATCGGAGATGATTGCACGCTTTACCCGGGCTGCTATATCGGCGATGGAGTAGTGATGGGTGACGGTTGTACGCTGTTTCCCAATGTTGTGGTGTATAACGATTGCGTGCTCGGCGATCGAGTCACCATTCATGCCGGCTCTGTCGTGGGACAGGACGGCTTGGGCTACGCGCCACACAATGACAAATGGGTGAAAATCCCGCAGATCGGTCACACGATCATCGGCGATGATGTCGAGATCGGGGCGAATTGTGCGATCGATCGCGCTACCATCGGACAGACTCGAATCGGTGACGGAACGAAATTCGGCAACGTCGTCGTGATTGGACATGGCACTAAGGTCGGTCCCGACTGCCTGTTTGTCGGCTTGGTCGGCGTAGCGGGATCGACAACGATTGGAAAGCACGTGACCTTGGGCGGACAGGTCGGAATCGGAGGTCATCTGACCATTGGTGATCACGTGCGGGTGGGCGGCCAATCTGGTGTGGCAAAGGACGTTAAAGCCAACACGAATCTGTTGGGAGTGCCGGCAATGCCCATTGAAGATGCCAAGCGATCGATGATCGCCGCACAGCAACTACCGGATTGGATCAAGCGAATCAAAGAACTTGAACGTGAGATCCAAAAGTTGCGCTCCGTGTAGCACCGGTTTCTAACCGGTGAAAAATCTTTATCGCACCGACTCGCAACCGGCAAAGACCACATGACGACTTCGGCTCCAACTCGATTGGGTATCATCGCCGGTGCGGGCCGCTTTCCGCTCATGGTCGCGGGTGGAGCGCGGCGGGCCGGTTGCCACCTTACGATCATCGGCCTTCGCGGATTCGCCGATCCGGCGTTGATCGAATACGCCGACGATTTTCGATGGTCCGGGCTGGCGCGGATCGGCAAGTGGATTCGCTTACTCAAAAGGCAGCGCGCCGAAAAGGTCATCCTGGCCGGTTCCGTCAAGAAATCCGACATGTTTGGCCGTTTGCGCATGCTACGCTTGCTCCCCGACCCCACCTCGCTGAGAATCTGGTATCGATCGCTTCGTGACAAGCGTAACGATACGGTGCTAATGGCCGTTGCCGACGAATTTGCCAAACACGGGATCACCATGCAAGACTGCGTTGCCTACTCCGCCGAACACATGGCACCGGAAGGTGTTTTGAGCAAAACCCAACCCACAGCCGCCCAAAAGAAAGACGCCGACTTCGGCTGGGGCATCGCCAAGGAAATGGGTCGGCTGGACATCGGTCAGTCCATTGCGGTTGCGGAGACGGAGGTCATCGCGGTTGAGGCCGTGGAAGGCACCGATCGGATGATCGAGCGTGCCGGTCAGCTTTGCCCGCGCGGCGGATGGACCATGGTCAAAGTGGCCAAGCCCGAACAGGACATGCGCTTCGACGTGCCCACGGTCGGACCCGAGACGATTGAAAACCTCAAGCGTCATGGCGCCGGCATGATGGTCATCGAAGCCGGCAAGACCGTCATCATTGATCGCGAGAATATGCTCACCGCCGCCCACCGCGCCGGCATCGTCATCGTCAGTAGGGTAGGCACCGCCCGGCAATCCTGAGCCGCAGGCTTTAGCCCGCGCGATAGATCGGCAAACGTGGGTTCATCGAATACGCTAGCTCGCGCAAGCTGAAACATGCGGCTCGGTCTTAGCCCGCGCGACCTCTCGCTGTAGACGATCGTCGAAAAGCGTAAATCTCGTCCGTCATGGCCTCAGCCCGGTCTGGAGCATGAATACGCAAGCGTGAACCATGCCGCCCGCTTTTTTTTTCAACGAAATCCGCGTAACATATAGCCCAAGTCTACCACCGCGGCCCCAAAGACGGATACCGAACATGGCCACCTTGACAAAAAAGTCCAGTACAACGTGCGACGGTGACCTAATCGACCACGTTCCGACCGACCTGCGTGAACTCGAGGATCCACAGCGCGATCTCCCTTGCTTCGCACGCGATCCGAAAACGACCGCACGACTCGAGTCGGCTGCCAAAGGCGTCCCCACTAGACATGCCCTTCACCTCGCCGATGCCCGGGACGTATCATTTCTCACTCCCGAGTCCGTACATCTGGTCGTCACGTCCCCGCCCTACTGGACCCTGAAGGAATACCGCGACTGCCAAGGTCAACTCGGACACGTTGAAAGCTATGAGTCGTTTCTCGACCAACTCGACAAGGTTTGGCAGAAATGCTGCGACGCACTTGTACCCGGCGGTCGCCTGATCTGTGTCGTCGGTGACGTCTGCCTCTCGCGCCGCAAGAACAATGGCCGTCACGTGGTTGTCCCTTTACATGCGTCGATACAGGAACGATGTCGCGCCATCGGGTTCGACAATCTTACGCCGATCATCTGGCACAAAATTGCAAACGCGGCATACGAAGTCGAGGGTGGCGGCGGGTTCCTCGGCAAACCCTACGAACCGAACGCGGTAATCAAGAACGACATCGAATTCATCTTGATGCAGCGAAAACCCGGTGGATATCGCAAACCATCAATCGCGAAGCGAATTTTAAGTCTAATCTCTGCCGAAAACCATCAACGGTGGTTCCAGCAGATCTGGATCGGATTGCCCGGTGCATCCACACGCAAACACCCCGCACCCTATCCCGTTGAACTCGCCGAACGCCTCGTCCGTATGTTCAGCTTCGTTGGCGATACCGTACTTGACCCCTTCATGGGAACCGGCACCACAACAATAGCCGCAGGAAGATGGGGGCGGACCAGCATAGGCATCGAGGTCGATCCCATGTATTTTGAATTCGCGGCCAACCGAGTGGAGGAAGAATTCTCGGACATGTTCGCGCAACGAGAACTCAATCTCATTCGCGCGGAAGGGTAATAGAAACGGCCGTGGACAAACGAGTTGCCAAAGCCGTCAAGCACTTCTGGAAAACGCGCACCTCTCAAGGTAGGGCGCAGGGAACGCGAACGGGTCGCAAGGACTCCGGAAACCGGACCGCCGCCACAGGCGGAAAACAGCTTGACGGGTTCGTCGAACTGTTCGACAAACTTCTGCAAGAAGCCGGACTACCGCGAGATACAATCTTTCAAGGCCGTCGCGCAGATGTCACGCTCCCCGGCTTCTTTCGTCCTACAAAGCAGTGGGATTTGCTTGTTGTCGCAAAGAGCCACCTCCTCGCTGCAGTAGAATGCAAATCGCTTTGCGGTCCGTCGTTCGGCAACAACTACAACAATCGCGTCGAGGAAGCGATCGGAAACGCAACCGATATCTGGACGGCATACCGCGAGGGCGTTTTCGCCGCATCACCCAAGCCGATCCTCGGCTATTTCCTACTGCTGGAGCAGGCAGAAGGCTCCACCCGTTCCGTTACCTCCGTGGAAAATCATTTCCCCGTGCTGGAGGTGTTCCAAGACGCCTCCTACGCAACACGATGCGAGGAAACCGTTCGGCGTTTCCTCCGCGAGCGATGTTACGACACCGCTTCCTTCTTGCTGTCGTCGCGTGTCTCCGGAAAACGGGGCGAATACGATGAACCTGCGCCCGATCTCAACTTCAGCCGAATGGCAAGGCTCCTGTGCAACCAAACCCTCGCCCTGTTCAAGTCGCTCTAACGCACTACCAAGTTGGAACTTTCGAATAAAGCAATTTTCGCTTAATCCAGGCGCCGTGTTACTCTCGTCGCTGCAGGCCCACATGCATGGGGCCTCGACTCATTTGCTTGTAAAACGGGCGCAAGCGTCTCAGAAATCTTCGCAAATCTAAGACAACCCGGCGGAACCTATGGCCGATAAACCATCGATGAACCGCCTTGAAGGCCAATTCAGATGGAGCGGGGTAGCGGTTGCTTTGTGGCTGGCATGCTCTGGAGTAGCCGTCGCAGAAGACCAAGCCACGCCTTTCGCGGCGATGAGCTTCGACCAGGCTTGCGTGGCCGCCAAGGCTCAGAATCGCTTGGTGCTGGTTTACTTCAGCAAGCACGGTGATAAGCAATGCGAGACGTTTAGCAAGCTAACTTGGCTTGACGCGCGCGTCGGCAAATGGCTCGGCGAACACGTGGTCGCTATTGAGGTCGAGGCTTCCTCCGGGCAAGAGCTGCGGGCGCGATTCGGTGTGCTGGCCACGCCGACGGTGCTGATGCTTTCGTCGGGCGGCGAACTTCGTTCACGTATCGTAGGATTCCGCGACGCCGCTGAACTGCTCGAAGAGTTGGACGCCGCCTTACAAGCCAGCGATCCGGTGGAACTGGCGCGACGCCGCTTGGAACTCTCCACCGACAACGCCACCGCCATGCTCGCCTACGCCCGCGCCTTGGAAGAAAATGGGAAATTCGACACAGCGCTGCAGCAATACCAGTTGTGCCTCGAACGCGAATCGAAACGGGGGAGTCAATTCGGTGGCATGATGCTTGTGGTTCTGGACGAGTTGAACCGAATGGGTAAGCGCTTTCCCGCCGCCCGCGAGGAACTCGTACAAATCCGCAACGCCAGCCGCGAGCGGCTGTTGACCGGGAAGGGCTCGCGGATCGATCCCTCCGTCTTGACGGCCTCTAACATACACCTCAATGATGCGAACGATACGTTCGCGGTCTTCAAGAAACTCGACTCGTCCGCGCCGAACGATCTAACGACGCGGCTTTTTCGGGAGTGCGCCGTGGATGCCATGCTGGCGGTCGGCGATTATGTGAGGGCCGGCAAACTGATCGACGCCCCGGCGCATGCCCTCCAAGCCTATCGTCAATACCAAGACGACATCTCGAAGCCCGTACCGCTCGGCGCGGACTACGAAGAATTTCGCATTTTTCAAGGGCGAACCTACGTTGAACGAAGTGTCAAATATTATGAGATTCTGCTGGGAATCAATCAACCGGATGATGCCAAGGAAATAACATCCACGCTTCTCAAAGTCGACGACGGACCCGACACACTCATCGCGATAGCCCGCGCCGGTCTGCGCAGCAATCATCCCACTGAAACGCATGTTCAATACGCTCGGCAAGCTTTGCGATCTTACAATCAACCCCATGCCGAGTTGCTATCGATGTTCGTAAAACTCCTGATCCGTCTCGACCATGGCGACGAGGCGATCAAGGTCGTCGATGAGTACGGCCCGGCGCTCGATGACGATGCCGCGTTCGAGTCTCTAAAAGCACTGCTGGCGGGGTAGGGAATTGGTGGGCAGTGCCCACCCTACAAAGCTCGTGGTGGGCGGTGCCCACCATACGCGTCAGCGTTTTTCTCTTGATGGTGCCGTGAGCCTATCACCTGCACTCACATGCCGCCCGTTGACATAATCCCTCCAATCCATGACTCGACCCGACGACGGTTTAAGTTCGACGATTTCAATCACGCCATCGTTGGTAGTCACTTGGAGTTGTTCGTCCAGGGTTCCTGGTAGCTCGAACGGCGATGCGTTCTCGACAACGCGGGCACGCGTGATGGTGATTTTCTCCCAACGCCCGTCGTCCGATTCATATTGCGCCGCCGCTCCAGGCCAGGGCGTCATGCCGCGAATTCGATCAAACACTTCCCTGGTCGGTCGGTCGAAGTGGATGAATCCGTCGGCCTTCTTGAGCTTTGGTGCTGAAGTGGCCATGGCGTCGTCTTGCGGCGTTCCGCTGGGAATCTCGCCACCCTCGAACTGGGAGATTGCCTCTTGCACGGCCTCAACGCCTAGTTTCGCCAGACGATCGTGCAACACTCCGGTCGTTTCTTGCGGGTCAATTTCAGTCTCGCGCTTCGCCAAGATCGGGCCGGCGTCCATGCGCTCGACAACGCGAAACACAGTACAGCCCGTACGCACAGCACCACGCACGATCGCCCAGTGAATCGGGGCCGCCCCACGCAGGGCCGGCAACAGCGAGGCGTGCAAGTTCACGCATCCGCCGGGCGTCGCCTGGAGTACATCCGGCCTCAGTTTTTGGCCGAACGCTACCACCACGCCGAGTCTAGCGTCGAGCGACTTAATCCGACTCACAATATCCGGCGCGTTCACGTCGACGGGTTCGATCAACTCGATCCCCAACTCCTCGGCCAGGTCGCCTACGGGTGTGGCCTTGGTGCGCTGTCCTCGACCGCTGGGCTTGGCCGGTTGCGTGACAATAAGCGGCACTTCGTATCCACGATCCACCAACCCGTGAAGCGTGGGCAGAGCAAATTCGCCGGAGCCGATAAATAGAATGCGCATGGGTCTTCGACGGCTAGCGTTGAGGTCCGCCGTAATCCGCTACGAGTTGTTTGATCGCCCGACGATTTCCGATTTCGTCCGTCGCAGACATGTTGTCTATAATCAAGCGCCCATCGAGATGGTCCATCTCATGCTGCCAGACGCGCGCTTCGAGGTCGTGGCCGACGCGTTGAATGGGTTGGCCGGTTAGATCAAAGGCATCCATGACCGCCTTGGTGGCCCGACGCATGGTGACCATCGCGCCGGGTATCGACAAGCATCCTTCTTCTTTCTCGTCGGCGCCGTCCAACCCTGATAGTGTGGGGTTCATGCAAACTTGTTCAGAGCCGGGCTCTTCGGAGAGGCTAAAGACGAACAGTCGAATGGGCACGCCCACCTGCGGTGCTGCCAGCCCGACACCTTGGGCCTGTCGCATCAGTTGGATCATCCGTTCGGCCAGATCGCGTAAACCCCGCTCGAATTCCTCGACCGGATCACACTTCCGCTTCAACACCGGGTCTGGATAACAAACGATGCGCAAACTCTTCAAATTGGGCAGTTTCATGACCCTGGTTTCGTCGACACAGGGGACTTAACATCGGCGGACTCCAACGTTTCGTTCCCTGGTTGGTTCACTCGGGCTTGGCGCCCGTCTTGACTCCATCTACGCTGATGATAGTATGGTATGTCTGTCTGTTGTAAAGAGTTTTCGAGGCACGGAATGCGCACGAAACGGGCTCGCCGGTAGTTTCGCCCGCGGCCTCTACGTGAGCCCATCTAGCCGTACGATGTTTTCGGTCCTACACCGATAAGGCGTCGTCGCTCATCCTGGAAAAATGCCTTAACCCATGGCCAAAAAGAACAACGACGAACCAGCAGCAGATGGCGCATCGCACGACCGGCTAGTAACCAGCGCCGAGGATCGGACGAAGGCCGCCAAGTGGTTCCAGCGTGCGCGCGAGTTGGGCGAGAAGCGGCAATTCGACTACGCCATTGAGTACTATGTAAACGGGCTGGAGTTCTGGCCGGACGCCGTCGAAGAGGCGTGCAAACCGCTGCACGGCTGTGCCGTTGCACGCCGTCAAACCGGCGGCAAGAAGCCGGGCCTAAAAGATACGATGAAGCGATCCATGAACGACAAGGACGCGAAGCGCGGTTTGCTCAACGCCTTTTGGCTCTTTGGTCGCGACCCGGATAATCTTAACTATCTCGAAGGTGTGACGAAGAACGCTTTCCGCCTTCATGCCGAAGACACGGCATTTTGGATGGCCGGTGTTCTGCACAAAGGGCTTGAATCCGCGCCGAAAACCAGTGCGAAGCAATTCCAAACTCTAACGCAAATCCTGGAAGAAATGGGCGATCGAGCCGTCGAGCGGAATGAGGTTCCATTTGCCGTCGAGCTTTACCAGAAGGGCGTTGACGTACTCAACCTGTGGCGCCGACGTGTTCCGAAGGACACCGTCGAAACCGCCATCAAGAACATGTCCTCCAAACTGACGATCACCAAAGGTCGTTATCAAAAGGGCGAGTCGTATCGTGAAAGCATCCGCGACAGCGAAGAACAGCAAGATCTGCACGACGAGCAGCGCAGCGTTCAGAGTGAAGATCGCGTGGATGTTCTCATCCAGAAAGCTCTGAGCGAGCATGAAATCGACCCGGCCAACGCAGAAAAACTGAAGCACCTGACCGATATGCTATGTCGTCGCGAGCGCGATGACGATGAGACGCAGGCCATGGGCATCTTGATCAAAGCTTTTCAGGAATCACAGAATTACCGTTGGAAACTGTTGGCCGATGACATCCGCATGAAACAACTGGGTCGCAAGGTTCGCACGGCCGTCAAATCGGGTGATCAAACCGCCATTAAGGAGTACCGCACCGCCCGGCTTCGCTTCGAGCTGGGCGTGTTCAAGGAACGCGTCGAGCGATACCCCACCGACAATCGCATCAAATTCGAGCTCGGCGTCCGCAACTTCCAGGCCGGCCGCTTCGACGATGCCATCCCCATTTTCCAGGTCGCCAGGTCGGATCCCCGAAATCGAGCCGCATGCGGGGCGTATCTGGGCCGATGTTTTTTCCGTAAGGGCTACCACGATCAGGCTATTCCCATCCTCCAGGACGCCATCGCCGCCCACGACTGCAGCGACGACGAAATGGCCAAGTCCCTGCTTTATTGGCTGGGTCGGGCGGAGGAGGCCGCCGGCAAGACGGAAGACGCCCGAAAAACCTACGGAAAAATTCTCCAATTGGACTACAACTACGGGGACGTTCGTGTTAGACTGGATGGCTTGCCGCCCCAAGAATAGGTGAGCGTGGGTGGATCCGCGAGCGGATCCGACGGGCGGTTTCACGGAGAACACAACGTGGCTAATTCGGTTTCATCCAAGAAACGAGTCAGACAAAACGTAGATCGACGACATCGTAACCGCGGCCGCAAATCTGCGATCAAGTCGGAAACCCGTAAGTTTCTCGACCTGCTTTCCCATGGCGAAGTGCAATCCGCAGAGGCGGCTTTCACCGATGTGCAAAAGCGTCTCGATCAGGTGGCCGCTAAGGGTACGCTGCACCGCAATACCGTCGCTCGTCGAAAGTCGCGCCTGGCGCGCCAACTCAACTTGGCCAAGGCGGCGGCCAAGTAGCATCCGCCTTTTTTTTACCGAGCCGCGACCGTGAGGGCGCGGTTTGGGGGTCGTGCAGTTGGACCGTTTCGTTGCGGTCGCGGCTCGGAAAAGCAACAACTTCTTTGACACGCTCTTGGGGCAGCGCATGTCCGCTTCTTCGTCGGACACCTACGTCTCGCGCGGCGGCGACAAGCTCGCGGCCGCCCTGAGCTATTTCCAAATCAATGTCACCGGGCTTCTCTGCGCGGACCTGGGCAGCCACGTTGGCGGGTTCGTCGATTGCCTCCTTCAGCACGGCGCGCGCAAGGTCTATTCCGTAGACACCAGTTATGGAACGTTGGCGTGGACGCTACGAAAAGACGAGCGAGTCGTTGTGCTCGAAAGAACCAACGCCATGCACGTGTCGTTGCCGGAAACCGTGGATCTGGTTACCATTGACGCCGGATGGACGAAACAAAGCAAGATATTGCCCAACGCCCTCAAACTCATCGGCGCAGCTTCGACGGGCGTTGTGCTTACACTTATTAAACCGCATTACGAGGCCGAAAAGTCGCTTCTCATCGATGGCGTATTGCCGGATCAAAATCGCAACGAAACCGTGGGCCGTGCGCTTGAAGAAATTGAGTCGACGGGCTGGCGGGTCGGCGAAACCTTCGAGAGCCCCATCGCCGGCCACGGCGGCAATCATGAGGTGTTTGCCATGCTCTCGCCATGTCGGAACGACGCGTAAGGCGGGCATCTCGCCAACCTCAGTACACTGAATGGTTCGAATGAGGCGAACTGGTGGCACCCGAAAGGATAAACCTAAACGCTAACTGACGGATTTGTGACAGCATCGGCGGGTAGTTGCGGTCTGTGGTAAGCCTGATCGGCGGGAACATCGAACGGCTCTGAAAGGGCGTCCCAGACCAGCCCCGGGCAACGCCTTGGGAAATCGTGGCGCAAACCCGGAATCATTGCCGCCCGCGCCGGCCTGCGGATCCCCCGCGGCAGCATGTCACCAGGCTTGCGCGTGATGCTCAGAATAGTCCATCGTCAAATCCATCACGCACCCGTCCCTGACCGACGCGGGTCTACCGGAATCGCGCGGCGACGGGCATTCTTCTGCCGGAGCCGAACGCCCGGCTGGTCACCTTGATGCCGATGGCGGCCTGATTCCTCTTGTATTCGCTCCGATCCACCATCCCCACCACACGTTCGACGACGACGCGATCGAATCCTTGATCCGCGATCGCATCAACGGAGCATTCTTGTTCGACGTATTGTTCGAGAATAGCGTCTAACGTGTCATATGGCGGCAGTGTATCCTGGTCGGCTTGACCTTCCTTCAACTCCGCCGAGGGGGGCTTGTCGATGGTTCGCTGCGGGATGAGCGGGCGATCACACGACCCGTTGATGTGCCGGGCGAGGGCGTATACAACGGTCTTGGGTACATCACTCAGCACGGCCAATCCGCCACACATGTCGCCGTAAAGCGTGCAATACCCGACGGCCAGTTCACTTTTGTTTCCCGTCGTGAGCAGCAGCGATCCGAACTTGTTGGAAAGTGCCATAAGTATGCCGCCGCGAATCCGGGCCTGAATATTCTCCTCCGCGATCATCGAACTGCCAGCGGATGCCGCCGCGAACGACTCGGCCATCGTGGCTTCCATGGCGCGATGCGCGCTCTCGATGGGTATGGATCTGAAATCGATGTCCAGGTTTCTCGCGAGTGCTTGGGCGTCTTCCACGCTGTGCGGGCTGCTGTAGCGTGAGGGCATGGCTACGCCTTGAACACGCTTCGGTCCAACCGCTTGCACGGCGAGTGCGGCCGTGACCGCGGAATCGATGCCGCCGGAAAGCCCGATGACGGTCGAAGCGAATCCGCATTTGTCAAGGTAATCACCAATACCCAGCACCAGGGCACGGCGGATGCTTTCGATACGATCGGGGTAGGGCTCGACACGATTGTCGCCGTGTAGATCGACCAAGAGCAAGTCTTCATCAAATGCTTTGGCACGGGCCAAAACCTGACCTTGGGAATCAAGTGCCAAGCTCGCGCCGTCGAACACCAGGTCGTCGTTCCCGCCGACTTGGTTCACCAAGACCAAGGGAATGCCGCGATCCTTCACTTGCTTGGCGAAAAGGGCTTCGCGATGAGTCTGGATTCCGGCGCGGTAGGGAGAGGCCGACAAGTTGATCAAGATTTCCGCACCCCGGGCGACAGTTCGCTCCACGGGATCGATGCCGTACACCGAGCGCCCCTCGAACTGGCGATCGTTCCACAGGTCTTCGCAGATGGACAGGCCGATCTTGATAGGTGGTTCCGTATTAGGAAGTTCGAACGTCGCCACGTCCCTACCGGGCGTGAAATAGCGTCGCTCGTCAAAAACGTCATAGGTTGGGAGTAGCATTTTGGCGTAGGTGCCCTGCACCCGACCATCGGCGCAGAAGGCGGCCGCGTTTAGGAGTCCCGTTCCCGCGCCCGAAGCATCTCGCGCAACGTAGCCGACGACGGCAGAAATGTCGGTGCATTCGGTTGCGATTCGCTCGAGGGCGAGCTGGTTGCGTTGGACCAAATCTCGCCGGAGGACAAGGTCTTTGGGCGGATAGCCGAAGATAGCGAGTTCGGGGAAAACGACGAGTGCGGCCCCCGCCGAACGGGCGCCATCGAGCTGATCGATCATGCGCGCGGCGTTCCCCTCAATGTCTCCGACCGTCGAGTTGATTTGTGCCAACGCGATTATCAAAGGCGATAAGCTCCGCAACGCTTTTGTTGTCTACGTCCGCCACGGGCCGCGGACGCTACCGCTGCCTGTTAACTGCTTTAGGTGGATTGTATTCGACTTGGACTTTCACGCACGCAAAATGGTGGACCGACATGACAACGTGGGCCGGTGGCTGCGGATGGGCGGCTCGGCATTAGCATTCGTGTAAAAAAAGTGCGAGATCAGCGGTGCCCTCCATTGTTCGGGCCGGAGAGAGGATGCTGGAG
>Ga0326597_10007152_pt1 | contig 15210 bp, 13 predicted proteins | sample RVTome_12_FD_203789 | JGI IMG/M metagenome (GOLD analysis project Ga0326597, IMG submission 203789) | Soil microbial communities from uranium-contaminated site in the Upper Colorado River Basin, Wyoming, United States - RVT100D185 | ecosystem: Environmental > Terrestrial > Soil > Contaminated >... | reverse complement strand
ACCGCCTTGCCGCCCCTGGCACTCCCAAAGAAACGCGTAGAGATCGGCGCCTTTAGCGATCAGATGACCGGTGCCGCGGTGATAGCTGGCGATCCAATTGGTCGAACGAATCGAAATGAAGAAAAAAGGGCTAAGAAGCGACAAGTCTGGTCGTTATTGATTCAGCTGCCGCATTTATACTTGTATTTCGACTGCTTCTCGATGGGCGAGTACTCCGGGGCCGGCTGGGTAATTTCTAGCACGTAAATGATTTCCAGCTCTGCCAATGTCTCGCCCTGGCGGTGACGCCGATTCCAATCACGGCAAAGCTGCCGAGCGTAACCCGGTTGAAGAAAAGGGCGGCTGCGGAGGTTTTCGTGAAATTTGACCCAACGATGGTTTTTAAATTCAAACGAGGCATAGTTCGGTTTGGAAAAGCTGACCGGCTTTCCAGTTCGAAAAAGGTCGACGGTAGAGCCGTTGCGCAGTTTGCCAGGAATCACGTACCAGCCATCGTCCTTCGCCGGAAACGGCGCGAACATGTTCCAGGATTGGTCCAATCCGGCACTGACACCCACATCTTGCCAGGGACTCGGAAGGCGTACGCGGAGGCTTCGGATGGTGGACAAATTGAGCACGAAAACATAGCCGATCAGCAGCGCCAGCGTCGCGTCGATGGCCAAACGAAAGCGCGGATTCAGATCATGCCCAGCGGAGTGCCTGGGCGGCAGTTCGCAGCTAACGCGCCGATGCATGGCGACATATCGGTACATCCTTTCACCGCACCAGCGGGTTGCCGCGAAGCGCAGCAAGGGCATCACCGGCCAGAGAAACGGCGACTCGCCGAGGACAACGACGACGCCATCGTAACCAAAGTGGTGCTCTCCCTGGCGATCCACCACCACCCAGGAATTACGCTGGCGCATCTGGGCGTCGATCTCAGGGACAGACTGGGCTCCCGCGCTCTCCATCGCCGGCAAGAAAAAAAACATTTTAATGACCCGCACGGTCCGTAAGCAAAAGCCGCAATCATGGTCGTAATAAATCTTGATGCCGGCACCAGACGCTTTTACGAACTTTCGCTCCAGGAAATCCCAGAATTGACCAGGTAAAAAGAAAAACATTCCGGTAATCCCGAGCAGCGGGAATATACCGACAAACAAGACGGATGAAATCGACAAGTGTAAAGTGACAATTCCGAGCGCTGCGGCGAGACGAAACCAGGCCTTTCTCACCGGGAAAATTAACGCCAACGGGGCGAGCGCTTCAAGAAATAATACCGACCAGGTCAAGAGCCTGAGCACAAGATAGGGAGCTTCTCCCAGCGCCCTGCCGAGGGGCGTCGCCAAGTAATCAATGCTCAAAGCATAATAGATCGCACTCCCTTCGCTCCACCATTCTTTACCGGATTTGAGAAAGACGCTGAAAAGATAGACGGAGACAATTTGTATGGTGAAAGCGATGGTGCCCAGCGATAGGAACTGCCGTGAAGGGGGGGGATCATCGTTCCAAGCGGCATCAACGGAATAGACTCTGCCCCACGGCAAAAACATGCCCCAAAAAAGCATCAGACGCAGCAGCACATCGGCGCTATAGCCGACGTAAGGATTGCGGGTTATGAGAGAGACACAAAGCCCCCAAGAGAGAATACTCGCAAGTCGCGTGCGGTAACCCACCAACAATGCTAAAGCCGCCAAGCCGGCGACCATAAAGAGCACCGCCTGCCACTCCCAGATCCCGGACATTTGGTGCAGCGACACGGACCAGCGGTTAGTGTGATCCATCACCAAAGCCCGTGGAGCGATCCCATGGTCGGTGTAATGGGCGACTAAGTCAGAGGACCGCTGGATCAAATCGAGGATAACGATTAGGGCGCAGCCGACGCGAAGTGCCGCCATGGAGCGCAGGTCCGAGCCGAATACGAATTCTAAGTAGCTCTTCATTAGCCGAGACGACCGGTCACGAAGTTGAGAGTATAATTTTAGAGCAGGACGAGAAAATTTGCGAGGCTATTTTTGGGAGGCCCTGGAGAATTCCTGGCACAACAGAACCCTATGACTACAGGATCCAGGCATGATGACCGTCGGTCGGCCAAAATAAGAAAGGCGCCAGGGGTTACCCAGCGCCTTTCTTCGGTTTGAAAGCGTCAGTTAGTGTGATCCGGCTTAATCCCGTTTTTTCCTGGCAACCCGGGATAGCGCAACCAAGCCTGCCCCGAACAACAAGAAGGAAGCCGGCTCAGGAATCTGTGTGCTAGTAGCGCCAGAACTTCCGCTCGTGCTGCTGACCGTCGTCGTGCTCGTGCCGGTGGAAGCTGTGCCCGTTGTCGTGCTCGTGCCAGTTGTCGGATCGCTCGTTGTCGTGCCGCTCGTCGTGCTCGTGCCAGTTGTCGGATCGCTCGTTGTCGTGCCGCTCGTCGTGCTCGTGCCAGTTGTCGGATCGCTCGTTGTCGTGCCACTCGTCGTGCTCGTGCCAGTTGTCGGATCGCTCGTTGTCGTGCCGCTCGTCGTGCTCGTGCCGCTCGAACTGCCACTGCTTTCGCCCGATGTACTGCTGCCGCTTGTCGTCCCACACCCTTGTGGGCTAATATCGCAGGCGGTCAACTCGCCGCTGATCGACACTAGCTCAGCACCGGCCGACAGACCGCTCAGCATGACATTGAAAAGTAAAGTGTCGGAAGGAAGCCATGCAGGATCAAAAGGATCGATAAAAGTGAAGATGGACCAGTCGTCAACGCCCTGTCCGGTAGTCTTCTGACCGAGAGTTTGTGGGCTGAGGTTGGCCAACTGCGTGAGCAGCGTCCCACCAGTATAGCCAGTGATACTATTTTGCTGTGCCGAGGTGAGGTCGTTAGTCCCCGTCGGGTTCAAATTCGTAGGAGTCGTCGTCGCGTTCTTGTAAATGTTAAGGGCATTGATTGTGACAGTTTCGCCTGCTGCCCCTGTTTCGTTGATATCGAGAAACAGAACGATATTGTTGACATTACCCGCGCCAAACTGTTGGTTGTAATACGCCTGCAGGTCGGCGATGGAAGTCATCCAGTACAGTGATCCACTCGTACTGGTGCCGCCGCTCGGTAAGCTGGTATTGGAGTTATCAACGTTGACACTACCACCATCGTTTCCCGAACCGCCAGCGGCGCCGGCAAAGAGGATAACGTTGTAATTTCCTAAACCAGTGCCATTCAGCGCAATGCCGTCTAATGACTGGAATAGATAGCTTGATGTCGAAATAGTTTCCGCCTTTGCTAAGCCCATCGAAGCGAAACTCCATATCGCCGCGATCGCTACCCCGATGAAAAATTTATTTTTCATATATCTCCTTGCCGATTTGAATGCACGCATAGCAGCCCTCACCATCAGTGCAAATGCATCAGCAAGCCCAATGCCAAAACACAACTGACGGAAATGCTTGATGATTGTCGATCAGCGCGGTGGCGAAACTGTAAACAGTTACAACAGTTTTCAGAGAAGCGAAAATCGCAGCGCAAGTTGCTGGATTGTAGTGTATTTTTCGATCGTTAATTGTAAGCAGATTTTACAACGTCGATGGCTCGAGAGCAGACCGACAACATGGATGCCGGCCGGCCGAGGTAACGATGGTGCGAAATGATAATAGAGGCTTGGCGAACTGGAAGCTCCGTTGGTGATTTGGCTGGGAGCTGCGACCAAAGGGCTAAAAAAAATTCTTTACTCCATGGGTTTCCCGCGCAATCGAGACAACCCGATCAATCCCACGATCAGCAACAACAGCGCCGTCGGTTCTGAAAACTCCGTTGCGCCTGCCGCAGTGCTTCCCTTTGAGCTCACGGTGTCATGCGCGGTCGTTATGCCAGCGCGATGCGGCGTGTTAGGCGCCGTCATGGCGCCGCAACTTTGCGGATCAAGATCGCAATGGGTCAGCGGTTCGCTGCTCGGCACATTCGCCGGACCGTTGTCCAACCCGATGAACCTGGTGCGATAATTTTTTAACCCGACCCCGCCTGAGTCAGAATCTACAGATTCGAATTCGTACGACCCATTGGTGATGGTTATGGCTTGAGCCAGGCCGATTTTTGCCGGTGAGACGATCACGGTGATAATCACACTCAAAAGTGTCTTTGCAAGATCAGTCATAAACTTCCCCTTTGCTGGACAGCCCGAGTCACCGATGGCCCTAAGGAAAAGTTTAGAGCAAGTCCTGTGCCTTCTTGTAAGCAATTGGAAACTTAGAAGATTCTTGGTAGCGAATGGTCGCGAAGTGTAAACAACCCTGACACTTTCGACCCTTTCAAAGACGAAGCGGTAAGTTGTGAGAATTTAACTGGATTCACCGGTGAAAAGTGTAAAGAAGTCTTACACCCGGTGGGCGACTCAAAACAGTTTCCAGTTTTCAGCCGCTTGGCGCATCGATCGGTTGTGTCGGAGGCGGCGGAGCGCTTGGTTGAGGGCGCACGGGCCGCAAACCATCCGTCGAGCTTCAGGGGGAGTTAGCGGAGAACTAGGATGTTAACCTATGGGATCAATACCGACGAAGAGCGACACTGAGCGATCGGTAGCCGGTCGCCGTTTAGTTTCTTTGCGTTTGTTCTTTTTCTTTTAACTGTCTGAGCAGATCGTCAAAACTTCCCTTGGCCAGAATGCGGCTAAACTGCGAGCGGTAGTTGACCACTAGACTGATGTCTTCGACGACGACATCAAAAATTTTCCAGTCGCCTTGCACCTGATGGAGTTGATAGTTCACCGACGTGGGGTCGCCCCGAGTCGGAACGATTCTGGTTTTGACTTCGGCGACATTTTCAGTGACGGTTTCCTGCACGAAGACAATTTTTTCATCCTTGTACGAGCCAATCTTGCCGACGTAGGAGTTGCCGAGGAAATCCGCGAAGGCGGCGATGAATTCGTTTTGCCGCGCCGACACGCCCTGCCAATGTTTGCCCAAAGCTTGTTTCGCCATCTCGGCCCAGTCGAAACGGGGCATGAGCGAATCACGCAACGCCTGTTTCCGGGCCGTTTCATTACCGGCCTCCGGGCTATTCGCAACGCTTACTACCTGCCGGATTGTTTCTCGAATTTGCTCCGTCGGCGAGCTTGCGACAGCAAACCCGGGCGTCACGCAGACGGCAAAAAATATAGCGGTGACAACCCGCGTCGTAGGATAAGACATAGCACCCTCCCGAGACATCCTGAGCAGCGCAATCTCAAGGCCATGTGGGGAAGGCTGTCACCTTCGACGAAACGCCAAAAACTTCCATTCCTTCCTACAGGGCGAGACAAGATCGGCACTGCGGGCAGCGCTATGGGTGAGACTTGAACAGTTTTAGAAAATCGCACTTCGAACGCAACGCAGGGAATCGCCGCGTCCGAAACAAGCGTTAGCGATGAAAGGGAAAACTATTTGACGAAGAAAGCTAGCGACAGGCTGGTGTATTGCGCTAACGGGCCAAAATAGACGCCGAATATCAACGTGAGTACGGTCAGAGGTATCAGCAGGGTAAAATCGTTCAGCGCGACCGAGATCATCTTGTCCTCTGGATTCGGCGAGTCGAGAAACATGGTCTTGACAATTTTCGCGTAGTAGTAAAGTGACACGACGCTATTGAGCGCCGCGACGATTGCGAGCACCGCGAACGCCCCGCCCTGTTTAATCACCGCGGAGAACAAGAAAAACTTGCCGATAAAGCCGGCGAATGGCGGCAGGCCCGTGAGCGAAAAGAGAAACACCGCCAGACAAACGGCCGGTACGACGGCGCCGCGCCAGGCAAGGCCGCGGTAGTTTTCGATGTCTTCATCACCGGTCACATTAGCGATCATACCGACCACGAGAAAGGCCCCGACGTTCATGATCAGATAAACGACGATATAGAAAAGCACGGCCGCCAAGCCTTCGTTGGTCAGAATCGCCAGGCCCATCATCATGTAGCCGGCGTGAGCGATGCCGGAGTAGGCGAGCATCCGCTTGACGTTTCTCTGATTGAGCGCGCAAAGATTGCCGACGGTCATCGTGATCATGCTCAACAACAGGAGCACATGTGGCCATTCGACGCCGGAGAGTATCGCCCAGTCGCCGCCGGGCAGCATGCGCGAGACCCCGGGAAAGAAAAAGCGGATCATGATCGCCATCCCCGCCGCGTTGGAGGCCACGGACAAGAACGCGGTGAACGGCGTCGGCGCGCCCTGATAGACGTCAGGCGACCACATATGAAACGGCACGAAGACGATCTTGTAGCCGAAACCGGCCATGATGAAAACAAAGGCTATGAACATGGCGGCCGGGCTGTAGCCCGTTTCACCCAGCGCGGTTTGAATCGCGGCGTAGTCTAAGCTGCCGGTCATGCCGAAGACCCAACTCATGCCGTAAATCATCGTCCCAGAAGCGACACCGCCGTAAATCAAGTATTTCAACGCGGCTTCGCTGGAGCGCCGGTTATGCGGCAAGAATCCCGTGAGCACGTACGACATGAGGCTGACCAATTCCAAAGACAGATAGGCCATCAGTAGATTGCTCGACGAGGCCATGAAAAACATCCCCAAAGCGCAGGTCAAAAGCAGCGCGTAGAACTCACCCTGGTGAACTAGTTTGATCTCATTACTGCCGAGCGCCATCCAAATACAGAGGATGGTCGCCACCATGGTAAAAACTTTGAAGAACAAGCTGAAGTTGTCGAGCACGATCATGCGGTGAAACAACCAGCCCGGCGCCGCGCTATATAAGTCGAAGGTAGCGAGCAGCGTGGCGGCGCAGCCCACCATGGCGACCAACGGCAGACTGCGCTTATTCTGAGCGATCAGATCGAGCACGATCAATAATAAGATCGTCACCGAGAGAATGATCTCGGGAAGAAAGAAAGTTAGACTGGCGACGTTTTTCAGGTCCATGACTTCGCGGCTTAACTATGGAGATGCGGGATGACGATCTGATTGAGCTGGTCCAATGACACGCGCAACAGATCCAAAACCACCTGCGGGTAGATACCGACCAGGATCACGATCACGCCCAGGGGAACTAATGTGAAAATTTCCCGGCCGTTGATATCCGCCATCGTTAAGTATTTTTCATTGGGTGGACCGAGATAAACGCGTTGAATGGTCCAGAGCAAATATCCGGCCGTGAGCACGACGCCACTGGCGCCGAGAATCGCCAGCACCGGATATTTCTGCCAAACGCCGAGTAAGACCAAGATCTCCGAGATAAAACCGGAAAGCCCCGGTAACCCCATCGATGCGAAGAAAGCCAACGCCGTAATCCCCGTAAACACCGGCATAATCGCCGCCATACCGCCAAAGCCTTCGATCTCGCGATGATGCGCACGATCATAGACCACGCCGACCAAAAGGAAGAGCATGCCGGTAATGGTGCCGTGGTTGAACATCTGCAACACCGCCCCGTTGATTCCCTGGGTGGTGAAGCTCGCCATGCCAAGCATGACGTAGCCCATGTGGCTGACGCTCGAATAAGCCACCAGTTTTTTCAAATCTTTCTGCGCCATGGCGCAGAGCGCACCGTAGATAATATTCCACGCGCCGAGCGCGCCGAGAAACCAGAACGCTAGGTCCGCGGTAGCCACGGGCAGCATCGGAAAATTGACGCGGAGAATGCCATAGGTGCCCATCTTGAGCAGCACGCCGGCAAGGATAACCGAGATCGCCGTCGGCGCTTCGACGTGGGCGTCGGGCAGCCAGGTGTGAAACGGAAAAGCGGGAATCTTGATGGCGAAACCAATGAATAGCGCCATCCAGATGACATGCTGGAAGCCCCAGCCCCAAAGATTAAACGGCCACATCGGCAACACCGCCGTGCTGTAATTGCCGGCCTGGGCCATCAGGATGCGCATGTCAAAGGTATGCGGCTCGACGGTGAAGTAAAGCGCCAAAATCGCCAGTAGCATCAACACGCTACCGAATAGTGTGTAGAGGAAAAATTTGATCGCCGCGTATTCACGCCGCGGCCCGCCCCAGATGCCGATCAAGAAATACATCGGCAACAACATGACTTCCCAAAAAACATAAAAAAGAAAAAAATCCAACGCGCAAAACACGCCCATCATGCCGGCGTCGAGCATGAGAAACAGCGCAAAATACCCCTTGACCGCTTTTTCAATACCGAAGGAGGCGAAGATACAGATGAAACTGAGCAGCGCCGTGAGCAGCACCATCGAAATGCTGAGGCCGTCGACGCCCATGATGTAGCTGATGTTATAGGCCGGGATCCAATGGTAATCTTCAACAAATTGAAATTTTGCCGTGCTGCGGTCGAAGTTGCTGAACAGCCAAATCGCCATCAAGAGCGGTGGAACCGTCACGCCGGCGGAGAACCAACGGATCAGTTTAGCGTTGTTAGGCAGCGCCAAAATGATCACCGCTCCCGCCAGCGGGATGAAAGTCATATAGGTGAGCACGTTTTCCATCTTGTCGATTCTCCCTAACGATCAGCTCCAGTAACGGACCTTAACGTAAATGGCCAATGCCATCGCAATCAGAATGCCGTAGAGATAGCTATTGATGTTGCCGGTCTGCACGCGGCGCAATTTATTGCCGACCCAATAAGTCAGATTTGCCACCAAGTTGACCATGCCGTCGATGATATAAGCGTCAAATAAACCGTTCAGCCAGGAGGCAAAGCGCGTCAGAGACGCAGCGCCATTGACGATGCCGTCGATAATGTAGGCATCGAACGCCGACCAGAAGCGCGCGAGCAGCAAAGTCCCGTTGACGAAAACTACTTGGTAGATTTCATCGAAATACCATTTACGATCGAACAAACGATAAGGCAGACCGCCGGCGAAATTGGCAAACAGCTCAGGTGACAGCGACTCGCGCCGATACATGAGATAAGCCATGAAGACGCCCAACGACGCGACCGTTACCGACACCGCCATCAAGCCCCATTCCAGCGCATGCGACGCGTGAGATTCTGCGTGGGCGCGAATCACGGGTTCAAGCCAATGGGCGAACTGGCTACCGCCGAGAACGCCGGGCAATCCGATCAAGCCCGCGAAGACCGCGCCGATCGCCAGAATCACCAGCGGCATCGTCATCACCGAGGTCGATTCATGCAAGTGTTCCTGGGTGTGGTGATCAGCGCGGCACTTGCCATAGAACGTCATGAACAACTGGCGGAACATGTAGAACGCCGTCATGCCCGCGCCGCACAGAGCCAAAAACCAAACGAGTTTATCGCCATGCTCGCTGGTGAACGCCAGCCAGAGAATTTCATCCTTGGAGAAAAAACCGGCGAACGGCGGGAAGCCGGCGATGGCGAGCACCGAGATGAAGAACGTGACAAACGTGATCGGCATCCATTGTTTAAGCCCGCCCATTTTGCGCATGTCCTGCTCGTGATGCATCGCGTGGATCACACTGCCGGCGCCGAGAAATAGACAGGCTTTGAAAAAAGCGTGGGTCATCAAGTGAAACACCGCCGCGGCGTAACCGCCGACGCCGATGCCGATAAACATGTAGCCCAATTGGCTGACGGTGGAATAAGCGAGTACCTTTTTGATGTCGTACTGGGTCAGGGCGATCGTCGCCGCGACCAATGCCGTCGCCACACCGACGAACGCGATGAGCTGCAGGGTCGCCGGCGCCATGGAAAAAAACACGTTCATGCGCGCCGTCATATAAACGCCGGCGGTCACCATGGTGGCCGCATGAATCAGCGCGCTTACTGGCGTCGGCCCGGCCATCGCGTCCGGTAGCCAGACAAAGAGCGGAATCTGCGCCGACTTGCCTGTAGCGCCGACGAAGAGAAGTAGCGTGGCAACCGTGACGACGGGCCAACCCCAGATGAGCGTATCATTGATCGACGGCGCCCATTTGACCATCTCGCGGAACGTCAGCGAACCATGGCCCTGCGCGTCAAGCGACCAGAACAGTAGAAACATGCCGAGCACGAAACCGAAGTCGCCGATCCGGTTGACGATGAAAGCTTTGTTGCCGGCGCGCGCGTTGGCGTGGTCGTGATACCAAAAGCCGATCAGGGCGTAGGAGCACAAACCGACGCCTTCCCAACCGACGAAGAGCACGAGCAGGCTGTCGCCCAACACCAGCGTCAGCATCGCCGCGGTGAAAAGATTCAGATAGGCAAAGAAGCGCCAGAACGCCTTGTCGTCATGCATGTAACCGGTGGCGTAAATATGAATCAGTCCGCCGACGCCGGTGACGACGAGGATCATCACCGCCGACAAGGGATCGATCAAGAACGCCATGTCGACTTTGAGCGAGCCGAGATGGATCCAGGTGTAGAGATTATCGATGAGGAAGCGATTTTCCGGCGCTAAGTTCGTCAGCGCGATAAACGCATAAACCGAGAGTCCGAAGGCGATGACAACCGGTGCGCAGGCGATGAGGCCGATAGCTCCTTTGCCCAGGCTCTTTTGAATTTTCGCGCCCAACAAGCCGTTGACGATGGAGCCGAGCAGCGGCAAGAACACGATCCAACGGATAAAATCTGTCTGTATCGGACTTTCCATCAATAAGCCTTGAACTTTGAGCTACTCTTTTAAGGTTTCCGCCGCCTCGACATCGATGGTGTGGAACAGCTGGAAGATCGCCAAGACGATCGCCAGACCCACTGCGGCTTCCGCCGCCGCCAACATGATGACGAAGATCGCATAAATCTGACCGGCCTGATTGCCGCTGCTAAAATGGGAAAAAGCAACATAGTTAATGTTGGCGCTATTGAGGATCAGCTCGACGCCCATAAGCACGCTGATGGCGTTGCGCCGGGTCAGCACCGTGAACATGCCCAGTGAAAAAAGAATCGCGCCGATAATGAGATAGGATGAGAGCTCGTTGGGCGACATGGCTACTCTTTGATCTCCTTGCGTGACAGCACCAGCGCGCCGATCAGCGCGCCGAGCAGCACCAACGAGGCGAGCTCGAACGGCAAAAGATAATCGTATAAAAACGAGTCGCCGATTTTAGCGGTGGTGGCGACGTGAACCAGTTCCTTGGCTTTGACCCAAGGCGTTTCGCGAATGGTTTGGATGAGTAGAATAATAAACACGCCGATCACCAGCAGCGCCGGCACTCTCCCCGCCGCGCGGTTGGTAATCTCAACGTCGGTGATCCGATGCGTCAGCATCACCGCGAAGAGAATCAAGACGAGGATACCGCCGACGTAGATCAGGATCTGGACCGCGGCGACAAAGTCGGCGCCAAGGAAAACATAGAGGCCGGCCACGCCCAAAAACGTTCCCATCAATGAAAACGCCGAGTAAATGATGTTGCGCGACAGCGCCACCATGCCGGCGGAAACCACCGTAACGAGACAAATTAAATAAAAAACTGCCGTCGAAACTTCCATGACTTTCTCTAGTCTGTGGGATCGCGGAACAAGAAAACTTTTGGATCAATTACCGGAAGATCCGAAACGGATCAAGAGGCGGTGGCAATTCAATCGCCGGTCGCCCCTCATCAGGTATGCCTATTTCTCCTCTGCCGCCCCTCCATCCGCCGTGGCGAACTCATCCATGTACGCCTGGCCGATATCCACCTTGGTGATCAACTTCGGCTCGGTTTCGCCGCCCTTTTTCGGCTTGTACAGATTCACCGCCTGCGGCGCGAAGTGGCGCACCAGCCCGGCGGGATTGTAGCTCGCTCCTTCGAATTCCTGGGAATGGCGGATCGCCCCGGTCGGACAGGACTCGGAGCAGATCCCGCAGTACATGCATTTACAGATATCGATATCGAAATGGGTAAAGTAACGCTGCTTGGTCTCCTTGTTCATGTCGATGCCGATGGTGATGCAGGTAATCGGGCAGTCTCTTTCACAAGCCAGGCAGCCAGTGCAGATATCCATGTCGACTTCGAGAATCCCACGATAACGATGCGGCAAAGTTTCTTGGATCGGCACCGGAATCTTGTCCGGATACTGGATCGTCATCGGCCGCCGCATCAGATGCGAGAATGTGATCGACATCCCCTCAAAGGTCGACGTCACGGCGGCCTGAATGTCTTTTAGGTAACTGGTAATAACACCCATAATTCCTCAGCGACTAAATGTGCGGCTTCCAATAAGCATCGGGCTTGGCGGCGCTAAACTGAAACCCGACCCGGCGGAAAAAATTGATGATCGTGGCAATCGCGAAGCCGAGCGTGAGCGCGCCGAAAATACGCCGGCCCTGATCCGGCATGAACATGAAGCCGATGGTGCCGAGCATGCAGATAAAAGACAGCGGCACCATATATTTCCAGCACAGCGACATCAGTTGATCGACGCGCACGCGCGGCAGTGTCGCACGTATCCACATGGCGACGAAAACCCAGAAATAAGATTTCAGAAAAAACGTCAGGAACTGCAGGATGCCCAGCAGCACCGGATTGTCGGTTATCGGCGGCACTTGCCAACCGCCCATAAATAATGTGGTAGCCACCGCGCCGATAACGTAGAGATTGCCCCACTCGGCAAAAAAGAAAAACAGAAAGCGCATGCCGCTGTATTCGGTAACATAACCGGCGACCAGTTCGGACTCCGCTTCGGGGATGTCGAAGGGCGTGCGGTTGCCTTCCGCCAATGCCGCGGTGAAGAAAAGAAAAAACGCGCAAAAAGTAAACGGATTGTGGAACATGAACCAATCCCACGGCCCCCAACCTTGAGCTTTGATGATGCCCTGCATGCTCATCGTGCCGGCGAGGAAGATCACCGTGAGCACGGCGAGACCCGCGGCAATCTCGTAACTGACGATTTGCGCCGCCGAGCGCATGCCGCCGAGGAGCGACCATTTGTTGTTCGACGACCAGCCGGCCATCAAAATGCCGACAACGACCAGCGAGGTCACCGCGAGCAGATAGAGAATACCGATGTTGAGATCGGCGACGATCAAGTTGGCGCCGAAAGGAATCACTACGAAAGAGCAAAGAAAACCCATGAAGACGATATAGGGCGCCAGCGGAAACAGTTTTTGATCCGCCGCCGCCGGAATAATATCTTCCTTCATGATGTTCTTGATGCCGTCGGCGAGCCACTGAAGTATGCCTTGCGGCCCGACCCGATTCGGTCCGACCCGCGACTGCATACGCGCCCAGACGCGCCGCTCCAACCAGCTGGTCACTCCCGCCAGCGGCGCGACGAAGGCGGAAAGCACCACCACCGCGGTGAGCACCATGGCAATGGCATAGACGACTTGATGCGGCACGCCGGCAAAGGCGCCGTCTTTCATCAGTTGGTCAAGAAAAGCTTGCATGATTGATTGCTAATTCCGGTTAACGGTCGATCTCGGGCGCGTCAACGTCGAGGCTGCCGATCAGAGCGATCAGATCGGCCAACATAATGCCTTTGCTGAGCTTGTCGATGATGCTCATCGCGGTATACGAGCCGGTGCGTATGCGCACGCGGTAGGGATACTCGCTGCCGTCACTGACGACGTAAAAACCCATGTCGCCGCGCGGGGCCTCGACCCTCGCGTAACACTCGCCCACCGGCGGCTTGAATTTCTTCGGCACCTTCGCAATGGCCGGCCCTTTGGGCAACATTTTGAGACACTGCTCGAGAATCTTTACGCTCTCTTGCATCTCGCGGATGCGCACCCAAAAACGATCATAACTGTCGCCCAGCGTGCCGACTTGCGCCGTGCCGACGGGCACCTCGAAATCTAATTCCGGATAAATGGAGTATGGAATATCGCGCCGAATATCCCACTTGATGCCCGAACCGCGCAGATTGGGGCCGACCAAGTTGTACGACAGCGCATCTTCCTTGCTGACGACGGCCACGCCGGCCAAACGCTCGATGAAAATTTTATTACCGGAGAGCAAACGGTTGAACTCTTCGACGATCGGTCCAAAATGAATCAAGTATTCGGCGATCTTGGTCAAAGTATCGGGCAGGATGTCGTACCCGACGCCACCGATGCGGATGTAATTGTAAGTCAGCCGCGCGCCGCAAATCTCTTCCATTAAATTATTGATCGACTCACGCTCGCGCAGCGCGTGGACGAACGGCGTCATCGCGCCGATGTCCTGGCCGAAAGTACCGACGGAAATCAAATGGCTGGCCAGACGATTGAGCTCACAGGCGATCACCCGGCAGAACTCGCCGCGCCGCGAGACTTCCGTGCCAGCCAATTTTTCCGCCGCCATGCAGAACGCCTGGTTGGCAAACATGGCGGCAAGATAATCGGCCCGATCGGTATACGGCACGTAGCCGTGATAGGTGACCTTCTCGCCGATTTTTTCGATCGACCGATGCAGATAGCCTACATCTGGGATCGCTTCGCTGATCACTTCGCCGTCGGTCTTGACCACAAACCGCAACACGCCATGGGTCGACGGATGTTGCGGCCCGACGCTGATGGTCATCTCTTCGGAAAAGAAGCCAGTTTCGGTTGAAGCGGTTTCGGTCATCGCTATTCTATCGCAGAAGTTTTTCCACCAGCGGCGCGCGCTGGGTGCTAATGCCGTCGTATTCTTCTTGCTCGACGTAGTCTTTGCGCAGCGGAAAGCCGACCCAATCTTCCGGCAACATGATCCGGCGTAAATCCGTATGTCCGTCGAAGATCACGCCGAACAAATCGTAGACTTCGCGCTCAAACCAGTTCGCCACCTTCCAGACTTCTTCAACGGTTGCGACTTTCGGATTGTCCCGCGGCAAATCGACTTTTAGAACGATTTGATGATTTTGCACGTAAGAAAACAAATGGTAGACGACTTGGATCTTTTCTTCTTTAGGCCAATCGAGCGCCGTCAAGTCTGACAGCACTTCGAAGCGATACCCAGGCGAGTTGCGGAGGAAGCGGCAGATCTCGATGATCGCGGCGCTGTCGACGTTCAAACAGGGCTCCATCGCCTCGCCTTTGAAGTTACCGACCTTGCCGGGAAAAAGTTTTTCCAGGGTTCTATAGATTTCCTGGGCGTCCATTTTTGATAATTCTTCCTAAACCTCGGCCGCACTCGCCGCGCGCGGTTTTACCAGCCAGCGCTCACGCATCATCTTGTCTTGAATTCTCAGCAGCCCTTCGGTCAGCGCCTCGGGCCGTGGCGGGCAGCCGGGAACGTAGACATCGACGGGGACGATCTTGTCGACGCCTTTACAAACCGAGTAGGCGAGCTGAAACAACCCGCCGCAGTTCGAACAGCTGCCCATCGAGATCACGTATTTTGGATCCGGCATCTGATCGTAAAGCAACTTGGTCCGTTTCGCCATTTTATAAGTTAAAGTGCCGGCAACGATCATCAGATCAGACTGCCGCGGTGTCGCTCGTGGCACGGCGCCGAAGCGGTCCAGATCGGCGCGCGGCCCGCCGGTTTGCAT
>Ga0326597_10007150_pt1 | contig 15213 bp, 14 predicted proteins | sample RVTome_12_FD_203789 | JGI IMG/M metagenome (GOLD analysis project Ga0326597, IMG submission 203789) | Soil microbial communities from uranium-contaminated site in the Upper Colorado River Basin, Wyoming, United States - RVT100D185 | ecosystem: Environmental > Terrestrial > Soil > Contaminated >... | reverse complement strand
CTGAAGCGCTGGTGGTTTGCGCTCGGCGGCACGCCCGCCTACCTCTTCGTCGTCCAGATCGTCACCGGCATCCTCCTGGCCATCTACTACCAGCCCTCGCCGGCGACCGCCTACGAGTCCGTGCGCTACATCACGGAGGAGGCGTCGTTTGGCTGGTACCTGCGGGGGCTGCACAAGTGGGGCGCCACGCTGATGATCGCGGCGGTCGTGCTGCATCAGATGCGCGTCTTTTTCACCGCCTCGTACCGGCGGCCGCGCGAGCTCAACTGGATGATCGGGATGACGCTGCTCGTCTGCACGCTGCTGCTGGGATTCACGGGCTACAGCCTCGTGTTCGAGCAGTTGAGCTACTGGGGCGCCACCGTCGGCGCCAACATCAGCGACACGGTTCCGATTGTCGGGCCGTTGATGAAGCAGGCGCTCCTTGGCGGCGACGTCTACAACGACCGCACGCTGTCGCGGTTCTTCGTCCTCCACGCAGCGGTCCTGCCGGTCACGCTCATCCTGGTGCTGATGATGCACATCGGTCTGGTGCGCCTCCACGGTGTGACCGAGCTGAGGTTCGAGGACGAAGCGGACAAGCCCGCCAGGGACTTCAACTTCTTCCCCGAGCACTTCTACACCGAGCTCATCATCGGACTCACCCTGATGATCCTGCTGAGCGCGCTCGCCACGCTGCTGCCGGTGGGCATGGGCCCTCCCGCCAACCCGCAGATCACGCCAGATGTCATCAAGCCCGAGTGGTTCTTCTACGTCGCATTCCGGTGGCTGAAGCTGTTCTCCGGCACCACGGCGGTGCTGACGCAGGGGTTCGTCGTCTTCGTGATGTTCATGTGGCCCTTCATTGACGACTGGCTGGTGCGCCGCTTCAAGCACGCGGACATCAGCGTCTGGATCGGGGTCGTCGGCGCCCTGACCATCATGGGCTTCACGATGTGGGAAGCGCTCGTGGCGCACTGAGGTCGCTCATGACACTCGATCAGAAACGGTGGGTGATTGGCGGGCTGGGACTGCTGTTCCTGCTGTCGCTTGTCGCGGTGCAGTGGCTCGAGGTGGCCCGCCGGCAGCACGAAACAGGCGACCGCCGCGCTGCGGCGGCCGCGACGCCCGCGGCGTCCCGCCAGTGCGTGGACTGCCACACGCAGGTGTCGCGCGGCATCGTCGACCACTGGACCGGATCGACGCATGCCGAGAAGGGTGTGGCATGCGTGGACTGCCATCGGGCCGAGGCAAGGGATGCCGATGCCTTCAGCCACTACGGCGCCCGGATCGCCACCATCGTCACGCCCCGCGACTGCGCCCGGTGTCATCCGACCGAGTCGGCCGAGTTCGCAGAGAGCCATCATTCGAAGGCCGGTAACATCCTCGCGTCGCTCGACAACTTCCTCGCGGAGACGGTCGAGGGCTCGCGCGTCGTCTTCAATCCCCACTCGCCCACGCCGGGCCGCGCCGTCCAGACGGTCAACGGGATGGCGCCCGCCAACTCGGGCTGCCAGCAGTGCCACGGGTCGCTCGTCGCCCTCCAGGCGAGCGACGGCGGCGTGGTGACCATGCGCGATCTCAAGCCTGACGAAAACGGCCAGCCCACCGACATGGACGCCGTGGGCCGCGTCGTCAGGAACGAGAGCGGCAAGCCCCTGCTGCACAGCTCGAGCTGGCCGAACACCGGGATCGGGCGAATCAATCTCGACGGGTCCTTCGGATCGTGCGCCGCCTGCCACAGCCGGCACGACTTCTCGGCGCGGCGGGCCCGGCAGCCCGAGAACTGCGGCAAGTGCCACCTCGGCCCGGATCATCCGCAGAAGGAGATCTACGAGGAATCCAAACACGGCGTGGCCTTCCGCGACCTGATCGGGGAGATGAACCTCGACGCCCGGCCCTGGGTACTCGGACGCGACTACAGCGCGGCTCCGACGTGCGCCACGTGTCACATGGGCGCGAACACCCGGAATGGGATGACGATCACCCACGACCCCGGGGAGCGCATCTCCTGGACCAACCGGCCCCCGGTGAGCCTGGTGATGGACACCGACGCGAGCCACGCGGTGGTCACCGAGACGGATCCCGAGCGCCGGCGGGCCGCCATTGCCGACACGGCCGAGGCCAAGCGCAACCGGATGAAACAGGTCTGCTCGCATTGCCACACGCCCGACTACATCAACCAGTTCTACCGGCAGTACGACGACCTGGTGATCCTCTACAACGAGAAGTTCGCCAAACCCGGGCAGGCCATCATGAGCGCGCTGGCGACCGGCGGCCTGATCTCCAAGACGCAGTACGACGACCACATCGAGTGGACCTGGTACTACCTCTGGCATCACGAGGGACGCCGCGCGCGGATGGGCGCGTCGATGATGGCGCCCGACTACACGCAGTGGCACGGGATGTTCGAGGTGGCCGAGCGGTTCTACATGGAGCTCATTCCGCAGGCCAGGGAAATCGCGGCGGCCGCCATGCGAGCCGGACGCACGGAGCCGGCCCGGCGTGTGAACGCGGTGATCGACGAGATCCTGGCTCGGCCCGAGCACCAGTGGATCGTCAAGGGGGCCGAGGAGCAGGCTGACGCCATCAGCCGCGAGATGGAACGCCGCTATGGACAGAGTCGCGATGAGCGATAAGCGCGACCCGGCGATGCTCGAGCGGCGCACGTTCCTCAAGATGGCTGCACTGGCGGCGCCGGCCGTGGCGGCCTACTCGTGCGCCGATCGTGAAGAAGCCGAGCGCCTGGCCCTCAGCAACGCGCCGATCGACCGGGCGTCGGTCACCTGGGACAAGGCGCCGTGCCGCTTCTGCGGCACCGGCTGCGGCGTGATGGTCGGCGTCGAGCAGGGACGCGTCGTCGCGGTGCGCGGCGACGAGGCCAGCCCGGTCAACCGCGGCCTGCTCTGCGTCAAGGGCTACCACTTGCCCGGGCTGCTCTACGGTGAAGATCGACTGCGGCATCCGCAGAAGCGGAACCCCGACGGATCGTTCTCGCGGATCTCGTGGGACGAGGCGCTCGATCTCATCGCGACGCGGTTCAGGGAGGCGCTCGACCAGCACGGCCCGGACGCAGTCGCGATGTACGGGTCCGGGCAATGGACCGTGTTCGACGGCTATGCGGCCCTGAAATGGGTCAAGGCCGGCCTTCGCAGCAACAACATCGAGCCGAACGCGCGGCTCTGCATGGCCAGCGCCGTCTCCGGGTTCCTCACCCAGTTCCAGAGCGACGAGCCGATGGGCTGCTACCAGGATCTGGATCTCGGCGACGACTTCGTGCTCTGGGGCAACAACATGGCGGAGATGCACCCGGTGCTCTTCAGCCGCATCCTCGAGACGAAACGGGGCAAGCCCGGCACCCGCATCGTCGACATCGCCACCAGACGCACGCCCACGACCGATTACGCCGATCTGCACGTGCTCTTCAACCCGGGCACCGACCTGGCGCTCGCCAACGGCATCCTGCACCTGCTGGTGGCGGAGGGGCGCATTCACCGGCCGTTCGTGGACGAGAACGTGGTGTTCCGCCGGGGCATCGAGGATCTGAAGCAGATCGGCTACGGGTGCTTCGGCGAACAGGGCGAGCGGTACGTGTTCGAGGATCAGCCCCGACCGAGCTCGCTGGCCGAACTCGAGCCATTCCTGCGCGACTACGCTCCCGCACGCGTGAGCGAGATCACCGGAGTGCCGGTCGAGCAGATTCGCGCGCTGGCCAGCCTCTACGGCGACCTGTCCCGCGGCACCGTCAGTCTGTGGTGCATGGGCGTCAACCAGCACGTGCGCGGCACGTGGATGAACAACCTCATCACCGACCTGCATCTGCTCACGGGCAAGATCTGCCGTCCCGGCGCCAACCCGCTCAGCCTGACGGGCCAGCCGAGCGCGTGCGGCACGGCGCGCGAAGTGGGTACGTCGAACAACCGCCTGCCCGCGGACATGGTCGTGACCAACCCGGAGCACCGGGCCGAGGCCGAACGGATCTGGAACGTGCCGCCGGGCACGATTCCGGCCACGCCGGGTTATCACGCGGTGGACATGTTCCGCGCGTTGAAGAGGGGCGACTTGAACGCCCTGTGGATCCAGGCGACCAACCCGTGGGTGACCCTGCCCAATCGTTCCCGCTTCGACAGGACCCCGGGCGATGGACGCTTCATCGTGGTCAGCGACATCTACCCCACGCCGACAACGGCCATCGCGGATCTCGTGCTGCCGGCCGCGGCCTGGGTCGAACGCGAAGGCGTGTACGGCAACACCGAGCGTCGGACTCAGCAGTGGAACAGAATGGTCGACCCGCCCGGCGAGGCCCGTGAGGACGCGTGGCAGGTAATGCAGGTCGCGAAACGCATGGGCATGGGGCACCTCTTTCCGTGGCCGGATGACAATTGGCACGAGCCCATGTTCGAGGAGTACCGGTCCTTCGGTGTCGGGCACGGAAAGGACCTTGCGAGCTACCAGCAGCTCAAAGGCACGCGGGGCATGCTGTGGCCGGTCGTCAACGGCAAGGAGACGCCCTATCGCTACACCGCCGGCTTCGATCCGTACGTGAAGAAGGCGCAGGGCGCGCACTTCTACAAGGCCACCGGCTATGGCGAGAAGGCTGCGTTCTGGCTGCGGCCGTACCACCCGCCGGCCGAAATGCCGGACGAGGCGTATCCGTTTTGGCTCACGACCGGCCGCGTGCTCGAACACTGGCACTCCGGTTCGATGACCCGGCGCATCACCGAGCTGCACCAGGCGGTGCCCGGGGCCTATGTCGAGGTCAATCGCGCCGACGCCGAGACCATGGGCGTCAGGAAGGGCGACCGCGTGAAGGTCGTGAGCCGGCGCGGGAGCGTTGAGCTGCCCGTCGAGATCGACGGACGGGGGCGTCCGCCGCGCGGAACGGTGTTCGTGCCGTTCTTCGACGAGGCGCTCCTTATCAATCTCGTCACGCTCGACGCGATGGACAACATCAGCAAGCAGCCGGACTACAAGAAGTGCGCCGTGCGCCTCGAGCGGGCCTGAGCGGTGGAAGCCGGGCGTCGTCTCGTGCGTCGGATGGCCGGGACGTCGGTGGGCGGCACCCTGTTACTGGCCATCGCCTGCGGCCCGTCACCGCCGGCGGCCGTGGCGCGGACGACCGCCGAGCGCGCCACGACGCGTGCGTACGACGGCGCGCCGCCGCCGATTCCGCATGACGCCACAAGCGAGGCCTGCACGGCCTGTCACGATGAGGACGGCGACGTGATCGCCGGGATCGGGGTCGCGCCCGCCTCGCCCCATGGCCCGGTCGCGGCGGGCGGCGCGATGACGCGCTGCCGGCAGTGCCACGTGCCGGTCGCCACACGGGCGGTGTTCGTGGCCTCGTCCTTCACGGGCCTGCCGCAGGGTCCCTGGCGCGGCCGGCGCGCGACGCCGGGGGCGCCGCCCACGATTCCGCACGCGCTGCAGCTTCGCGAGCACTGTCTGAGCTGTCACGCGGGCCCCGCCTCGCGGATCGAGATCCGCACCACGCACCCGGAACGCGCGCGCTGCCGGCAGTGTCACGTCCCGGAATGATGCGAAGCCGAGCGCTCGCTCCCAACCCGTGCGACATCGCCGGGTACCGCGTGCGTCGGCGCGACTCGACGAGGCTGGCGCTTTCGACGTGCGCCCGGCTGGGGGAGCGCGCGGCCTGCTTCCGGATCATCGCCGGCGAGTTGGAGGCCTCAGTCGCCCTGGTCGAAGGGCTGGTGGGCGCCGGGCAGAAACACGAAGGGCCCGGCTGAAGCCGGGCCCTTCGTCCGACGATCAATTGGTCGGGATGGCGGGATTCGAACCCACGGCCCCTTGACCCCCAGTCAAGTGCGCTACCAGGCTGCGCTACATCCCGAACGAGTTCTGCTCCTAGGCCCGCCGGCGACGGGCGGGCGCCGCGCGGCGCCCCTTCTGGCCGGCCCTGCCCGCGGCCGGACGGTCGCCCGATGTCGTCCGCCGGGCATTCGTCGATGCGAGCGACGGGGCCGCCAGCCGGAATTCCTCACCGCTCTTGCCCATGGCCAGCAAGTCGAGAATCGATTGCAGGCCGCGCTTGACCTCCGTCAGGCGCTGGCGGGCGTTCTCCCCGATGAGCTCGTCGATGAGCGGCTCATCAGCCGCCACCGGTGTCGCCTCTTCGTCGAGACGACGCCGCGCGCCGGCGAGTGTCAATCCCTCGACGAGCAGCAGGTGCTTGATGCGCGCCACCTGCTCGACATCGGCCCTCCGGTAGACCCGGGGCGCTCCCGCGGCCTTCGAAACGCCAAGCTTCGGAAACTCGACTTCCCATGAGCGCAGCACATACGGCTGCACCTTCACCAGGTCGCAGACTTCGGCGGCCTTGAACAACGCGCGGTTGGGAATGGCGACCTGAAGGGACGTATCAGGCATCAACGCCCGGCACCCCGGAGTATAGCAGGGGTGCCCTACCGGGCGCGACGCCGCGCCTGCACGCGGATGGGCGTCCCCAGGAACCCGTACTCCTCGCGGAGCTGGTTCACGAGGAACCGCTCGTAGGAGAAGTGAAAGGTGGTGGCGACATTGGTGAAGAAGACAAACGACGGCGGCGCAACGCCGACCTGGGCGACGTACAGGATCCTGACGTGCCGGCGTCCCGGACTCATCGGGGGATTGGCCGCCGTCACCTTTTGGATGAACGTATTGAGCGCGGGTGTCGGCACGCGGACGCGCCTCGCGGCCGCCACCTTGTCGATCGCTTCGAGCACCTTCGGCGCCCGCTCGCCGGTCAGGGCCGAGATGTGCAGGATGGGCGCGTAGTCAAGGAATTTCATCCGCCGCCGGAGCTCGGCATCGAAGGTCTTCGCGAAGTCCGGGTCCTGGCTCTTCACCAGATCCCACTTGTTGACGAGGATCACGATGCCGCGGCCGGCGCGGTCGGCCTCGCCGCCGATGGCGGCGTCCTGGTCGGTGGCGCCTTCAGCCGCGTCGATGACGAGGGCGACGACGTCGGCCTCGAAAATGGCCCGCTTCGCCCCCGCCACGCTCACGAGCTCGACCGCTCCCCCGCTTCTCACCCGGCCCGCCCGCCGCATGCCGGCCGTATCGACGATCCGGAAGCGGCGCCGGCGCCACGTGACCACCGCGTCGATGGCATCGCGCGTCGTCCCGGGCAGGTCGCTGACGAGCACCCGCTCCTGCCTGAGAAGCCGGTTGAGCAGCGACGACTTGCCGACGTTCGGGCGACCGACGATGGCCACGGCCGTCTCCTCGGACGCCGTGGCATGCGCGCCGTTGGCGTGCGCCTCCGCGTTGCCGGCGTCGCGCGGCGGCTCGCCGGCTCCGGTCCGCCCCGGGTGAGCCGCGACAAGCCGCGCGACCACGGCGTCGAGCAGGTCTCCCACGCCGAGGCCGTGCTCGGCAGACACCTCGACCACGGGCTCGAATCCGAGCTGGTAGAACTCGAGGGCGCCGGCCCTCGCGCGCTTGTCGTCGGTCTTGTTCACCGCAAGGACGATGGGGAGGCCGGTCTCCCGAAGTTCACCCGCAATCTCCTCGTCCCCGGAGACCAGGCCCTCCCGGCCATCCACCAGAAACACGACCAGATCCGCGTCGGCCAGCGCCCGCTGCCCCTGGCGGACGACGAGGTCGTGCAGGGGATCCTCGCTCGCGCCGTACAGTCCTCCCGTATCGACGAGGTCGAAGTCGACGCCGCGCCACGAGGCGGGTCGCGCCAGCGAATCGCGCGTCGTCCCCGCGACCGGCGCGACAATAGCCCGGCGGGAGCCCGTCACCCGGTTGAACAACGTGGACTTGCCCACGTTCGGGCGCCCAACGAGGACGACTGAGAGCAGCTTGCGCGTCACTCGAACGTCCAGTTAGCCTTCGCCTTGACAGCGTAAATGCCAGAATCTATAGTAGTTACACGTTTCAAGGAGACCCTAAGCATGATCAAGGTCGACATCGTCAATGAAGTGTCGAAGCTCGCCGACGTCACCAAGGTCAAAGCCGAAGTGGCCGTCGATGCCGTATTCGACGCGATGCGCACCTCGATGCAGCGCGGCGAACGGATCGAACTGCGCGGGTTCGGGGTCTTCCAGGTGAAGCCGCGGAAGCGCGGAATCGGCCGCAACCCACGCACCGGCAAGGAAGTTCGAATTCCCCCGGGACGCACGATTCGCTTCAAGCCGGGCAAGGACCTCCAGAACATCGGCTGACCCGGACGCTCCGCCGCTTCCTTCCCCCTTGGCACCCACTGAAAACACGACTGCTTCACCGCTGCCCCCCGACTTCCGGTGGCCGGTCCCGCGCCGCAAGTTCGAGGACCGGGTCTCGAAGCACGTCCTGCTGTTCCTGCTGACCATCGCGACGACGACCCTCGCAGGCGCCTCCCACTATTGGTCATTCCTGACCGACCTCGGCGCCAGGGACGTCAGCCTCGAGGCGGCGGAGTTCCTGCTGAACGGCTTCTGGTACAGCGGCACCATCCTGGCGATCCTCGGGTGCCACGAGCTCGGGCACTATTATGCCTGCCGGTATTATGACGTCGATGCGTCGCTGCCATTTTTCATTCCGGCCCCGCTGCCCCTGACGGGAACGTTCGGCGCGTTCATCCGCATCCGCGAACCGATTCCGACCAAGCGCATGCTGTTCGACATCGGGATCGCCGGCCCCATCGCCGGGTTCGCCGTGGCCGTGCCCACGCTCGTCATCGGCCTGTCGATGTCGACCGTGGTCGCGCTGCCCGACGACGTTGGCCTGCTGTCGCTCGGCGAGCCGCTGCTCTTCCAGGGCGTCGCCCATCTGGTGTGGGGAACCCTGCCCGACGGGATGTCGATCAACATGCACCCGATGGCCTTCGCGGCATGGTTCGGCCTGCTGGCCACGGCCCTCAACCTCTTTCCGATTGGACAACTTGACGGCGGACACATCGCGTACGCCGTGCTCGGCCGCCAGTCGTCGAACCTCACGCTGGCCATGCTGGCGGTCGCCGTCGTCCTGGCCTACTTCTCGTCGAGCTGGGTCGTCTGGACGGGCCTGATGATCGCGATGCTCCTGATGTTCGGGCGCCACCACCCGCGGACGTTCGACGAGCACGAACCGCTCGATCGCGCGAGGCTCAACCTCGCGCTCTTCGCGCTCGCGATGTTCGTCGTCTGTTTCACGCCGTCCCCGATCGAGCCGATGGAGATCATCGGGCGCTGATTCCGTCACAGCACGCTGACCGGGTCGACGTCCACGACGGTCCGACGAGCCAGATCCGAGCGGCCGCCAATGCCGGCCACCACCGCCTCGCGCAGGGCGCGACGGCTCGTGCCCTTGACGAGGAGCTGCGCCCGGAAGTCGCCCCGAAGCCGTCCGAGCGGGGCCGGAGCCGGGCCGAGCACGGTGACGTCACGCCCCGAGGCCGCCTCGCCAATCCGCCGCGCCAGCCCGGATGCGTCGTTCATCGCCTCCTGAAAGGTCCGCGCGCGCACCACGACGTTGATGAGTGAAGTCAGAGGCGGATACCGCATCGACCGGCGGAACGCCAGTTCCCGCTCGTAGAACGCCGCGTAGTCCTGGCGACAGGCGAGTTGAATGCTGTAGTGGCCCGGATAGAGGGTCTGGACGATGGCTTCGCCGGCCTCCTCGCCGCGTCCGGCACGTCCGGTGACTTGTGCGATCAACTGGAACGTCCGTTCCGAGGCGCGGAAGTCCGCAAGGCCCAGCCCGACGTCGGCCGACACCACGCCGACGAGGGTGACACCGGGGAAATCGTGCCCCTTCGCGATCATCTGGGTGCCGACGAGGACGTCGAAGTCGCCGCGCCAGAACCGCGACAACAGCAGGCCCATGGTGCCCTTGCGGCGCACGGCATCGCGGTCCAGCCGTGCGACCCGTGCCCCCGGGTACAGCTTCCGGATCTCCGACTCGACCCGCTCGGTTCCAAAGCCCGCCTGGGTCATGTAAGGCGCGGCGCACTGTGGACAGGTGGCCGGCACGCGACTCGAGTAATTGCAGTAGTGACACCGCGCCCGGCGCGAGGCGCCCTCGCCGTGCACGACGAGCGACACGCTGCAGTTGGGGCATTCCACGGTCCCGGCGCATTGCCGGCAGAAGACGGCGGTGGCGAACCCGCGACGATTGAGGAGGACGAGCACCTGCTGCCGCCGAGTGAGCCGCTGCTCGATCCCCTCCCGGAGGGCGCGACTGACGATGACATCGGGCCCTTCCGCCGCATATTCCTCCCGCATGTCGACCACGTGAACAACGGGCAGCGTCCGGTCGAGTACCCGTCGCGCCAGGCGCACGCGGCTGTAGCGGCCGCGCCCGGCGTTGTAGTAGCTCTCCATCGACGGCGTGGCCGAGCCGAGGACCACGAGCGCGCCGGCCCGCTCGGCCCGGACAATCGCGACGTCGCGGCCGTTGTAGCGCGGACTCTCTTCCTGCTTGTACGAGGTGTCGTGCTCTTCGTCGACAATGACGAGCCCGAGGCGGTCGATCGGCGCAAACACCGCCGACCTCGTGCCGATCACGACGTCGACGAGGCCGTTCCGAATCCGCTGCCACTGATCGTGCCGCTCGCCGTCGGAAAGACCGCTGTGCTGAATGGCCACGCGATCGCCGAGCGACCGGCGGAACTGCTGGGCCACCGCCGAGGTCAAGGCAATCTCGGGCACGAGCATCAGGGCCGTTCGGCCTGACGCCCGGGCGCGCGCCGCCAGACGCAGGTACACCTCGGTCTTGCCGCTGCCGGTGACGCCGTGGACGAGCGCCACCCGGAACGTCCGCTCGTCGAGGAGCGCCGACAGGCGGGTCAGGCCATCCTGCTGCTCCCCGGTCAGGCGACGGCCTGGAGCGGCGTCGGTCAGGTCGTGGGAATCGCCTTCGAAGGGATCGCGATCCAGGTGTCGTCGGTCGATCGCCGCGAGGCCTTCCTGCACCAGCCGCGCGACCACCGTTCGCCCAATGCCGCGCGCGGCCAGTTCCGGAGCGGAGAAACCGGCGGGCGCGTGCACCAGATGCTCGAGCGCCGCGCGCTGCTTCGTGGTCAGCCTGGTCTCGCCGCCGGGTCCGACCGCCGCGGCGCCGTCGCGGATGTCGGCAACGAGCGCGCGTCCCGTCGGCGTCGCCACGACCACCTGCACGTGTTTGCGGGCGTCGGCCCTGCTGTCGCGCGCCTTCGGCGGGAGCACCGACGTCATCGTCTCGCCGAGGCCGCTCACGTAGTACGCCGCCGTCCAGCGGGCGAGCGCCACCACGTCCGCCGGGATGAACGCCGTGCGGTCCAGGACCTGCCGCACCGGCCTGAGCGCCCGTTCACTAAGCGTGCCCGCCTCGACGCCGATTTCGACGACGACACCCGTGACCACGCGGCTGCCGACGGGCACCAGCACCCGGGCGCCAACGACCGGCGGCGGCTCGCGGTCCCCAACCCTGTACGTCAGGAGGTCGAGCGCGGGAACGGGGACGGCGACCGAGATGAGCAAGGGGGGTCCGCCAGAAGTCGCTTCACGAGCTTCATGTCCTCCCATACTTCCCGCTTCGAGGCCGGACTGCGCAGCAGGTAAGCGGGGTGGAACGTCGGGACGAGCTTTGCGCCGCGGTACTCGAAGACACGCCCCCGCAGGCGTGAGATCGGGTCGAGCGTCTTCAGCAAGGTCTGGGCGCCGAACTTGCCCAGGGCAACGATCACGCGGGGCTGGATGAGATCGATCTGGCAAAACAGGTACGGCTCACACGTCGCGACTTCATCGGGTTCGGGATTGCGGTTCTGCGGCGGCCGGCACTTGATCACGTTTGCGATGTACACCGCGTCCCTGGTCAGACCGATGGCTTCGATGATCTTCGTGAGGAGCTGCCCCGCCCGTCCGACAAACGGCACGCCCTGCTCGTCCTCGTCCGCGCCGGGCGCTTCGCCCACGAACATGAGATCGGCGTTCGGGTTGCCGACCCCGAACACGACCTTGCTGCGGCCGAGCCCGTGCAGCTTGCAGCGCGAGCAGGCCGGACCGATCTCTTCCCTCAGCGCGGCCAGCCCGGCCGACGCGTCGATCGCAGGGGGCGCCGGAGACACGGGAATCACGGCCGCAGCCTGCCTGGCCTCGACGGGGTCGGCACCGGGGCGCCGCCGCCACACCGCATCCCGGCTGGTCCCGAGGATCCCGAGTTCGGCGGCCAGGCGCAGATGCTCCTTCAGGTTCTGCGAGTCCATGATCGGGACCATCTTCACACCGGCTTCACACCGGACGGCGGACGAGCAGCCTTTCGACGCGGTCGAGAATCGCCGCCGCGACCCGTGCCTTCGACATGAGAGGCAGGGCCTCCACGCCTTCGTCGTCCACGAGGGTCACGGCGTTGGTATCGACGTCGAAGCCGGCATCCGTCCGTGACACGTCATTCGCGACGATGAGGTCCACGCGCTTCTGCTCGCGCTTGGCCGTCGCATGGCCGACGAGGTCGTCGGTTTCGGCCGCGAAGCCGACGAGCAGCGGCCCGGTGCCGCGCGCCAGCCGCGCGGCGCCGAGATCGGCCAGGATGTCCGGCGTCCTTTCGAGGACGATGGTCATCCGCCCGGGTCCCTTCGGCGTCTTCTGTGGTTCACGCGCCACTGGCGTGTAGTCGGCCACGGCCGCCGCCATGATCACGACGTCCGTGCCGGTCGCGCGCGAGAGCACCGCCTGGTGCATCTCGGCGGCGCCGCGGACGCGCACCAGGTCGGCGACCGGCGGCGCTTCCAGGGTCGTCGGTCCCGCGACCAGCGTCACGGCGGCTCCACGCCGCGTGGCCTCGGCTGCCACCGCGAAGCCCATCCGTCCGCTCGACCGGTTGCCCAGGTACCGGACGGGATCGAGGTCCTCGAACGTCGGGCCTGCGGTGACGAGCACGTTCAGGCCGGTCAAGGGCCCCTGCGGGTGCAGGATCGCCTCGGCTGCGGCCACGATCTCGTCCGGCTCCGCCAGGCGGCCCTTGCCGATCCAGCCGCAGGCGAGATACCCCTCACCCGGCTCGACGAACCGCACGCCGCGGCGGCTCAGCACGTCGAGATTCCGGCGGACCGCGTCGTGGGCGAACATCTGGCTGTTCATGGACGGCGCGACCAGCACGGGCGCGCGGGTGGCAATGTAGAGCGTCGACAGGAAATCGTCGGCGATTCCGTTGGCCATCTTGCCGAGGATGTTGGCGGTCGCAGGAGCGATGATCAGCAGGTCGATCGAGGACGCGAGGGCGATGTGCTCGATGTCCGCGTTGGCGCCCGCCTCGAACGGGTCGGTGACAACGCGCCGACGGGTGATGGCCTCGAAGGTCAGCGGCCCCACGAAGCGCGTGGCCGATGCGGTCATCACGGCCACGACCTCGTGCCCGAGCTTCTGCAGGCCGCGCGCGACTTCCACGGCCTTGTAGGCGCCGACGCCGCCCGTGACGCCCAGGGCTATCAGCATCGCGTCACTCGGAGGTCTGGTCCGGGTGCCCCACCTTCTCCACGGCGCCCGTCATCACTTCCTGCTGGGCCACGGTCGTCTTCTTGTGGTTGCCGACCGACACGCGCGGCGTCGATCCGGCGAGCAACTGGCGCGCCCGCGCACCGGCCGTCACGACGAACTCGAACGAATTGACGAGCCTGCTGCGTTCGATCATCGGTCGTCCTCTCTCCTGTCCCGGTCCAGGGCCGGTGGCCAACGGCTCACGGGAACGTGGCCACGATCCGCGTCGCGTCGGCCCGCATGCGGCCAAGCCTGGCGCGTTCGGCCAGGACGATGGCCCGCAGCCGATCGACGGCCCCCGTGAGCTCGTCGTTGAGGACCACGTAGTCGTAGTCCTCGAACGCGCTCACCTCAACGCGGGCGACCGCCAGCCGCCGCTGGATCGCCTGCTCGCTGTCCTTGCTCCGGCCGCGGAGCCGCCGCTCGAGCGCCCGGGCGGAGGGTGGCATGACGAAGATCCGGCACGCGTCCACGCCCTGGCTCCGGATCTTCCGTGCGCCCTGGACGTCGATCACGAGCACGATGTCCTCGCCGGCCGCCCGGATCCGCTCGGTATCCCCGGCCGAGGTGCCGTACAGGTTCCCGAACACGTCGGCCCACTCGAGGAACTCCCCGGCCACCCGCTTCGCCTCGAACGCCTCGCGCGTCACGAAATTATAGTCCACGCCGTCGACCTCGCCCTGCCGGGCGGGGCGCGACGTATAGGAGCGTGACAGGCGCAGGTGCGGCGTCTGCTCCACCAGCCGCTCGACGAGCGTCGTCTTGCCGGCGCCGGAGGGCGCCGACACGATGAACAGGATCCCGTGGCGATTACTCGACATTCTGGACCTGCTCGCGCATCTTCTCGAGTTCGGCCTTCGCCGCAATGACGATCTCGGACACGCGGAGGCCGTCCGCCTTCGACCCCATCGTATTGACCTCGCGATTCATCTCCTGGAGCAGGAAATCCAGTTTCCGGCCGCAGGGCTCCGCCGCGTCGACCAGGGCCGCCCAATGCGCGACGTGTCCCCGGAATCGCGACACCTCCTCGGAGATGTCCGAACGCGCAGCCGTACGCACGATCTCCTGGGCCACGAGCGTCTCGTCGGCCTGGAGGTCCGCGCGCAACTGCCCCACCCGGTCCGCCAGGCGCTGCTCGAGGCCCGCCCGTCCTTCGTCGGCTGCGGTGGCCACGCGCTCGATTAGATCGGCGACGAGCCCACGGCGCTGATCGAGATCGACGCGCAGGTGTTCCCCCTCGCGGCCGCGCATGACGTCCAGGTCCACGAGCGCCGCTTCCACGGCGTCCCGCGCCTGATCGACGACCCGGCGCATCGCGTCTTCATCGGCGTCGAGCGGTCGTTCACGAATCGTCAGCGCCTGTGGCAGCCGCAGCAGGTCGCCCGGCGTCAAAGCCCCGTCGACGAGGCCACGCCCGCGCGCCCGCGCGATCGCGTCCGCGAGCGCGCGGCCAAAGGTCTCATTGAATTCCACGTCGATGGCGGGCGGCTGCCGCCACTGCAGCGACATCGCGATCTCCACCCGTCCCCTGGCCACGTAGCGGCTGACGAGCGCGCGCAGGTCGGTCTCCATGGCCGCAAGCGCCTGCGGGATCCTGAGCTGCAGGTCCAGATGCCGATGATTCAGTGTGCGAATCGTCACCGACATCGCGGCCCGCTCGTCCTCGCGCGTCACGGCGGCGAATCCCGTCATCGACTTGATCATCGTTCCTTCACTGGCGCTGGGGCCCCACCCCCAGCGCGAACTGACGCCGACGCCTCGCCTCGGCTTCCCATGGCCTCGGGTCGGCATGGCCGCAGGCGCTCCCCGCCCT
>Ga0326597_10007148_pt1 | contig 15223 bp, 9 predicted proteins | sample RVTome_12_FD_203789 | JGI IMG/M metagenome (GOLD analysis project Ga0326597, IMG submission 203789) | Soil microbial communities from uranium-contaminated site in the Upper Colorado River Basin, Wyoming, United States - RVT100D185 | ecosystem: Environmental > Terrestrial > Soil > Contaminated >... | reverse complement strand
GTCGAGCTGATGGAGCGCAGGATCAGGAGGCTCCTGCGGGAATCCGCGGTCATCACCCGACCCCGCTGACGACGCGCGAGTCACGCAACCCATTCACGACGCCATGAGCGACATGAACTACTACGTCCCCTACGTGATCGAGAAGACCGGCCGCGGCGAGCGCACCTACGACATCTACTCGCGCCTGCTCGAGGACCGCATCATCTTCCTCGGCACGGAGATCAACGACTCGGTCGCCAACTCGGTCATGGCGCAACTGCTGTTCCTCGACAAGTCGGGGCACTCGCAGGACATCAAGATGTACATCAACTCGCCCGGCGGCTCGGTGACCGCCGGACTGGCGATCTACGACACCATGCAACTGGTCGAGCCCGACATCGCGACGTACTGCCTGGGACAGGCCGCTTCCATGGGCGCCGTGCTGCTGGCGGGCGGCACGAAGGGCAAGCGCTTCGCCCTGCCGCACGCGCGGGTCATGATCCACCAGCCGTGGGGCGGCGCGCAGGGCACGGCGATGGACATGGAGATCCACATCAAGGAGACCCTCAAGCTCAAGAAGAAGCTGGAGGAGATCCTGGCCCTGCACTCGGGCAAGCAGGCCGACGAGATCGCCAAGGCGACCGAGCGCGACCACTTCCTGTCCCCCGAGGAGGCCCTCGAATTCGGGCTGATCGACCACATCGTCGCCCGCGCGGGGGATCCGCAGTAGATTGACGCCAAGGGTTCCTGCCCGCATGAGCACCACCGGTCGCGGACGCCACGTCGAACGCTGCACCTTCTGCGAGAAGCGGCGCCACCACGTCTCCTCGCTGATCGCGGGACCGCCCGGCGTGTACATCTGCAACGAGTGCATCGAGATCTGCAACTCGATCCTGCAGGAGGAGCAGCGCCGCACCCCCGGCGGACGGATCGGCGGCGGAGAGTCCGGCGCGAGCGGCGTGCTCACGTCCGACATCGAGCGGCTGCCGACGCCGATCGAGATCGCGCGCCGGCTGGACGAGTACGTCGTCGCCCAGCAGCGCGCCAAGAAGGTGCTCTCGGTCGCGGTCTACAACCACTACAACCGGCTGCGCCACCACAGCTCGAACCCGGCCGTGACGCCGGAGGTCGAGATCGAGAAGTCGAACGTGCTGCTGGTGGGGCCGACCGGCTCGGGCAAGACGCTGCTGGCGCGCACGCTGGCGCGCATGCTCGACGTGCCCTTCGCGATGGCCGACGCCACGACGCTGACCGAGGCGGGCTACGTCGGCGAGGACGTCGAGAACATCCTGCTCAAGCTGCTGCAGGCGGCCGACTTCGAGGTCGAGCGCGCGCAGCAAGGCATCATCTACATCGACGAGATCGACAAGATCGGGCGCACCACCTCGAACGTCTCGATCACGCGCGACGTGTCGGGCGAGGGCGTGCAGCAGGCGCTGCTCAAGATCCTCGAGGGCACGGTCGCCAACGTCCCGCCGCAGGGCGGCCGCAAGCACCCCGAGCAGTCCTACATCCAGATCGACACGACCAACATCCTGTTCGTGTGCGGCGGCACCTTCAGCGGGATCGAGGAGATCATCGCCAAGCGCATCGGACGCGAGGCGATCGGCTTCGACCGCCAGGTGGCGGCGGTCGAGAAGGCCAAGGCGGTGCGCGGCGTGATCGGGTGCGAGGGCCCCGAGCCCGGCGTGCTGCCCTCGCTGAGCGAGCCCGGCGCGCGCGACGAGTACGTGCGCTACCTGATCCCGAAGGACCTGATCGAGTTCGGCCTGATCCCCGAGTTCGTCGGGCGCCTGCCGGTGATCACGAGCCTGGAGACGCTCGACTGCGCCGCGCTGGAGCGCGTGCTGCTGGAGCCCAAGAACGCCCTCGTGCGCCAGTTCCAGGCCATCTTCGAGCTGCAGGGCAAGACCCTCGAGTTCACGCCCGACGGCATCGAGGCCATCGCCTCGACCGCGATCGAGCGCGAGACCGGCGTGCGCGCCCTGCGCTCGATCCTGGAGGACCTGCTGCTCGACCTGCTGTACGAGCTGCCGGCGCGCAAGGACACGGACTCGTTCCTGATCGACGCCGACGTCGTCCACGGCCGCAAGAGCCTGGCGCGCGGCCTGACGGCCGACGTGGGCGGCGACGAGGACGAGGAGGAAGAGGAAGAGGAAGAGGTCGAGGCCCACGAGCTCGGGGCCGAGGACACCCCGCCCGAAGCCGAGCGCGAGAGCGCGTAGCCGCGCCGCCGCTACCGACGCACCTCGTTCACCTCGCCGATTCCACCTCGCGCGGGTCGGTCAGCTCGGGGAAGGCCGCCAGGTAGCCGTCGATCAGCTCGTCGCGCGGCGGCGCGGCGGCGAGGTGCTCCAGGAGCCAGCGGCAGCGCTCGCCAACCCAGGGGTCGTCGCCGGGGGCCTCCTTGGCCTGGATCTCCTCCAGGCTCGCTCGCAGCGCGGCGAGGTCGCCCTTGACCAGGTGCTTGTGGGCGCGGGCCATGCGATTTTCGAGCTTGAGCGCCGCGCGCCAGGTCTTGGTGCTTCCCAGCTCGTCCGCGCGCCGGCGCGCCTTCTCGGCCCCGATGGTGCCGAGGAAGTCCCCCGCCGCGCGCCGCAGGAGCGCCATGGCCTGCAATCGACGCTCGGCCTGCGCGAACAGCTCGGCGCTCGCCAGGCGGTCCTCGACCAGGAGCTCGAGCTGCGCCAGCCCCTCGCGCGCGCGCTCGACGATCGGGTGCACGACGCCGAGCGCCACGACGCCCTTCCAGATCTCCGCCGCGGCGGCCCAGTCGCCGGCGGCGAAGGCGCCCGTAGCCCGCCTCAGCGCCGCGCGCGCGGCCGTGAGCTCCGGCAGGCGCCCCTTCGCGATCAGCTCCCGCAACGGCTTCTCGACGTACGTGCCGTAGTCCGGGTGGTAGTCGGGGTTGCCCTCCCAGAACACCGTGCCGTCGAGGTCGAGCAACAAGACGCGCGGGAGCTGCACGTTGGGATCCGCGATGGCGTAGTCCTCGTAGACCTCCTGTCCGTAGCCGTTGCCGAGCGGGTGGCGGTTGGGGTGTTCGCGCAGCCACTCCTCGATCACCTCGGGCGGCTCGTTGTTCACGAACAGGAGCGGGACGGCGTGCTCGTCGCACAGCGCCTCGATCGGGCCCAGGCCGTCCAGGAGCTTCGTCGTGCCGCCCTTCTCGACCAGCGTGGTCCAGAAGACGAGCACCACCGGCCAGCCCAGGAGCCGGTCGAGGTCGCCCTCCTCCGGCGGCTCGCCGTGCCACGTCAGGCCGCGCAGGGCGGGCGGCGCGCTGCCGCGCAGGTGCGTGCGCCCCGGCCGCGCGCGCTCGGGCGCGAGGAAGCCGCCGCCGGCGGCGATCGCGGCCGCCGCCCGGCGCCGGCCGATCTTCTGGCGCCGCGGCAGGCCGCGGTCGTACTCGAGCATCTTGATGTCGCGGTAGGACGAGTGCCCGGCGCCGGCCAGCAGGCCGAAGTCGCCCGCCAGCTCGGCGCGCGAGGCGAACTCGTACTCCAGCGCCAGCGCGCCGTTGACCGACACGACCAGGCGCGTGCCGGCCACGTCGATCTGCAGGCGCTGCCACTCCTTCTCCAGCGCGACGCCGTTGCGCATCAAGGGCTCGCCGTCGGTGCCGAAGGCCGACAGGTCGACGAAGCCCTTCGGCAGCAGCACGACGCCGTGGAACAGCCCGTCGGCCTTCTTGCCGAAGCACAGCCCGGCCATGCGGCAGTCCTCGCCCAGGGCGACCTCGGCCGCCAGCGACCAGTCGCCGGCCGGCTCGCGGTCGATGAACAGGCGCCGGAAGGCGAACACGTCGCCGCCGCCCGCGCCGACGGGCCCGGTGCGCGGCGTCCCGCTGCCGCCGCCGGCTGCTCCGCCGGCCTCGTCGCTCTCGACGCGCGCCAGCAGCGTGCCGTCGACGACGCGGAAGTTCTCGGCCCCGTCGCCATAGAAGCCCTGCAGGTCCTGCTCGTTGAAGAGCAGGCGCCAGGTCGCCAGGCTCACGCCGCTCTCGTCCTGGATCGCGAAGTAGAGCTCGCGCGCCTCCTCGCTCGGCGGCAGCGCGGTGGCCGGACCGCGCAGCACGCGCAGGGCCGTGCGCGGGAAGCCGAGTTCGCGGTAGGCGCCGGCCAGCTCGACCGAGTCGGCGTGGTAGCGCCGCCGCAGCGTCTCGAGCCGCCGCGCCGTGCGGTCGAGCTTGCGGATGCGCGCCTCGGCCTGCGGCAGGCGCGCCAGCGTGCGCTCCGAGCGGTCGTCCTCGAGCAGCGCGATCGCCAGCCACTGCCGCAGGGCCCCGGCCGCGCGGTCGTCCTGGCCGGCCTGCTCCAGCGCGTGCGCGAGCTTCCAGACCACCTCGGGGTGGTCCGGGTCGCGACCCAGTGAGTCGTCGTAGAGCTCGACCGCGCGCTGCCAGTCCTCCAGCGCGACCTGCAGGTCGCCGCGCTCCTCGTACGAGCGCGCGGCGTCGATCTGGCCCTTGTCCTCGGCCTCGAGCCGGTGCACGTACTCGACGAAGCGCTGCTCGAACTCCTCCAGGGACTTCACGCCCGCGACCCTGGCGCGCGCGACGAAGAACTCCTCGAAGCGCTCGAGGTGGTTCGAGGTGTGGTACTCCTGGAAGTACTCCCTCATCAGCGGGCGGTAGAGCAGCCGCCCGAGCTCGTCCTCGGCGTTGTAGAGCCAGTAGCAGATGCCCCAGCCCCACGGGTAGTAGACGCGGTAGTCGTCCACCTGGCCCGTGATGACGCGCCGCAGGTCGTGCGGGCTCGGCCCGTCGAGGTCGTCGATCAGCGGGTACAGGCGCCCCGGCGCGATCAGGTTCCAGTCGACGCGGCCGTTCGAGAGCAGGCGCGTGCCCTCGAAGAAGGAGGCCATGCCCTCGTTCAGCCAGGCCGGCACGGACGAGCCGCCGGCCAGCGAGGTGAACTGGTGGCTGGCCTCGTGGAACAGCACCTGCAGCGTGCCGCGCAGCGAGCCCTCGCCGCCGCCGCGCTGGTCGTAGGTGACGACCTTGCTGCCGTCCCAGTGGCCCGCGGCCCAGTCGACCGGCGAGCCGCCCAGGGTCTTGTACTCGTCGCGGTTCTTGAACAGGTGCACGCCCGCCACCGGCACGGCCCCGCCGTCGGTCTTGTACTGGTGGAAGATGCGGTAGAAGACCTGCATCTGCTCCATGGCGTTGGCGACGGTCATCAGCGCGCGGTAGCCGGCGTTCGTGCGCACGCGGTAGTGCTCGGTCTCCAGCGTCCACGCCTCGGCCCACTCCGCGTGCAGCGGGTCGTTCTCGGCCACCCACTCGCTCGTCACGCCGGCCAGGGGGTCGGCCCCGCCGGTCTCGTCCTCGACCGCCAGCTCGTCGCCGCCCTCCAGGCGGATGCGCGCCAGGCCGGCGGCGAGCTCGGGGTGCTCGGGATCGGTGGCGAGCGCCTCGGCCAGCATCGCGCGCGCCGAGTGCCACGCGCCGCGGTCCATCTGCTGGTTCGCGAGCTTCAAGAGCTCGCCGACGTAGCTCCGCCGCAGGCGGTCGAGGTCGCGCCGCAGCGGGTCGGCCTCCTTGACGAAGGCCGCCAGCTCGCTGCGGGCGCCGGCGAGCTCGCGCGGCGGCCGCTCGAGGTGGCGCCAGGTGTCGAGGAAGCGCCCGGCGTCGTCGATCGCCTCGTCGGTCTCGCCCGCCGCGCGCGCCAGGAGCGCCAGGCGGTGCAGGCTCGGCAGGTGGCGCGGGTCGCGCTCGAGCACGCGCAGGAAGTGCTCGCGCGCCTCCTCCGGCCGCCCGGCGGCCGCGGCCTCCTCCCCCAGGGCGTAGTAGCGCTGCACGAGCCCGCCGCCCTCCGCCGCGGGGCCGGCGGCCGCGAGCAAGGCGAGGGCGATCGACGGGAGGATCGACGGACGGTTCGCGCGCGGCATGGTCTCCCTGCGGGACGCCACAGTGTCGGCGCGCCCGGCTCGCGCCGCAACTGCGCGGAGCGCGCACCGTGCCAGCCGTCACGGAGCCCTTACGCGCCGCTGCCGCGCGGTGCTGCCCGCTTCAGGGCGTGAAGCTGATCTCGAGGCCGTTGGAGAGGTTGGCGCCGGTGCCGCACGGGCCGCCGCTCGGGTCGCGGTACCAGGTCTGGAAGCGGCGCAGGTCGCCGGGCGCGAAGCCGCCCTGCTGCGCCAGGCCCGGGCCCCAGATCGCCGTGCCGTCCGCTGCCGGCAGGGCGATCCCCAGGCGCACGGCGCCGCCGCCGGCGCAGCGCAGGCCGTCGGACAGGGGCCAGCCGTCGCCGTTGTGGATCGCGTTCAGGCCGGCGAAGAGCAGCGCCGGCTGGGCCGGGATCACCTGACTGGCGTAGAGCACCAGCTCGTCGGCGCTGGCGCTGGGCGAGCCGGCGGCCCACAGGATGGCCCCGGCGCCGGTCGAGTTGGCGCAGCCCTCTCCCGGCCCCGCGTTGTTGCCGCACGCGCAGGTCGTGCCCGAGCCGTCGCCGAAGCAGTAGGCGCTGCCCTCGGACTGCGGCACCGCGAAGAGGTAGGCGGCGCCGGCGTCATCTCCGAGATCGTCGTCCCCCGGCGCGCCGACCAGCGCCCGCGCGCCGCTGAGCGCGACGCTGTCGCCGAACCAGCTTCCGGATGCCCCGTCCGAGGGCCAGAGCGTGTAGAGCCACTGGCCGGTCGGGACATCGTAGACGTGGGCCCAGACCAGGGCGCGGTCGCCGCTCAGCGCCACTTTGGCGTTCAACCCGAACGCGCCCCCTCCCGGCGGGGTCAGCTTGAAGAGCTGCTGGCCGGTGGCGACGTCGAACAGGTAGGCCGCCCCATGCGGAGGGTGCTGGGTGGATACGACGAGCGCCATGCCGTCGCTGATCGCGACGCTGCGGCCGAACCAGTCGCCGGGCAGGATGTCGGTGGAGAGGAGCTTGAAGAGCTCCTGGCCCGTGGTCACGTCGAAGACGTACGCGGCGCCGGAGCTCGTCCCGGCCGTATCGACCCCCGGCGCCCCCACGATCGCGCGATCTCCGCTGATCGACACGCTGTAGCCGAATGCATCGCCCTCGGCCGCATCCGAGGCGAGCAGCTCGAGGAGCTGCTGGCCCGTGGTCACATCGAACACGTAGGCAGCGCCCGAATCGACCCCAAGGTGCCCATGCCCCACAGCGCCAGCGATCAGTAGCTGGCCATTGATCGCCACGCTGTGGCCGAACTGGTCGTAAGTCCCCGAATCAGCGGACACGAGCTTGAAGTGCTCGAGGCCAGTGCTCGCGTCGAACACATAGACGGTGCCCGCATAGGTGCTTCCTGGATCCGCAAGGCGCGCGCCGACGACCGCCCGCTCTCCGCTGATGGCCACACTAATGCCGAAGAAGTCGAAACGCCTGGCGTCCGATGGCATCAGCTTCAGCGTCTCGCTCCCAGTCGCCACGTCGAAGACGTAGGCCGAGCCGGACGATGTACCGGCGTCGTCGTCTCCTTTCGCTCCCACGATGACAAGGTCACCGCTGATCCCCAGTGTGCTGCCGAAATCGTCATCCTCCGCGCCGTCGGACGCCGTCAGTTTGTGAAGTTGCTCTTGTGCGAGAGCGTGTGCAGGCGTCAGGTTGACTGCGGCCAACGCCGCGAGCACGCCCGCGAGCTGTACGCCCGGGCGACGCGCTAGTCCGGCGGGTCCCATTGGATCTTGAGTCCGTTCGTGAGGTTGAAGTTGTCGCTCGACGGGCAAGGACCGTTCGGATCCCTGTACCGAGCCTGGTAGTACTTGAGGTCACCGACCTGGACCTGACCCGTGGCGGCGACATCCACGGTGGTCGACGCGTAACCACCTTGCGGGTCGGTCGTCACGACTTCGATCTTGATCACGTTCGTGCCCGCGCACCGGAGCCCGTCACCGAATGGCACCCCAGGATTCTGATTGGGGTCGAGGACCATCTCATCTCCCTGAAAGAACATGCACATCTCGTTCAGTGGCATGTCGATCGCCTCGAGCACGAGCCTGGAGACGGTCGCCGGGAGCCCGGATCCGGCAGCCGGCAGGCAGGCCTGGTTCGCGGTCCACCTCGAGCCGTAGCCGGAGAGGACCGCTCCAACGCCCGTCGAGTTGGCGCAGCCCTCGCCCGACCCGCCCCAGTTGGAGCACCCGCAGAGGGCGGGAAGCACGCCGAAGCAGTACGCGTCCGGGTCCTGCGGATCCTGGTCGGTGCCCTGGCACTGGTCCAGGATCCCGTCGTTGTCGGAGTCCAGGCTCGAGTCCTGCCCGATCTCGCACGAGTCCGGTATCCCGTTCGCGTCGCAGTCGTCTTCGTTGCCGAGCGCGATGTCGGCGGCGTCCTCGATCGCATTCTGGTTGCAGTCCATGATGGTCGCCTGCTGGTGCCAGTTGAACGCCATCGCGTCCAGGTCGTCGGGGAAGACCCCGAAGGGCTCGCGCGACGCCACCAGGCCGAGCATCTCGGCCGGGATGTAGATCTCGGGCGTCACGTTCGGCCACGACCCCTGAGGTTTGCTGAGGATGTCGCCCGGCTGGATTCGGACGCCGTACAGGGAGTCCGGCTTGCCGACGACGTCCGAGTCCCGGGTGACCGAGAAGAGGACGCCGACGGGGTTCATGTTCTCGGGGACCTCACAGTTGCCGCCCCCCGGGAAGCCGATCGCCAAGGCGTCCACGTCATCCAGCTCCCAATCCAGCCCCAGATCCGCGGCCTTGTAGAGCCTGCCGACGGTTCCCGTGGTCACGTCCACCTCCAGGATGTCCGCCGGGCTCAAGTTCTGGAACTGCGGCCAGAGGGGCGCGTGCGCGTCGACCGTGTCCGGGTCGAGGGAGATGTAGACCAGGCAGCCGGCCTCGACGTGGAACTCCTCCACCTCGAGCGCGTCGACGTTGTCGCCGGGGCCCGCCAGGATCGGCGGCTCGACCGGGCCGGCGCCCGGGTACTGGTGGCCCGTGATCGCGTTCCTGCAGCCCTCCCCGTCGGCCACCCCGACGTTGCCGTGGAGAGGAGGCATTGCCCCCGGACTGAATGGTGGCAGCTCCTGCAGGTCCAGGAGGTCGGCGAAGACGTCCGCGTGGGCCTCGAGGGTCGGCGCTTCCGTGTAGACGGAGGGGATGCACGCGTACTGGATCGTGGCGGGGTTCGCGACGCCGGTCGAAAGGCGGTCGACCGAGAACTTGACGGTGCTCGGTCTGAGGGGATTGCCGAACCCGGAGAAGCCCGACGACAGGGCGTCCACCTCGACCCGGCAGGGGCCCGGAGGCGCATTAGGACAGCCGGCGTCGTCGTGGCAGCCGGTCACGTCCGCAAGGCCGAGGAACAAGGAATACGCCACGTGCGGGTCGACGTCGTAGATGATGACGCCCGGCGTCGCCGGGCCGTCGCTCGGGGCGCAGGTCGGCAGCGGAGAGGTGCACGGGAACGTCGGGTTCACGCGCAGCGGGGGCGGCAGGCCGGGCACCAGGATGTCCCCCTCCGTGATCGGGAAGCTCTGGCTGTTGCAGTCGCACACGCCGTTCAGCACCGTCGGGCTCTGCTTGTCGAGCGAGAAGTGCTGGGCCCGCGCGCTCGGAGCACCGGCGAGCAGGACCGCGCTCAAGGCGAAGAGGGCGCGGGCGCTACCGCGTCTCTCTCTCTCTCTCTCTCATGGTTGCCTGAATCATCTCTCTGACCTCCTTCGTGGCCGGAATCCAGATCGCAGGCCGGGAAACGAGGTCGAGGATGGCACACCTCCCGCGAGAGCGCAAGGGCACCCCCGGAGCATCCAGTGGGCGCCGGGCAGGCGCGCACCCGGGTCGATCCGCGGGTTCCAATCGCTCCGATGGCTCCAATGGCAAGGGCCGTGCCGCCGCCGCCGACCCCCGTTTCCGGCCCCGAGGCGGCCGTCGCGCGGCGCGCGGGGGCGTGCGGGAGCGATCACGGCGCGCGAAAGCGCACGGGATGGGCTCGTCCCGAGTGCCGGCATCCGCACACTCCGGCACTGGCCGGCGCCGCCGTGAGGCTCCTAGGGAACGAAGACGACCTCGTAGCCGTGCGAGAGGTTGAAGCCGAGGCCGCAGGGGCCGCCGTTCGGGTCGCGGTACCAGGCCTGGAAGCGGCGCGTGTCGCCGGGCTGCCACAGGCCCAGGGGCTGCAGGCCCGGGCCCCAGGTCGCGTCGCCGTTGGCATCGGGCTGGCGCACGCCCAGGCGCTTCACGTTGCCGCCGGCGCAGCGCAGGCCGTCCCCGAAGACGAGGCCGTCGCCGCCGTTGACCTGGTTCTCGCCCGCGAACAGGAGCGCCGGCTGGCTCGGGATGAGCTGGGCGGCGTCGAAGGTCAGATCGTCGGCCGCGACGCTGGCGCTGCCGTCGCCGCTCAGGATGGCGCCCGCGCCGGTCGAGTTCGCGCAGCCCTCGTCGGAGGCCCCGGCGTTGTCGCAGGGGCAGGCCGTGCCCGAGCCGTCGCCGAAGCAGTACGCCGTGCCGACCGCCGGCGGCGGGCCTTCGACGACGCAGTAGTGGTAGACCACCGTGGCGCGCACCAGCGCCAGGTTGGAGAAGTCGGAGGCGAGCTGGCTGCAACCCTGGGCGCTGGAGGACACGAAGCCGTCCGCCATGAACTCGACCGTGCCGGTGCCCGTCCAGGCCCCGAGCCCGACCTGGTCGGGGAAGCAGAGGGTGTCGGACTCGAGCGGGATGTCCTCCTCGAACTGCCACGGCGGCGGCGGGTCGCCGTCACCGGGGCCGAGCTGCTCGGTGCCGCCTTCGCTGACGACGGCCAGGATGCCCGGGTTGCCGATGGCCGGGTTCGAGAAGATCGCCAGGTACACGTCGTAGCTCCAGGTCACGTTGCAACCGCTCGTGCCCTGGTTGTCGAAGCGCACGACCGCGTCGATCTCCCCGTAGAGCGTGAGCTCGGCCCCGATCAGGGTGACGTTGTCCGGCGTCGTGCCGTGCAAGCCGGCGTAGTACGCCGGGTCGAACTGCGCCAGCGAGAGCAGCGGCTGCCCGAAGGGGATCTCGGAGGGTCCGAACTCGTCGCTGATCGGATCCGAAGGGAACAGCGTCGAGCCGGACTGGCAGGTGCCGCTGAAGCACTGGGCCGCGGCCGGGACCCCGCTCAGGGCGGTCGTGACGATGGCTGCGGCGAGGAGTCGATTGGCGTTCTTCATGGGCGGTCGTCTTCCTGTGGCGGATCGGGAGCCCCGGGCCGGCCAGAGGCACCTGCCGGCGCTCTGGCCCTCCTGGCCCTCCCGGGCCGTCTGGCGTGTCTGCGGCTCCCCCGTCGGCCCGGGACGCCTGCATCCCGCGGCGGACAGGATCAGCAAAGGATACTCCATGGACGCGCGCCGGGCGGCCCGGGATCCCTGCCGCAGGCCCGTACCGGCGGGAATGGCGGCGGTTTCCGTGCGGCCGGCCCGCATGGGATCGGGAGCTTCTTTCCACACCCCGCGGGGGGGGCCCGCCGGCGCCGGTCGCGGCTCGTCTCCTGGCCGCGCCCCGGGGCACGTCGCTATCCTGAACGGATGGCAGGCTCGGCGCTCCGCATCTACTACCACCGCGACTTCGACGGGATGGTCTCGGGGGCGATCCTCGCGGCCGTGCTGGCGGACCGCTTCGGTGAGCAATCGGACTGGCGCAGCGTCAACTACGACCAGCGCCGGGAGTGGGACCGCTTCGCCGACGGGGAGCGCTTCGCGATCGTCGACTTCCACTTCCACCCCCGCGCCGAGTACTGGTTCGACCACCACCCGACCACCTTCCTGACGCCCGAGCTGCGCGAGCTCTACGTGCCGTCCGAGCGCTGGAGCTGGGACGAGACCTCGCCCTCCTGCCCGCCGCTGATCCTGCGCCACGCCGCCCGGCACTGGGGCTTCGAGGCCGCGCCGCACTTCGAGGAGATGGCGCGCTGGTCGGACATCGTCGACGCCGCGCGCTACGAGAGCGTCGAGCAGGCGGTCTTCGGCGACGCGCCGGCCCTGCGCATCGCGCGCGCGCTGACCGTCGCGCCCAGCAGCGAGTGGATCGACGAGCTGGTGGGCCGCATGCGCACGGAGAGCCTGCGGGAGGTGGCCGAGAGCGAGGGCGTCGAGCTGGCCCACCAGCGGGCTTCGCGCAACCGCGACCGGGCCCTGGAGCAGTTCCCACCCACCGTCGTGTGGAAGCGCGAGCGGGTGCTCCTGTACGACGCCTCGAGCAGCAAGATCCGACGCGAGCGCTTCGCGGCCTTCTACCACCACGCCGACATCGTCTACTCCGTGGGCGTGATCCCCACCCGCGCGGGCTTCCACGTCACCTGCGGCGAGAACCCCTGGAACCCGCCCGGCGCGCGCGGCCTGCACGTGGGCGCGATCATGGAGCGCTACGGCGGAGGCGGGCACCGCTCGGTAGGCGGCGCCAACCCGCCGAGCCTGGCGGACGCGCGGCGCGTGGCCGAGGAGATCGGCCGCGAGCTCGTCAGCGCCCTGCGCTCGGCCTAGGAGGCCACCTTGGGGCACGACACGCTGCTCTCCCTTGAGCAGGACGAGCTCGAGCGGCGCGTCGTCGCCCTCGGCGGCCGGCCCTTCCACGCGCGCGTGGCCTGCGAGCAGGTCCTGGCGGCCGGCGTGCTCCAGTACGGGGCGATGACCGCGCTGCCGGCCCCCCTGCGCGCGCGCCTCGCGCGCGAGCTGCCGATCCTGGCCGCGCGCGAGGTCGAGCGCGTGCGCTCGCGCGACGACACCACCAAGCTGCTGCTCGGCTTCGCGCGCGCGGACGGCGGCGAGGACGCGATCGAGACCGTGCACATCCCGCCGCGCTCGCGCGCCGCCCGGCGCGGCGCGACGGTGTGCGTCTCGACCCAGGTCGGCTGCCCGGTGGCCTGCCCCTTCTGCGCCTCGGGCCTGGCCGGGCTGGTGCGCAACCTGGCGCCGCACGAGATCGTCGAGCAGTTCGTGCGCGCGCGCGAACTGGGGCCGCTGTCGCGCGCGGTCGTGATGGGGATCGGCGAGCCGCTCCTCAACCACGACAGCGTGCGCGCCGCGCTCGAGCGCGTGCAGGCGGCCTTCGGGCTGGGGGCACGGCGCGTCACGCTCTCGACCGTCGGCTTCCCCGAGCGCCTGCGGCGCATCGCGCCGACGCGCCCGCCCTTCCAGCTCGCGATCAGCCTGCACACGGCCTTCGATCACGAGCGCGACATGCTCGTGCCGGCCATGCGCGGCACGCCGGTGGCGGAGGTCGTGGCGGCAGGCGACGACTGGTTCGAGCGCACGGGGCGCGAGGTCACCTACGAGATCGTTCTGCTGGGCGGCGTGAACGACTCGCGCGAGCACGCCGGGGCCCTGGCGCGGCTCCTGGCCGGCCGTCGCGCGGCGGTCAACCTGATCCCCTTCAACCCGGTCGCCGCCAGCGGCTACCGGCGCCCGACGGCCGAGGCCGTCGAGTCCTTCCGCGCCCGGCTGGCGGCGGGCGGGCTGGTGGCGACCGTGCGCTGGTCGCGCGGCGTCGAGACCGACGCCGCCTGCGGCCAGCTTCGCCTGCGGCGCTGACCCGCCGTTCGGCGGCGGCCGTCGGGCCGTCCGCGCCGGCGCCGCCAGCCGCCAGTCGAGCCCGCGGCGCCGACCCGCCGTTCAGCGGCGGCCGCCGGGCCGTCCGCGCCGGCGCCGCCAGCCGCCAGGTGCGCCCGCGGCGCTGACCCGCCGTTCAGCGGCGGCCGTCCGGCCGTCCGCTGCAACGGCGGGGGGATGAACCGCTCCGCCGGTTCATCCCCTGCTCGACGGCTGCGTGGGGGCCGGGACGCAGTCGGCGATGCGCTCGAGGGCCAGCTCGACCTCCTGCGCGCGCACCACCAGCGGCAGGCGGAAGCGCACCGAGCGCTCGCCCGAGGGCAGTGCCAGCAGGCGACGGGCGCGCAGGTCCTTCAGGATCCGGTCGCGCGCCTGTGGGCTCTCGAGCGTGAAGGCGATCAGCGAGCCGACGCCGCGCACGTTCGAGAAGCCGCCGCGCTCGCGCGCCAGCCGGCGCAGGCCGTCCAGGAACAGCGCGCCCATCCTCGCCACGTTGGCGCCCAGGTCCTCGGCTTCGATGATCTCGATGAAGCGCCGGCAGCGCACCATGTCGACCAGGTTGCCGCCCCAGGTCGAGTTGATGCGGCCCGCGCGCCGGAAGACGTTCTCCTCGACCTCGTCGATGCGCGTGTTCGAGTAGATCCCGCACACCTGGGTCTTCTTGCCGAAGGCCACGATGTCCGGCGCGACGCCCATGAGCTGCCACATCCAGGCCACGCCGCTGCCGAAGAAGCCGGTCTGCACCTCGTCGAACACGAGCAGCGCCTCGTGCTCGTCGGCCAGCTCGCGCAGCTTGCGCAGGAACTGGGGCCGGAAGTGGTTGTCGCCGCCCTCGCCCTGCATCGGCTCGATGATGATGCAGGCCACCCGGTCGCGGTACCGCGCGAAGGCGGCCTCCATCTCCTCGACCGCGCGCGCTTCGGCGGCCTCGACGTCGTTGGCGATCGCGCCGTCCAGGTCGAGCTCGATCTTGGGGTTCGAGATGCGCGGCCAGCGGAACTTCGGGAACAGCGCGATCTTCTTGCGGTCGCTGTTCGTCAGGCTCATAGTGTAGCCGCTGCGGCCGTGGAAAGCCTCGCGGAAGTGCATCACGACCAGCTCGTTGCCGTCGTCCACCTGGTCGATGCCGATCTTGCGCGCCTTCCAGTCGAAGGCCGCCTTGAGCGCGTTCTCGACCGCCAGCGCGCCGCCGTCGACCCAGAAGTGGTGCGGGAACTCCGGCGGCGTGACGCGCGAGCCGAAGGCCTCGACGAAGGCCGCCATCTGCACCGTGTAGAGGTCGGAGTTGGCCGGCTTCGTGGCCGCCGCCAGCGTCAGCTCGGCCCGGAAGGCCGGGTCCTCCATCATCGGGTGGGCGTAACCGATCGGCCAGCTCGCGAAGCAGGTGTAGAAGTCCAGGTAGTCTTCCCCGTCGCGCGCGTCGCGCAGGAAGGACCCGCGCGAGCGCGCGAGGTCCATCACGAGGGAGAAGCCGTCCGCCAGTTGATGGCGGGCGAGGCTCGCGTGCACGTCCTTCGGCTCGATCATGTTCGCTCGGTCGGGGTCGGGGGGAGGGCGGCGCCGGGCGGCTCAAAGCCGCCAGGCACCCCGTCCGTATCGGCCGGCGGCGGCGGAATCCCAAGCGGCAGGCGCCCGGAGCAGGCAGATCTACTACTCCGGGATTTGCGCGCGCAGCGCGCAGATTCCGAAGTAGTAGATCCGGCGCCAATGGCGCCGCGCCGCCGGTCGGGCGGCGAGGAGGGGGAGGCCGCGTGTCGCGGCCGGTGCGGGG
>Ga0326597_10007147_pt1 | contig 15224 bp, 13 predicted proteins | sample RVTome_12_FD_203789 | JGI IMG/M metagenome (GOLD analysis project Ga0326597, IMG submission 203789) | Soil microbial communities from uranium-contaminated site in the Upper Colorado River Basin, Wyoming, United States - RVT100D185 | ecosystem: Environmental > Terrestrial > Soil > Contaminated >... | reverse complement strand
CATGGGCATGACCCGGTAGCCGTCCATGAGGGCCTCGAGCGCCCGAAGGGGATCCACCTCGGTGACGACGACGTTCGCGCCCATCCCCCGGGCCCGGCTGGCCAGGCCCTTCCCGCACCAGCCGTAGCCGGAAACGACGAAGACGGAGCCCGCGAGGAGGCGGTTCGTGGCCCGGATGATGCCGTCGATGGTGCTCTGGCCGGTGCCGTAGCGGTTGTCGAAGAAGTGCTTGGTGTTCGCGTCGTTGACCGCGATGACGGGAAAGCGCAGCACCCCCTCCTCCGCCATGGCCCGCAGCCGGATGACGCCGGTGGTCGTCTCCTCGGTGCTCCCCACGATACCGGGGATAAGGTCGGCGCGCTTGGTCAGGATCTCGGTGACGAGGTCGGCCCCGTCGTCCATCGTGATGTGGGGCTTGCTGTCGAGCACGGCGCGCAGATGCTTGTAGTACGTGTCGCGGTCCTCGCCCTTGATGGCGAAGACGGGGATGTTCTCGTTCACCACCAGGGAGGCGGCCAGGTCGTCCTGGGTGGAGAGGGGGTTCGAGGCGCAGAGCGTCACCTCGGCGCCCCCGGCCACCAGGGTCTTCATCAGCATTCCGGTTTCGGTCGTGACGTGGAGGCAGGCCCCGATGCGGATGCCCTTGAGGGGCTTTTCCTTCTCGAAGCGCCGCCGGATCAGGTCGAGGACCTGCATGCTCCGGGCGGCCCATTCCATGCGCAGTGCGCCCCCCCCGGCCAGGTTGCGGTCTTTGACGTCGAAATTCATTGTCTCTCCGTCGATGCGCTCGAATGTGCGGGCGGTTGAATGGATGCTCAGGCCCCGGCCGCCGTCTTCAGGTCCTTGACCTTGTCCGTCTTCTCCCAGGAGAAATCGGGCAGCTCGCGGCCGAAGTGGCCGTAGGCCGCGGTCTTCTTGTAGATCGGACGCCGGAGATTGAGGCCCTCGATGATCTCCCGGGGCTTGAGGCCGAACACCTCGCGCACGGCCTTGGCGATCTTCTTCTCGTCCGCCTTGCCCGTGCCGAACGTCTCCACGAGGACCGAGACGGGGTCGGCCACCCCGATGGCGTAGGCGAGCTGCACCTCGGCCTTCTCGGCCAGGCCGGCCGCCACGATGTTCTTGGCGATGTAGCGGGCCATGTAGGCGGCCGAGCGGTCCACCTTCGTCGGGTCCTTGCCCGAGAAGGCCCCGCCGCCGTGGCGGCTGTAGCCCCCGTAGGTGTCCACGATGATCTTCCGGCCGGTGAGCCCGGTGTCGCCCATGGGTCCGCCGGTGACGAAGCGGCCCGTCGGGTTCACGTAGAAGGTCGTGCTCCTGGTGATCATCCCGCCGGGCACGGTGGGGAGGACGATATGCTTGATGATGTCCTCGCGGATCTGCTCGAGGTCCACCTCCGGGGCGTGCTGGGCCGAGATGACGACGTTCTCGATGGCGACGGGCCTGCCCTTCTCGTAGCGCACCGAAACCTGGCTCTTGCTGTCGGGCCGGAGATAGGGGAGCGTGCCGTTCCGGCGCATCTGGGAGGCCTGCTCCACCAGCCTGTGGGCCAGCATGATGGGCAGGGGCATGAGCTCCTTCGTCTCATTGCAGGCGAAGCCGAACATCATACCCTGATCGCCCGCCCCCTGCTCCCTGAAGAGCCCCTCGCCCTCCGTCACGCCCTGCGAGATGTCGGGCGACTGCCGGTTCAGCGCCGTGACGACGGCGCAGGTGTTGCAGTCGAATCCGTAGGCCGCGTTGTCGTAGCCGATCTCGCGGATGGTGTCGCGGGCGATGTCGCGGGCCTCGTAGCGGGCTGTCGTGGTGATCTCGCCGGCCACGAAGATGATGCCCGTCGTGATAAGGCACTCGCACGCCACGCGCCCATTGGGGTCTTGGCTGAAGATCGCGTCCAGCACGGCGTCGCTCACCTGGTCGCAGATCTTGTCGGGGTGTCCTTCCGAGACGGACTCCGAGGTGAAGATGAAGTCAGCCGCGGCGTGGTTGGAGCTCATCACTTCCTCCCGATGGGTGTAGGTTCAAACCGCCGGCCGGACGGCGGGGTTGCCCCGGCCCGATCCGCGCCGCTTTCCGCTCATCACCGCCCGGACCTCCTGGGCGGACCCGCATTCCCGCATGGCCGCCGCCAGCTCTTCCGCCTGGGCGAGCGTGGAGCGGCCGATGGCCCGCCGGACGGCCGGGACCTTGGACAGGGCCATGCTCAGGCTCCTGAAGCCGAGGCCCACGAGGTATAGCGCACTCTTGGGGTCTCCCGCCAGTTCCCCGCAGACGGCGGCGGGGATGTCGCGCTCCCGGGCCGCCTGGGCCACCCCGTGGAGGAGGCGGATGACGGCCGGATGGAGGGGTTCGTAGCGCTCCGCCACCCCCTTGTTGGCGCGGTCGACGGCCAGGGTGTACTGGGTGAGATCGTTGGTGCCGACGGCCAGAAAATCCGCATGGCGGGCCAAATGGTCGGCGCAGAGGGCGGCGGCGGGAGTTTCGATCAGGATGCCTTGCCGGATGGCTTCGTTGAAGGGCTTGCCCTCCTGCCGGAGTTCCGCCTTGACTTCCTCGAGGACGGCCTGGACCTCGCGCACCTCTTCCATGGAGGAAATCATCGGATACATGAACGCCAAGTCCCCCTCGGACGATGCCCGCAGGATGGCCCGGAGCTGGCGCTTGAAGAGGGCGGGATATTCGAGGCTGAAGCGGATGCCCCGCACCCCCAGGGCCGGATTCTTCTCCGTCTCCCCGCGCTTGTCCGGGGGGAACCCCAGCGGAAAGCCCCGGTCGCCGCCCAGGTCCATGGTGCGGATGATCGCCGTGTTCGGCTGGGCGACCCGTGCCACGCGCAGGTAGCAGTGGTACTGTTCCTCCTCGCTCGGCAGGTCGCGCCGGTTGAAATAGAGCCACTCGCTCCGGTAGAGGCCCACCCCGTCCGTCCCGGCGAGCGGCAGGATGTCCAGCTCCTGGTTGTTGGCGATGTTGGCCAGGATGGTCACCCGCACGCCGTCCCGGGTGGCCGCGGGCCGCGGGAGGTAGGCCTTCTGCTCCTCCAGGGCCTCCTGCAGGGCCTCCTGCGCGGAGCTCAGGCGGCTCTCGTAGACCGCCGCCTCCTCCTCCGCCGGATTGAGGAGCACGGCCCCCGCCCTCCCGTCCACGAGCAGGCGGTCGCCGGTGGAGATTCGCCGGGTCGCGTCCCCGGCGCCCACCACCGCGGGGATGCCCAGCGCCTGGGCCATGATGGCGGTGTGGGAGGTGTACCCGCCCAGGTCGGTGACGAAGCCGAGGATTTTCCCGCCCGAGAGCGCCGCGACATCGGCCGGGGTCAGATCGTGGGCGACCAGGATGGCCGGCTCGGCGGGCTCCCGGCCGGCCCCGGCGGCGCTTTCATCGAGGTGGCGGAGGATGCGCTCGCCCGCGTGGCCGATGTCCAGCCGCCGGTCCCGGAAGTAAGGGTCCTCCATCGACTCGAAGAACTTGGCGAAATGGTCGACGGCACCCTGAATGGCCCACTCGGCGTTCAGGCGCTCTTCCTGGATGCGCCGGCGCGCCTCCCCGATGAGCATCTCGTCCCTCAGGAGGAGGCGCCCCAGGTCCAGGATGTAGAGGTGGGAGGGCCCCAGCCGGTCGCTGGCCGCCTGGCGGATGGCCTCGATCTCCGCGGAAGCCGCCTCGATGGCCCGGGCCAGGCGGGCGATCTCCTCCTCCGCCCCCGCGGCGGGGACGGGCCGCAGCGCCCCCGGCGATGCGAGGGTTGAGGCCACCCAGGCCCGGCCGGTGACGATGCCCCCGGAGGCGCCGACGCCTTCGATGCGTTCCATCACTTCTCCTCGCCGAAGCGGTTGGCGACGAGTTCCGCGAGCCGGGCCACGGCGGCGTCGGCCGCCGGGCCCTCGGCCCGGATCCGGATGTCCGTCCCCTTGCGGGCGGCGAGCATCATGACGCCCATGATGCTCTTTCCGTCCACCTCTATGCCCTGGGAGGAGACGAAGATGTCGCAGTCGAAGGTGGTGGAGAGGCGGACGAAGGCCGCCGCCGCCCGGGCGTGGAGCCCCAGCTGATTGGAAATGGTGGCCGTCGTGGCGGGCATGCTAGCTCTCTTTGCGCTCCTGGGCCGGCTCGCGCTTGAGCGAGCGCAGCATCTCGCTCGGCTGCGCGAGGTTTTTCCGGCCGTATTCCACCAGGAAGCGGGCGGCCTCCTGGACCGTCTTCCCCTTGATGAAGGGGACCTTGAGGAGCATCGGGAGGTTGACGCCGGTGACCACCTCCACGTCCTGCCGGTTGAGCATGGCCAGCGCGGCGTTGGTCGGCGTCCCTCCCATCATGTCGGTCATCACGATGATGCCCTCGCCCGAGTCCACCTCCCGCACGGCGCGCTCGATCTCCTCGGTGAAGAAGGCGGGGTCACCGTCCGGGCGGAGGCATACGGCGCGCATCTGGGTCGCGCCGGAGAGGACGGACGAAGCCGTCTCCAGCATCGCCTCCGGAAGGCCGCCGTGTCCGACGATGACGAGACCGATCATACGCCCTTCCCGCCCTCTCTGTCTCCCGCGGGATGCCGCAGGCTTTCCGTGGCGATTTGGGCGGTGAGGCTCCGGCTGAATTCCTCGGCCGAGAAGAAGCCCATCCGCTGGAGCAGGAGGTTCCGGGCGGCGACTTCGATGAGGGTGGGGATGTTCCGGCCGGGGGCCACCGGGATGCGGACCAGGGGGAGGTCCCGGCCGAGGATCTCGCGCATCTGGAGGTCGATCCCCAGGCGCTCGAAGGGGGTGTCCGGGCTCCACGGGACGAGCTCGACGAGCAGCTCGACGTTCTTCTCGTAGCGGATGGCCACCACGCCGAAAAGGTCCTTCAGGTTCAGGATGCCCAGGCCCCGCACCTCGATGTGGTGCTTGAGCAGGTCGGTGCTGCGGCCGACGAGATCGGGGCCGCGAAGCTGGATATCCACCACGTCGTCGGCCACCAGGCGGTGGCCCCGGGTGACGAGGTGGAGCGCGCACTCGCTTTTGCCGATCCCGCTCCGGCCCTGGATGAGGACCCCCACGCCGTACAGGTCCACCAGGACGCCGTGGAGGCGGGCGTGGGGCGAGAGATGATTCTCCAGGTAGGACTGGAGCCGGGGCAGCACCTCGCTCCCCGGCAGGGGCGAGCGCAGCAGGGGGAGGTGCTCCTGGTCCGCCACCTCCACCACGCGGGAGGGGATGTAGCCTCCCCCCATCGCCAGCACCGTGCACACCGGGAGGCGGAAGAAGCGGCTCACCGCCCGGTCCAGGGCCTCGGGGGCCATGCTGTTCAGGTAATGGATCTCGGTGTTGCCCCAGATCTGGACCCGATCGGTGTGCAACTCCTCCAGGAAGCCGGCGAGCGGGAGCCCGTTTTTCTGGTAACGGGTGTGGCGGATGGCCCGGCCGAGCCCCGCCTTGCCGGCGAGAAGCTCGAGGCCCAGGTCCTCGCGCAGGTCCTCGAGAAGCTGAGCGATCGAAAGCTGGCTCATGCCCGTCTCTTTCTCCCGAGCCCGCGGCATCGCGTCCGCGAAAGCTCCCGGGCTAGGTCCATCCAGCCTGCCGGAAAATTTAAATCATCATGTATCATGTGTTACAACAACAGCTTAGGACATGAAACTCAAAGTATCTCTTCATGTTGCCGCCTCGTGAATTCTCGTTGGATTCGGCGGTGGAGTCAACGGGAATTCTTCGGGGCGAAATGGCGCCTCCGGCCCGCGGACGCCAGTTTCATTTCCTTGCGGTATTTCGTCACGGTCCGGCGGGCAATCAGAACCTGCGCCTCGCGGAGCTTTTCCACGATCTGCTGGTCGGTCAGGGGATGGCCTTTGTCTTCGGCCTCCACGATCTTCTTGATTTTGTCCTTCACGGCGACCGAGGAGGCGCTGTTCCCGTCGGCGGATGCGAGGCCGCTGTGAAAGAAGTACTTGAAGGGGAAAACGCCCCGGGGCGTCTCCATGTACTTGCCCGTCGTCACCCGGCTCACGGTGGACTCGTGCATCTCGATGTCCTCGGCCACGTCCCGCAGCACGAGGGGCCGGAGGTGGCTCACCCCATGGTCCAGGAAGTCGCGCTGGAAGGCGACGATGCTGCGCGACACCTTGAGAATGGTCTGGCGGCGCTGCTCGATGCTCTTGAGGAACCAGACCGCCGCCCGCACGCGCTCCTCGATGAACCGGCGGGCGTCGGTGGGGGTGCCCTCCCGGTCCCCGGCCATCTGGGTGTAGAAGTGGCTCAGGCGGAGGGGCGGGAGGCCGTCGTCGTTCAGCACGACGTCGTAATCCTCGCCCCGCCGGATCACCGTCACGTCCGGGACGACCACCTCCACCCGCTGGTCCGAGAAGCGTTCGCCCGGCTTCGGGGTCAGCCGCCGGATGAGGCGCACGGCCTCCTGGATGTCCTCCGCCCCGACGCCCACCTGACGAGCCAGGCGGGCGTGGTGGCGCTCCTCCAGCATCTCCAGATGGTTCCGGACGAGCTCCTGGGCCAGCTCCAGGGCCTCGGGCCCCGGCACGCCGTTCCGCCCCAGGCCGCGGAGCTGCAGGAGCAGGCATTCGCGCAGGTCCCGGGCCGCCACCCCGGGCGGGTCGAACTCCTGGACGAGAGCGAGCGCCTTCTCTGCCTCCTGGGCCCCCAGGCCCTGCGAGGCCGCGAGCTCCTGCGGATCCGCCTGGAGATACCCCGCCTCGTCCAGGTTTCCGATGATCTGCTCGGCCAGGCGGCGGATGGGAGCGGGCGCCTGGGTGACCTGGAGTTGCCACACCAGGTGCTCGTGCAGGGTCTCGGGCTGCGAGAGGGTCTGCTCGTAGGAGGGGAAATCCTCCCCGTCCGGGGCCGGACCGGCCTGGCTCCGGAGCCCGTAGTCGTCCTGGACGATGTTCTCCCAGTCGATTTCGACCTCGCCTCGCTCGTCCGTCTCGGTGGAGGGCACCTCTTCCGGAGCCTCGGGCATCTCGCCGTCGGCCACCTCCTTCACCTCGTCCAGGGCCTCCTCGAGTGCGGGATTGTCCATGAGCTGCTGCTGCACCTCGAGCTGGAGCTCCTGGCGGTTCAGGTGCAGCATGCTGATGGCCTGCTGCAGCATGGCCGTCATGACCAGGCGCTGCTGGGTCTGGAGCGTCATGCGGGGCTGCAGGGACATGGCTTGAATCTCCGGCCTCCCGGGCGGGCTAGAGGCGGAAGCTTTCTCCCAGGTAGATGTGGCGGGCGCGCTCGCTGGAGGCGATCTTCAGCGGGTCGCCCGCTTCGAGGATTTTCCCCTCGCTGATGATGTAGGCCCGGTCCGCGATCTGGAGGGCCTCTCGCACGTTGTGGTCCGTGAGAAGGATGCCGATGCCCCGCTCCCGCAGGCCTCGGACGATGGTCTGGATGTCGTTGACGACAATGGGGTCGATCCCGGCGAAGGGCTCGTCCAGCAGGATGTAGGTGGGCGATGTCGCGAGCGCGCGGGCAATCTCCACCCGCCGCCGCTCCCCTCCCGAGAGGGCGTAGCCCTTGGTTTTCCGGATTTGGGCGATGTTGAGGTCCGCGAGCAGCTCCTCCGCCCTTTCCCGGCGGCCGGCGGACGTGCCGGGCATGAGCTCAAGGACGGCGAGGATGTTCTCCTCGACCGAGAGGCGCCGGAAGACAGAGGCCTCCTGGGGAAGGTAGCTCACCCCCATCCGCGCGCGCTTGTACATCGGGACGCCCGTGATGGGCTCCTGATCGAGAATCACCTCTCCGCCCTCGGGGACGATGAGGCCGACGATCATGTAGAAGATGGTCGTCTTCCCGGCGCCGTTTGGGCCGAGCAGCCCCACGATCTCGCCCGGACGGACGTCGAGATCCACCCCGTCAACGACCCGGCGTCCGGAGAAGCTTTTCGCCAGGCCGCGCGCGGCGAGGATCCGGCCCCCGTAGCCGTTGGCGTCCGGTGCGGACAGTGGCGCGGCGTTATTTCTTCTGCGGAGCATTGGTTCCCTTCGCTGGCGGGCGTTTTTCGCCGGATGGCGCCGGACGCTCCTCCTCCGGATGAAGCGTCACGTTCACCCGGCGGTTCGTGGATCCGTGGACCACCGTGCGGTCTTCCTTCAGAAACAGCTCGATCTTGTCGCCGATCACCTGATTCTGCCCCTCCCAGGCGCGCGGATTGCCCGTGAGGACGCCGATGCCCGTCTCCTCGACGTAGTCGAGCCGCTCGCCCGAGGCGAACTTCGTCCGCGTCTGGTTGATCAGCACGTTGCCCGTCGCGATGATCCGTTCGACCTGCCCCGTGGGGTCCTGGCCGTCCGCATCGTTTCCGGGGCGGGCGCGCGCGGCGGGCGGATCGATCGTCCCGTCGCCATCCTTCTCCCGCTTCTTGACGTACACCTCCAGGCGATCGGACTGGATGATCATCTCCCCCTGCACCGCCTTCACTTTTCCGATGAAGATGACGAGGTTCTTCTGGTTGAAGGCCTCCATCCGGTCGGCGGTGATGTGGATCGGTTCTTTCTTCTTCTCGCCGCCGGCGGAGTTCCGGGAGCCCGTGGCGCCGCCCGGCGCGGGCGCGGCCCCGGCCGGCCCCGCGGCGAGGACGAGGGCGGCCGCGAGGAGGAGCGCGGGCGTTTTCACGGCTTTTCCTCCGCGGCCGGAGGGGCGAGGACGCCGGCGGCCGGGGGCGGCCCCTGCGCCTCGGTGATGACCGCCCGCACCTTCTCGAGCAGGACGTAGTGCCCGGTCTCGGTGTTTCCCTTCAGCCCTACGCCCGTCAGGTGAAACGTGCTTCCGTTGAGGACGATGAGGTCCTCCGAGTCCACGCGGTGCTCCTGCGGGTCGTACCGCAGGGAATCGGTCCGCAGCGTGACGCCGTCCGAGGTGCGGATAACGACGTCGCCCGAGACGGTGACGTTCCGCCGCTGGTTCCCCATCACGCCCCGGCGGGCGGAGATGTCGGTCGGCTTCCCATCCCTGGAGTAGAGGCGCATGCGGAGGTCCTGGAGGTGGGTTTCGTCCTTCTTGCGGTAGACCAGGGCCGTCTCGGCCCACATCTCCCATTCCTTGCGGCCCTGGTTGTTCTGGACCATGTGCGCCTGGTCGATGCGCAGGTCGGCGTCCGTCCCCAGGACGGTGACGCGGCCGACCTCGATCCGGGGCATGGTGCGTACGAGATAGAAGGCCATCGTGCCCCCCAGAAGGACCACCATGGCCAGGAGAGACCAGCGGAGCGCATTGCGAGAGATCATGGGAAACACGGGCCCCCGCGGTGAACGCCGGCGGCGGTACCGGCGCGGATTTCCGAGAGAAATAAGGCATACTTCGGTATGCCTTCCAAGCCATGCAAGTTTAATGCCGCAGGTAGGATGCCATACGGGCGGGGGTGTGTAAAGAGGAAACGTCCCCCCCCGGGAAAGGGCGTCAGGCCCGCTCGATCACGACCCGCCTCCGGCCGGCTGGAAGGACCTCGATCCGCACCGCGGTCCGGACCGGATAGCGCTCGGCCTCCAGGCGGTTCGGCCACTCGATGAGGGTGACCCCCTCCTCCATCCATTCGTCCAGGCCGAGGTCGAGGGGGTCGAGCCCGGGAGGCAGGCGGTAGAGGTCGGCGTGGAGGATGGGGGGGACCGTGGGGTGGTGCTGGAAGAACACGAACGTGGGGCTTCGGACGGGCCTTCCCTCCCCGCCCGGCAGGGCGCGGATGAGGCCCCGGGCGAAGACGCTCTTCCCGGCCCCCACGTCCCCGTAGAGGAGCACCACCTCGCCCGGCCGCAGCGCCCGGGCCAGCTCGGCCCCCAGGCGCTCCGTCTCCTCCGGCGAGGACGTCTCCCGCACCCGGAGGCTCAGGGCGCGATCTCCTCCGCCCGCTCCAGCGTCCGGCGCCGGGCCCGCGGGATCTGGAGGAGCAGATCGGTCGCCGTGACGCCCACCTCGCCCAGCCCCTCGGCGGCCAGCTCGCCGGCGACTCCATGGAGATAGACCCCCGCGATCAGCGCGCTCTCGGGCGGCAGCCCCTGGGCGAGCAGCCCGCCGACCACCCCCGAAAGCACGTCGCCTGAGCCCGCTGTGGCCAGGGCGGCGTTCCCGGTCGGATTGAGCCAGGCTTGGCCCTCGGGCGTCGCGACGACGGTGCCCCATCCTTTGAGGGCGAGGTGCGCCTGGTGCCGCGTGGCGAAGGTGATGGCGGCGCCGATCCGGTCCGCCTGTACCTCGGCGGTGGAGAGGCCGGCCAGCCGGGCCATCTCGCCAGGATGGGGTGTGAGGATGAGGTCGGCCCTGGGGCCGTCCAGCACGGTCAGGTCCTGGGAGAGCGCGTTCAGCGCGTCCGCGTCGAGGAGGAGAGGCCCCTCCACGTGCTGGATGAGGCGCTGGACGAGCTCCACCGTCCTGGGATGAGTGGAGATGCCGGGACCCAGCACCATGGCGCTCATCCGGGCCGCCTTCTCGAGGATGAGGTCGAAGCCGGCCGGATCCAGCACCCCTCCCGGGCCGGCCGGAAGAGCAAGGCAGATGACCTCGGGGGGGCCCGCCTCCACCGCGTAGGCGAGGGGCTCCGGCACGGCCAGCGTGACCAGGCCCGCCCCCGCGCGCAGCCCCGCCATGGAGGCCATCAGGGCGGCCCCCATCATGCCGGCCGACCCGGCCACGATGAAAAGCTGCCCGCCATCGCCCTTGTGGGCGTCCCGCCTCCGTCCCGGGAGGAGATCGGCCACGTCGCGGGCCTCGGTGAGGCACAGGGGGATGCCCTCCTCCGCCACGCAGGCCTCGGGGATTCCGATGTCGAGCAGCACCACCTCCCCCACATGCTCCGCCGCCGGCATCAGCAGATGGCCCCGCTTGAGCAGGGCGAAGGTGAGCGTGAGCCGGGCCGTCAAGAACGGGGGCTCGGCGCGGCCGGTCGTGCCGTCGATCCCGGAGGGGATGTCCACCGCCGCGATGGGCGCAGGGACGCGGGAGAGCGCCTCCAGGGCCTCGCCCACGAGCCCCCGGGCCGGCGGGGTGAAGCCCGTCCCGAGAATCGCATCCACGACGAGGTCGCTCTCCGCCGCGGCCTCCCGGAGGCGGCCCGCCTCCCCGGGGGAAATCCCCTCGACGGGCGCCTCCATCTTGCGGAGGACGCTCAGGAACAAGCCGGGATCGCCCGCGGCTTCATCGGGAGGGAACAGGGTCATCACCCGCACTTGGGCGCCGCGGTTGATGAGGTGGCGGGCGATGACGAAGCCGTCCCCGCCGTTGTTCCCCTTGCCCGAGACGACGAGGATGCGCAGGCCCGGGCGGCCGAAGCGCCGCCAGATGGCATCCGCCGAGCGGGCGCCCGCCGTCTCCATCAGGCACGCCGAGGGGATGTCGAAGGATTCGATGGCCCGCGCGTCCACCCGGGCCATCTCTCGGGCCGTCGCCACGGGCAGGGCCATGCTTAGCCCCTCCCGGCCTGCGCGATCAACTCCGCCATCTCGCGCACGGCCCGCTCGAAGCCCACGAAGACGGCGTGGGACACGATGCTGTGCCCGATGTTCAGCTCCTCCAGGCGGGGAAGCGCCGCGACCGGCTCGGTGTTCAGGTAGGTGAGGCCGTGCCCGGCGTGGACGCCCAGGCCCAGGCCGTGGGCACGCTCGGCCGCCTCGCGCAGGGTTTCGAGCTCCCGCTTCCGCCCGGCCGGGGTCTTGGCCTCGGCGTAGGCCGCCGTGTTGAGCTCGACGAAGTCCGCCCCCAGCTCCCGGGCGGCGGCGAGCTGTTGGGGCCGGGGATCGATGAACAGGCTCAGGGCGATGCCCGCCTGCCGCAGCGGGCCGACGGTCTCCGCCAGCCGCCCGGCCTGCCCCGCCGCGTCGAGCCCGCCCTCGGTGGTGATCTCCTGGCGGCGCTCGGGGACGAGGGTGGCCTGGTCCGGCCGGATCTCGAGGGCAATGGAGCGCATCTCGTCCACCGCGGCCATCTCCAGGTTGAGCTTTCCCCGCACGACCTGGCGCAGGATGCGCAGGTCGCGGTCCTGGATGTGGCGGCGGTCCTCGCGGAGATGGACGGTGACGCCGGCCGCGCCGGAGCGCTCGGCAATCAGGGCGGCGGCGACGGGATCTGGCTCATTGGTCCGGCGGGCCTGGCGGATGGTAGCGACGTGGTCGACGTTCACGCACAGCCTGGCCATCGGGTTCCCGTTCTCTTGAGGCCGCGCGGGGCGGGCCTGCGTACGGAACTTTCCCGGAAACCCGGGACGGCCGGCGCGGAGGGAGAGCCGGAGGAAAAGCCCGCCTTCCTCCCGCTCAGGCTTGTCCCGGGGCGAGGTCGGGCGGGGAAGGCCGCGGGCCCCTCGCGGGAGGGGCCTCCACGGGCACGGGCGCCGCCACGCCGTCCGAAGGAGGGGCCGACGCGGCCTCCTTGCGGCCGGCCGGCATCGCCCCCGTCGTTATGAGCGATTGGATGTCCTTCAGGTCCAGCGTCTCGAATTCGAGGAGGGCGTTCGCGAAGAGTTCGAGCTTCGCGCGGTTCTCCTCGAGGAGGCGGTAGGACCGCTCGTAGCTCGCGGTCACGATGCCGCGCACCTCGGCGTCGATCTCCAGCGCCACGGCGTCGCTGTAGTCACGGTGCTGGGCGAGCTCGCGGCCGAGGAATATCTGTTCGTGCTTCTTGCCGTAGGCGAGCGGGCCGAGCTTCTCGCTCATGCCCCACTCGCAGACCATGCTCCGCGCGAGCTCGGTGGCCATCTGGATGTCGGCCTTGGCGCCCGTGGTGAGCTCGCTGAAGACGAGCATCTCGGCGGCGCGGCCGCCCATCAGCCCGGTGATCTGGTTGAGGAGGAAGGTCCTGTTGTGGCTGTAGCGGTCCTCCTCGGGGACCGACCAGGTGCTCCCCAGCGAGAATCCGCGGGGGATGATGGTCACCTTCTCCACGGGATCGGACCCGGGGATGAGGAGCGCGATGAGGGCGTGGCCGGCCTCGTGATAGGCCGTGTTGCGCTTTTCCTTGTCGCTCAGGACCAGGCTCCGGCGCTCCTTGCCCATGAGCACCTTGTCCTTGGCCTCGCGCAGGTCCGGCATGGCGACGGCCTGCTTGCCCTTGCGGGCGGCCAGCAGGGCGGCTTCGTTCAGGAGGTTCGCCAGATCGGCGCCCGCGAAGCGGGGGGTGCCGCGGGCGATCATTTCGAGGTCCACCGTCTCATCCAAGGGGACGTTCCGCGAGTGGACCTTGAGGATTTGGAGCCGTCCCTTGATGTCGGGGAGCGAAACCACGATCTGGCGGTCGAACCGCCCCGGCCGCAGGAGGGCGGGATCCAGCACGTCCGGCCGGTTCGTGGCCGCGATGAGGATGACGCCGTCGTTCGACTCGAAGCCGTCCATCTCGACCAGGAGCTGGTTCAGCGTCTGCTCGCGCTCGTCGTGCCCGCCGCCCAGCCCGGCCCCGCGGTGGCGGCCGACGGCGTCGATCTCGTCGATGAAGATGATGCACGGGGCGTTGGCCTTCCCCTGCTCGAAGAGGTCCCGCACGCGGGAGGCGCCCACGCCCACGAACATCTCGACGAAGCTCGACCCGCTGATGGAGAAGAAGGGCACCTCGGCCTCCCCCGCGATGGCGCGGGCGAGGAGCGTCTTGCCCGTCCCCGGAGGGCCGACCAGCAGCACTCCCTTGGGGATGCGGGCGCCCAGGCGGGTGAACTTCCCCGGGTCGCGGAGGAACTCCACCAGCTCCTCGAGCTCCTCCTTGGCCTCCTCGATCCCGGCCACGTCCTTGAATGTGACCTTCTTCTTCGAGTTCTCGGGCACCAGCCGGGCCTTGCTCTTCCCGAAGGAGAGCGCCTTCGAGCCGCCGATGTGCATCTGCCGCATGAAGAAGATCCACACCCCTAGGAGCACCAGCATCGGGAACCAGCTCAGCAGGAGGTTCATGTACCAGTTGTTCTGATCGGCGGGCTGGACGTTGATGCGCACGCCCTTCGCGTTCAGGGACTCGATGAGGTTGTTGTCCTTGGGGGCGAACGTCTGGAAGCTGCGGCCGTTGGTGAGGCGCCCGCGGATGTTCTCTCCCTGAATCAGGACCTCGCTCACCTGGCCGTCCGCGATGGCCCGCAGAAAGTCGCTGTAGATGATGGAGCGGTCGGTTGTGCGGGCACCGTTGAACGCCTGGAAAATACCGACCATGACCAGGCCGATGATGAGCCAAACGGCGAGATTCTTATAAAATTGGTTCAAGCGGGATCCTCTCTTGGCGTGCCTTTCGCCGCCGGGCGAATCGGCTCGCCCGGCCAAAAACAAATACTAACAGGAAAGATATGCTCCGTCCATGCCCGGCTTCGGGCGAACAGACGGTTTCAGGGGCTCGGCGCGCAAGAGAATCAAGCGCTTGGACCCGGCACGCCCCCGGAATTTTTCCGACACCTGGTGGCCGATCACCCAGACGACTTCACGGCCCACGGCCAGGAGAGGAATTTGCTCCCGCTCGCCGCGGGGAACCTTCCGGTCGATGAGATACTCCTTGAGCTTCCGCCCCCCCGGCGCCCCGGCCGGCTGGAACCGGTCGCCCTCCCGGCGGGCGCGGAGGACGGCCCCCTTCCCGAGTCGATCCCCGTCCAGGACGGCGGCGAGAGGATCGCGCCCAGCGCCTTCGCCCGGTGCGCCGGGCGAAGGCGAAACCCGGAGGACGATGCGGAGCCCCTCGTGGACCGTCCGCCCGCGCCGGCGGAGGGGGACTTCCTCGCGTGAAGGCACTGAGGGGCGTCCCCGGGGCGCGAGGATCAGCGAGCCGTACTCCCGCCGGGCCTGGAGGCCCTCCGGGAGGTCCAGTGTGGCGGAAGGCCCGCCCTCCCGGGCGAGGCGATCCAGCGCGTCCAGGTGCCGCCCCAGGGCGCTCCGCCCTTTCGGGGCGGATTTCCGGATGCTTTCGAGCGCCGCGCGCCACAGGCCGGCCCGTACCGCCTGGGGAAGCGCGTTGGCCCGATCCAGGGGAGCGATCCGCACCCGGCCCGCTCCCTCGTGGAGCAGGTCCGCGCAGGCTTGACTCACGAAGGCTTCCAGAGCCTCCCGGGCGGCCCCCAGGCGCTCCGCGCTCCGGGCCGCGCCCTCGGCGGCCGCGGGACCGAACGCCTTCTCGATGACGGGCCAGAGGCGGCGGCGCAGCCGGTTGCGCGGATGGCGCTCGTCCCGGTTCGTCTCGTCCTCCACCCACTTCGCCTTCCGCGCCCGCAGGTACGCGCGGGCCGCCGAGCGGCGGACGGGCAGCAGGGGCCGCACGATCACGACCCCCTCCCCTCCCTCCATCGGGGAGGCGGGACGCATCCCCGCCAGGCCCGCC